>Ga0105240_10000654_pt1 | contig 63882 bp, 58 predicted proteins | sample KBSC54metaG_FD_80426 | JGI IMG/M metagenome (GOLD analysis project Ga0105240, IMG submission 80426) | Corn rhizosphere microbial communities from Kellogg Biological Station, Michigan, USA - KBS C5-4 metaG | ecosystem: Host-associated > Plants > Roots > Rhizosphere > Soil | place: Michigan, USA... | reverse complement strand
TGCGGTAAATGTGGATCCTCATGTTGCATGCCTAATGACTCAAAAAAATAAGGAACACAGGGAATAAACGCTAATCTCTTCCTTCGCAAAAATTTTATTCACTTTTGCGAGGGAAGAGCTCAAATGCGAATAATATGCAGGGATTTTTATGGATAAACAAAAGCATACGCCCAACTATAACATTAACACCATCCCCCTAGTCGGTTATCGGATTCTATTCTTTCTGGCACAAATATTTATCCTAGTAGTCTGCATTGAATTCATGCAAGTCCTTTATAATAATGATATTTTGCCTGATAAATTAGTCAAAGAAACTTATATCCAGACCGATTGCACTATTCTTTCCAAAAAACTCGATGAAAAAGGACGCCTCATCAAACAGTATCGCGCCGATTTCCAGGTGAATTATCTGGTTAATGATAAAGTCTATCAAGCTGCAGTAACCGGTAATGGCCTAGATCAAGCCTACTTCCATAAACGCCAACCCCAACAAGATATCCTCGACCAATTTGTAATAGGCAGCTCTTACCCTTGCTGGTATAACCCTCAAATACCTCAAATTATGGTCCTGGTTCTACGTCATAATTGGTCTTCAACCCTACCTTTGGCTATCCCAACAATCATTGGCCTAATTGCTCTTTATTATATCCTTAAAAACATTTTCGTCTTTCTTGGATTACTGGCATCCACAACCCGGGAAATGACACGCAGCGGTCGGCATTACAAAAAGTAACTCACCACCCCCTAGCCAGCCTCTTTCTCATTCGCTAGAATAAGCCAATTATTTCAATGGAGGTGAATAATGGCTAACCCTATAAAAAAAATGATCGATGAACATCGCGTTGAATTTGTAGATCTCCGCTTCACTGACCTCCGCGGCAAAGAACACCATGTCACCCTCCCCAGCAATAAAGTTGATGATAATCTTTTCAAGCACGGCAAAGTCTTTGACGGTTCGTCGCTTAGCGGTTGGCGTCTCATTAATAAATCCGATTTAATTCTTATTCCTGAACCGAACTCAGCACTGATGGACCCCTTCTGTCATGCACCCACTATGATTTTACGCTGTGATGTCTATGATCCGATTACCAAAGCACCCTATATTCGAGATCCTCGTTCTGTTGCTAAACGCGCAGAAGAATTTTTGAAAAACAGCAACATCGCAGACACTTGTTACTTTGGCCAAGAAGTTGAATTTTTTATTTTCGATGATGTGCGCTGGGATTTAAGCATGAATGGCTGTTTCTACAAAATCGATTCCGAAGAAGGCAGTTGGAATACCGGCACTTTAGCAGAAGAAGGAAACATGGGACATCGGCCGCGAATCAAAGGCGGGTATTTTCCAGTTCCGCCAGTGGACTCCTCCCACGATCTACGCAGCACCATGTGCCAGTCTTTATCCTCCATGGGACTCATCCCCGAAGTCCATCACCACGAAGTAGCCACCGCCAATCAAAATGAAATCACAACACGCTTTAATACCCTTCTAATTAAAGCTGATGAAATGCAGATATTTAAGTATGTGATTCATAATATCGCACACGCGCACGGCAAAACAGTTACCTTCATGCCTAAACCCCTGGTTGGAGACAATGGCAGCGGACTACATTGCCATCAATCTTTGGCTAAGAGTGGAAAAAATATTTTTGACGGTAATGAATATGCAGGCTTATCCGATCTCGCGCTGTACTATATTGGCGGCATTATCAAACATGCACGCGCCCTGAATGCCTTTACTAATCCTAGCACCAACAGCTATAAACGCTTAGTCCCTGGCTATGAGGCTCCCGTGACCATGGTTTATTCTGAAGGTAATCGTTCCGCTGCCATTCGCATCCCTACCGCTTTCACCGACAAAGAAAAACGCATTGAAGCTCGCTTCCCCGATGCTATGGCCAATCCTTATCTCGCTTTTTCCGCTATGCTGATGGCGGGCTTAGATGGCATTAAAAACAAAATTCACCCGGGTGCTGCAGTCGATGAAAATCTCTATGATTTACCGCCTGAGCAAGTAAAAAGTTTCCCCAGTCTATGTTCTTCCTTAGAACAAGCGCTCGATAGCCTTGAAACAAACCATGCTTTTTTATTGGAAGGCAATGTTTTCTCCACCGATTTAATTCAGGCCTATATTGAAGTAAAACGGGAAGAAGCTACACGCATCAGCATGACCACCCATCCTGCTGAATTTGATTTGTATTACAGTTTGTAAAGGCGTAATCACTTGAAGATAGCGACATGGAATGTGAACTCCTTGCGAGTGCGTTTGCCGCATGTTTTAACTTGGCTTGAGAAAGAAAAACCGGATATTCTAGCCCTACAAGAAACCAAGGTAACGGATGATATTTTTCCACTGACCGCCTTGCATGAAGCCGGCTATCAAGTTGTCTTCTCTGGGCAAAAAACTTATAACGGCATGGCTATCTTAAGCAAACAGCCCTTGACTGATATCGAAAAACATATTCCTCATTTTAATCCGGAAGAAAAACGCGTGATTGGCGCTTCGCTCAACAAGCTTCGCATCTGGAATATTTATGTCCCTAATGGTGAAAGCGTTCAATCCCAAAAATATGAATATAAATTGGGATGGCTGCAATATCTGCGAAAACACCTGCAAGATGAATTAAAACAGCATCCCCAATTAATTGTTCTAGGAGATTTCAATATCGCTCCCGAAGACCGTGACGTTTATGATCCCCAAGCCTGGCAGGGACAGGTGCTATTTAGTGAGCCTGAAAAAAAACAACTTCGTGAATTGATCAACCTTGGTTTAAAAGATTGTTTTCGCCTGCTCCATCAGGACAATAAAAGTTACACCTGGTGGGATTATCGCGTAAATGCTTTTAAAAGAAACATGGGCTTGCGCATCGATCATATCCTGGCGAGTGAACCCCTAGCTCAACACTGCACGCAATGCCAAATCGATAAGACCCCCCGCTCCTGGGAAAGACCTTCTGATCATACGCCCATCGTCGCTGAATTTAATCTTTGAAACTTAATTCCTGCAAGGCAACCACTTTTTGCGCATCTTGCTCATGCACCATGGCCTTGATATGGATGGGACTAAAAGGCGCTGCCTGAACAAATTCAATGACCTTGTCTTTCAATAATTCCAGCATCGCTAAAAAAGTCACAACCACACCCAGACGTCCTTCTTGCGAGGTGAATAAAGTCGTAAATTCGACAAATGCCTTATCTTGGACTTGGATCAGGATTTGTGACATACGATCGCGAACGGACAACACTTCGCGACGAATTTTATGTCCCGCAACGAGTTCACTGCGCTTCATCACTTCCATAAAAGCAAAGACCAAATCCTTGAGCTGAACCACAGGCAAGGGTTTGACAATGGGCATATTAGAGGTATCTGCTGCAGCAACAAAGGTATCACGCCCTTGCCGGGGCAGCTCATCCAGCGCGGCAGCCGCTTGTTTAAATTGTTCATAAATCTGCAAGCGACGTACCAACTCGGTACGTGGATCTTCCTCGTCGAATGCTTCTTCCATCTTAGGCAAAAGCATACGAGATTTAATCTCGGTCAGAAGGGCTGCCATAACCAAGTATTCAGCAGCCAATTCCAAGGATAAAGTCTTAACAAAATCAACATATTCCATATATTGGCGCGTTACTTCCGCCATGGGAATATCCAGAATATTGAGATTCTGTTTTTTAATCAGATAGAGCAAAAGATCTAGAGGCCCTTCAAAAGCTTCTAGCACAACTTCCATAGCATCGGGGGGAATATATAAATCTTTAGGGAGTACGGTTAAGGCTTCACCACGGACTTTAGCTATAGGGATAATTTCAGCAACTTGGTTCATGTATTTTCCATCAATTAGGCTTAATTTAGCGAAATTATAGCACGTTCAGCTGCCCCCGGTGAAGGAGAAAACATTGGGGCTGTGGAGAATTAAAACAGCAGAATTCTTCAGCTTGCGCCCTGCTGGCTTCAAGACGTGCCAGACTAAATCCAGTTTCTTTATTTTTCGAAATTTGCTTCAAAGATTAATTAAAAAGATAAGCGTACCCTATACGCACGTCTTTCCATAGGCGCGGGCTCAGCTTGCAGAATTCTATGCTGTTTTAATTCTCCACAGCCCCAGTGTTTTCTCTTCCTCGGAACCGCTAACCCTATATACTCCATCTGCATAAAATGCTATAACTGTTCACCCTATGAACAAAATCAATACCACACAAATCCAGGAAGCCGTTGCATTATTACAAGCCGGCGAACTCGTCGCCCTACCCACAGAAACTGTCTATGGTCTGGGTGCTCATGCCCGTCATCCTGGAGCCATTCGCAAAATTTTCCTGGCCAAAGAACGGCCCTTTACTCATCCCCTAATCGTACACCTGGCTTCCGCCGGCCAATTATCTGCCTGGGCCCGAGAAATCCCTGCCTCAGCCCTCAAATTAGCCCAAGCCTTCTGGCCAGGCCCCCTCACCCTGATTCTCAAAAAGCAACCTGAGGTTTCTGAGCTCCTCACCGGTGGTCAAGATACCATTGGCCTACGCATACCCGCACATCCCATAGCCCAGGCCTTATTACAAGCCTTTGGAGAGGGTATCGCTGCCCCTTCTGCTAACCGCTATACCCATCTCAGCCCCACCACCTCTGAGGCTGTACGCGAAGAATTAGGCACTAAAGTCAGCTGCATTTTAGAAGGGGGTATTTGTGAAATAGGCATTGAGTCCACTATTATGGATTTAAGCGGTGAGCAGCCCGTGATCCTGCGGCCCGGTATGATTAGCGCCGCACAGCTTGAACAAGTATTAGGACAGCCTCTGGGTACTCCTCATAAAAACCTACCTCGCGCCCCCGGCATGGATAAATTACATTATGCACCAGAAACCAAGGTAGTATTAGTGGAGGATTTGTCCTATTTCCTGAGTTATCTTGATGAGAGAGATTTACCCTTGGCACTCTTGACCCAGCAAGAACCCAGCACGCAGCTTCCCGGACTCCATTGGATCCGCATGTCTAAGCAACCCCAGCAATATGCTCATGATCTCTATCTAACTTTGCGAGCCTTAGATAAACAGGGATTCAAGAAGATCCTGATAGAAACCCTCTCCTTAAAACCTGAATGGGATGCGATACGGGATCGGTTGGAAAAGGCTAGCGCAGCCTAGCTTTCAAGTATACGATTACCCTTCATAAAAATAGCATTTATGTATACTTGTTGAGAAAAGTATACATATATACTATAATAATATAGTATAATCGTATACTTAATATCTCATGAAAAAATTACAAGCAATTCAAACGCTTAGGAAATTTGATAAACAAGGCAAATTCCTGTTTACTAAACAGGACCTAGCTAAACTCTTTCCTGACGATCATCCTAAAACTTTCGAAGAAGGACTGAATAGATTAGTGAAAGCCGACATTTTAGTGCGAGCCTGCCGGGGTATTTATATCAACCCTTATGCTCAAAGTATGGATAGCTATATCATCGAACATATTGCCAAAGCCCTGCGAAGAGGAGAATACAATTATGTGAGCTTAGAATCCATGCTCTCTGAATACGGTTTAATTTCTCAGATTCTCATTGATCGCTTAACAGTAATGACTACTGGCAGAAAAGGAACGTATAAAACTTCTTATGGTATTATCGAATTTACTCATACTAAAAGACCCATTCCTGACATACTGAAGTCCATAAAAAGGATTGAAGGCCGGCCGCTTCGAGTTGCAACTCAAGAAACCGCTTCTCGAGATTTAAAACGTGTCGGTAGAAATACTGAATTACTACGCCAAAGGAACAACGCATGAGTAATATTGAAAACTTTAATCGCTTGGTAGATCTCGCCATGAATACACAGGGACTAAGACATATGCGCCCTGTTATTGAGAAAGAATTATTACATTACGATATTTTGTTTTCCCTAGAAAAAGACGGGCTATTAGATGAATTAACCTTTCAAGGCGGAACTTGTCTGCGTCTTTGCTACGGAGCCCCTCGTTTCAGCGAAGATTTAGATTTTGTTGGAGGCCGTGATTTTTCATCTGCCAAAGTATTCGGCATTAAAAAATGTATCGAAAAATATATCGGAGAAAGATATGGGCTAGAGATTAATGTCAAAGAGCCAAAAGAAATAGCAGATGAACTGCATTATGCAGACATTAAAGTAGATAAATGGCAAGTCAGAATTACCACTTCCCCTAAAAGAAAAGATTTACCCAAACAAAAAATTAAGCTGGAGATTGCCAATATACCAGCATATTCGCGAGAACCACACGCTGTTCGCCAAAATTATGACTTCCTGCCTGATGGATATGAAGACATGCTCGTCATGACAGAATCTCTTGGAAAAGGCGAGTACGTAGTTAAAGGTTGGCTGTTTTTCTTTTTTGCGAACACTTATGGCTTCACCTCATAATGCTGGATTGCTTCGTCGCACAAAACGCTCCTCGCAATGACAGCATTGAAAATTTTAATCGCTATTCTCACTGCCCCTGCATTAAACTAAACCCCAGCTTCCCATCAAAGGTATAGAGATTTTCACTCTTCACCACATCCATGCCCAGACGATCAAATTCCTGAAGTAAGTGAATAATAGCTTGATGAGAAATAGGTTTTAAAGATTCCACATCTTGAGAGGACTGAAACCGGCAAGTACAATGTTGGGTAAAGGGCGCCTCAATCATGCTATTGGGCCACACTTTCAAACCACGACTGGAAATCACCACCAGTTGCAAATCGGTTTTTAAGCCTTTCACTTTCTCGGCCAGTTCTGAGATACTCAGATTGGGATTATCCAGAGAAATATCCACACCCACCAATTCTTTCTTGGGCTGAGCATATTGACGCTCCCCATAGCATTCAATTTTTGCTTTCACATCTGAACGATAGCTCACGGCTTTAAAATGCTGAGGCAATTGTCCAAGGCGTTCGATCACTGCCTCAGCAAATTCATCAGTATTCACTTTCTTTTTGCTATGCTGAGGTGAATAAATATCTGCGGTATGAATGCCAGCCTCTAAAGTAGCTAGCCAGGCATTTTCAATTTTAGCAGCAATCTCCGGTTGATTAATATGGATCAGCATTTGAATCGCTGCATTCAACAAACCCGAAGGATTAGCCATTTTCTTGCCAGCAATATCTGGCGCAGAACCATGAATAGCCTCGAACATGGCAACCTGATTACCAATATTCGCTGAACCGGCGAGCCCCACTGAACCTGCAATTTGCGCAGCAATATCAGAAAGAATATCGCCGTATAAGTTGGTCGTCACGACCACATCAAAAATTTCTGGCTGGGTGGACAAGCGCGCCGCACCAATATCAATAATATAATGATCATGTTCAATATCAGGATATTCCGCCGCCAATTGATTAAACACTTGATGAAAGATGCCATCAGTCATTTTCATGATATTGTCTTTGGTCATGCAAGTGACTTTCTTACGATTGTGCTTGCGCGCATATTCAAACGCATAATGAATAACGCGCTCACAACCTGAACGGGTCACTAATTTAAGACATTGATACACTTCATCCGTATGACGATGCTCAATACCGGTATAAGTACCTTCCTCATTCTCACGCACAATCACTAAATCAATATCAGGGCACTTGGCCGGTACATAGGGATAATAGGACACTGAGGGACGCACATTGGCAAAAAGCCCTAGAGTTTTACGCAAAGTCACATTTAAACTTTTATAACCTCCGCCCTGTGGGGTGGTAATAGGCCCTTTCAAAAGCACCTTGGTACGTTTCAGCGATTCCCAAGCCGTATCTGGAATACCGGTGGTATTTCCCTGGAGATAAACTTTCTCACCCACCTCAATCACTTCGGGCATCAATTGAGCACCCGCTGCCTCTAAGATTTTTAAAGTAGCACGCATGATTTCTGGGCCAATGCCATCGCCGTAAGCAATGGTGATAGGGGTTTTAATGGTCATAATAAGCACTCTCTCGTTTATTGTAATACTTCTTTTAAAGCCGCAACGACTCTTTCCATTTTCATATAACGCGCACCCTTAACCAACACCGTGGAATTAGGCTGCACGTGTTTTTTTACCGCATCGACTAAATATTGGGTATCTTTAAAGTGGTAGGCATTCTCACCAAAGGATTTGCTCATTTCTTCCGCCAAATCACCATGGGTATACAATTGATCGATGCCCAATTGACGAATGGTCTCACCCATTTTGGCATGTAAGGTAATAGCATTATCGCCCATTTCAGCCATATCACCCAGAATTAAAATCTTATTACCCGCAAAACGTGCCAGAACTTTAACTGCCGCCTGTACAGAAGCAGGATTGGCATTGTAGGTATCGTCGATGAGGCGGATATCACGCGACATCGCATGCATTTTCAAACGCCCATTCGCTGGCTGCACATCTTCCAAGCCCATTTTGATGGCCTGAGGTTCAATATGCAAAGCAGTGCAAGCTGCTGTGGCCGCTAAAGCATTCATCACATTATGCTGACCCAGCAGGGGCAGCATAACCTCAATGCGATCACAAGGAGTAACAATAGTAATTGGCTGTTTCAGCACATCGCTAGCCTCATGAATAACAGCATGCACATCTGCCGGTGGCTGAAAGCCAAAGCTCAGACATAAGCGCTGCCCAATCAATTCCTTCCAATAGGAATAATACTGATCTTCGCGATTAAGAATCGCCGCCCCATTTTGCACCAGACCCAAGAAAATCTCGCCCTTGGCCCGGGCTACCCCGGCTAAATCTGAAACCCCTTGCAAATGAGCAGGCGCCGCATTGGTGATGATAGCCACCGAGGGACATACCATCTTGGTTAGATAAGAAATTTCACCGAAATGATTCATACCCATTTCAATGACCGCATAACGATGTGAGGCATTTAAACGGCACAACATGATAGGAACGCCGATATGATTATTTAAATTGCCCTCTGTTGCTAATACTGCGTCTACTTCGTTGCCACAGGCAGCACGAAGGATAGAGGCAATCATATTTTTTAAAGTAGTCTTGCCAACGCTGCCCGTTAGGCCAACGACTGGCAAATCAAATTGTTTGCGCCAATAATGCGCGAGAATACCAAAGGCCTGTACCGTATCGGCCACCACAATCTGGGGTAGATCACAATCCAAACGGCGATTGACTAGAACCGCCACAGCCCCTTTTTCTTTGGCAGTTTCGATAAAAAGATGACCATCATATTTTTCACCTTCTAAGGCAATGAACAAACTACCCGGTTGAATGGTGCGGGTATCTGTACTGACGCCCAGGAAAGATTTTGCCTGGTCCGAGGGGTTCAATTCCACGGAAAATATATTAGCCAATTTAGCCAAAGAGAGATTAATCACAGTCAACCTCAGCCTATTTTTGTGAGAAAATCATAATAACGTATTCAGCTATTGCTGTCATGCCTATCCTGTTCACAAGCCAAGCTCGCTATGTGAACCGAGGCGAACCAAGTCCAACGTATCATCGTCGGGTTTTCTGTAAATTAAAATTAAATCTGGTTTTATATGACAGTCTCGATGGTCTTTCCAGTCACTAGTGAGTGGGTGGTCATAGTTGCGGTGTGGTAGTGGTTTGCTTGCCGCAAGTAGCTTAACCACTGCCATTAGACTGGCATCCAAGGTTTTATGATGTCCAGATTTTTTCTCCCGTTTGTAATCACGCTTGAACTTATTGGTATAGTTAATCTTCCTCATCATTCAGGCTCGCCAAAAGGTTGTCGACATTACCCACCTTGACCACCTCGCCGCGACGTGCGGCTTTCATGGCTTCTATCGTCTCTTTGTTGGGTATTAGTGGTTCAAAGGGCAGTGCTTTTTCTTTGGCGATGCGAATAAGCATAATACGGAAAGCATCCGATACAGTCAGCCCTATTGCCGCTAATACAGCGGTGGCTTCTTCTTTAATGTGCCCATCAATGCGGGCGCGAACAACAGCATTTTGAGACATGAATAAATCCCCCATCTGTAGCCACATTGTAGCCCAAATAATGTTAATTGTCAAATGCGACTTCCAAACCTGTGGTTCCAAGCCCGTCCTACCCCCTGAACGTATCTAAGTTAAAGGATAAAATATGGTCAAATTTTAAACTAATTTACCTCTTTATCAGTTTACCTTAAGCTTTCAAACCCAGGACTTGTTTACAATAAAATTAGCGGCTTCATTAACTCATCAGGGAGGATAAGTTATGAAAAAGCTAGCTGATATTTTAAAAACGGTAGAAAAATACCGCGCCTTGGGAGCTGAGGTCATCATTTTAACCAGTGCCATCGGGGCTTTGATCGGCCTTCCTGTCTTGGTGGTTTTTGTTGTCCTGGCTGGGATCTGGATTATGTGTGGCATTATTCGCAACAGCTATAGTCTATTCAAGCGCCTTCGCTACAAGAAGAAAAGATTGGCTAAGCAAAGGGAAATCTACAGGAAATTAAAACTGGAACTGGATGAGATTAAACATAAGCTGAAAATCCATAATGAACACAGGCCTTCTCCTGCTGAGGTCACTTTTCCTTCAGTATTTCGGATACATTTTTTCGATAGACCTCGGGAAGAAAAAGTACCTTGCAATGAACCCATTTTAAATATCAGCTCGGACAAGGTATCTATATAATTTAGGTTATCTCCTCATTACGAAAGCCCATGCGATTAAAATGGCCTTCTAATTCGTCAATATTGTTAAAGCGAATTTTCATATAGCCGCCACCGCGCTCTTCGCATTCAATCTGAACGCGGTTGCCGATATGTTCAGACAGCGCTGTTTCTAAGCGTCGCATATTGGGATCACTATAGGGACTACCATTTTGAGTGGGTTGCAGCTTTTTAGCCTCAGTTTCTAATTTACGCACACTCCAATGATTGGAAACACAGCGCTCTGCCAAAGCAAATTGCTGTTCTAAAGGTAAACCTGCCAGAATTTTTCCATGTCCTTCAGACAATTGTCCCGAAATTAAAAATTCCTTGATACGAGAATCCAGTTTGAGCAAACGCAGAGAATTGGTAACTGAAACCCGGGATCTACCAATAGCCGCTGCCACTTCCTCATGAGAATAATGAAATTCCTCGATCAAACGATGGTAAGCCTGGGCTTCTTCGATGGGATTTAAATCTGAACGGTTAATGTTTTCAATAATGGCTGCTTGCAAGGCTTGCTCATCATCGTAATCGCCAATCAAACAGCTAATATCACTGAAGCCTGCCAATTGCACTGCTCGCCAACGACGCTCACCGGCAATGATTTCATATTTGCCTGGCTGCAAGAGCCGCACCACAATGGGTTGCAACAAACCACCGGTTGTTTTAATGGAATCAGCTAATTCTTGTAACTGCTGAGGGTCAAAGTGCTGACGCGGTTGATAACGTCCACGCACCAACTGATCAATAGGCAACATCCGCCATTCTGGCTTTTTGGGCATGAGAGGCTTCCTTTTAAAATTTATTCGGGGCGACAGGATTTGAACCTGCGGCCTCTGCCTCCCGAAAGCAGCGCTCTACCAAGCTGAGCTACACCCCGTTGCTAATCAGTATGATCGTTGAATCACAAATTCCGCAAGATCCTGCAAGGCTTGACGATAAGGCGAAGCGGGAATTTGCAGCAAAGCCGAACCAGCCTTATGCGCATACTGTCTCGCCAGTTGAGCAGTGTACTCAATAGCCCCTGTTGATTCAATAATCTCGATGAGGTCCTCCACCCGCTCGGTTTCGCCACTCTCAATGGCTTTGCGCAGTAAAGCTATTTCAGCTTTGCTACCTTTACGCAGGGCATGAATCATAAGCAGAGTCATCTTCCCTTCCGCGATATCATTGCCCACGTTTTTTCCAGTGATTTCTGGAGATTCGCTATAATCCAGCACATCGTCAATCAATTGATAAGCCAAGCCCAGATCCAGGCCATAGCCACGCATGAGTTTCTGTTCTTGTTCAGAGCGATTCAGCATGGCCACCCCCAGTTCTGCTGCCACTGCAAATAATTTGGCTGTCTTTCTCTGAATCACCTCAAAATAAGTCGCCTCCGTAGTATCCGGATTATGCGCATGAACTAACTGTAAAATTTCTCCCTCGGCCATGAAATGCGTCGCTTGGGCGAAAATGTCCAAGACTGATTGACAACGTAAGTTCACCACCACTTGAAAAGCCCGTGAATAAAGGAAATCACCCACCAACACACTGGCTTCATTGCCCCAGAGAATATTCGCTGTTTTCTGCCCCCGCCGCAGGCTGGCATTGTCGACTACATCATCATGTAACAAAGTGGCGGTATGAATCAATTCGATAACCGCTGCTAAATGAATCGGGTGCTCTGCTGAATGATTAAAGGCTTTGGCACTTAATAATAAAATTAGAGGGCGAATGCGCTTGCCCCCGCACTTCAAAATATACTCAACCATTTGATTGATAAGTGTGATTTCGGATTGGAGTTGACTGATAATAAATTTATCAGTCGCTTCCAGTTCAGTTTGGACCAGCTGACGCGCTGCTTCTAATGCCATGATGAATATCATTTAATTAATTTGTCATCGAATCCTATTCAGCTTTTCCGTCAGCGTCAAGCACCATCCTGTCATCCCACCTCGTTCGCTACGCTCACGGCTGGGATGACAGATGACAAAGGAACCTATTTTGTATTACCATACCGCCCTTTATTAGTATTTATAAAACCTATGCAATTATCCGACTTCCACTTCCACTTACCGCCAGAATTGATTGCCATCTATCCGCTGCAGCAGCGCTCTGCCAGCCGGCTGTTGCAACTAGATCGCAACGGCCAGATAAAACATAGCCAATTTACTGACTTATTTGACATTATCACTGAAAAAGATCTCCTGGTTTTTAATAATAGTAAGGTTATTCCCGCCCGGCTCAAGGGACATAAAGCCAGTGGCGGCAAAGTTGAAATTTTAGTTGAACGAATTTTGGGCGATCATGCCATCCTAGCCCATCTGCGCGCCAGTAAAACACCGGTTCCAGATAGCTTATTGCACTTTGGAGAACATCGCTTCCGAGTCAAAGGTCGCGAACAAAGTCTTTTTCTTTTGGAATGTCTATCCTCTATATCAGTTCTCGAAGTGATTGAACAAATCGGTGAAATTCCGTTACCACCCTATTTAAACCGCCCAGCAGAAGAAGCTGACAAAGAACGTTATCAAACTGTCTATGCTCAAGATAAGGGCTCTGTAGCTGCCCCCACTGCTGGTTTACACTTTGACCAAGCAGTCCTAGACCGATTGAGTCAGCAAGGAACTGAAATGGCCTTTATCACCCTACATGTCGGTGCTGGCACTTTTCTCCCCGTGAGAACTCAGAATATTTTGGAGCACCACATGCATCCAGAATACCTGGAGGTACCTCAAACCGTTTGTGACAAAATCGCTCACGCCAAGGCCCGCGGTGGTCGAATTATTGCTGTTGGCACCACCACAGCTCGCAGCCTAGAAACTGCTGCCCGATCTGGGCAGTTACAAGCCTATGCTGGTAACACCGATCTTTTTATTTATCCCGGCTATGAATTTAAATGTATCGATATGCTAATCACTAACTTCCATCTCCCCGAATCCAGTTTGCTGATGCTAGTCTGTGCCTTTGGCGGCAAAGACAGAATCCTGCAAGCCTATCAGCAAGCGGTAGAACAACAATATCGATTTTATAGTTATGGTGATGCGATGATCGTGACAAAAACCTACTACCCCTAGAGCTTGTATTTTGTTAAGATGATTCCCATGAGTACAATGACACCTGAACAATTAGAATATATCCTTGAATCTGCCATTATGTCGGCAGGTCAACCTTTATCCATTTTGCAGATGCAAAAACTATTTCCAGAAAATGAAGTTCCGACTACCCAGGAAGTTCGTACAGTTCTGCAAAACCTAGAACAGAGATACAGCGACCGTGGCATTCAGTTAAAAGAAGTATCCAGTGGCTACCAATTTCAATCTCGAACTGATTTTAGTCCCTGGCTGTCTAAGTTATGGGAAGAACGACCCCCACGTTATTCACGTGCCTTTCTAGAAACCCTGGCGATTATTGCTTACCGACAACCAGTAACCCGGGCTGAAATCGAGGATATTCGTGGTGTAGGCGTCAGCAGCTCCATCTTTAAAACCTTGTTGGAACGTGAATGGATCCGATTAGTCGGTTATAAAGATGTACCAGGCAAACCTGCTATTTATGGCACGACCAAGGCTTTTCTGGATTATTTCAACCTTAAAAGCTTGCGTGAACTACCGGAATTAATCGAGGCCCAAGCAGCAGCTCTGGAAAACAATCAGCCCTTGCAGCTAGCCTTTGATAATACCCTACAGGCAGCCCAAGCTGTGGCAGAACAACAACTTGCCTTAGCTGAAAATAATGAAACCGTCGCTTTAGAGTCAGAAACACAAATAGAAGCTGAATTCACCGAAGAAGAATCTGTAGCAGTTAATTAACCATGTCAGAAAAAGTACAAAAAGTTTTGGCTAACGCCGGCCTGGGATCACGTCGTCAAATTGAAGACTGGATTCGTTCTGGTCGCATCCGCATCAATGGTGAAATTGCCAACATTGGCGATCGCATGACCACTGATATGGCTGTCAGCATCGATGGGCGCCCTGTTAAACTCGTTAAAAGTCTTACCAAAAAAACGCGGGTTCTGCTGTATAACAAGCCCGAAGGCGAAATCTGTACACGCGCGGATCCTGAAAAACGCCCCACTGTTTTTTCCCATTTACCTTTATTGCGCAATAGCCGCTGGATCACCGTCGGACGCTTGGATATCAATACCCAGGGTTTACTGTTATTTACTAACAATGGTGAATTAGCCAATAAGCTGATGCATCCACGAACAGCGCTAGAACGTGAATATGCTGTTCGTGTCCATGGTATCGTGACCCCCCAAATTCTCAGCAACTTAAAACAAGGGGTGAAATTAGAGGATGGCATGGGGCATTTCGAAAAAATCAGCGAAGTGGGTGGCGAAGGTAGCAATCGTTGGTTTAATGTCATCGTCAAACAAGGCCGCAACCGTTTGGTGAGAAGATTATGGGAATCCCAGAATGTCCAAATCAGCCGCCTCATGCGCGTGCGTTACGGCAACATTACCCTACCTCGCAATTTACATCGTGGACAATGGCAAGAAATGGAACCACTTGAAGTTGATCAATTGTTGGCAAGCTTAGAATAAGCCGTCATTGCGACGAAGCAATCCACATAGATTGCTTCGTCGCAATGACGGCTCCTCAGAACAACTACTTCCTCAACCTTTTTATCCGCTCATCATGCGCCTGATCGCTTTCATTACCCAAACGAATATCGCAAATCTTTCGCATCAAATTTTTAGTACGCGAAACACCAATCGCTCCAGTTGAGGTATTAAAGAAACGCCAGGTTACCTTGGAATCCTGCAAGGCTTTGGCAGCATCGCGTTGCAGATCCTCTAAAGAGCCTCTGGTATTCAAACCAGTCACCGCTCTTTCTTTCTCGGTCTTGCTTCTAATTTCAAAGCGAGTGAAAAAGGTAAAGTACTGTTTTTTCTTTTTCTCTTCCAGCACAGCAATTTCTTTTCTTAATTCCCTGGCCATCTCTCGCACCGAATTCACAGCATTACGGAAATCATCCGACCGCACGGACGCAGCAGGAGCTGGCCTCACTGCTGGTCGCATCGATGCAGGATTTGGCAAGGCTGGAGGCAGAGGAAGCGAGGGCGCGGAGGGCGAAGGCCTTGAATAATAAACCGCTGAAAACGCAGGAACACTAGGTACAGGCATAGCTACCGGCAGCGGTGGGGCAGAAGGTCCTGGTGACCGGAGTGGATTTTGCATTACTGTAGCAGCTGGTGTTGACCGTGGTTGCTCATTCTTCTTTTCTTCCGCTTTTATTTCTTGGGCTTGAGGCTTGGCTAATTGATTAAGCTCTACTTTAAGTTCTTTTAATTTTTCAACATATATGCGACGAATAATTACTCTAGTTTCCTCCTTAATTTCAGCTTGATTCTTGTTAGCAATCTTCTTTATCGCTTGGTCCAGGGGCTTAAAGATGCCCATATCATCGATTGCTTCAATCCTTTGTTCCAACTGTACATTTACCTTAAAACCTTCCTGTTGCTCATATTTACTAAGAAGATATTCAACATATTCTAACCGAACTTTCAGCTCTAATTTATTTAAATTGTCTCTAAATATACCTTCTTTATTTAATTCAAGCCCAATAAATAGGTCAATTTTTCTATGAATATCCTCATTGTCTATAGCATTTGGATTACGGGGTGCTACCTGAGGAGCAGCATTAAAAGTCTGGCGAATGAAGCGTTCCAGTTGTTGATTATTTAATGCCATTTCTGGTTGATAATTAAATTGTCTGCTCTGGTTAGCAGGGTTCAATCTTTGAAAAACTAATTGAGGAGACCTTACGAATGCTGCTTCTTGCGCCTTATCTTCTTGGACCACCCCTGTTCGACGTCGTTGATTTGAACGACGTGCCTGAGCATGCAGAATGTCATGTAATTCTCTAACATCGATTGCAGGGTTGTTTATAATCCTCCAAAAAGCAATAACAATGCCATTCCCGAATTCATCTTCTTCCCTTTGCAAAGTTTCTGCAAGTTGCCAGTCGAGATTTCCAGAGCCATCCATAACAACATCCTCATTATTAATTTGTATCTAATAATACCTGATTAAGCTTAAAAAAATATTAAGAAAATCAGGGGGAAAAGTGATCAACTCTTAAACAGCTAACAATTCTTCAGCTTATAAACCCACTCTAAAGCCTCGCGCGGTGATAATTGATCAGGGTTAATATTATCCAGCATTTCCAAGGCAGGATGCCTGCTTAGCACTTGAACACTTTCTAGGGGTTCTGCAAAAGTGCTATTGGATTTTTCTTTTTCAAAAGCTTGTAATTTTTGCGTAGCCCTTTGAATCACTGATGCCGGTACACCAGCCAATTGAGCGACTTGGATGCCATAACTACGGTTCGCAGGGCCAGGATGTACAGCATGCATGAATACAATTTTATCACCATATTCAGTCGCATCAAAATGCACATTTTTAATGCCCGGCACTTCATCCGCTAAAACAATTAATTCAAAATAATGCGTAGCAAACAAACTAAAAGCTTTGATGGTTTTCGCTAGATATTCCGCACAGGACCAAGCCAGAGACAAACCATCCAAGGTACTGGTTCCTCTACCAATTTCATCCATCAAGATTAAACTTTGCTCGGTGGCATTATGTAAAATATTCGCCATCTCGGTCATTTCAACCATAAAAGTGGAACGCCCGCTGGCCAAATCATCCGCTGCACCGATGCGGGTAAATATCCGATCAATAGGTCCAATCTGTGCTTCTTTCGCTGGAACAAAAGAACCGATATGCGCCATCAAGACAATCAAAGCAATCTGTCGCATATAGGTCGATTTACCGCCCATATTGGGACCGGTAATCATTAACATGCGCTCCTGCGGTGAAAACAGTACATCGTTAGGCACAAACATTTGCTCAGATACTGCTTCAACAACTGGATGACGACCTTCAATAATACAAATACCCGCTTGATCATGCAATTCAGGGCAGGACCACTTTAAGCTATCCGCGCGTTCGGCAAAATTACTTAACACATCTAGCTCCGCGATCGCAGCTGCTGTGGCTTGCAAGGGCAATAGAAAACTCAGGCAATATTCTAACAGGGCTTCGTATAAAAGCTTTTCCCGGGCCAAAGCTCGCTCACGACTGCTAAGAGCCTTATCTTCAAAAGCTTTTAATTCCGGCGTAATAAACCGTTCAGCATTTTTTAAAGTTTGACGGCGAATATAATCCGCTGGGGCCTGTCCTGCTTGACTACGGCTAATTTCAATATAATACCCATGAACACGATTATAACCCACTTTTAAAGTGGATAACTGGGTGCGTTCTTTTTCGCGCTGTTCCAATTGGATTAAAAAGTCACCGGCATTCTCACTCAGCATTAGCAATTCATCGAGCTCAGCATCGTAACCACGAGCAATGACTCCACCCTCGCGAATCGTCATGGGTGGATTTTCAATCAGGGCTTTTTTCAGGGTTGCGTATAGAGCAGAAAAATCATGGAGATTTACATTTAGCTCTGACAGCAAAGGTGCCGAAAAAGGAGCAAGATAATTTTTAATTTCTGGCAAAATAAATAGAGTATCTCTCAATTGGGCTAAATCTCGAGGGCGTGCCGTTTTGAGTGCCACCCGAGCAGCAATACGTTCTAAATCAGCAATACCTCTTAAAATTTTCTGTAAATTTATATAAGCGGTTTCTTTTTTTAAATGATGCACTGCTTGCTGGCGTGCATTTAACAGGGCACGACTACGCAAGGGACGATTAATCCAACGCTTTAATAAACGAGAACCCATGGCGGTACGGGTGTGATCCAAAATATGGCACAGGGTATTTTCATCTCCCCCGGAAACATTGGTGATCAATTCCAAATTGGTACGCGTTGCGGCATCCAGAATCAAACTATCTTCTCGAGCATCCACACGAATGGCGCGAATATGAGGCAAAGCCGCACGCTGGGTTTCCTTGGCATATTGCAACAAGCAACCCGCGGCGCAGAGAGCTAATGGCAGACCTAAGCAACCAAAGCCGCTGAGATCATGGGTTTGCATTTGCTGGATCAAAAGACGAATGGCAGTATCATATTCAAACTCCCAGGGGGGACGCCGACAAATCGCTGTCTTTTTATTTTGAAAGGCAGTCTGGTTCCAGCTATCACTGATGAGTATTTCTGCCGGCTTCAAACGTTCCAATTCAGAAAACAGCGCTTCCTCTCCATTGACTTCCAGCAAATGAAACCGCCCAGCGCTGATATCGAGAAAAGCCAAACCATACTTGCCTTGTGCAGCATGCACGGCTAGCAAGAGATTATCCTGATTTTCTTCAAGAAAAGCCGCATCACTCACTGTACCCGGGGTTAAAATACGAACCACTTGTCTTTCCACTGGCCCGACCGCTGTTTTAGGATCACCGACTTGCTCACAGATCGCGATGGATAAACCCTGGCGCAACAGTTTAGCAATATAAGCCTCAACTGAATGAAAAGGCACACCGGCCATGGGGATGGGCTGGCCTGCAGATTGACCACGGGCAGTCAAAGTAATATCTAATAAATTTGCTGCCTGTTTGGCATCCTCAAAAAATAATTCATAGAAATCCCCCATACGATAGAACAAGAGCATGTGAGGATACTGGGACTTGATACGCAAATATTGCTGCATCATGGGCGTGTGATTAACTAGATCCGCTTTTTGGGAAGCTGCTTCGGTTACTTGAACATCTAATGAGAATTGGGTTTGCATATTAGCTTTCACATCGCTGATAATATTTTTAAGTTTTTATACTATAAGGTTTATTATGTCTATCGCCAATGCTGTTCAAGTCCTGGGCAATAAGCTCAAAAAATGCCAATGGAAGCTGGTTACAGCAGAATCTTGCACAGGAGGTGGTTTAGCCTATGCCCTGACTTCTATTTCAGGCAGCTCGGAATGGTTTGACTGCAGCTTTGTTACCTATAGCAACACTGCCAAGCAAAAATCATTAGCAGTCAAAGCCAGCACGCTAGAGAAATTCGGTGCAGTCAGCGCGGAAACTGCCAAAGAGATGGCTGAAGGCGCTCTGCAACAGAGTGAAACCCAAGTCAGTATAGCGATCACCGGCATTGCTGGTCCCGAAGGCGGTTCTGCAGAAAAACCCGTGGGCACAGTTTGGCTAGCCTGGAAAACACCAGCACAGGCTACGCAAACTAAATTATTGCAGCTTTCAGGAAGCCGTGCAGAGATTCGGGAAAAAACAATTGAGCTTGCATTGGAAGTATTGAATTCCGCATTATAGCTATTTGTAGGGTGGATTAGGCGCGTCAGCGCCGTATAATCCACCCTACATCTACTAAGCAAAGCATTTGAGATATAAAAACACCCCTGAAAACAATAAAACTGCGATCGGCGTCAAACGACCACCAGCAACTTGATAGGGACCTGAGGCCTGCTTGAAATAGCGTCCGATTAAAACGGTCACCGCAGGCAAGACAGCAAACAAGAGTACATCAATAAAACCCCCTGCAAAACTGAGGGCGCGCAGAAAAAGCTTAGGATAAAAAAGCGTACACAGCAAAGGCGGCACAAAGACTAAGCCACAAAGAAAAATAGCCTGCCGTGAATGACTAGGTCCAGTGTATTTTAAGCCATCTCTTAAAAAATCAACACAACTAATGGCGCTCGGTAAAAAAGAAGTGAAAATAGCAAACAGTGAAAAAGCATTTACTAAAAATAATATGGATACGTATTGTGAACCTTCTTGCAATAAATCGGTAATCATATCCTCATGCTGGGCCTGTCCAGCCAGGGAAGCTGGCAAAAGACCCAGGATGATAAAATTCCAAAGCAAATAAATAAAAAAGGGAACCAAATTTCCAATGATAATCGCAAAACGTAAGGCTGGCACATTACGTTTAAGATAATGAGTCAAACTGGGCACCAAATTTTGATAGCCAAAGCAAATCATCAAAATGGGAATAGTGGCTAGAGCAGCCTTCCAATCACTATGTTGTAAATTCACTGTCTTGATCTGCGGCAAAGCAATCAAGATCAATACCCCATAAGACAAGGCCATACCCACCACCAAACCACGATTTAAATTGTCAACCATCTTGGTTCCTGCAAAAGTCAAGGCGCTCACCAAGAGTGCACAAGAGAAAATACCTAGTTCACGGGAAACAGGTCGCTTGAATATATAAGCTAAAAGATTAGAAAATAAATGGCCACCACCATCTAAATAAGCCACAAAAATACAATAAAACAGAAATAAAAAAAGTAAGCCCGTCAGTGCCTTACCCGTACGCCCCAAGGCAAATTCAGCGATCGAGGGAAAACTAACTTTGCTTTCAAACCAAAGGGTACTTTCAAGAATAAGCAGACCTGTTGCCGTCGTAAAAAAATAACAAAATAACATGGCCAAAGTGGAAGGCATAAAACCGGCGAAAAAACTCAAGACGGGCAAACCAATCATACCGGCACCAATACAGCAACCCGTGACCAATAAGGTGGCTCCCAACGTGTTTTGGGATTTCATTGCGGAAAATAGGCTCATTACGACATCCTCGTTATAATGATGTAATGTTATATGATTACAGTGTAATTGTCAATATTCTTTTACTAGGCAAAAATGCTATAAAATTTTAGGGTTACCCGTTAATCTCCCTTCTCCCAGCGCGTTTTTTGCGAGGGGAGAAGGGAGTGAATTAGGTTATTTCAGCTTCTTACACACTGCAGGCAATTGATCACTCTTTTGGGGTTTATTCGCATCGGTCAGGATTTTCACCAGATCCGCCATCATGGCCGACATGTCCTTAGCATTTTGGCTCATGTTGTTGATGGTCACAGCTAAGGTGATATCGTAGCAAGGCAGATAAATAAACTGCGCACGATAACCCAGGGTATTGCCATTATAACCATAAGCCAGGCCATATTTACTGTCAAACGCATCGGCCCCAGCCTCAATACCCAAACCCACCCCCATATTGTAATCACCTGCCTTTAAGGGCTGGCCATTCTTCATAGAAACCAGAGTAGTCATTTCTGTCATTTGCGCAGCTTGTAGTATTTTGCCGGTAAATAAATCTTGAGACCATTGCACCATATCATGCGAAGTCGAAATTAAACCCGCTGCCGGACCTCCCCAGGACATATTGAAGTGAGAAACATCTGTGGTTCCATCGGCTTCATAACCATGCACTAAGCGGTCCGCTGCTGCTTGAGGGTAAGGGAAATAAAAAGTATTTGTTAACCCTGTATGCATGTTCAAGAGACGTTGATTAATCTCATCTTGAAAACCATGTCCAGTGACTTTTTGAATCACCATGCCTAATAAAGCATAATTAGTGTTCGAAGGAGCCCATTTTTGGCCCGGTTTAGCAGCCATATTAGGTTTGTGTTGATAAGCCATGTTGGCTAAATCATCGAGGATTAAATTACTGCTAGTAGAATCTGCAGCATTAGTCAACTGATTCACAAAATTCGGTAAGGCCATATAATCAAAAATGCCGCTGGTTTCATTTAACAACTGCTTAAGCGTAATAGTGCTCCAATCAGGAAACTGCGTTAGCCATTTACCTACATTGTCATTTAAATTTAATTTACCTTCAGCTTCTAATTGCAAAATAACGGCTGCAGTAAATGATTTACTGACACCACCAATTTGAAACAAGCTATCTTTATTAATGGCATCTGTTCCACCCATTGCCGTTACACCGCTAAAATAATCTTTGATTGAATTATCACCAGGTAATTTGACACTCAAGGCCACACCGGGCATTTTGTATTTATTTCGATACTTATCCAGCGTTGATTGCAGACTGCTATCTACAGTCGGTGTAGCAGCATAGGTCAATGAAGCGAGGAAAAATAGCACAGCAGCTTTTGTTGCAGATGCCCAGATTGTTTTCATAGTCACATCCTTGTTTAATTCCGATACAGTAAAGATTAGCATAATTTTATCTGCCCTGCTTGCTGCACCTCGGTTTTTTTGTTTTAATGGATGGTAATTCGCGTATACCGCCAAGCCCTGTTAAAATTTATTAACTCTTCAACTTGCACCAACTTTATACAAGGAATTCACCAATGGAAGAAAACAAGAAAAAAGCCATAAGCGCCGCCCTCACTCAAATTGAACGCCAATTTGGCAAAGGTTCAGTGATGCGCCTAGGTGATGCTGATATCGCTCAAGATATCGCCACTATCTCAACCGGCTCCCTGTCTTTGGACATTGCCCTAGGCATCGGTGGTCTAGCCCGCGGACGTATCGTGGAAATCTACGGACATGAATCCTCTGGTAAAACAACGCTCGCCCTCCAAGTCATCGCTGAAAGTCAGCGGCAAGGTGGTGTGGCAGCCTTTATTGATGCTGAGCACGCTCTCGATCCCTCCTATGCCAAACGCCTGGGCGTAAATGTCGATGATCTTCTCATTTCCCAACCTGATACCGGTGAGCAAGCCCTAGAAATCACCGATATGCTGGTCCGTTCCAGTGCCGTGGATGTGGTCATTATTGACTCTGTTGCTGCTCTGACACCCAAAGCGGAAATTGAAGGTGAAATGGGTGATCAACACATGGGCTTGCAAGCACGCTTGATGTCTCAAGCGCTGCGTAAACTAACCGCCAACATCAAACGTTCCAATACTTTAGTGATCTTCATTAACCAAATCCGTATGAAAATCGGCATTATGTTCGGCAATCCCGAAACCACCACTGGCGGTAACGCACTCAAATTCTATGCTTCTGTACGCATGGACATTCGTCGTACGGGTGCCGTCAAAGATGGTGAACAAGTGATTGGCAATGAAACCCGGGTTAAGGTGGTCAAAAACAAAGTGGCACCTCCCTTCCGACAAGCTGAATTCGACATTCTCTATAACGAAGGCATTTCTCGTGAAAGCGAAATTATTCAACTGGGTGTCCTCCATAACTTGATCGACAAATCAGGAGCCTGGTTCAGCTATAAAAACCAACGTATTGGTCAAGGCAAAGAAAATGTCCGCCTTTACCTCAAAGAGCATCCTGAAATGGCCAAGGAAATCGAGCTTAAGATTCGCGAGAAATTACTCACTACTCCTGGTAGCCTAGCTCCCTTGACGGTAGTTGATGAGGAAACAGGAGAAATCGCAGAAGCGGGTTAAAGTAGTTCTAAGCAGGCATGCGAGAGCTGGAGGTTAGAGGGTTGTGACAGACGAATTCTTCAGCTTGCAGAATTCTATTCTGTCACAACCCTCTAACCTCCAGCTCCTCACACTATCCAGAACAAATGAATTCTGAGGTACTCATGACGATAACTCGTAACAAAATCAAAACCATTGCATACCGTCTCCTCGCTCGTCGTGACTATTCCTCTATCAGTATTGAGCAAAAATTAATCACAAAAGGCTTCGCTAGCGATGAAATTACCCCTGTTTTAGCAGAACTTAGCCGTGAAGGTGCTATCAACGATCAACGTTTCGTAGAAAACTATATCCGCTACCGACAAAATCATGGCTACGGTCCACTGCGAATCCGCCAAGAACTCCAAACCCAGGGCCTTGCAAAAGAGATGATTGAAGATCAGCTGGATATCACTGATAATGCTTGGTTTGCTGAGGTAAAAAAGGTATGGCAAAAACGTTTCCGCGGAAAAAAGCCCTCGAACTTGCAAGACCAAGGGAAACAACTGCGATTTTTGCAATATCGAGGATTTACCCAAGAACAAATTGACTTTATTTTTGACCAATAGAATCTAAAATCATGCCCAAGAGATTACAAACCAGTGAATTGATTCACCCCGTTATGACGAGCCAAGAGATTCGTCAAGCGTTTCTTGATTATTTTGAACAACATCAGCACCAGATTGTGCCCAGCAGTTCTCTAGTTCCTGCAAACGATCCAACCCTGCTCTTCACTAATGCAGGCATGGTTCAATTCAAAGATGTCTTTTTGGGCAAAGAATCCCGCCCCTATAAAAAAGCAGCTTCCTCTCAACGCTGTGTGCGTGCTGGCGGCAAGCACAATGATCTGGAAAATGTGGGCTATACCGCACGCCACCATACCTTCTTTGAAATGCTGGGAAATTTTAGCTTCGGTGATTACTTTAAAGAAGAAGCCATCCGCTACTCATGGGATCTGCTGACTCAGGTATTCAAACTACCGCCAGAAAAATTATGGATTACCGTCTATAAAGATGACAAAGAAGCTGAAGCCATTTGGCTCAAAGAAATTAAAATTGATCCTAGCCGTTTTTCACGCTGCGATGAAGATAATTTTTGGGCAATGGGCCCCACTGGACCCTGCGGCCCCTGCACTGAAATCTTCTATGATCATGGTCCTAGCATTGCCGGCGGCCCTCCAGGCAGCCCTGAAGCCGATGGTGACCGCTATGTGGAAATCTGGAATTTGGTATTCATGCAATATGATCGTGCACCCGATGGCAACTTAACTCCCCTGCCCAAGCCTTCTATCGACACTGGTATGGGGCTGGAACGTATCACGGCGGTACTACAAGGCGTTCATAATAATTATGATACCGATCTGTTCCAACCTTTAATTAAGAAAATTGCTCAACTGGCTGGTATCCAAGATCAGAAACATGTTTCCTTGCGCGTCATCGCTGATCATATCCGTTCTTGTGCCTTTTTAATCACTGATGGCGTCCTCCCCTCCAATGAGGGCCGAGGCTATGTTCTGCGCCGCATTATCCGTCGCGCCCTGCGTCACAGTCATCAACTTGGCCTAAATGAGCCCTTCTTTTACAAACTGACCACCACCTTGGTGAATATCATGGGTACAGCCTATCCTGAGTTAAGTCGTGCTGCGGCCCAAGTAGAAAAAACCCTGCAGCTAGAAGAAGAACAATTTAGTACTACTCTCAGTCACGGTGTTAGATTATTTGAACAAGTGACTCAAGATCTCAAAGGCAAGCTCATCCCCGGTCATACCGTCTTCAAACTGTATGACACTTATGGCTTTCCTGTCGATTTAACCGCTGATATGGCCCGTGAGAAAAGTCTATCTTTAGACTACGAAGGCTTTGAAGAAGCCATGGCCAAGCAACGTGAACGCTCGCGGCAATCTTCAAAATTTGAAACAGAATATATGGCTGTTGCCCAGGAATCACATCCTCCTACTGAATTTCTTGGATATAAAACCCTAATGCAAGAAGGCATGCTAGATCAATGCACCATTGTGGCACTTTATCGCGAAGGCAAATTTGTCGACTCTCTCAAGGCAGGGGAAAAAGGCTCCATCATTCTGGATCGCACGCCCTTTTATGCTGAGTCGGGTGGCCAAATCGGTGATCAGGGCATTCTACTTCGCAATAAGCATTTGGTTTTTCGTGTCACCGATACCATTGCCCAAGGCAAAACTTATTTGCACATTGGTAAAGTAGAAAAAGAAACACTCAAAGTAGGCGAAGTGTTAGAAGCGGAGGTCGATGTCTGTCGCCGTGCTGCCACTGTTTTAAATCATACCGCAACCCATTTACTGCATATGGTCTTACGTTCCGTCTTGGGTGAGCATGCTGTGCAAAAAGGCTCTCTGGTAGAACCCGAACGCCTGCGTTTCGATTTTTCGCATGGCACCCCACTTAGTACCGAAGAAATTACCCTGGTTGAACGCAAAATCAATGAAGAAATTCGCGCCAATCATGAGGCTCATGTGCATGTCACCACACCCCAAGAAGCCTTAGCAAGCGGTGCCATGGGATTATTTGAAGAAAAATATGGCAATCAGGTCCGCGTAGTACGCTTTGGACAATCTCTAGAATTGTGCGGCGGGACCCACGCAGAAAGAACCGGGGATGTAGGCATATTCAAAATTACTTCTGAGTCTGGTATTGCTGCTGGCGTTCGCCGTATCGAAGCAGTCACGGGTGATGCTGCTCTGCGCTGGATTGAAAAACGAGAATCAGAACTCCAGCAAAAAAATGAACAATTGGAAGAACGTCTCCATCAATTGGAAAAGCAAACGGAATACCTAAAAGAAAAATTAGCCCAAACACTAGGGCATGATTTAATTACTCAAGCCCGGGATATCAAAGGCATTAAAGTACTAGCCACCCCGGTGAGCGACTTGGATGCCAAGGCTGTGCGCATCTTAGTTGATCAATTAAAAAATAAATTGGGTTCCGCGGTAATCGCTCTGGCCTTAGTCAAGGAAAACAAAGTCAGCGTGGTTGCTGGTGTTACTGCAAACAATACCAGCCATATTAAAGCCAATGAACTCGTTAACCAGATTACCCAACCTCTAGGAGGCAAGGGTGGAGGCAGAGCAGACCTCGCCGAAGGTGGGGGCAGTTTACCCGCCGAAAAAGGCTTAGGGGCACTTCATAAAATTCTAGATGAGGTTTATGCTTGGATAGAAAAGAAGCTATAGGAAAAACCCATTCATGGCATTGATTGTGCAAAAATATGGCGGCACCTCGGTTGGATCCTTGGAACGTATTCAACATATTGTCAGCAATATTCAACAAACCCGGCAAAAAGGCCATGATGTGGTGGTGGTTGTTTCAGCGATGCATGGCGAAACAGACCGTCTGATCCAACTCGCCCATAAACTTTCACTCTCACCCGATCCCAGAGAATATGATGCCCTGGTTTCAACGGGAGAACAGGTCTCTACAGCGCTATTAGCCATTTCGCTCAATGCGAAGAATTGCCCTGCCCGTTCCTACACTGCTTCGCAGATTGGTATTTTGACCGATGACTATCATACCGATGCTCGCATCCTGGATGTTAAAACCGATTTAATGCACAATGAATTAGCTGCGGGACGCGTGGTCATTGTGGCAGGCTTTCAAGGGACTTCATCCCAGGGTCATGTGACGACCTTGGGCCGAGGTGGTTCAGATACCACCGCCGTTGCCTTAGCTGCCGCTTTAAAAGCAGATGAATGCCAAATTTATACCGATGTGGACGGCGTCTATAGCACTGACCCCCGTCTTATTTTGGAAGCCCGTCTATTACAGGAAATCAGCTTTGATGAAATGCTTGAAATGGCCAGCCTAGGTGCTAAAGTTTTACAAGTACGCTCTGTGGAATTAGCCAGCCAGCACCATGTTCCCTTACGCGTCTTATCAAGCTTTCATCCTGGTTCAGGAACTTTAGTCACAAGTGAGGACAAGATGATACAAAAACGTGCTGTTTCAGGCATTGCTTTTAGTCGCGAAGAAGCCACCATCTCTCTTTCTGGTATTCCCCTATGCGCCGGCATTGAAGGCTATATTCTGGGGAAAATTAGCGAGGCGCATATTGAAGTAGATATGATTACTCAAAGTGCCACCAGCCAGGACACCATTGATTTTACCTTTAGTGTTCACCGCAAAAACTTTATGAATGCCTGGAATATTGTGAATCAGTTAAGCCAAGAGCTAAAGGCCAAGGCTGTCACTAATAATCCCAAAGTGGTTAAATTATCTATTGTGGGCATTGGCATGCGTACCCAGACCGGGGTGGCCAGCACCATGTTCCAAGCCTTAGGTAAGGTAGGGATCCCTATTCAGATGATTACCACCTCAGAAATTAAAATTTCAGTGGTTATTAATGAAGAACACTTAGAATCTGGGGTCCGAGCGCTTCATCAGGCCTTTGAACTTGATAAAATACCTCATAAAATTCAAGCATCTATCGTTGAATTAGGATCTTAGGTTAAAAATTCACTGATCTATTTGCACTCTGGCTGTATATTGTTTAATATTGCACACTTCGAAATTCGAAAGTGGTTGGGAAAGCAAGACCACTAATCTTAATAAGGAAAGGGAAGCGCGGAAACTATTAATTCAGGTTGTTTGAAAGGAGATAAATAAATGCTAATTCTAACGAGACGTGTGGGCGAGACCCTTATTATTGGAGATGACGTTATTGTTACCGTACTTGGTATTAAAGGAAACCAGGTTCGTATCGGTATTAACGCCCCTAAAACCGTTTCGGTACATAGAGAAGAAATTTATCAACGTATTCAGCAAGAAAAAAATACAACCGTAGCCCCTAAAAAAGAAGAAAAGGCTACTAAAAAGAAAGAAAAACAAAAAAATAATGATGAGTCTGAATAGGAGCGGTTGAGTACGCCTGCGTAATAACGCAATTTCATGGAGAGATGGCCGAGTGGTCGAAGGCGCTCCCCTGCTAAGGGAGTATGAGGTCAAAAAACTTCATCGAGGGTTCAAATCCCTCTCTCTCCGCCAAACCCTAAGCGGAGTTGTTGATAAAAAACTTTAAGCATTTGATTGCTAAAAACTTTTGCGCCCGTAGCTCAGTTGGATAGAGTACCTGGCTACGAACCAGGGGGTCGGGAGTTCGAATCTCTCCGGGCGCGCCATTTCCTTCCATTCTTTTTTGTCATTCCCGCGAAAGCGGGAATCCCCTTGTATATTTTCACCTACCCACGCATAATTCAGGCCTACTCTGCGCCCGTAGCTCAGTTGGATAGAGTACCTGGCTTCGAACCAGGGTGTCGGGAGTTCGAATCTCTCCGGGCGCGCCAGCTTGATCACAGACACCTTATTAAGAGAGTAAAAATAGCTTTAACGGATTTTTTAGATCCAGCATATTAACCTATGCATAACTCAATGTTAATAACGCACACCTTTGGCCGCTGGCAAATCATGGTCAATTTCCTTGCTCTCCTGTGATGATGAGGCAATAGCATCAATAGGGAGTGGTGAGAAGGAGGATGAAGATGAAGAAAAAAATGAAGATGCACTATCCCATAGAGACGGCTGCTTAACAAGCTCTTCGGTTTGCATTTTTATATTTTTTGCAGTTTTATGGTCTTCCAATAAATGCGGATAATAATTATTGAGCCATTCTAGAGCCAAGGGATAGATTGCTGGAATCTTTTGATAAAATGGTTTGCCATCCAGATCAACTTTTAGTAAACGCTTTATCCAAGGTGCATTAAAAGCAAATTCAACTTCAGAGCCTAAGCTTATCTCGTTCGGTGATAGGGTAGCAAATTCAGGTGAGGAGAGTATTTTTAAGCCCAATGGTAAAAGATTTCCCGAGCAATCGATGACTTGCCCTTTTAGTAAGCTATCAATAGGACTAAGAATGTTGAGACAAGGTGAATCAGTATAAATTGAATGTATATGTCCAGACTCAACTACCATTTTACGTATAGCTGGTGCTTGCCATAAGATGGTCAATCCCTGTGGTGTGGTGTACAACCAGTAGAGATACTTATTATTTCTCTTAAACAAATAACGCAGTATGGTTGATTTTTTAAAAGTGGATAGAGATATAGCAGCACATACATCTGCATTCTTGGCTAGAGTTTCTTGTCCTATGCCAGTCAGCAATAAAAAAAGAAGACATTGCTGCTCGTTCAGATAATCTTGCATAACCAAGGAAAGGCATTCAAAATTTTTTTCTAGCGGCAGTTGAAATAGTAATCCAAGCCTATCATCTGGATGAATAAGATAATGCTTACTCATAAGCTTAAATGATTTTAATGAGTGAATAAACTCATAGTAATCCATGAGCGCTCGTGGTTGACTTAAGTATTCACAAAAAGATTCATTAGCAAATGCTGCACGACATAATGAATTAATTTGTTGAATCAGTTCATTGGCAAATTTGACGCCTTGTTTTTCTCCTAAATAGAATTGAGTGAAGCGGTGAATGAGATGATTTCGCAAAGATAAATTCTTTAAAATGGTTTGATTGACTTCTAATCTAAAATCCTTATTTTCCATTAATTCTTTAAATAAGCCTTGTTGAGGTGGATTAATCAAAAATTGGTCAAGCCATTCATAGGATTTATAGCCCTTATTGGAAAGAGAAAGATAGGGCAGTGATTGTAAATCACTGGTTGTGATGTTATGGAAATCGTAATTGTCATTGTCATCACTTTTAAGATCTTGGATGCGCGCAAAATTATTATCACCATCAATTGATATAAAACGATTATATTTATCTAGCAGTAGATTAGATAAGTTAGGGTCAAAAGCATTCACTACTAGCAGATTGACAACGACCTCCCCTAAGCCCATGCCGTAGTGATAATTTTGCACTATTGCTGTTATTTCTGAGGTAGGCATATCCTCTACTGTTCGTGCCTTAACTATCTCTTCTGAAGCGATTGCATATTGACCCTTTATTGGCGTAGTAACTAACCGTGTTTTAGGTTGACCAGGTTTTTTAATTGATTGCTGATGTCTAATTAAGCGTTGATATTCTAGCGAGATTAGCTCTGAGTAAGTAGAGAGCTCATTGTTTTCTCCAGAATAAGCCTCTAAATCGTTTTTACCATCTATAAATGTATGTGGTTTATAAAATTTTAAATACCAGCGCTTGGTACCGCAATCACTGCCCGTTTTATCTTTAGGCAGTTTTTGAAACAGTCTCATGGCACTAGATGTATCAACATCTAGTGAAGCTAATTCTTTAAACTGTTTAAGCTCCTTCACTCGTGGAAAACGGTTCTGTGACATATATCAATGGCTCGTATTGTGTGTTCATTTACTTTATCATCCTAATCTTAAGATATTATTAAGAAATTGTAACAACAAAGAATTTAATATAACCATTTGGGTATTTGGACAAAAAGTTTATCTTGCGGGCTCAGGCTCAGAGCGCGGTGAACTCATAATTATTGCAATTTACCTACGCCGTTGGGAAATTGAATCTCTTTTTCAAAGTTTAAAAGATTGAGGTTTCCTTTTTGAGGCGACTCATATTACTCAACTGGATCGAGTTGCAAAATTAATGGCTGTATTGATAATTAGATTTGCTTGGGTTTATAAAATTGGAGAATAAAAAGCAGTGGCAAGCCGATTATTTGGAAGCAATTTAAAGATCAAAAACGGCCTCAATATTCCTATTTTCGTTATGGTTTAGATTATGATATTATTAATTTTATCTCCCTTCTCAATTGCATCACTGGATTAAGGAAACTTTAATAAAATGGCTTACGGAAGAGCACATTTCCCACTGTCGATGTCTGCAATAACTCTCCAACAATTGCAAGCAATCGCAACTCTACTCCCTACAAATACATCCGCTTTAACTTCCTCCTCAAGCGCTGCTACTAACCATCAGTCTACTCAAATAAGCAGCTCAAGCTCTGGTACTATGCCACTAACCCCTATCAACTTCACCACTTCCGTAGAAAAGGTTACTGCTCCTCTTTACACCGTTAAGGCCGAGGAATATAACACCTCCTTAAAAGGCTTTGAGACTATAGCAGGCATGGCCATTGCTTTAAGATATATTACTGCGTCAAAAACCAATCCACGCAATCTTGAGGCTCTTTTACAGCTCGTGTGTGTAATCCAGAAGAAGCAACAAAGTATTAGCCCATCTGATTTATCCGATATTTTTGATCTAGCCTCCCGGCTAATACCAAACAATTCTAGTGAGCAAGCTGTTTTTATGCTTTTACAAATCGCATCTCTGTTAAGAAAGACGCAAAAAAGTATTTCATATTTTGATTTAGCTAATATTTTAGGTGTCATCAATAATGATCTAGTCCCTTTACTGCCATCGACACCTAACAAACAAGCAGCTTATTTGCTTCATCATATTTTAAATCTGAATCCCCCATCTTATATCTATGTTAATGCACTTTGCGAATTAGCTTTTTTAATTTTCACGAAGCAAATTCAAATAGCACCCGCAGATCATGCTATTTTTTTTAGAGCTCCCTCGGCAGAACTTTGGGCTAACTTTCTTGATTGCCTCGCTAATTCAACTAAAATAGAACCTCTTTGGGTAGCCTCAGAATATTTCGTGACCATCCCAACACCGTCAACACCGCAGATAGAAACCGGTATCCTCCACACACAAGCGGCCATTTTACGTGGAGCCCTGACAGCAATAACTCTTTTATACCCTGCCCCAAGCAACACTAGCACCCTTTCGCAGCCTGCTGCTGTAACATCGGCTACATCTACTACTGCAACACCAACGACAGCAATAACAAACCTTAACGCAAAGAAGCGCAAGCAGCAAGAAGGTGAAATAGGGACCCTTGCTGACGCTTCTAAGAAAAATCGTAGCGACGCCAGCTCATTCGATACTACTCAAATCATATCGACATTAACCCAGGCTAATAATCAAATGATGATACCAGCACAAGAACAGCACGCTGCTGAACCTAAAACAAATACTATACCTTCAACCTTTCACCAATTCCTGAGATTTCTTCAAGAAGCACATATGCTACCGCTTCTTACTGAACCAACACGAGCACCAACTTATCAAACACCTGGTAATCGCTTGTAGTCATTTGATGTTGAGATTGGATCATCCTATTTTGGAAGCAGAAAAAATAATTTCTCTACATTAACCAAGCTAGCTTTGCATTCCTGAGCTATTTTTTTGAAATCTCCAGAAATTCGCTGATCATTCAATACCCGACTCCAAAATTCACATGCAGCCGAATAAGCTAAAAGCCAAAGATCACCATCTTCAGGAAGCGGTAAAGGTGGCTGAAAATCCTTGTGGATAATGTGATGGCTGCTTGGCATAAAGATCATAGGCAACATGTCATAAATAGGTGCCACCTCAATAACTTGCAAGCCCTCTGTAAAAAATGAAAGATTAGAGGCATGCATATCCGTATTACCAATCAACTCACCAAAAAGCTCCCGAAAACGAACAATTTCATAAAAATAAGCTGGCAATACTTTTATTTTAATGAGCTCATTAACTGTTTTGCTCCACTTAGCTGCAACCCCTGAAAACTCAGCATCCAGTGAACTTAAAGAAATAAGTCCGCGCCGTCCCAGGGAGGAAAGACGATCAAAGCGTTCTACTTCAAGAAAAACATGGTCACTCTCGATGATAATGGTAGAAGTCGCTACTGATTGCGATTTCTCTTTAAGTGTTTGCAAAGCAAGATGCTCACAAATCAATAAATCTGCTATTCTGATCCCTACTGCTGTATCGCGCGGCGGAGAAAATTTAACCAACACAGGTTTTACTTCTGGCAGCAAGGTCGTCATAAATTTCGGCTGCTCGCCTGCGCACGATGAACCTACCTCACCCAGACTAAGAATATCATTAGCATAATGTAGATAGCGCTTTGCTCGCTTTTTAGCTTCAACTCCTTGTTTAAGCGTTTTGCAATTTTCTAAATAAAGTTGAAAGGCTTTTTCACCGAGAATAAAATTCCCTATGACATTCCATTCTCGAAGTGATAAAAATTTTAAGCAATGCTCCGCTGTCCATAATCGTATATCTTGTGGCAAATCAAGATCTCTATTTTGTATAGGAATAAGGCGCCCTAAAAAACCGCTGGGACGCAAATCGTTTAAAAAATAGGGTAAGTCAGGATAAACTGCAGAGAAAATATTGCTAAGCTTGCTAGCAAAATAAAAACCCTGAGGTTCTAGTGGATGCAATAAACCCAGTAAGCGGCTTGAACGATCTGGCAAAATCTCATAAAGAGGAAGTGGTGTGATAACACCCTCTATTTTTCGCTGTAGCGCATATTGGGTATGCTGTGCCTTACCTAAGACTAAAAGCTGATCTTTCAGCGATACGAGTATGCGTGAGAGAGTGGGTTGACTGATTTTAAAGATTTGACAGAGCAAGGAAGCAGAAGAAGGCCCCTGACGCCTAAGATGGGTCAGAATTTCTGTTCGAATTTTTTCTTTGTCTACATATTTTTTGGGCATGGTTTAGGATTCGCTTTGTCATCCTGAACGAAGTGAAATTAATTGACCTTCAATAGAATAGATTATAGAATAAATAAAGAATAGATTCAATAAATATATATATTTGATTTATATATGAATAATTTATCTAAACCAAATTTTAAATCAATTTATAGAATAGATTTTATTATTGTAGTAACCCGTGCTAAGCATGTTATTTCTCTCTAACTCAGGCCGCATCTCGAACATCAATCATCAAATGTAACCCATCGCGATCCACCCAATCTTGCAAACATAGTCGCACAAATATTGTTTAGAAACTCCCAGCAATTTCGCAAATTCAACCTGTGTTAGCTCCTCACCTTGGCGGATAGCTAGTAAGAGAGAACCCGAGGTTAATTTACCAACCAAGTTCTCAAGAAAATCCAACGATGCTTTCGTTTTCTTAGTAATCATATTTATTGATCTTCTTATTTAAATTTTAAAGCGAGTCCGAATCATTCGAGCAGTTCTTTCACTAGATTCTACAGCTCCCTCCATAGTTCCAGGATATTCTAAAGCTGTATGTTCTCCCGCAAAAAATAAATGATCTTCAACAGGCCTATACATTTCCATCGTAGTTTCGCCGCAGCTTTCACATCGGTTCTTCATTTTTTCAAAAAGCTCAATCGAAAAATTGGAATAACCTCCTAGGCTATAGGGATCTAGCGACCAATTCCAACCGACAAGGCCATGATGGCTTGAAAGTTGGTTTCCATCTGGAATTTCTATGGTGGCATCCTTCCTAAATTTGATTCCCGGATAGACAGCCTCTATAAAGGAGATATCTCGGTTGAAGAGTGTCGACAACTCAGCATTGGGTGCCCCCTTTCCGTGGACACCTCCATAATAGAGCGTGAGAACATTTTTTTTCCAGTGATCCAGCTGATTCCATAATCTGAAGTTCCAATACCACCCATTTTTTCCGGTACTTTAACGGGAATTAGAAGTTTAGTAATAGTGGAATACTGTGTTTGTTTCATGAGCTTGAACTGATTTTCTGGAATAACACTTTCCGCACTAACCTTAAGAAGAACAGGAATTGGGAGCGTAAGAACGATGACATCAACTGTTACCTGATCAGCTGGCGCTCTTTCAGTACTCAGACCCAATTCTCTTCCTAGGCTTAGGATGGAAGTAGCATTTTCACCGTCTGAGAGGTCTTTTCCGCCCAGTTCATCAATACCTCCTCCTTCCATCTTTACAGAAAATACTCTCCCGCCCGATCTATTGCGAGCCTCAAATAGAGTAACAGGGTATCCTGCTTTGTGAAGGCGATAGGCTGTGGTCAATCCTGATAAGCCTGCGCCAATTACCGCAACTTTTGGATACATAGACCACATAATACTGTTTCCATAATCTCTTTTAATTTTAATGATGCCCTAAACTACTGGGTTGCTTCGTCGCACAAAACGCTCCTCGCAATGACAACACTGTAAATCAACCTTTCCTATCCTCCTGAAATTTCTCAGTAAACCGACAAATTTCCGGCACAATAATTCTTCTAAATTTACTACCATTAAATAAGCCATAATGCCCTACTTCTTTAGCCAGAACATAGGCCTTCATGCTATCCGGTAGTCCTTTGCAAAATTCTAGCACTGCCTTAGTTTGACCGACACCAGTAATGTCATCACGCTCGCCTTCAATAGCCAAGATCGCCGTGTTTTTAATATCCTGCACACGCACGATATGGCCATGTGATTTATAACGCCCCGTGGTGAGCAATTTTTCTTGAAAAACAGCATTAATGGTTTGCATGTAAAATTCTGCGGTCAAATCCATAGTCGAAAAATACTCTAAATAGAATTTAATCGTTTTAAATGCTTCTTCTTTATGATCATTAGCATAATCATGAATAGCTTTATTCAGTGACTCAATATGCCGCTGTAAGTTCATGCTCATAAAACCGGCGAGTTGCATAAAGCCAGGATAGACCAGGCGCATAGCCCCAGGAAAACGGCCCGGGACAATGCTAATCACATTTTGTTTAAACCAATCATCACCTCGAGATGTCGCCAATTCATTGACTAAGGTGGGAGATTCACGGGTATCAATAGGACCCCCTAATAAAATCGCGGTGCGTGGCACCTTAGGATTATTATGGCTAGACATTAGGGCCAGAGCCACTAAAGTAGGCACTGCAGCCTGACAAACTGCCATGACATTAAAATCAGGCCCTAACATCCGGAAATAAGAAATAAGATATTGGATATAGGTATCTAAATCAAAGGCCCCTTCTATTAAAGGCACATCCCTAGCATTCATCCAATCAGTGATATAAATATCATAATGAGGCAATAAATTTAATACCGTATCACGTAGCAAAGTGGCATAGTGACCTGACAAGGGCGCCACTAATAGCATTTTAGGCATCCTCTCACCGTGTTCATGCAATTTTTTAAAGTGTAATAAGTTGCAAAAACTTTTTTTATCGACTATCTCTTCAGCAATCTCGCAATGTTCATCGCCGAGCAAGATGTCATTGATACCAAATTGCGGCTTTTCATAAATTTCCGTGCAAATGTGAGCAACGTAATGATATCCTGCAAACAAGCGATAATAATTAGCATAAAGCCGGTGATAAGCACTAATCATTTCTTTTTCTTTGTCGGATATATAGGGGAGATTCACGGGTAAATCACAGGTTTCTGCCAAACGTCGGAAACCTTTGGCCAGATCACCACAATAGTCTGAATAAGGTTGAATGGCTCTCATCATGAGATCATAAATATTATAAAGAGAGCGATTATCGAAAGGATTATGAAGCATACATAATTCCTTCTGTAATAGTATTATTATAACATGGATTTAGCACGCCTCAGCAGCCATTAGCGAACCTATCATTACCCCTAATTTAACCAACTCGATGTATTCTGGTTGATTTTCAGTATAGGCCATTGAATAAATTTATGAAGACGTATGGACATGGGGGGTTTTAGTCTCCACAGCTGGTGCAGATCCTATGATACCCGAAATTAAATCAATGTGCTTGGCCAAGGCGCCTCGATTAGCTTCAACCACTTGTCGAGCTTGCTCGCCTTTTTGCTTGCGTGCACTTACATCAGTAAAATAATGCAGCACAGTCTCTGCTAAACGAGGAGCATCTGGCACAATTACCAAAGCATCAGCACGCAGCAATAATTCGCTAATCTCAGTAAAATTAAATAACTGCGGGCCTGAAATGACAGGCTTAGCCAAAGCCGCAGGTTCCAATAAATTATGCCCTCCAATCGGCGCAAAACTTCCACCGACCAAGGCCACATCAGAAGCAGCATAGAACAACAGCATTTCACCCATGGTATCACCCAAAAATACTGCTGTATCAGCCTGACAAGACTCGCCTTGACTACGGCGAATATAGGAAAAACCTTGCTGGGTCAGCAAATGGGCGACCTCATCAAATCGTTCTGGATGACGAGGAACTAAAATCAATCGAGCCTCAGGCAGGCGCTCACGAATCAGGGCATGCGCTTTTAAGACAAGCTCTTCTTCTCCGCTATGCGTGCTTGCCGCTATCCAAATCAATTGATTTTTACCCAGATGCATACGCAGTACTTCACTACGCGAAATTAAATCAGCAGGCAGTTCCAAATCAAATTTAATATTTCCAGTCACCACTAAGCGCTGAGGATTCATACCCAAGGCAATATACCGCTCCGCATCGGCCTTGCCCTGAGCCATCAGCAGGTTCACTCGAGATAGCATCTCCCAGGTTAATGCTGAAATGCGGCGATAACCCTGAGCGGAACGTTCTGATAAACGTCCATTGGCGATAACAATAGGAACATCGCGCTGTTCACAAGCTGCGTAAAAATTCGGCCACAGCTCTGTTTCCATAATAATAGCAATGAGCGGATTAATCCGCTTCAAAAAGCGGTTAATGGCTGTTGGCAAATCATAGGGTACGTATAAATGAGTGACCGTATCCCCCAGAGCCGCCTGAATTCGCGCTGCGCCGGTTGGCGTCATGGTGGTTACTACGATAGGCAGGCTGGGGTAAACCAAACGCAGTTTCTTTATTAATGAAACCGCTATTAGGGATTCTCCCACTGAAACTGCATGTACCCAAATTGCTTGCTTAAACCTGGGCAGAGCAAAACCAAAGCGCTCTGGAATACGCTGCCGATAACCAGGATTTTTGCGTGAACGCCATAACAAACGCAATAACAGATAAGGCACGAGCAAATAAAAAAAAGCGCTATAGACATAGCGCATTACTGTAGTCATCTCTTCAATCTCTATTCATGAATATTTAGGGGTCGTTATTATCTACATCACCGTAATTGGGAGGGCCACCTTGGATATCATCAGGAGAAAAATGGTAAGTCAGACCCAGGAAATACATATCAATACGTGGCACATTGCTATTGCGTTTGGTCATTGTGGTCCAGGACAAATCAACCGTCAGCGACGGAGCAAGGTTGTAACCAATACCCGCTCCCAGTAAGGGATGTAAGGAGTAGCCAAAATCACTATTGCTAGCGCTGGTGATGCCGCCATGGGATTGGGCATTCATGTATTCACCACCAATTTTTAAATAGGGGCTTAGATGGATATAAGCTGCCATCGGTAAAAAAACTTTGCCTGAGATATCAACGCCGTATTCAGTGATATCGCCATTGGGAATAAGCGTAGGGGCAGTAGTACCAGAGATATAGACATTGGTATAGCGAGTATTTCTCACCCGCAAATAACCCGCTTCAACAGCAACATAGTCGTTAAACTGATAACCCACATAGCCTCGGGCGCCAAAAACATGATTATGGATAGCTGCAGCAATAAGAGGCTGGCTGCCATTATCGGACGTTGACTGCATGGTGCTTAAACCAAAATTGGTATTGGCATAGCCTCCCTGTACACCTACATAGATTTGTGGCTTAGAAGCTGCCGTTGTGGCATAAGATGCTGAAACGCATACTAAGGTCGAAAATAAAGAAAATAGTACTTTTCTTATTTTCATGCGATCCCTCCAAAAAATGATCCTGTGAGGCACATTGTAACAGAATTCCGCTCTAACTCATGAACCTAATTTTGATTTATTTTGGAGGCAAAATCTATGGAGCCAATCGGGATCGAACCGACGACCTCCTGGTTGCAAACCAGATGCTCTCCCAGCTGAGCTATGGCCCCTTCACAGTGTTTAATTAAAGATTGGTGGGTCTGGGTGGACTCGAACCACCGACCTTACCCTTATCAGGGGTACGCTCTAACCACCTGAGCTACAGACCCGCCTCTAACGAAGGGAGCAATTATTACGTTGTTTTAGCCTTATTTCAAGAGAATTTTCTGGCAGAAGGGGTTGGAAGGGGCTGAATTGGGTCTGGGGAGGATTAAAACAGCAGAATTCTTCAGCTTACGCCTTGCTCTTTACTTTGGGTGATTTTTTGCAAATAATGATCAGCATCTTTATTTAGGAATAAACTATGTCAAAAAAGGTCAAAATAGCCGATTTAGAATCCTCTCTCCAGGAAATCAATGCGCTCATCGACAAGATGGAGCATAGTAATCTGACCCTGGAACAATCCCTGAATCATTTTGAGCAGGGCGTTACTCTAATTAAAAACTGTCAAAAAATTCTTCGTGAGGCAGAACAAAAAGTACAAATTTTAATACAAAACAGTACTACAGAAGATTCTGATGAGGAATTAAAACCCTACACTGCTGAAGACCGCAATGAATGAGTAAAACTTTGGCTAAACTTTCATCTACTCCTCTAGAAGCCTGGATGAGGGACTGCATCCAGCGAGTCAACCACGGTTTGACACATTATCTCAATGAAATCCCCCATCCAGCACCTAAGCTACAAGAAGCCATGGCTTATGCCCTAATGAATGGCGGAAAAAGGGTTAGGCCCTTGCTGGTTTATGCGACTGGCCAGATATTTGAAGCTCCTCTAGAAAACTTGGATCTGGCTGCAATAGCGGTGGAATTGATTCATAGTTATTCGCTGATTCATGATGATTTACCTGCCATGGACAATGCCGATTGGCGTCGAGGTAAATTATCCTGTCACAAAGTTTATGGGGAAGATTTAGCCATTTTAGCTGGTGATGCTCTGCAAGCCCTGGCCTTTGAAGTCCTCGCCAGCTACCCTGCTACTTTGCCTGCTGAAAGCAGACTGGAAATGGTTCAGATTTTAAGCAAAGCCAGTGGCCCCCTGGGTATGGTTGGAGGACAAACTTTAGATATATTGAATATTGCCCAAACCCAGTTGGTAGAAAAGGATTTGATTCAACTTTACCAACTCAAGACAGGGGCTCTTTTACAAGCCAGTATTCACCTTGGCGCGCTTGCTGCTTCCCTTGAAGATCCTGAGCATGAGGCAGCTTTAGGAGCCTATGCTAAAAATATCAGCCTGGCTTTTCAAATCCAGGACGATATTCTAGATATCGAAGGTCAATCAGAACAAACTGGAAAACCCACGGGCCTAGATCTAGGAAAATTAACCTACCCTGCTCTTCTTGGCCTGGATCAAGCCAAACAAAAACTGAGCACCCTGACACAGGAAGCCTTTCAAGCTTTAATCCCTTATGGGGAAAAAGCCGATAGACTGAGAAAGCTAACGGAGTATCTAGCGAAACGGGATAGATAAGCCTGGATCCCAGACCGCTCGCAATGCCCGCGTCTGGGATCACAGCATAGTGATTTGGCTTTTTCCCAGAAATTTCGTTACACTCGGGAATTGTAAAAAAATATAGAGAATCTGAATGGATTGCCCGTTTTGTAGTACCTTAGACACCAAAGTGATCGACTCACGCCTCATTCGTGAGGGCAACCAAATTCGCAGACGCCGCGAATGTCTGGTCTGTCAGGAACGATTCACCACTTATGAACGCATTGAATGGACCCTGCCCCGTGTTATTAAACGCGATGGCCGGCATGATGCCTTTGATGAAGATAAGCTGCGCGCTGGTATGGTTCGAGCCCTGGAAAAAAGACCCATCAGCTTGCAGCAAATTGATACAGCGGTAGCGAGAATTATCCGCCAAGCCCAGGCCTATGGCGAGCGGGAAGTGCCATCTGCTCAAATCGGTGAATGGGTCATGGATGAACTACGTCATCTTGATCAAGTGGCCTATGTGCGTTTTGCCTCGGTATATCGAAGTTTCCAGGATATCAATGAATTCAGAGAGGAAGTCAAAAGACTTGAAGGACATTCCACAACCCCAAGTATAGAGAAGTTAACATGAATAGCCCTTCAAAGCATAAAATCCTCCGCCATAATGCCAGACAATGCGCACTTCAAGCCTTATACCAATGGCAATTATCCGGCACGCCCATAGAGGAAATTGAAGTTCAATTTATCAAATACCATGTGACTAAAAAAGTCGATTTGGAATATTTCAAGGAAATTATTCTGGGTGTTGTCAAAACCCAACATGAGATTGACAACTACATCAGCAAATTCATCGAGCGCTCCATACATGAGGTGGATCCCATAGAACTCAGCGTCCTGCGCATTGCAACTTATGAATTTTTAAAACGCCTAGATGTTCCTTATAAGGTCATCATTAATGAAGGCCTAGAATTAGTAAAAAAATTTGGCTCCATTGAAGGCTATAAATTTATCAATAGCGTGCTCGATCGCATCGCGCGTCAATTGCGGGCACATGAAATCACACCTGAAATCAAATGAAGATTCCCTCTTCCGTTAAAAAATTTAAAAAACAGATTCCGCCTCTGCCTAAGAGCATCTGGCGCAATCCCTTGCATTTTATTGCCTTTGGCTTTGGAAGCGGCGCCCTGCCCTTTATGCCTGGAACTTTTGGTACCTTGGCCGCTATCCCTCTCTATCTTTTATTACAAAAACTGCCCTTGATGACTTATGTAGGCATCGTGATACTCATCACCAGTTTCGCGATTTGGCTCTGTGATCGAGTCGAAAAAGAATTGAAAGTGCATGATCATCCCGGCATGAATGTCGATGAAATCGTGGGCTATCTCATTACCATGATCAATGCCCCCCAGGGTTGGCCCTGGATCATTTATGGTTTTCTATTGTTCCGACTTTTCGATATTTGGAAACCTTGGCCTATCCGTCAAGTAGACCTCAACGTCATGGGTGGGTTCGGCGTGATCCTGGATGATGTCCTGGCCGGCTTTTATAGCTTGATCTGCATACAAATCACTCTGCTATTATTGGCTTACTATTAATGAGGAATGTGCGATGAATTGGGTCACTTCTTCTTTTTTAGCTCTACTCAGTTTTGGCTTCTGGGGGCTCTTTACTAAATTAACGGTAAACCACATCGACTCTAAAAGCGCCTTGATTTACCAATCCCTGGGCGTGCTCATCATTGGATTAATTACTTTAGGTATAATGGAATTCAAACCAGCAACCCAGCTCAAAGGCATTAGCTTCGCTGTACTAACCGGTGCTGCTTATGGTATCGGCTGCCTCTTTTATTTTATCGCTGCCGACAAGGGAAAAATTATTACTGTCGTTACCTTGACTGCACTCTACCCTCTGGTCACTCTTGCTTTAGCCTTGCTCTTACTCAAAGAATCTGTAAGCCTAAAACAATGTGTTGGGATTGCTTTTGGACTATTGGCTATTTTTCTAATGTCGAGTTAAATATTGCTAACTACTCAATCAACTGAGGCTGGATAATCTCCGCGCTCGGAAATGCCGCACTCACCTGCTCCCGGTCCTGAGCTTGAAACAGCAATTTTAAATTGGGGCCAGCATCTTGAGTAAAATAAACCAGCAAGCCTTGCTCACGCAGCTTCCACACGCTTTGCATCGCTGTTAAGGTCTCGGGAAGCGCATAGGAAATCGGCGGCCAAGCACTTAACATCAGAGCATGCATATTCAGAGCATTTGATTCCGCCGTCTCACCCAACAAACGGAAATCCTGTTCTTTTATCGCCTTCTTTAAACAATGCAAATCAGCCCGAACTTTTTCCGGCCAAGCGGAATACAAGGCACTGGTAGCCACTGTCCTTTCCATGGCAAGACGCGAAGCTAGAGGTTTTTCACGCTCGCTAACAATTAACAGGCCAATACATAAGGTCGGCCAATTTTCATCAAGCCGTTCAGCATAACTATCCATACCATCGGCCGAACTTCCTGCTCGCCATTCCACAAAGCCTGGCACAACAGAACGGCAAGCACTACCGCTGCCTAAGCGCGCCAAAATGCTTAAAGCACGTGACTCTAAACCCCAAGCTAATAAATCATTCAAGGCCAAAACCAGGGAAGCAAATCCGCAAGCCGATGAAGCCAAGCCTGCTGCATAAGGAATGTTCATTTGCATATCCACTTGAAAATAAAAATCATGCTTTATGCGAAATAAATCTAGAAAAGCTTTTAAACGCTGTCCGAAAGGAGAAACTAGAGCCATAGACTGGCCATTGAGACTAAATGAATCTGATTGAGCACGGGGACGAAGCTGACACAGGGCACCTTTATCTCCTAAGGAAATCGATAAACTAGAGGTTTGTGGTAAATTTAATTCCGCATCACGCTTGCCCCAATATTTGCACAAAGCAATATTGGTAGGAGCAAAAGCCCGACCCTGGTCACGACAAGCCGCTAAGGAGCATCGCTCTCCTAAAATTGCATTGACGAGATCTTGTTTTTTCATTCCCATCTCACTCCTTCTTGGCTTACTCTCACTTCAATTTGCTTGACACCGCTATAACGTTCTTCCAAACCCAAATGCGCTGCCTTTCCCAAGCCAATCACACAATCACCCCAACCAGCACCTGAGATTTTTGCGCCAATGATTGCGGGATCCGCATGCAGATGCTCAATTAAATCATCCAACAAGGCAGTGGAAACACCCAGGGCTTGCATCAAGCCTTGTTGTACATTCATGGCTTCACCTAAGCGCTGCCAATTTTTCTCATGTATGGCATAAATGCCTTGCTTGGCGCATTGATGGATAGCCTGGCAGAGCGAATTAAATAAACTAGGAGAATCTGAAAATTTTTCCTTGACCCGCTGGATAGCCTCCACCGTGGGTGTTTTAGATCCCGAATAAATCACCGTCAATGGATAATCAAAGGTAAATTTCTCTATATCTAAGGGTGAGGCACGATAAGCCACCACACCACCCATGACTGAAGCAGCGACATCAGCACCTGAACCCCTGCCGCCTTGCGCTTCACGGATAATTTGGCGTGCAGCACGAAGCAACTCTAAGTCTTGCATTGGTTTTCCCAGCCAAGCCAATAAAGCAGCCAAGGTGGCCACGGTCACTGCAGCAGAGGAACCAAAACCGAGCTGATCAGAAAATTCGGAAGTGATCTGCAGCTCACAACCAGAGGGTAATTTCATGCGGTAATGATGCAAACAAGCCGTGACAAATTGAAATGGCGCTACCATGCTTAATTCCGCTAAAGAGCTGCTCCATGAACCATAGCCTGGGGAGACAATGTAGATTTGATCATCCTGACGAGGCTTCAGGCTCACCTGCATGCGCTTATCCACGGCACAAACCAAGGCGGACTTATTGTAAAGCACTGCATATTCTCCCAGTAGCATCAAAGAACCTGGTGCCGATGCTTTATAAATACTACTCTCAAATGACATGCACACCTCGCGGTTCAGCAGAAATGGGAATCAAAGAATAATGATAGCGAGAACATAAGTCTGCCAACGTTGAGAGCTCATCTAATATAGCCAAGACAGCGCCAGCCTGATCCCCTCTAACAGCACCCGCGCCGCAAATTTTTACCGCCCCACCCGCTGCCTCAACTTCAGCAGCAAAAGACTGCACTCGCTCAGGCACTACACCAATATCTATCAAGAGTTGATGATTATGCTGCACAGCCTCTTGAAAGGATTTTTTATCTTGGCTTTGTAAGGCTCGATCCATATCTTGGGTCACTGCAGCGAAATCTTCTCCAATACTGCTGTGGCGAAATACGGTTTCTGCCTGAGACACACATTCACCTGTCGAACTTAAAGGGGTTCCGGTATTAATCAAATAAAAATGGGTTTGTGGCAAGGGCCGGGACTGCACTAATCCCTCTTGAATAAATAAACAACCCCCTTGTTGTGAAACTTGCAAATCTAAGCCACTGGAATAACCATGCTGCAGATTCTCAGCCTCTAAGGCGAGGCGAAATAGCAGCTCTTTGCAAAGCGAAAGATTCAAGTGCTGATCCAACACATGAATAACGGCCAAAATGATCGCGGCTGAGGAACCCAAGCCACAACCCATGGGGATATCAGACTTCACTTTAATTTTTACCCCCTGACTCGGTCTGACTTTAATGACATCAAAAAACAAGCTCAGAGCAAATTGCGTTAACTCCACTGGTTTTTTTAACACTTCACGAATATTAAACTCACCACGTAAAAAACGGCGGTATTTTTGTTTCAAGCGATCTTTCAATTTATCCAGAGAGGCAAAACGAAACACTTGCTGATAAGCTAAATCACTCAAATCAAAAGAAATTAAAGGCGCTAATTGCGCGCAAGCCTCGGCTTCCGCATAACGATTAACCGCTATGGCCAAGGCCGGCTTGCCGTAAACGACGGCATGTTCACCCGATAAAATTAATTTAGCAGGTGCCCGTACTTTCATAAATTCGCTTATGTTCATTAATTTGGGCTAATCGAAAAGCACCAGTTCGATAAGCAGGAATTTCTAGCAACTGTCCATCGGTGGGATAGGAAAAATTATAAAAAGCCTCATAGTCCTGATAAGCAAGGGCAGTGCGTGATTTCAATAACTGCTGATGATAATCTCGGTCTATAACCGCTTGATAGCCTGGCTGAATAACCCCACTAAAAAACTCAGCTACACAACCGGATCCATAGCTATAAAAGCCCACACGCTTACCCTCAGCCGATTCCGCATGATCTAACAAAGAAGCTAATCCCAGGTATAAAGAGGCTGTATAGCAATTACCAATTTCTCGGCTATATTCCAGAGTACGCGCTACTTGTTGCAGCAGTTCAGCTTCCTGCAGGATCTCATGACCTGCAATTTTATTTAAATGACAATGCGCCTTTTCCGCCAATCGAGATATCGGGGTGTGATAACAATAATAATCATGATCCCTGAAACTACGTTGGGATTTTTCCTGATATTGCTTCCAAGTCTTTTCTAACACCTGCAAGTACATACGGCTAGAATATTTACCATCGACTAAAGCCGCATCGCGATAATTCGGTCGCCAAAAATCCATGATATTTTCGGTGACAATGCCATACTCTGGATCAATTGCTAACACACGCGGGTCTGCACCCAACACCATTGCCACCGCACCGCAACCTTGGGAAGATTCACCGGGGGTTCCCAGTCCATACCGTGCCACATCTGAAGTGATCAATAAAACTTTCTTGTCCGGATTTTCACGCAGATAAGGCAGTGTTAATTGCAAGCCCAGCGTGCCCGCATAACAGGCTTGTTTCAATTCAACCACTCGACAACGATTCGAAAGACCTAGCAAGTCATGAATATAAATACCACCCGCCTTAGATTGATCAATACCCGATTCCGTTGCAAATAGCAGAAGTTCAATTTGCGTTTTATCAATCTGACGTAGAGCACGCTGGGCGGCCGAAGCTCCCATGGTCACTACATCTTCATCCGGCGAAGGAACAGCCATTCGACGCTGCCCTAATCCCACTAAATATTTTTGCGGATCAACACCACGAATAGCGGCCAAAGAAGCTAAATCCAATAGATAGTGAGAGGTATAAAACGATATCTTATCAATACCTACTTTAGGCACACTATTTTTTTTCACGTGATTTTCGCTCCCACTTTATATGACTGGCCATCAATTCGCCAGGATTAGTCTGCGCTGCCAACAAGGATAATTCACCGCATAACACTGCAGAAGCAGCGATAACAGCAAGACGTCGGGCATTAGCCCCGGGACTGCGCTCTTGTAAGCAGCCTAAGATACTTAAATTGTCTCGGACAAAATCAAGGTCCTTTCCGTTGCCAACCGAACCCACGATCAAATTTGGCAAGGTCACAGAAAAATAAAGATCACCTTGGCGTAATTCCGCGTGCACCATTCCCTGGGATCCTTCAACAATATTCGCCACATCTTGGCCCGTGGCCAGATAAAAACCCAAAAGCATGTTGGCAAAATGAGCATTGGCCGTACGCAAACCGCCTGCCACGATATTACCCATCAAATTTTTCTTAATATGCAATTGAACGATTTTTTCAGGGGTTGTTTTTAAAAAACGCCGACAAATATTTTCTGGGATCAGGGTCTCAGCGACCACATATTTACCACGACCCAAAATGCCATTTACCGCAGAAACTTTTTTATCTGAACAAAAATTTCCCGAAATAGATACATAGCGAAGATGAGGGAATTGCTCCAAAATCCACATGATTAAACGATCGGATGCCAAAGTCACCATATTATGACCCGCCGCATCGCCGGTTTGAAAAGCAAAACGAATATAAAGCAAGGAGCCCACCAATTGAGTATTCAGATCCACTAAATTTGCAAAACGACTGGTCTGACTAACCACCGCGTGCATCTCGGATTTTAACATTGGCAATTCACTGGCGGCTTGATGAATCTCGATGACACTGTCCGCTTCCAACAAAATAGAACGCGCCATATGATCGTGGACGACTAGTGCACGAATACCGCCCGCCTGGGTGCAGGTTTTTGCACCCCGATGAGTAGAAGGCCACAAGGGGGTCTCCAAAGTCGCGAGCGGTAATAAAACTTCTTCCTGAATATCATCGCTAATGATTTTGACAGGCCCCACACGGCGCATGGGTATTTCTGCTTTATATTCTAGTTTCTGCCAGCGCATCATTTCTTTGCTTTCTTCATTTTAGTAAATTGTTATATCGATTTAGGTGTTATATATTTAGGGCGCTCTATTTTACTGGAAAAGCCTCTATGCCAGCAACAAAAGATGTTGATCAACAAGTCATCCTGGTTAATGAACAAGATGAGGAAATCGGCACTGCGGAAAAATACTTAGCCCACCAAAGAGGCCTGTTACACCGGGCTTTTTCAGTCTTTGTCTTCCGATACGCTGCCGAAAACCAGCCTGAGCTTTTATTACAACAACGAGCAATGAGCAAATATCACTCAGCTGGCCTCTGGACCAATGCCTGTTGCTCCCACCCCCAGCCTGGTGAAGATATTCTTTTGGCTGCCAAACGTCGCCTCCAGGAGGAATTAGGGTTAAATTTACCTGAATTAAAAGCCCTGGGTCGATTCCACTATACTGCCCATTTTGAGAATGGTTTAACTGAAAATGAGCTGGATCATGTCTTTATCGGCTATTATCAGGGGGAAAAAATTGCTCCTAATCCAGCGGAAGTGGAAAATATACGTTGGGTTAGCCCCACCGTTTTAAAAGAAGAGCTACGGCTTAAGTCTGATCAATTTACTGTCTGGTTTGAACAAGCTTTGAAAATAACTCTAATCCACCATCCATTTGGTAGATTACAGCGCTAACGCGCTTAATCCACCCTACTCATTGCCGCTTTTTCCTTTTTATAAACAGGAAATTTACTGCATAATTCAATAGCTTGCTCTTTGATTTGCTGAATCCGCGCCTGATTTTTCAAATCATCCAGAATATCGCAAATCCATTGCGCCACCTTTTCACATTCTCCTTCCCTAAAGCCCCGGGTAGTCACTGCTGGCGCCCCCAAACGTAGGCCACTGGTCACAAAAGGTGTTTGAGGATCATTCGGAACCGTGTTTTTGTTCACGGTGATATTAGCCTGGCCCAGTGCTGTTTCAGTATCTTTGCCGGTGAGACCTTTATTAATCAAATCGATTAGGAAAAGATGGTTGTCTGTACCACCACTAACGACCTTATACCCACGAGAGCTCACGACTTTAGCCATGGCACGGGAATTACTCAGAACTTGCTGTTGATATTGTTTAAAATCCGGTTGCAAAGCTTCCTGGAAAGCCACAGCCTTGGCCGCAATAACATGCATCAAAGGTCCACCCTGCCCGCCTGGAAAAACAGCTGAATTCAACTTCTTTTCCAATTCTGGATTAGCCTTGGCCATAATTAATCCGCCACGCGGGCCACGTAGGGTCTTATGAGTAGTCGAAGTCGTCACATCAGCAATCTTTACGGGGGAAGGATAAATCCCAACAGCAATCAGGCCAGCCACATGAGCAATATCGGCCAATAAATAAGCACCTACCTTATCAGCTATTGCCCGGAAACGCTGCCAATCTACAATTCTTGAATAGGCAGAAAAACCCGTCACAATTAATTTAGGCTTGTGCTCCAGAGCCAAGCGCTCCGCCTCATCATAGTCAATTTCACCTGTTTGTGGATGCAAACCATAAGAATAAAAATGATATAGCTTGCCGGAGAAATTAACCGGGGAACCATGGGTCAAATGCCCGCCGTGGGCAAGGCTCATCCCTAAAACTACATCACCCGGCGAAATTAAAGCTGAATAGGCTGCTGAATTGGCCTGTGACCCAGAATGGGGCTGCACATTGACATAATCAACCCCAAAGAGCTTCTTGGCACGCTCAATCGCCAGCTCTTCAGCAAGATCTACATATTCACAACCACCGTAATATCGGCGTCGGGGATAGCCTTCTGCGTATTTATTAGTCAAAACTGAACCTTGGACTTCAAGCACCAGGGGACTTACATAGTTTTCAGAAGCAATTAATTCAATATGATGCTCTTGCCGTTGGCCTTCATCTTCTAAAGCCTGCCAAATAAGGGGGTCAAACTGACGTAATGAGGTAGCGGGAAACAAGGTAAGCTCCTAATTCTTGCTGGATTAGCTCCCTAGTCTAGCGAGTCAATATAAATTAGCAACTCCTCGACGAAATAACTGACTTAAATTTTGACTTTCCCTCCTAAAATGATAGTATTTGGTGGTGGCCAGCATGATAGGAAACTAAGATGATGAGCGACATGAACCCGGACAACATTATGGCAAATGAAGAAGGGGAATGTTTTTTCGGCGAAAAACTCAGATCAACACGCGAAAGCATGGGTATCTCTATTCAAGATGCCGCTGCTCGTCTTCATTTAAGCCCCCGTTTCATTATTATGCTTGAAAATGAAAATCTACTTCATACTCAGCTTCCGCCAATTTATCTTCGCGGTTATTTGCGCTCCTATTCCAAGCTCTTAAATATTTCTGAGCAGGAATTAGTACCCATTATGGAAAAATTAAATCCCAAGCCTGAACCCGCCGTGGGAAATACTCCCTCCGCGACGACACCAGACTCATTACCGGCTTCATTTCCACTCGAGTACAACCCTTATTTTGCACGCATCGCAACAGTCATTGTTTCATTGATGCTACTCACTGGCATGAGTACTTGGTGGTATCACCATGCCAATTCTTCATCCGCGACTGTGATAGCCCTTAACCAGCCCCTAATCTTAGAAAGCAGCAATCCAGCAACAAGCAACAAGGAGCTGCCCTCCGATGAATCCATCACTCCAAGCTTGAACAGCTCTAACCCAAACTCGAGCCCCTCGCTTGTGCTAAACAATGTTGCTCTCAACAATCAAAATAATGAATCAATCGCTGTTGCCCCTGTTAATTTAACAACTCAAAAACCGCTTGCTCTTGCTTCAACAACGCAGACTAGTGACGACAACCCATCAGAGTCCGCTAAAAACCAAGATGCAACTGAGGATGACAGCTCAGACGAACAGGAATAATAAACAAGAATAAGGAAGCTTAAATCGTGGCCAATCCTCTACTCCAAGCCATTCGTGGCATGAACGATATCATCCCGCCCGAAACCCATCTTTGGCGTCATGTTGAAAGAATTTTCCGTAATATAGCCCATAGCTATGGCTATCAAGAAATTCGCTTCCCTATTGTAGAAAAAACCGATTTATTTAAACGCACCATTGGTGAAGACACGGAAATAGTCGAAAAAGAAATGTACACCTTTACTGACAAACAGGATGATAGTCTCACCCTGCGCCCAGAAGGAACAGCAGGTTGTGTGAGAGCCGCCATTGAGCACAGCTTATATCGCCAAGTGCAAAAACTCTGGTATACGGGTCCTTTCTTTCGCCGTGAGCGCCCTCAAAAAGGACGCTATCGTCAATTCCACCAATGCGGCGCTGAAGTTTTTGGTTTAGCAGGCCCTGACATTGACGCGGAAATTATTTTATTTTCCGCTCGTGTACTTTCCAAACTCGGATTAAAAAAAGATGTCAGCTTACAAATTAATTCCCTAGGCTCTTCAGAGTCACGCCTTGCTTATCGCAAAGAACTCATTCGTTACTTCACTAAACATAAAAATCATCTTGATGAAGACTCTCTCAGACGTCTTGCTGATAATCCTTTGCGTATCTTGGACAGTAAAAATCCTGATTTAAAAGATATTATCGCTAAAGCACCTAATCTACTTGACCATTTGGATAATGATTCCAAAGTGCACTTTAGAAAACTCCGTGAATATTTAGATACCACCGGCCTCAATTATGAAGTTAATCCCCATCTGGTTCGTGGTTTAGATTATTACACCCGAACGGTCTTTGAATGGGTCACCGCCAAATTAGGCGCCCAAGGCACGGTCTGTGCTGGCGGTCGCTATGATGGTCTTATTGAACAACTGGGTGGAAAATCGACCCCTGCGCTTGGTTTTGCTTTGGGTCTGGAGCGCACCATTTTGCTTATGCAGCAAAATCATGAAAATAGTGCTGGCACAACCATTATGCATGCTTATTTTATTACTGATGGTGATGAGGCCTTCCAGGCTGCATTGCGCTTGACCGACAAATTAAGAGACCAGGTCTCCGGCATCCGTATTATCCTGCATTGCGGCGGTGGAAACTTGAGCAATCAATTCAAAAAAGCAGATAAAAGTGGCGCTTATTTTGCCATTGTTCTTGGTGAAAATGAACTAAAAACCCATACTTTGACCATTAAGCCCTTGCGAGAAAAGGTGCCCCAACAAACCATCCACCAGCTGGAAATCGCTGAGTATCTCAAGCTACGCATCAAGGAAATCATGGGTAAGAAGCAGAGGTAGCCCTAGCTGTCATTGCGAGGAGTGTTTTGTGCGACGAAGCAATCCACGTGGATTGCTTCGTCGCACAAAACACTCCTCGCAATGACAACTCTCCTACTATATTTAAGCATTAATATTCTGTAAAATGGCCAACGTTTAGGGTCGCTAATGCTTAAGAGGTGTGCTTTGACGGAATATTTAACTGAACAAGAACAAGTGGAGCAATTAAAAAAATGGCTCCGCATTTATGGCCTGCCTGCCATCGTGGGCATCTTGGTTGGGATCGTTATTTTTTACAGCTGGAATTACTATCATAGCTACCGTGCCCGTATCCTCTCTCATGGCTCCCGTGTTTATGATGAAATGCTAACCAATCGTGCCCAGAACAATATGCAAACCACCGAAGTACAAGCTGAAAAACTATTGAGTCATTATACCTCTACTCCTTATGGTGAAACAGCAGCCCTGATGCTAGCTAGAGAAGCCATCATCAAAAAAGATTACCCAACGGCAATGAAACAGCTCTCCTGGACCATCGACCACGGGCACAATGCCGCCTTGCGTCAAATCGCACGCATCCGCCTCGCTCGTCTTTATCTTGCAGAAAATCAAGCTGATCAAGCTATCAATACTCTGAATAAAGTTGAAGTTAAGGCCTTTGAAGGCTTGGTTGATGAAGTGCTTGGTGACGCCTATCTCAGCCTGCATCAGATAAATGAAGCCCGGGATGCTTATCAAAAAGCCTTGCACGAAATACCGAATGCTGATGAAATTCGCCCTCTGCTCGAAATGAAATTAAATAATCTAGCAATCGCGGGATAAATTTATGACCATTCAATTCAGGTATTTTCCTTTCATTATTTTGACTTGTCTTTTGCTTTCCGCATGCACTTCACTTTGGGAAAAAGATAACACCCCTCCTCCAGCACCCTTGGTTCAATTCACCCCCAAAATTCGACCACGGCAATTATGGGATGCACGCATCAATTTCAATCTTAGCCAAGAAGATTTAAGATTTAGTCCAACCATGGTCAACAACAGTATCATCATTGCTGACCAAACGGGCACGATAACGGCACTTAGCCGCAGTAAGAGCAGAATCCAATGGAAAACCACTGTTAATAGCCAAATCAGCAGCGGCGTAGCCATCAATGATCAATTAATTGTGGTGGGCACTCGCAACGGCGACGTCATTGCGCTCAGTGCCCTAGATCGGAAACCCCTGTGGCGAGCCCAAGTTCATAGCGAAATCTTAGCCACTCCTGCTCTCAGTTCCAACTTAGTAATCGTGAAATCAATTGATGGTAAAATCAGTGCTTTTTCAAGCAACGATGGCCGTCTGGTCTGGCGCCATCAAGAAGTGGAACCCAATCTCATTCTAAAAGGCGCCAGTGCTCCTCAGCTGACTCCTGGTGCAGTCATTCTGGGCTATGCTAATGGCAAAATTGAAAAACTGGCCCTCAAAGATGGCCACGAACTGTGGAGCCAATCCGTTGCCTATCCCACGGGTGCTTTTGCTATTCAACGTATGATTGATATCGATGCTGATCCCATCATTAGCGACAGTAAAGTCTATGCTGCCACTTATCAGGGCAAAGTCGCTGGAATGAATTTGGGCAGCGGACGAGTCATCTGGGACCATGACGTTTCCGCTTATGCCGGCATCGCAGTCGATGACACTCATGTTTATGTCTCAGATGCAAAGAGTTACGTTTGGGCCTTTGACCGTGAAAATGGCCGCGTGGTCTGGAAGCAAAGCCAATTGGAAGCGCGTAATATTACCGGACCTGTATTGGTCGGTCCCTATGTTGTGGTGGGAGATGCTCAAGGCGCCTTACATTGGTTGAACCGCGATGATGGTAATTTTGCAGGACGCATTCAAGTCAGCGGCAAAGCTATTTTAACCAAGCCTATCGCCGCAGATAGAACTGTTTATGTCATCACCAAGGATGGATATCTCACAGCTTATGTTCTTATTAAGGGGTGATAGCAATGCTGCCTGTCGTTGCTATTGTCGGTAAACCCAATGTGGGAAAATCTACCTTATTTAATTATTTAACAGCCTCGCGTGCTGCTCTGGTATCTGATTTTCCCGGCATGACCCGCGATCGCCAATACGGCCAAGCAAAATTTGAGAAAATAAATTTTATCGTCATTGATACCGGGGGCATGAGTGCTTCCGCTGAACACCTCGACAAATTAATCACCGAGCAAGCTCTACAAGCGATTAGTGAAGCTGACAAAGTTCTGTTGGTGGTAGATGGCCGTCATGGTCTGACTACTGATGACCAAGCCATCGTAAGCAAAATCAGATCCTTGCAGAAACCTGTTTTTTTGGTGGTCAATAAAACTGAAGGGCAAGATCCTCATATAGCCATATCTGATTTTTACCGTCTCGGTCTAGGTCAGCCCTTTGCTATTTCAGCGGCCCATAGCAAAGGCATTTCCCCTCTACTGGAGCAAGTATTTCCTCCCAGTGAACAAGAAACCTTAGCCCGCCTAGAACAAGAAAGCCAAGCGGATAAGCGTATTCGTCTGGCTCTGGTTGGCCGCCCCAATGTGGGGAAATCCACTCTCACTAATCGCTTATTGGGCGAAGAACGGGTCATTGTCAATGACAGTCCCGGCACCACACGCGATAGTATCTTCATTCCTTTAGAAAAGTATGGAAAACATTACACCCTCATTGATACGGCAGGCATACGACGCCGAAAAAATATTGATGAAGTGACCGAAAAATTCTCTATCGTCAAAACCTTGCAAGCCATTGAAACCGCCAACATCGTGCTCTTTATATTGAATGGCCGCGAAGGAGTGACTGAACAAGATTTGCGTTTATTAGGCTTTATTCTGGAATCTGGCAAATCCCTGGTTGTGGCAATTAACAAATGGGACAACATGACTGAAGAAGACCGAGAAAATACCCGCAATGGCGTCGCTAGGCGCTTGCACTTTTTATCCACGATCCGCATCGAATATATTTCCGCCTTGCATGGCAGCGGTGTGGGCAAACTCCTAGACTATGTGGATGAAGCCTATGAATCTGCCAATACCAAATTCTCAACGTCTTATTTAACCGAATTATTGCAACAAGCTGTCGAAGCTTATACTCCCCCTCTGGTTCGCGGCCGACGAGTCAAACTACGTTATGCTCATACCGGCGGACATAATCCACCCATCATTGTCATTCACGGCAGTCTGGCTGAACATTTACCAGATTCCTATAAGCGTTACTTGGCGGGATACTATCAAAAACGCTTAAAACTTGTTGGAACACCGGTTATTGTCAAGATGAGAGAGGCTTAAAAAAGAAGGAACTGTCATTGCGAGGAGTGTTTTTTGCGACGAAGCAATCCACATGGATTGCTTCGTCGCAAAAAACACTCCTCGCAATGACAGCAATGAAGTTAACCTTCGCACCTGCCGCCTGGTTACCAGTGTGCAATTGATTAAATAAAGCCCTGGGCGGCAGGCAGAAAACCGCTAATTTTTGGGAGCTTTGATCGCTGCCTTCGCTGCCTGACTGACTTGTATCACGGGATCCTGTTTCCGAGTATACCAAAAGGCAGCGGAAGCACCTAAAACCCCACCCGAGATCAAACCAACACTAACAAAACCCGCAGCCATTCCCGCAATCATACCCGTAACAATGCCAAGGATAGTTGCAAGCACAATAGCCACTCCTTTATCGCTTCTATATTCCCTGGTCATTTTATCAAAAAACTTACAGTCATTATCAGTAACCCTATCTTTATCAACTCTATTTGCTAAAGCTAGTATAGTATTAGCAATATACGTAGATTTATTAAAATTAAATAAAGGATCACCATTTTTAAAGCGGGTCAGAACCTTTTTTTGCAAATCTTCTACAGCCTTAGCAAATTTTTTCTTGTCAGGAGTCTGACTCAGAGCGAGACAAGAAGCAATGGCTTTTTGAAATATTTTTGCAATAGTTTCCGCTTGCTGGGACTGAATCAAGGTGGTGCTACTATAATCGTCTTTTTTTTCTGCAGATTTTGCTTCCACATCTTCCTGCATAAAGACTTCTAAATCATCCTTGGTAGTATCTGATAAACGAGTCTTCATTTGCGTATCCTCCATTAATGACTCAAATTTTACTATATATTTACAGCTCTGTCATTGCGAGCCGGTGCTTTTTGCAGGCGAAGCAATCCGCATCACTGCCTTCGCTGCCTGACTGACTTGTATCACGGGATCCTGTTTCCGGGCCTGCCAAAAAGCAGCAGAAGCACCCAAAACCCCGCCCGTTACTAAACCAGCAGCACTACCTCCAATGGCACCAGGGATACCGCCCACAGCAAAACCAACAGCGGTTCCCGCAATCATACCGACAACAATACCAAGGATAGCTGCAAGCACAATAGCTACTCCCTTATTGCTTCTGTATTTCTTGGTATTGTAATCAAAGGTCTCACAGTTACGATCAGTAACCATACCCTGACCAACTTTCCTTGCTAAAATAGTCGTATGACGAGCAATAAGCATACATTGACTAGCATTAAACAAAGGATCACCATTCCTAAAATTAGTTAAAACCTGTCTTTGCAAGTCTTCTACAGCCCTAGCAAATTTTTGTTTGTCAGAAGTCTTATCCTGAGAAGGACAAGCAGCCTCAATGGCTTCTTTAAATATTTTTGCAATGCTTCCTGCTTGCTTGAATTGAGCCAAGGTAATGCTGCTATAATCAACTTTCTTTTCTGCAGATTTTGCTTCCACATTTTCCTGTGCTAATTTAGGAATAGCATCAAACTGTGTCTTTAAGTGGGGAAAACCTGCTTTCAATGCCTCACAATCTATAAGCAATTGTCCATTCATGATTTTAGTACCTGTTTCTAAGATCATCAGGACCAAAAGAGGATTTTCCCTACCCATGGTATTAAAAGTACTCTCATCATATTGAGAACGAAGTTGTTCCGTATTGATTACATTGATAGCTTTAAGTGTATTCCAATCTTTGAAATATAAAGAATATGATTTTTTATAGTAGGCACTGGCAGGATCATTGGATAGATACATATGTGAATAATCCTCTGATTCTCCCCATTGCATAGATTGATATGCAACAGCAGCCACTATAGCTCCAATAGCGATAATATTAATTTCTTCATTTTTCTTACTGTCTGGAATGTTTTTAGCTTCAAGATCTTCAAGTAAAGTCACTCCTAAAAGAGCGATGCCTATTGCTTCATAAGAAAATTTATTATTATATTCCTGTGGAAAAATGGAAGCCTCTAAAGCATCTTTTGCTGCATCTATAAGCGAATGACTATTCATTGGTTATCCTCGTAGCGTACAGTAATTACGCAGCAGTATATCATAAATTAATTAATCTAATAAATAATTTTTGATCAAAATTAAATCTTTCCTGCCTCAACAAATGAGGCGTTGCCGCATAAATCAGCTCCATCATTGAGAAGCCGAAGCTGCGAAGAGCGTTCTGTGCGACGTGGCAGGCTTTTTGCGAAATAGCAATCCATGTGGATTGCCACGTCGCTAGCGCTCCTCGCAATGACTAAGCCTGATCTACATGACAGCATTGGCAGCTAGAAATAATCTATTGATTTTTATAAACAAAATCGTCATGCTCACTAACTGACACTCGACCTAAAAGCAGGATAACATGAAAAACATAATCATGATGATTGCTGGGTTTACTCTGTTTTTGCTGCTCTTTAGCCTATTCGAATTTTATCTAGCAATTCGACCCATTCGACTCACTAGTACATTGACCCCCAAAAATCTCAGTCTACATTATGAAGCAGTGTCATTTCTTACCCAAGACAAGATTTTAATCAAAGGCTGGTTTATTCCTAGCAAAGAACCCCAAGCAAAGACCCTGATTCTTTTGCATGGTTATCCTGCTGATAAAGGCGACATTTTACCCGCTATGGCCTTTTTGCATCCTGAATTTAATTTGCTGTTATTCGATTTTCGTTATTGTGGTGAAAGTGGCGGACATTATTCTACCGTCGGCAAGAATGAAGTCCTGGATTTACTAGCTGCTCTTAAATATTTGCACACCCGTGACATTCATGAAGTAGGGGTTTGGGGATTTTCTCTAGGTGGGGCCGTAGCCTTAATGACAGCACCCCAAGCTCCTGCCATTAAAGCGATTGTTGCCGAATCAGCCTATGCCCACCTTGACTGGCTGGCGGAAGAATATTATTCCATTCCTTTGCTACGCTATCCGCTAATAGAATTAACCCGCCTCTGGGCCTGGCTATTTCTAGACTATGACCTCAAACAAGTTTCTCCAGCCAAAGCCGCAGAATACTTAAAAATTCCCATATTCATCATTCACTCCCGACAAGATCAGGTTATTCCGTTTAAACATGCCCAAGCGCTACAAAAAGCCTTACAATCTAACCCCAAAGCGGAATTCCTATTCCGCGACCAGGGTGCTCATGGTCAATTTGCTCCTAATTACCAAAAAATTATTCGGGAGTTTTTTGGGAGGAATTTGTGATAATTTCTGAAAATCATACGTTCTTGTTGAGTTTGCTGAGAAAATTTAAAATCCTTGCACCAAGAATCTCTAGATCCATATATGACCTCTTCGCTCAAAATATTTCATGCTTATTAAAAACCTGGTCTTGGCACAGATGATTGTGACGCATCATTTGTTAGGCTCAGTGACTGAATTTGTGTCACTACGCTGTCGTCAGATTTTCTGCGCTTCATGATATCCTCGTATAACTCTTCGAAACATCCTTTATCTTTGGCAAATTTTATTATCCCTTTAGCATATTCTATTTTATTATGTCGTATGGCCAACTCAAGTTGAGTATTACCATCAATTGAAGTAGAGAATAAAAATATGCGAAAATTGTAAATATACTTCATTCGATGAAGCGCATATTCTTCTGGAACAAGATGAAAGTAAGTTTCCAACGGAAAATAGTAACCCCCTTCTTTTCCAAGAGCTTGCAACAGTTGTAGCTCACAACCAAGCAAAATATGTATGGTGAATCCAAGATCCTTGCAGAGGTGACTATTGTAACGGCATATTGGAACGATTAATTTTACTTTTTGTGAATCGGCGGCAATGAGACTACGTATTTCACGTACAGTAGCATTCATATAGTAAATCACATTTTGATAATCCATAGAGCTATGTATTAGTTTCCATTCATCGTTACTCAAGCTTTCCAAATCAGATAATGACCAGTGCTTATGGATATCAATAAAATGCCATTTTCCCCCATATTTTTCGATATCAGCAGCACCTCTGTGTTTCAAATCATCAAAGGACAACTTATAAAAATTATGCAGCCTTTCAGCTGCTTCAGAACCGTAAAGACCAATTTCCTCCGGGCTACAGGCTTGTAATTGCGCAAAATTAAAGCCAAAATGCTTGGCCATCCTGAATGCCTCGACTGATCCATATAAGGTGATTTGCTCAAACCTGAGAGCTTTTAACTCTGAAAATGTAAGTTTATAATGTATATTTAGCCTAGCAGCCTCCTCTGAACCATATTTTTTTATCTCATCTGCAGTTAATTGCTGTAGTTCCGCCAAACTGATTTTGTAATTTTTGCACAAAAGACTAGCGCTAGCGGACGTGTATAGTCGAAGCTTTTCAATGCCAATCTCCAATAAGTCATGTCCAGATAAATGATAGCATTGTTTAAATTGTGCGATCTCTGGACCACTAAGAAATCGAGTATTTTCAAAATCAAGATGCTTAATATCATCAAACCGCAGACCATAACTATATAGTTTTCGATATTCATCTTGAATGACACGACTAGGCATATAGCCCTTCACTTCAGTAAGATTGGTGCGCCCAATTTCATAGAGTGTCAAAGCAGCGTCGCTCGTATATCTATAAAAATCTGATTCTGGCAAAGCTTGCAACTCTTTAAAACGAGCCCATTTTTTTATAACCATCAGCTCCGTTTCTTTAGTTAATAATCTTGAAGTGGATTTTTTCGCAAGATCACGGATACTCAACAATCCACCTCGCAAGCATTCCTCAAACCATAAGTAATTTTGTCCACGGATATTTGGGGTGGCTGGATTGTATTGCCTTGAAGCGCGCATTTTCTCAAAAAAATCGGCATTACCTGTTTGAACAGCTAAATCAATAGCATTGTAGCCTTGCCGATTGTTATGATATATGTCCGCTCCTTGTTGCATAGCATATTCGAAAACCAAAGGATCTCGTTGCAAAATAGCCATTTGTAAAAGATTATTGCCGTTAGAATCCTGGCCGATGAAAAGCTTGGTTTTTTCTTGCAGGAATCTAACCATAGCCCTATCATTATTTTGCAAAGCGGCTTGCAGTTTCTTAAATTGTCTAGACATGGAAAGAGTCAATTCATTTGCATTTAGGCAATCTTGGAGCTTCGTCACATAAGAAGAATAATTCTTGCTCTCCAGCGTGATCTGCCTGCGTTTTGCAACCTTCTCTTTGTCAGTCAAAGTTGCATCAGTATCGATGTGTTGATAGACATTGAAAGCGAAGTCCCACTGATATGCCTGTAACTCATCCTTGCTAGGCCCAACATCTTTTTGTCTTTCAATTATCTGGCCGTCTTCATATAGTGGCTTGTCTGGAATGCCTTGGAAATTTGGATTGGGATGTATTTTTACGGAGTACTCGGTACATTCTGTGGATATTGGATTAAACTCATATATTCGTACAATTTCATGGCGAGAAAAATGTGCGAATACGTACTCAGTTAATGCCATATTCATCTTATAGGCTTGACGTTGCTGCTTTGGTTTAAATTCATATACCAACCGAGTATTAGCATCCATATTGGCATATTCAAAAGCACTATTAAATGTGCTGGAAGTTGATATGCCACTTGATGTGTCTCGTATTGGTCTAAAAAGAGATCTTTTACCAAGGCGGACATCAAATTGAAAAAGACCTGGGGTATAATGATTTTTATAACTGCGCTCGCGCCAATAATGTCCTTCAGTAAAATCTTGCTCAATAATTTTAGCAACGTCTTTTGGATGCACTTGAATACCGCGGTAATAAGTACTATTTCCTGGTAAGTGTATATGCATAAGCCCATAATATGCGGTTGCTTCCTGCATATATCTTCGATCCATCAGCTCAGTAATATCTGCCATGATCAACTTCTGAGCCTGTTCGGCGCTAGCAATATGGTCAAACAACTTAAACTTCTCTGTTTTAAGCTTGGCAAAAGCTAATTCTAGTTCATTTTCCCCTAAAGATGAATTGAACATCATATCAATTGCAGCAGCTATCTCAATATACTGTTGATCAGCAGGTTTAAGATTTAATGATTTCAATGCGATTAGCTTGTATTTAGCCCTGATTTCCTCCACAAAATATTGCAAAACCGATGATGCATGCTGTACAAACATGCCTTGAGTAGCTTGAAAATGATTGTAAAATCGCTGATCTCTCTCAAAAGTATCTGCATATTTCTTGTTATCTATAAAACTGTCATCATTGATGTCTGCTTTTAAACGCTCTTCAAGATTGATCCCTATAGAATCCATCATGTGCAGAATGACTAGCCTAGTATTATAGGCCTTCATTGCCTGCATAAAAGCATCATAAGTTGGTGAGATGAGCATCTTTTGATAGATTGCATCTTTTGTCATTGAAAACCTCATATAGTGTGACGTATTGGTAATCAATATTAGTCAATATTATTATAATATATTTATGAAGTAGTTATAGTTTATACGAATTGCCTCAAAATTAAATGTTACTGAAATGGAGGTCAGTAATGATGATGAGGCATATGACAATAGACCTTTACGTAAATCGGAGGCGCGCATTGGTTTTTTTCATTGCTAAAATCATACATGATTACACCAACCTCATCGGAAATTAGCTCGAGACATTCAGGATGTTGTAGAACACCCAAGGTATCTTGTCAACCCACTGTCATACGTTCTTACTGAGTTTGCTGAGAAAATTCAAAATCCTTGCGCCAAGAATTGCTTCAGTTGAGAAATGTGGTTCTAAGGCTGATTGCCTGCTATCAACGAAGCATTGATGGCTCCAATCGTAGGAGTGAGTTCGAGCAGACATAATGCTTAGCCCCTTCCTGGGCATATTTTTCGGCGATAGCCTTGCCAATCCCGCTAGCTGAGCCCGTTACGATAGCGATCTTGTCCTTAAGGCGCACATTCTTCTCCTTGAATAAACGGCTATAGTCAATTACACCATGGCCAGGGAGGATCCATGGAGTTGCAAAATCAAATACTATATAAATCAAACATTTATTATTAGCACCCACATCCAACAGAAGCTAAATCATGAACTATGCTTAAGGTAAAGCCTAATAAATATTAAAGAGGTGCCTTCTACCATGAGCACGAGCCGAGAACCCTATCAAAAATTATTTGCAGAATTAAAATCCTCACTCCCTGCAAACTCTCCTATTAGAAACCCCGATGGGATTTTAGGTCTTTTATTGAAGGAAAATACCCTTGCCCAGCAAGCACAAGAAATAAAAGAACAACTAGAGGGAAAAAACCCGGTATTGAATCCTGATCGGGAAACTAAAGTAACCTGGGACAAGTTATTATCTACTTATCAGGATGCTATGGCTCTGACTATTGCCTTGGATCGCCGCTACTCCGCTCAATATACCCCAGTTTCAAAAAATTTCCACGAAAGCTTAATAGCCCTGGGATTAACCCACGAAATCCAAGACACCACCACGGACTTAAATAATGAAGGCGAAAGCACACATGTTATACATGAAAAGGACAGCACTAACTATCATCGTAGCTCTCATACCGTGGGCTGTGCCAATGCAGCAGCAGCTGTCGCTATCACCCCAGAAATTAAAAATCTGGTTAGCATCAGCTTCAATTGGCATGATATCGTTCAAGAGTACCCCATGATTGCATTACTCAATGAAATAGAAAGCGCTGATTTACTTATAAAAAAATGGACTGAAAAACTCGAAACCTTGGAGAAAAGAGTCAATGAGATTTTTGATAACAAAGAACAAAAAAAAGCATTCCAGGCTATTAAGGAATATAAAGCAATCTTGCCTTATATCGCCTGGAAAACCATTGTTGCCGCAACAACTATGTTAAAACAAGTGTCTGATGGTCAACCCACTTTACACGCTGTCCAGAAAAATGCTCTAGAGAAAGTGCTTCAGGAAAATATCATAAAATATACCGCTCTAGATCAAGCTGCCACTCTCATCAGTCTGGTAGATTCTAATTTAGCAGCGCTTAATCTCAGAGAGGCTTTTGGCAATGCTGTTCCATTAGCTGAAGATTTTCTTAACTCAAAAAATGAGTTTGGGATTGCTACTCAACTTAAGAAATTATTTGAACTGGCTGGCTTACCCGATGCACCCAGCGAAGAGCATAATAAAGCCGGTTTCTTATTTGGTAATAACATGGGTATTTTTCCCGAATTAGCCAAAGATTATAAAGGTTTGCTATCATATCTTAAATTCACATCCCATGATGGAGAAATCAACGACATTGATGGCGTGACAGCTTGGAACCTACTCACGGATGCCTCACGAAATGGCGATGAGGCCACTCTAAGGCGATTGCTAACCGCTCGTTCCAGAGCCGATAACACAATGCCCCGCCCTAACGATAATAAGATGCCCCTTGAAGACTTTATTCAATTTAATCAAAAAACACTGTGTGATATTTTTATTGAGAAGATCATCGGTGAAATCACTTTCGCTAGCAACCAACATCCTGATGTTTACAAAACAGGAAATGGTACAAACCAAAATATTGATGCTGAATATTCCCAAAAACATGCTGCCAGACTTAGAAAATTACAGGAAAATTATCTTAAACTTAATCCGGATGATCCAGCAAGAATAGCAGTCGCCGAAGCTCTAGCATTTTTCGTG
>Ga0105240_10000652_pt1 | contig 63981 bp, 49 predicted proteins | sample KBSC54metaG_FD_80426 | JGI IMG/M metagenome (GOLD analysis project Ga0105240, IMG submission 80426) | Corn rhizosphere microbial communities from Kellogg Biological Station, Michigan, USA - KBS C5-4 metaG | ecosystem: Host-associated > Plants > Roots > Rhizosphere > Soil | place: Michigan, USA... | reverse complement strand
GTCCAGGTGGTCCTGGGTCAGGTTCGTCAAACCGGCCACGCGGAAGCGGCACCCATCCAGTCGGCCCTGATCCAGCGCGTGCGACGTCGCCTCGAGCAGCGCGTCCGTGGCGCCCACCAAGCGCATGTCGGCCAGCAACCGCTGCAGCGCCAGCGCGCCCGGCGTGGTCAGGGGCGCCGCCTGCATCAGCGCCGCCGGGGCGGTCGCGCCGGGTCCGCCGCCCACGCGATAGGCCACGGTGCCCACGACGCCGGTGACGACGCCCGCGGCGCCCATCATCGCCTCCAGCAGGTAGGTGGTGGTCGTCTTGCCGTTGGTGCCCGTCACCGCGGTCAGCGTCAACTCGCGCCCGCGCGGAAACCGGTTCCCCGCCAGCGGCGCCAGCACCGCGCGCACCCGCGGCACCGTCACCACCGTGCCGGCGAAATCGGCCGGCACGATCGCGCCGGGCTCCACGACCAGCGCGCGCGCGCCACGCGACACGGCGGCCGCGATGTTGGCAGCCGTGACGTCGCCCTGCCCCGGCACGGCGGCCGGCACGGCCACGAACAGGTCCCCCACCTCGACCCGGCGCGAGTCGTCGCGCACCTCCGCGACGTCGACCGCCCGCGGCCCTGTCACCGTTGCCGGCGCGATCCCCTGCAGCAGATCGTCGAGGTTCATTCTGGTCGACCGAACGATACCCGACAGACGGCGCCCCGCGGTGCCGGACCGGGGCCCGGCGCCTGCGTCAGCGCGACGCCCATGGGCGCGCGCTCCTCGTCGAAGGCCAGCTGCACGCCGCTCTGCCGGGCGGCGCGCAGGGCGGCGGCGATGGTCAGGCCGTGAAAGTTGGGGATGGTGATCTGGGCGGGCAGCGCGCCGTCGCTCTCGTCGTCACCGTCCGGTTCGCCGTCGGGCACGGCCGCCAGGATGGCGGTCGGCGCGGGCGGGCCGCTGGCTTCCGCGCCGTCGTCCAGATCGGCGTCGCGCAGCTCGGCCACGTCCGACCCGGGCATCTCGTCGTCCGCGCCATCGTCCGCCTCGGCCGACCGCGCGGTCCTGTCCTTGCCGCTGGCCTTCGCCTCCGGCTTGCCGTGCTCCACCGTCCGCGACGCCACCGCTTGCGCCTGCGGCGGCACGTGCAGGTAGCGCAGCGCCTGCTCGGCGATCTCCTTGAACACGGGCGCCGCCACCGCGCCGCCCAGGTGGCCCCCTTGCGGCTCGTCGACCATGACCGCGATCGCCACGCGCGGCTCCTGCGCCGGCGCGAAGCCGATGAACGACGACACCCACTTGCTGCTGTCGTAGTGACCGCCCGACACCTTCTGCGCCGTGCCCGTCTTGCCGGCGACGGGGTAACCGTCGATGGCGGCGGCGCGCGCCGTGCCGCCCTGCTCGGTCACGCCCAGCATGATGCCCGTCATCTGCCGGGCGGCCCGCTCGGAGATCACGCGCACCGCCGGCCGCTCGGGCAGCGGCTCGGCCGTGCCGTCGGGGCGCACCACGCGGGCCACGATGCGCGGCGGGTGGTACACGCCGCCCGCGGCGATGGAAGCCAGGCCCGCCACGATCTGCAGCGGCGTGGCCGTGACGCCCTGGCCGAACGACACGTTCGCGAAGCCGATGTCGCCCCACTTCTCGACGGGGCGAAGCATGCCGCTGCGCTCGCCGGGCAGGCCCAGGCCCGTGGCGTGGCCGAAGCCGAACCGGCCGAAGGCCTCGGCCAGCCGCTCCTTGCCCAGGCGGCGCGCGATCTTCGTCGCGCCGATGTTGCTGGAGAACTTGAAGATCTCGGCCACCGTCAACGCCCCGTGGGGGTGGGTGTCGTGGATGGTGTACTTGCCCACCATCATGCGGCCCATCATGCAGTCGAACGAGTCGGTGGGCCGCACCACGCCCGCGTCCAGCGCCGACGCGATGGTGAAGGTCTTCATCGTCGACCCGGGCTCGAAGGCGTCGGTGATGGCCCGGTCGCGCGCGCCGTGCTCGGCGGCGCTGCTGGGATCGTTCGGGTTGTAAGACGGCGTCGACGCGATGGCCAGCAGCTCGCCCGTCTGGGGATCCATCACCACGGCGATGACCGCCTTCGCGTGGTGCAGCGCCTGCGCCTCCTCGATGGCGCGCTCGGTGACGAACGTCAGGTAGCGATCGATGGTCAGCACCACGTCGCTGCCGGCGTCGCCCGCCGCCTCGCCCATGCCGTCGACGAACAGCTCGCGGCCCAGCGCGTCCCGCACGCCCTGCAGCGACGCCGTCTGCCCTCGCAGGTAACGATCGAAGGCCAGCTCGACCCCCTCCTGCCCGCGCCCGTCCGAGCCCGAGTGGCCCATCACCGTCGCCGCCAGTCCCCGGTTCGGGTAGAACCGCCGCGGCTCGCGCGTGTAGGCCAGGCCGGGCAGGCCCAGCGCCTTCACCGCCTCGACCTCCTCGGGCGTGACCTTGCGCTTCACCCAGGCGAAGAACTTCTTCTGGCCCAGGCGCTGCGCCAGCTCTTTCCAGTCCAGGCCCAGCACGCGCGCCAGCTTGCGCGCCGCGCCCGGCACGTCAGGCAGGCGGCGCGGGTTGCAGTAGATCGAATCGACGTCGGCCGTCGAGGCCAGCTCGGCGCCGTTGCGATCCAGGATGCGACCGCGGCGCGGCGGCAGCTCGATCTCGCGGACGTACTGCTCCTCGGCCTTGTCGCGCAGGCGATCCGCCTCGCCGCCCACCTGCAGGCTGTAGGCGCGCCGGCCCACCGCGCCGAACAGCAGCGCGAACCCGACGCCGAAGACGGCGATGCGGACCTTCGTCCAGCGCGAGATGCTGCCGCTCATCGCTTCACCTGCTCGGTCGGGCCCGCGTGGGCGCCGGCGTGCGCCCCCGGTCTGGCGTGGGGGGCCTGGGCGGGCGGCGGCGCCGGGACCGCGTCCAGCAGCGGCCGCGAGTCGCCGATGGCGCGGATCGCGTCGGGATCGGGCGGCCCCATCTTCAGCTTGTCGCGGGCGATGGTGACGACCCGCCCGGGATCCTTCAGCATGCCGATCTCGATCTGCAGGCGGCGGCGCTGCTCCTCCAGCTCGGTGGCGACGTGGCGCTCGCGCCCCAGCGCGTAGGCGACCTCGATGCTCTTGATGCGGACGGCGACGTGGGCCAGGGCCCCGGCCGTCACGATCGCCAGCAGCAGCCCGCCCACGCCCAGGCCCCGCCGCTCGTCGGCGCGCACCGTGGGAACGGGTGCCGAGACGGGCTTCGACGAGATCGGCGCGACCAGGGGAGATGGCAAGTCGCTCATGCGATCCTTTCCAGCACGCGCAGCTTCGCCGAGCGCGAGCGCGGGTTGCGCTGTTGCTCGGCCTCGGACGCCTCGACGATGCGCTTGGTGACGGCGCGGAACTTGGGCTCGTCGCCCGGCACCTCGGGGCGCCGCTCGGACAGCGCACGGAAGCGCCGCTTCACCATGCGGTCCTCCAGCGAGTGAAACGAGATGATGCACAGCCGCCCGCCCGGCGCCAGCAGGCCCGGGGCGTCGGCCAGGAAGGTGCCCAGCTCGTCCAGCTCGCGGTTCACCGCCAGGCGTAGCGCCTGGAACGTGCGGGTGGCGGGGTTCTTGTGGCGCTCGCGTCCCGGCACGGCGTGGGCGACCACCTCGGCCAGGGCGCCCGTGGTGTCCAGCGGCGCGCGGTCCCGGGCCTCGACGATCCGCCGCGCGATGCGCCCGGCGAACCGCTCCTCGCCCAGATCGCGCAGGATGCTGACCAGGTCACGCTCGTCGAGGCGCGCCACCAGCTCGGCAGCCGTCTCCCCGCTGGTCTGGTCCATGCGCATGTCGAGGGGGCCGGAGCGCTGGAAGGAGAACCCGCGTTCGGCGCGGTCCAGCTGGGGGGACGAGACGCCCAGATCGGCCAGCATGCCGTTCACCGGGCCGAGACCGTGCTGCGCCACCATGGCGGCGACCTGGGAGAAGGGGGCGTGCGCCAGCATCACCCGCGCCCCGAACGGCGCCAGTCGGGAACCCGCGAAGGCCAGCGCGTCGGGGTCGCGATCCAGCCCCAGCAGCCGGCCGGCGGGCGCTGACGATTCGAGGATGGCCTGGCTATGCCCCCCCATTCCCACCGTGGCGTCGCAATAGGTTCCCCCCGCCGCAGGCCCTCCTGGGAAAAGGAATTCCAGTATCTCAGGCAGCAGGACGGGTTCATGCGCGGCGGATGGAGAGGTAGCCTCGGGCATCATCTAATGGGCCGAGGGTCCATTCTTGACGCACGCCCCCCGAAGTCAATTTTTCGGTGCGCGGCGCCGCTGTCCCCACTTCCGCAATTGCCCAATCATTGCCGGAGATTGCAACCGGGGCTGCGGGGGTGGCGCCTGCCGCGACGCGGCCTGCGGGTGGGTGTAGACCGCAGATTAGAGAGCAATGTGGCGGCTTGGCACACCACTGTGGGTAACCTGTGGATAGGCAGTCGAACTGGGGTCGGCGGCGGTCGCTTCCGGCCGTGCGGCAAAGGTGCGACAAGTGGGCGTCCAGGCGCGGCCGATCACACGTAACCCCGCTTGACGATTAGGATAAAAGACGTTACGATGCCCGGCGGAAATTTCACGGAATACCAGGCGCGAAGGTGCAGGTTCCTCACAGGATGGAAGCAACATCAGGAGAGATGGGTATGGACGCCAAACTATTCGAACTAGACTCGCGGATGGAAGTTCTTCGCGAGAAGCTGACCAAGTTTCCAGCGGCGGTCACCAAGGACTATCGGGATCGCCTCGACGTGTCCTGGTTGTTCCACGACAACGCGCTCGAGGGCGTTGTGCTGTCGTACTCCGAGCTGAAGGCCGCGATCGATCAGCGGATCATCAGCGACGTGACCCTCATCCCGATGTACGAGGAAGTTCGCCTGCACAAGCAGGCGCTCGACTGGGTTCGCGAAGTGGCGCCCCTCGCCGACAGGTCGGCCGACAAGTCCGGCAAGGTCGCGACGAAGAAGCCGGTCGAGGTCGACCTCGAACTGGTGCGCAAGCTCTACGCGATGCTGACGCCCGAGGCGGCGGCCAAGGGTCATCCCTACCGTAAGGAGAACCCTCTACATCGGCTCTACTATCACGAGATCGCGGCGCCGGACAAAATCGCGCCGAAGATGAAGAAGCTGGGCGAGTGGCTGGAGTCCGACGAGTTCCACGACCTGCATCCCATTCGCCGCGCCACCAAGGCGCACTTCAAGCTGCTGACCGTCTACCCCTGGACGAAGAACTCGGGGAAGGTGGCGCGTCTGCTGATGAACTTCATCCTGCTGCGCCACGGGCACCTGCCCGCCGTCGTGCACTCGATCGAGCGCCAGCGCTACTACGAGGCGCTGCGTTTCGACAACGAAACTCTTCTGAATCTGATCCTCGAGTCGATGGAGAACAGCATCGAGACCACCAGCCGGTTCTTCACCGAGCTGGAGGGTCTGCGCATCCGCCGCGCCTCTTGAAGACGCTCTCGCTGGCGATACCCATCGCTGGCCAGACGAGGCCCGCCCGGCGCCGGCGGCGGCGCCCCATCAGCGATTGCCGAGCTGTTCCTGCTGGCAGAAGGCGGTGCAGTTCGAGGTGAGCGTGCAGTGCGTCCCCATCGGACAGTTGAGGGCGGCGCACCGATCGCCGCCCGCTGCGCACGAGGACGGGCCGAAGGCGCCCGGCAGTCCCTGGTTCGAGCAGGCCGCGGCACCGAGCAGGCACAGCCCGGCGAGAAGGATGAGGCCGAAGGCGCGACGCACGCGCATCAAGTCGCCGCCTTCCCGGTGACCAGCGGCGCCAGCAAGCCGGTCCCGGGCGGCACCAGCGTGATCTTGGCCGGGCCGTCCAGCAGCCGCTGCGTCTCCAGCATCTCGAACATCGCCTCCATCACCTCGGGGTCGCGCGCCACCGCCTGCAGCGCCGCCCCCACGATCTGCGGGCGCAGCGCGGTCGCCTTCGCGAACTCGATGGCGGCCTGACGTTCGGCGGTGCTGGTGATGATGCTGACCTGGTTCAGGCCGTCCTGCTGGATGGCCGAGGTGACCTGGCGCAGGCGGTTGACCACCTTCGCCTCGATCTGGCTGATCATCGCCTCGTCGCGGAAGTGCACCTTGCGGATGTAGACGGAGCCGATGGCGTAGCCCCACTCGTCCGCCTTCGCCGACACCTCCGCGCGGACCGCCTGGCTCATGGCGTGGCGATCCTCCAGCATCGCGGCCAGCGGCATGTTCGACAGCGAGCGCACGGTGGAGTTCCCCACGTTGGCGCGCAGCGAGCCCCGCGGGTCGGCGTTCTTGAACAGGAACGCCACCGGGTCGCTGATGAACATCTCGAACCAGATGCCGATGCCCATCGGCGCGCCCTCCTCCGAGTTCACCGCCTGGCTGCGCAGGTATTCCTGGTCCAGGCTCATGTCCAGCGTGTAACAGGTGCCCAGCCAGTTCGCGATCAGCGCCGCCGCGCCCATCCTGGGCCACAGGAAGTACAGCCCCGGCTCGGCCAGCGTCGCCTGCACCTTGCCGAACAGGACGTACACCTTGCACTCGCGCTCCTGCACGATGGTGTAGACGCCGAACAGGCGCGCCATGGCGAACAGCACCGGCACCAGGAAGAAGCACGCCACGCAGGTGACGGCGGCGACGATCAGGCCGGCGGTGATCACTCGCGCACCTCCAGGAACAGGCGCTCGGCCTTCTGGTACAGCGCCAGCCGGACATTGCGCAGGTAGGCCCCCAGCACCGACGGGCCGCCCTGCTTCAGCGCCGTCAGCTGGCGGGCCAGCGCGGTCAGCGGCTCGACCTCCGCCTGCGCCTTCAGCGTCTCGATCTCGACGGCGCGCCTCGACTGGACGATCTTCTGATCGGCCGACGCCTGCGCCAGGCTGATCTCCGACGAGACGTGGTTGTGCGCGGTGTTGATGGCCGCCAGCGCCGACTCGACCTCGGGCGGCGGGTCGATGCCGGTGATCAGGCAGGCGTCCAGGCTGATGCCGTAGCGCGCGGCGGACGAGCGGCACTCGCGATCCATGTGCTCGTTCAGCTCGCGCAGGTTCTTGCGCAGATCGTTGATCGACACCCCCTCGACGCTGGCCGATTCGCTGATGGCGGCGTCGCCGACGGCGCGCGGGGCGGCGAAGTTGGCGATCCGCTCGCGCAGGACGGAGACGAAATAGCCCATCACGTGGACGATGGGACGGCGCACGCCGAACAGGTAGCCGTACAGGTTCTGGTCGGACACGCGATAGCGCAGCTGGCCCGTCAGGCCGGTGTTCAGGTGATCCTTCGTCACGGCGTCGATGACCGTGCCCCCCGCGTTCGCCGAGGGCATGTCGGGATCGAACGCCATGTTCACCGTCTGGGTCGCCACCGAGACCTTGTGGATGCGCTCCCACGGCCACTTGAAGTAGGGCCCGCCGGGGGGGATCACGCGCACCTGCGGGTAGACGTACCGCTCCTTCTCGTCGTCGCGCAGATCGATGGCGATGGGCAGCTCCAGGGTCGAGGCCGTCTCGCTGATGCGCACGGCGCGGCCCAGCACCGTCTTCACGGCGCGCTCGTTCTGGTCGACCGTGTAGAAGCCGCGCAGCACGTACCGGATCACGAACCAGACCAGGAATCCAACGAACGACCACAGGACCAGCGCCTCGAACGTCAGCTCGTCGGGTTTGGGAATGCTGTCCATCTCGCCCCCCTCCTATTTCACGTTTTGGTCCGCCCTCACACGGGACGGCCGAACATCGTGGCGGCCGTCGTGCGTTCGATGACCACGTCCAGCAGCGTGCCCGGCACGACGCCGGGCGTGGCGGGGATGATCACGGGACGGAAGGCGTCGGTGCGGGTGAACAGCTCGTCGGGGTTTCGCTTCGACTGCCCCTCGACCAGCACGCGCGCGGGGCGGCCGATCTGCTCCCGGTAGATCTCGCTGGTGATGCGCTTCTGGCGCTCGATCACCTCGGCCAGCCGGCGCTGCTTCACCTCGGGCGGCACGTCGTCGGCCAGCTTGCGCGCGGCGGTGGTGCCCTCGCGCTCGGAGTAGACGAACATGAACGCGCCGTCGAAGCGCAGCTCGTCGAGCGCCTCCAGGATGGGGCGGAACTCGTCCTCGGTTTCGCCGCAGAAGCCGACCAGCACGTCGGTGGTGATCGCGATGTCGGGCATGGCGGCCCGTAACTTCTGCACCAGCGCCCGGAACTGGCTGTAGTCGTAGCCGCGCCGCATGCGCGCCAGCACGCTGTCGGACGCGGTCTGCAGCGGCAGGTGCACGTGCTTGCAGATCTTCGGCGTCTCGGCCATCACGCGGATGACGTCGTCCGAGAAGTCGAGCGGGTACGGCGAGGTGAAGCGGATGCGCTCCAGCCCCTCGACGGTGGCTACGGCCCGCAGCAGGTCGGCGAACCCGACGTCCTCGTAACGGTACGAGTTCACGGTCTGACCCAGCAGCTGCACTTCCTTGTATCCGGCCGCGGCCAGCCTCCGCGCTTGCCGCAGCACCTCGCGGGGGGGCGTGCCCCGCTCCCGCCCGCGCGTGTAGGGAACGACGCAGAACGTGCAGAACTTGTCGCAGCCGCGCTGGATGGTGATGTGTCCGGTGATCCCGCCCGACATCTCGCGCGCCGGATCCAGGCCCTCGTAGGTCTCGTGGCGATCGAGCGTCGTGTCCTGGACGGCGGCGTCCCCGGCGCCAACGTCGCGCCGCGCCTGCTGGACATGGCGCACGTGGTCCGTCAACCGCCGGTAGCCGTCGGGGCCGATCACCAGGTCCACGTACGGGGCGCGCTCGCGGATCTTCTCTTTCAGGTGTTCGGCCATGCAGCCGGTGATGCCCAGCACCACGCCCGGGCGCTGGCGGTGCTCGGCCAGCATGCTGGCCCGCTGGAACACCCGCTCCTCGGCCTTCTCGCGCACGGCGCAGGTGTTGATCAGGATCAGGTCGGCGCTGGCGACGTCGTCGGTGCGGGCGTAGCCGTCACGGTGCAACAGCCCCAGCACCATGTCGCTGTCGGCCACGTTCATCTGGCAGCCATACGTCTCGACGTAGGCCAGGCGGGGCGACGGCGAGACCGGGGCGTCGGACAGCGGACCGGCCCCGGCGCGCGACCGTATTTGAACGAGCTCGGACAAGGTCGGGCAGTCTAACCGAAAGGCCCCCGCCACGGCAGCGGCCGCCCCGGCGCCCGGCCCGCGATCCGTTAATATGGGCGGTCGCGTGCCCAGCTCGGTCGAGGCGGGAGTGGTCCTGGACGGGACCTACAAGATTCTTCGTCGCATCGGCGACGGGGGCATGGGCGAGGTCTATGAAGCGCGCCATGCCCGCCTGGCCGGCCGCTACGCCGTCAAGGTGCTGAACACGGCGTCCAGCGCCCAGGTCGAGGCGGTGGCCCGCTTCCGCCGGGAGGCCCAGGTGACCTCGGCGCTGCGCCACCCCGGCATCGTGCAGATCATCGACTTCAACACCACCGCGGCGGGCGTCGCCTACCTGGTCATGGAGTACCTCGAGGGCGCGAACCTCGAGACCATCATCGACGGTCAAGGTCCGCAGCCACTGGATCGCGTCGTCTCGATCGCGCGCCAGGTGGCGTCGGCGCTGACCGAGGCGCATCGGCGCGGCGTGGTCCACCGCGATCTGAAGCCGCAGAACATCTTCCTGGTCGCGCGGTCCGTCGGCGATGACGATGACGAACCCGAACGAGCGAAGGTGCTGGATTTCGGAATCTCGAAGATCAGATCGGCCTCGCGTGCGCTGACCGAGACGGCGGTGGTGCTGGGCACACCGCAGTACATGTCCCCGGAGCAGGCCGAGGGAAAGACGGCCGAGGTCGACGAGAGCACCGATCAATTCGCGCTGGCGGCGATCGTCTACGAGATGCTGACGGGCAGGCCGGCGTTCAACGGCGACACGCTGGCGTCGGTCGTCTACAAGGTCGTCCATACGGCGCCCGAGCCGGTCACGGCGCGGCGGCCCGAGCTGCCGGCGGCCGTCGAGCGTGTCGTGATGCGCGGCCTGTCGAAGAACAAGGCGGCCCGCTTCGCGTCGGTGGCGGACTTCGCTTCGGCGCTGCGCGAGGCAGCGCACGGTCCGGTGATACGCCGGCGGACGTCGTCGGCGCCGACGCTGCCGCCGCCGGCGTCGACGGTCGAGCAAGCCCAGGTGGCGGCGGCCGCGCCGGCGCCGCGCGATCCGCGCACGCTGGCGGGCCCACCCGCAGCGACGCGCGCCGGCCGGGCTGTGGCGAAGGCGGGACAGGCCCCGCCCCGACGGCTCCGGGCGACGACCCTGGGACGACAGACCGGCGAGCTGCTGCGCCGCATGCGCGCGATCGGCACGCGCGAACGCGCGCTGGGAGGGGCGGCGGTCCTGACGGTGATCGTCGCGGCCGCGCTGGGCGTCCGCTGGCTGGGTCATTCGCCGGCGAAGGCCCCTGCCACGGTGACGACGACGGGCGCACCCGCGCCCACCGCGCCGCCGGCGCCCGCCATCCGGCCGATCATCCACGAAGCGCCACCGCCCCCGGCACCGGTCGCCGAGTTCGACATCGCCAGCGACCCGCCGGGGATCCCGCTGTGGGTGGACGGGCAACCTTTCCCGAATCCAGCCAGGCAGGTGTCGACGCGGGCTCGCGGCACGCTGGCGCCCGGGCCGCACACTTTCGAGCTCGCCAAGCTGGGGTTTCAAACCTGGCGGCGCACCGTCGAGATGACGCCGAGCACGCCGACCAGATTTCTGGCGCGCCTGCGTCGTGAAGAGGGAAGCGCCGGCGTCGCGGGCTGGCCGCCTGCGGTGCCGGCGGCGGCGCGCCCTGGCCCGGCGGTCCACGTCGCTCCGGCGGCGGCGGCGACGGCGCGACCTGCCCCGGCGGCAGCCGAGGCGGCCCACGCGCTGCCGGCGACCACGCCCGCCCCGACCGGGGCCTGTCTGCTGACGGTGGGCTCGCGGCCCTGGGCCGAGGTGTGGATCGACGGTGCGAACACCGGCCGGAGCACCCCCATGGTGAACATGGCCCTACCCTGCGGCTCACACCGGCTGGAGCTGCGACGTCGCGACCTGAAGATCGAGTTCACGACCGACGTCACGCTGATCGCCGGCAGGGTGAACAAGCAGAAGTACTACCTTGAGCCATCCGTCGGCGCGGCGGCCGCCCGGTAAACGCCGCGGTGCCGGGCGCGGGCCGCGCCCGGTCAGCGGCGGACGCGTAGCATCGATTGGCGCTCGACGGCGGCCATGTCTTCCGCGGCGAAGTAGGCGGCCACGCTCTGGCGCGCCTCGGGGCGCGTGTACACGTCCGCCTGGCGCGTGTTCATGGTGTCGGCGATGATCGTGGCGACCTCTTCGGCCGACTGGGCGCCCGGGAGCTGGCGCGAATCGGGACCGCCGTGCAGGGCGTTCGTCCCGAAGGCGGTGGCGACGATCCCGGGGTGCACGGCCGACACGACGATGTCCGGAAACTCGTCGGCCAGCTCGAGGCGCAGGTTCGCCGTCAAGGCGTTCACGGCGTGCTTCGCGGCCGCGTAGATCGACCGGAAGGGGACGAAGGGCAGGCGCCCCAGCATCGACGACACGTTGATGATCTGGCCGCGGCGCTGCGCGCGGAAGTGCGGCAGCACCGCCTGCATGCCGTACAGGACCGACTTCACGTTCACGGTCATCATGTCGTCGAAGTCCTGGTCGGTCAGCTGCGAGACCAGGCGGGTGATGCCGCGGCCGGCGTTGTTGACCCAGACGTCGATGCGACCGCGGGCCTGCAGCGTCGCCGAGACCACCGCCTCGATGTCGGCGCGCCGGGTGACGTCGGCGACGCGCACGTCGGCGCGGCCCTGGCAACGGGCGGCGACCTCGTCGAGGGCGGCGCGATTGCGCGCCGCCAGCACGGGGATGTCGCCGCGGCGGGCGACCAGCTCGGCCAGCGCTGCTCCGATGCCGGCGCTGGCGCCGGTGATGACGACGACACGGTCCTTGGGCTGCTCTGCCATGGCCAGATCCTCCGTTCAGTTGCGCCCGAGCATAGCCGGCGCGACGTCGCGGCACAGGCGATCGCGGCGACGCGCCTACGTGGAATGGCCTGCCGAGCCCCGACCGGTATGCCGCGGCCGCGCCGGCAGCCAGTGAGGGGGACACATGACTCTGCGCTCGAATTCCGACGTATAAACCGACCGGTGAGCTCACATCCGTCCGGATCCGAGCGCTGGCGGGAGCTGGTGGCGCGTCTGAACCTGGCGCCCCACCCCGAGCGCGGCTACTTCGTCGAGACGTACCGCGCGGGCACGCCGGTCAGCGCCGCGACGCACGGGGGGCCGCGGGCGGCGTCCACGGCGATCTACTTCCTGATCGTCGCCGACGCGCCCGCCACCTTCCTGCACCGCCTGCTCTCCGACGAGACGTTTCACCTTTACGAGGGCGGCCCCCTGGACCTGCTGCTGCTCGGTCCCGACGGAAGCGCCGAGGTGAAGCGACTGGGGCTGGACCTGGCCGCTGGTGAAAGGCCGCAGCTGACCGTCCCCGCCGGCACCTGGTTCGGGACCGAGCTGGTCCCGAGCGCCTCGCATTGCCTGGTGGGCTGCACCGTCGCCCCCGGCTTCGAGTTCGCCGACTTCGAGCTGGCGGAGGGCCCCGAGCTGGCCGCGCGCTATCCCACGGCCGCGGAGCGCATCGCGCGCATGTCCCGGCCGTCCCGCCCCAGCGGCGCGACATGACGGGCGAAGCTTCGCCTGCGGCGCCGGCGCCCGCTGCCCGCCAGACCCACCTGATCATCGCCTTCACGCTGCTGTACGTGTGCTGGGGGTCGACCTACCTGGCGATCCGCATCGCCATCGGCACGTGGCCGCCGCTGCTGATGGCGGCTGCCCGGTTCACGGTGGCGGGCGGCGTGCTGTACGCGTTCCTGCGCGCGCGCGGCACGCCGGCCCCGGCGCCGCGAAGCTGGGGCGCGGCGTTGCTGACCGGCGGCCTGCTGCTGGGCATCGGCAACGGCTCGGTGTGCTGGGCCGAGCAGTGGCTCCCCTCCAGCGTGGCCGCGCTGATCATCGCGTCGACGCCGCTGTGGATGACGCTGTTGCCGTGGCTGGGCCGGCGCGCGCCCGCGCCGCCCGCGCTGGTCATTCTCGGCGTGTTGCTGGGCCTGGCGGGGGTGGGCATCTTGCTGGGCGTGCGCAGCGCCACGCCCGTTGTCGCCCCCGGCGGCGCCTCGTCCTGGGCGGCGGCGGCGGTGATCGGCGCGACCCTGTCGTGGGCGGTCGGTTCGCTGTGGTCGCGCCGCCTGCCGCTTCCCGGGTCGCCCTTTCAGTCGACCGCGATGCAGATGCTGGCCGCCGGACCGCTGCTGGCGCTGGCCGGCGCGGCGCGCGGCGAATTCGGGCACCTGACCGCGGCGATGCTGACACCCACCCCGCTGCTGGCCATCGGCTTCCTGGTGGTGTTCGGCAGCATCGCCGGCTTTGGCTCGTATGTCTGGCTGCTGCGGAACACCACGCCCACCCGCGCCTCGACCTACGCGTTCGTCAATCCCTTGATAGCGGTGCTGCTGGGCTGGGCCATCGCGGGCGAGCAGCTGGGCTGGCGCACGTTCGTGGCGTCGGCGCTGATCGTGTCGTCGGTCGCGGCGGTGGTGCTGGGCTCGTCGGTCCGTCGCCGCGCCTGAGGCCGACCTGATGGCGCTCGTCAGGCCCGGAAGATGACCGGCCGGGCCCGCGGGCGCCCAGGTGATCAGCGCGGCAGCAGGCCGATGTTCCGGGCCAGCTGCTGGAACGTCGCCACCGCGGGCGTGGGCCGCCGGGCCAGCGTGGGATCGCCGTCGAAGTCGATGGCGTACAGGCCGAACCGCCCCTGGTAGCCATGGGACCACTCGAAGTTGTCCATCAGCGACCAGTGCATGTAGCCGATCACGTTCACGCCCTTCTCTCGCGCCCGGTCCAGCGCGTAGATGTGGGCGCGGATGAAGTCGGGGCGGACGGTGCCGGCGCGGTCGGCGATGCCGTTCTCGCTGACCAGGAGCGGCCAGCCGTAGGGGGCCAGCTTCTCCAGCATCCGCTCCAGCCCCTCCGGGTAGATCTCCCAGCCCATGTCGCTGTGCGGCCGCTGCGGATCGACGACGATCTCGTAGGGCGTCTGGCGCGACAGATGGGACCGGACCACGTGGTGCGTGTAGTAGTTCACGCCCAGCCAGTCCAGGCTGCCCTTCAGCAGCGGCGCCGGCTCGTCGAGGTCGACCTGCATCGGCAAGGCGACGCGGATGCGGCCGGTTGCCAGCGCCTCCGGCACGGTCAGGTTGTAAAAATGATCGGCGATGCGTGCCACCACGGTGTCCAGCGGCCCGGACGAGACGGGATCGAACACGATCACGTTGTGGGCCAGGCCGATGCGGGCCGGGGCGCCGTCACCATCGGCGTCGACGCGGTCGTGGGCGCGCAGGGCCGCCGCCGCCAGACCGTGCGCCTGCAGCAGCTGCACCAGCACCCGCCCCGCGCGCTTGGGGTCGCGCACGCCGGGGGGCCAGTCGGCTGACAGGAAACCCTTCGTCACGTAGACGTTGGGCTCGTTCAGCGTGCACCACTGGTCGACCACGTCGCCGAACGCGTCGGCCACGCGACCGGCGAAGGCCGCGAAGGCCGCCGGCGCGCCCGGCCACTCCCAGCCGCCGCGCGCCACCACCCAGTCGGGCAGCGTGAAGTGATACAGGTTCAGCATGGGCGCGATGGGATGCGGCGTCGCCGCGCGCAGCGCCAGCAGGATCTCGCGGTAGTGGGCGGCCGCGGCGGCGTCCCAGGCGCCCTCCGTCGGTTCCAGGCGGCTCCACTCGACGCCCAGCCGGTAGACGTTCGCCCCCAGCTCCTCCAGCGCGCGCACGTCGTCACGCCAAAGGTTCCACGAATCCGCCGCCCGCGTCGCCGTGGCGCCCCCCTCGACGTGGGGACGGCCGTCGGGATAGCGGCCGGCCTCCCAGGCCGTCCAGTCGTTGTGGTTGCCGCCCTCGGTCTGGTAGGCGGACGTCGCCACGCCCAGCAGGAACTGTGGTCCCAGGCCGCGCAACATCACGTGCTCGTCGATGTCGGACTGCTTGTAGGCCAGCCGCGAGCGGCAGCCCGCGGCCGCCAGCGCGCCGACGATCAAGGCCGTGACGGTCAGGCGCGCGCGCCTCACGCATCCTCCCCGGCGTCACGCCCCGGCGACGCGGTCGCGTAGCGGGCGGCAGCCCGTCCCAGCTCGCGCGCCACGCTGTCGCGCAGCTCGGGCGGCGACAGCACCTCGGCCTGATCACCGAAGCTCAGCACCCAGCTCGCCAGCTCGACCGTGCCCTTCACGTCGACGGTCATGATCACGCCGCCCGGCGCGCGGCGGAACTTCTGGCTGCGATGCCACAGCCGGCGCGTCACGTAACGCGACACCCGCTCGGTGAAGAACACGCGCACGGTCGCGGGCGCCCCCTTGATCAACCCGAACGCGCCCTCGCCCAGCTCGGCCGGGTGGAAGTCGGCCGGATAGACGAAGGCGTCGCCGCGCCGCCAGGACACGTCGCGGAACCCGTCCAGCGCCAGCGTGCGCAGCTGACCGTGCGCGTGGGAGAGGCCCGCCAGGTACAAGCCCTTCTTGTACACCAGCAGCGTGTAGGGCTCGAACAGCGCCTTCGTCTTCCCGGCGCCGATGCTCTGGTGGCGGATCTCCAGCCGCTCTTCCCGCAACAGCGCCGTCAGGATCTCGTTCACGTGCTCGAGGCGGCCCTCGTAGATGTGGGGCGCCTCGTTCACGTCGAAGATCTTGCGATCCAGGTTCCGCGCGGCCACGAAGTCGCGCCGCCGCAGCGTCGCCTCCAGCCGCGCGAACACGTCGTCCAGGTCCTCCTTGAAGCCGGTGCCGGCCAGGAAGTCGAACACGCGCCGCGACAGGAACAGGCTCAGCATCTGGCTGGTGGTCAGCGTCAGCGTCTCGCGCCGCGCCGCCGGCATGAGGCGCCAGATCTTGCGGCGATCGACCACCTCCTCGTACAGCGGCTCGCCCGAGGCGCGGACCGCCTCGAGATAGCGCAGCGCCGTCCGCACGCTGACGCCGAAGCGTTCGGCCAGGTCGTAGACCGTGGCCCCGCCGCCGCCGTCCAGCAGGGCCCGCACGCTCTGCAGCCGGATGGCGGGCGCGTACGGTCCCGCGGCGCCCGTCCGGACGCGGGCCTTCCCCCGCGGTCTGGTTCGCTGTTTCATGTGCGACGTATTTTGTCATAGATGGGGCTTAGGGTGTGATTCATGGAAAGGGGACACGAACCATGGACACGAAGAACGCCGGGAACACGGAAAGCAAAGCGGACACGGAGCGCCGTCAGGCGATTTCAGGGGCGATGGCAGAGATCGAGAAGCAGTTCGGAAAGGGCGCCCTCATGCGCCTGGGTGACGCGGGACCACCTGCCGAGGTTCCGGTGGTTCCGACAGGATCCCTGGGCCTAGACATCGCGCTCGGCACCGGGGGCCTGCCCCGGGGCCGCATCGTCGAGCTGTACGGGCCCGAGTCGTCGGGCAAGACCACGCTGGCCCTGCACGCGGTGGCCGAGGCGCAGCGCGCGGGCGGCGTGTGCGCCTTCATCGACGCCGAGCACGCGCTGGACGTGGGCTATGCCCGCAAGCTGGGGGTGCGCACCGACGAGCTGCTGGTGTCGCAGCCGGACTGCGGCGAGCAGGCGCTGGAGATCGTCGACACGCTGGTGCGGTCGAACAGCGTCGACGTGGTGGTGGTGGACTCGGTGGCGGCGCTGGTGCCGCGGGCCGAGCTGGAGGGCGAGATGGGCGACTCGCACGTGGGCCTGCACGCGCGCCTGATGAGCCAGGCGCTGCGCAAGCTGACGGGCGCCACGTCCCGCGGCAACACCCTGGTGGTGTTCATCAACCAGCTGCGCATGAAGATCGGTGTCATGTTCGGCAGCCCCGAGACGACCACGGGCGGCAACGCGCTGAAGTTCTACGCGTCGGTGCGCCTGGACATCCGGCGCATCGGCGCCCTGAAGGACGGCGACAAGGTGGTGGGAAACCGCACCAAGGTGAAGGTGGTGAAGAACAAGCTGGCGGCGCCGTTCCGCGAGGTCGAGTTCGACATCGCCTACGGACAGGGCGTGTCGGCGGCGGGCGAGATCATCGATCTGGGCGTGGAGGCCGGGCTGATCGAGAAGAGCGGCGCGTGGCTGTCATGTGGGGGCGAGCGGCTGGGGAACGGGCGCGACGCCGCCTGCCAGACGCTGGCGGGGCGGCCCGAGCTGATGGTGCGCCTGCGCGGCGAGCTGCTGGCCCGCGCCGGGATCGGCGTGCCCGGGGAGGCGGCGCCCGTGACCGCCATCGAGACGCGAGGCAATCGCCGCGCGGCCTAGATTGTGGACGGGGGCCTGGGGCATACTCGCCGCCATCATGCCCAAGCTGGAAGGTCTACGTGTCGTGCGATCCCCGATCGATGGTTACGGCGTCATGGCGACACGTAACTTCGCCGCCCACGAGGTGATCGCCGAGGTGGAGGGCGTCGCCTGGAAGGACGGCGACGGAATCGACGACAAGTACTCGCTGTGGATCGCGGACGGTCTGTACTTCGACATGATGGACCAGACCCGCTGGATCAATCATTCGTGCGATCCCAACGCCAGCCTGCAGACCGGGGTCGACCCGAATGGTGAGGTGTTCGCGCGCGTGGTGGCGCGGCGGGCCATCAAGGCGGGTGAGGAGCTGTCGTACGACTACGCCTTCCCCGCCCACCTGGCGGAGCCCTGCCGGTGCGGTTCGCCGAAGTGCCGTGGCATGATCATCGACGAGGACGAGCTGCCCGCGGTGAAGAACGGCACGAAGAAGGCCGCCGCGGGCCTGTAGCCGCCGCCGCCCCCTCCCGGACAGACCAAAAGGCCAGTGACGCCGCGCGCCTGGCGCGCTGATTTCCCCGCTGGCCGTCTCACGATCTGCCCCCGATCCGCCGATGCGGTCGGGGCAATGGCATTTTCTCGCGCAGCAAAGGGAGCGGCCGCGGGCGCTGTGGGCGCGTTCCTCACGCTGGCGCCGGCCCTGGTTCACGGCACCGAGCAGCCCGAACCGCCGGTGGCCGGCGCGGGGCGCGAGGGCGACTACCTCCGCCTGGTCCACGAGCGGATCCACGCGAGCTGGGTCGACGGGTATCTGCGCATCACGGCGTACGACGTGCTGGGCCCCGACTCCTCGCCGCGCGAGACGGCCATCAGCGTGGTCGTCCGCTGTGACGGCACGATCGAACAGGCCGAGGTGGCGAAGCCCTCGGACTCGCCCGACTTTGACGCCGCGGCGCTGAACGCGATCTGGACCTCGGCCCCGTTCCCGCCCCCCACCGAGGTCATGTCTGACGACGGCCTGGCCCACCTCACCTGGCACTTCGCCCGCGACTACCGGCAGTGCTCGCACGCCAGCGTCGTGCACGTCGAGTACCCGCTGGCCCTGGCGCTGCCCAAGCTGGTGGCGCGGGGCCGTCTGTCCGACGCCCTTCAGCGCATGAACGCCGAGCTGGACCGCGACGGCGGCAACAGCGGCGACTTCATCACCCCGTTCGCGCGCCAGTGGCTGGCGCGCCCCAACCTCAGCGACGAGCTGGACACGCGCGCCTCGGCGGCGCTGGCCAGAGGTGGGGACGCGAAGCAGGAAAAGCGCCTGCGCGCCGCCGTCCTGTCACCGCTGACCGCGGCGGTGGCCGCGCCGGCGCTGCAAAGCCGGGGAGTGAACGTCGGCGCGCTGCTGGCGGCGGCGCTGGCTGATGGCAACGCGGAATCGACGCGGGCGGCGGTGGTGGTGGCGGCGCGGGCCCTGCCCGGCGTCACCAGCAGCTGCCCGGCCTGCCTGGACGCCCTGGCGGCGGCCGCGCTCGACCCCCGGCGGCCGGCGGCCGATCGGATCGCCTTGCTGGCGCTGCTGGGAGACGTCGAGCGCACGCACGTGGTCGAGATGGCGCTGGACAACGCGAGCAAGGACGCGAACCCCGCCGTCCGGGGCGCCGCGCTGCTGGCGGCGATGCCCCCGGGCCGCGGTCGCGTCGGCGTGATCCGCATGGCGCCCCTGCTGCACGATCCGTCCCCTGACCTGCGCGCGGCCGCCTCGGCCGGCGTGCTGCGGGCCGGCGGCGATCTGGGCCTGGAGCAGCTTTACCTGCTGGCGCGCGAGCGCGATCCGCGGCCGCTGCTGGCGGCGGCCGCCGAGATGGCCCGCATGAACACCGAGGCGTCCGCGGAGCTGCTGGGCAAGTGGCTGAAGCGCAGCGACAAGACGGTGCGGCGGGCCGCCATCCAGGCGCTGGCGGCGCGGCACGACGGCAACGCCCGCGCGCTGGTCGAGCCCATCCTGCACGCCGCCCTCACCGACGCGACCGAGGATCCGGCCGTGCGCTTGCTGTCCATCCCGCGGGCGGACGCGAAGCAGCTGGTGGCGATGAGCGCCGATCCGGTGCTGGGCCGCCCCGCCTACCAGGCGCTGCTGCGTCTGAACGCGCGCCAGGAAGCGGCGCGCTGGCTGCTGTCGAACTTCGAGGCGCTGCCGGCCGCGGAGCGCATCGCCGTGCTCGGCGACTGGATCGCGACGCCGAAGGCGACCGCCCCCGTGTCCGCGCAGCGCTAGTCAGTCACGCGCGGAGGCGCTGCTGCAGGCCTTGCGGGCGTCTCCTCCTCTCGCGGCGTCGGGGCCATCTGGTATAAGGCCGCGAACCTTTCCAGGAGGATGAGCGTGATCAAGACGACTGTTGCGGCGGTGTTGTTGACCTTGGGGTTGGGCTCGGCGGCTCTGGCGGCCGAGAAGACGTATCAGGTGACGGGCCCGGTGCTCGAGGTGAGCGACACGGCGCTGACCGTGCAGAAGGGCAAGGAGAAGTGGGTGCTGGCGCGTGACAAGGACACGAAAGTCACGGGCGACCTGAAGGTCGGGTCCAAGGTCACGATCGAGTACACGATGAAGGCCACCACCGTCGAGGTGAAGGACGCGAAGCCGGCCAAGGGCGAGAAGGCCGACAAGGCCGCCGCCGCTCCGGCTGCCCCCGCCGCGGCTCCCGCGAAGAAGTAGCGCGCGCTCGTCGCGAGAAACGAGGAGGCCACGCTCGCCCGAGCGTGGCCTTTTTCATGTCCGCGTTCGAAACGGCGTCACGGGCAGGCGGCGCCGGCCGCGCACGCGGGCGGCTCCGTGCCCCAGACCAGATTCCCGTTCTGGTCGTACAACGTGACGGTGGGCGCGTCCTTGAACGTCGTCTGCGCCATGTTGGCCGAGTAGTCGTTCGTGAGCGTGAAGGCCGCGAACGTCGTGCCGTGGTAGGCGGTCTGCAACGGCCCCACCGTGGCGCCCGCCGCCAGCGTGCTGGTGCCGGTGAAGCTGATCTCCAGATAGGTGTCAGCCTTGGTGCGCGGCGGTGATACCGGCACGAAGGTCATGCTGACGTTCGAGCAGTTGAGCGGGAACGAGAAGCAGCTGGGCGGCGTGACCAGCGTCTGTCCGTCGGCCGTGAACCAGTAGCGGATCTTCAGGTTGGAGAGCGACGTCGAGGTCGTTCCGATGCTGACGATGTTGAAGTTCTGGCCCGACCACCCCGCGCCCGCGTTCGTGTAGTCGTACTGCACCTTCCAGCAGGTCTGGCACCCGGAGTTGAGGCACTTGTTCGCGGTGCAGTTGGCGCTCTGGCAGTCGCTGGCCACCATGCACATCAGGTTGTTCGCGCAGCGGCTCGCCGGCGCGCAGGAGCCGCCGCAGTCGACGTCCGTCTCGGTCCCGTTCATCACCGTGTCGGTGCAGGAAGGAACGGCGCAGGTCTTGGTGGTCGTGCCGCTGCAGACCTTGCTGGCGCAGTCGGTCGCCGCGCTGCACTTCTTCCCGCTGGCGCAGGGGGGGCAGGTGCCCCCGCAGTTCAGATCCGTCTCGGTCCCGTTCTGGACGGCGTCCGTGCACGAGGGGACCGCGCACTTCCCGTCGGCGCCGCACACGCCGCTGGTGCAGTCGGCGGCGCCCCCGCACTTCTTCCCGTCCGCGCACTTGGGGCAGCTGCCGCCACAGTTCAGATCGGTCTCGGTCCCGTTCTGGACGGCGTCCGTGCACGAGGGGACCGCGCAGGTCTTGGTGGTGGTGCCGCTGCACACGCCCGACTGGCAGTCGCCGGCCACGCCGTCGGTCACGCACTTCTTGCCGTTGGCGCACTTGCCGCACATCGGCCCGCCGCAGTCGACGTCGGTCTCGCTGCCGTCCAGCGCGCTGTCCATGCAGGTGGCCGCCGCGCACACGCCGCTGGCGCAGATGCTGCCGCTGACGCAGTTCGCGTTGCTGGTGCCGCACATCTTGCCCACCGCGCACTTGGTCGGACAGGATCCGCCGCAGTCGGCGTCGCTCTCGTCGCCGTTCTTCACCGTGTCGGTGCAGGTCGCGGCGGTGCACAGGCCGTTGGCGCCGCACACGCCCGAGGCGCAATCTCCCGCCGTGGCGCACGCCTTGCCGTCCGCGCAGCGCTTGGTCGGGGCGCAGGGACCGCCGCAGTCGGCGTCGGTCTCGCTGCCGTTCTTCACGCCGTCCGCGCAGGTCGGCGCCGCGCAGATCAGCGTGCCGGCCGTGCACACGGCGTCCAGGCAGTCGGTGCCCAGCGCGCACTTCTTGCCGTCGTCGCACTTCGAGCAAGTCCCGCCGCAGTCCACGTCGGTCTCGCTGCCGTTCTTCACGCCGTCCGCGCAGCTGTTCTGCTTGCACAGGCCGCCCGAGCAGCTGCCGCTGGCGCAGTCGGTGCCGGCCACGCACATCTTGCCGTTCGCGCAGGGGGGGCACAGCGCGCCGCCACAGTCGACGTCCGTCTCGCTCTGGTTCTGCGTCAGGTCCAGGCACGTCGGCACCGCGCACGCCCCCGCCGTGCACACCAGGCTGGTGCAATCGCCGCCCGTGTTGCAGTGGAACGTGGGGCCGCACCCCGGGCACGAGCCTCCGCAGTTGACGTCTGACTCGGTGCCGTTCTTGATTGCGTCCGTGCACGAGGGCGCCGCGCACACCCCCGCCGTGCACACGCCGCTCGTGCAGTCGGTGCCCAGCAGGCAGGTGGCGCCGTCCTGACAGGCGCTGCAGCCGCCGCCGCCACAATCGATGCCGGTCTCGGTGCCGTCCTTCGCCTTGTCGGCGCAGGTGGCGGCCTGACAGAGGCCCGCCGTGCAGACGCCGGCCATGCAGTCCGTCGACAGTGCGCAGGCCTTGCCCATGGCGCACTTGGTGGGGCAGGTGCCGCCGCAATCGACGTCGGTCTCGCCGCCGTTCTTGACGTTGTCGACGCAGCTGGCCGTCCCGCAGAGGCCCGCCATGCACACGCCGCTGCGGCAGTCCGTGGCCAGCAGGCAGGCCATCCCGTCGGTGCATCCCAGGCAGCTGCCGCCACAGTCGATCGCCGTCTCGGTGCCGTTCTTGATGCCGTCCTGACAGCTGACGGCAGAGCAGTGGGCCGCCGTGCACACGCCGCTGTCGCAGTCGCGCGCCACCGCGCACGACGACTGCGGCGGGCAGGCCGGACAGGTGCCGCCCCCGCAGTCGACCGAGGTCTCGGCGCCGTTCTTGATCTGATCGGTGCAAGAGCCGGTCTCGCACACGCCCGCGGTGCAGATTCCACTGCCGCAGTCGAGGGCCGCCAGGCAGTGCTTTCCCTGACCGCAGGGGGCACAGGCGGCGCCGCCGCAGTCGATGTCGGTCTCGGTGCCGTCCTTGGCCAGGTCCGAGCAGGTCGCGGCCTGGCAGACGCCGGCCGTGCAGGCGCTGCCCGCGCAGTCGGTGAGGGCGGCGCACTTCTTCCCGTTCGCGCACCTCGCGCAGGTGGGACCGCCGCAGTCGATGTCGGTCTCCAGCCCGTCCGCGACGTTGTCCAGACAGGGATCGACGGCGATGGGCACGTCCGGGCCCGACGGCGTGTCGAAGCCACCATCCGGCGTCTGCCCCAGCCGCGCGTAGGGCGTGCTCGACTTGCCGATGCAGGCGGGCAGCGTGGCCAGCGCCAGCACGAACAGCGTGGCGGAGACCGAGAGGGAGGATCGAAGCCAGGACCGGTGCGACTTCATGGCAACTCTCCTCACAAGTCTAGGCAGTAGGTATGGGAAAAGCTCCGGCGTTCGGCGCTAGAGGCGCATTCCCACGCCCAGCGTCAGATCGACGTTCAGCATGAAATGCGGCACGCCGACGTTCGCCGTCAGACTGGCGAGCAGATCGACGGCGCCCAGGCCGTAAGCGACGCCGCCGCCCGCCGCCAGCAGCAACGGCCCGCCCGTCACGGTGTCGACGCAGGTCGGATCCATGCCGCTCGCGCCGCAGTGGGTGGTCGGGTTGGGATCGGCGGGGTTCGGCGTGACGGTCAATTTCACCACCTCGCGGATGGCGCCCGCGCCGATGCCGCCCTGCACGAACGGCCGCAGCTGGCCGGGCATCAGGTAATAGGTGGCCTTGGCCATGACGGCGAACGCCGTCGAGGGGGGCGAGCACGAGGTGGGGCACTTCGACGAGCCGGTCACCTGCGTGGTGCCCGTGATGATCTGCAGCCGCCCTTCCAGCGACAGCATCAGCTCGGGCGACAGCAGATAGCCGGCGCCCAGCGTGATGTGCCCCAGGCGCGAGGACGCGATGCCGCCGGACCACGAGTTGTCACCGGTGCCGTTCTGCGCGACGTCGGTGTTCGTATCCAGCTTGCCGCGTCCAATCCCCGCGCCGGTGCCCAGGCCCAGCGAGATGAAGAACTTCTGCTCGCCCTCGTCCTTCTCCTCGGGCTTGGCCGGCGCCTTCGCCACGGGACGCACCGGACGGCGGGGTCGCACCACCTTGCGTTCGGCGGCTTTCTCGGCCTCCACCTGCTGCTTCGCCTCGTCGAAGGCGGCCTGCACCTCCGGATTGAACAGACCGGCCGGCGCGGCGATGTCGGGCGTGATCTTCAGCGCGGTCTTGAAGTGCTCGATGGCGTCGTCGCGCTGCTGAAATCCCGCGATCTGCAGCATGCCCATGAAAAGGTGCGTCCGCGCGTAGGCGGGATCGTGATCCAGCCCGCCCAGGTCGCCCTTCGTCAGGGCCTGGTCCAGCAGGCTCTTCGCCTGATCGAAGTTCAGGCCATCGAACGCCGCGAGGGCCTGCTTGTTCAGATCATCGATGTCGGCCGCGTCGTCGGCGCGCGCGACCCCTGTCGCCAGCACCGTGAGCGCTCCGACGGCGACCACCACCGCCACCGTCGAGCCCCTGAAACCAAACCAGCCGACCGACCAAGCACGTTTCCAGGCACGTTTCGTATCAGGCACGCTTAGCCTCGGGGAACGGGAGATGGCAAGGGAATCCAGGCTCAAAACTTAACACAGAACCGCCGATCCCCGCGAGACGCGGCGGCGCGAATCGCCTGCGGAAGCGCGCGCAAATCGCCTGCGCGCGACGCCGGCACCACGGCGAAGTTACAGCTTCTGCGTCGTTGCGCTGGCGCGTTCCAGGCGCGCGCGGGCGATGCGGGTCCGCTGTGCTCTGATCGCGTACCGGTAGGTCTGGGTGGCCTTGGGGGGAATGACCAGCGCGGCCATGTACTTCGCGGGATCGACGTGGCGATCGTCCAGGCGCAGCTCGAAGTGCAGGTGCGGTGGCGACACCTGCACCCCCGTGCGGCCCACGCGCCCGATCTCCTGCCCCGCCTTCACCGTGTCACCCTGGGTGACGACGAAGCGGTCGAGGTGCATGTAGCAGGTGACGACGTGGCGCTCGGGCGCGTGCTCGATGCAAACGTAGATGCCGCCCGGGCCCAGCTGCCGCCAGCGGTAACGAACGATCTGCGATGGCGGCACTGTCTTCTTGGGCGAGGTGGGGCCCCCGTTCACGCCGGCGAAGATCACCGTGCCGTCCGCCACGGCGCGCACCGGCTCGCCGATGGCGGCGCCCAGATCGATGCCCTGGTGGCGGCGACGGCCGCCGGCGCGATCCTCACCCGGTCCGCTCGAGGCGACCCGCGGCGTGCCCTCCAGCGGCGAGATCAGCGGCACCGAGAACACGGTCTGCACGACCTCGTCGGGCGTCTGCTGATAGCGCTGGAGCAACCGGCGGCGGGCCGTCAGCGCCTGATCCTCCCCGCCGCTGCCCCGCACGACGTCGCCCCAGATGCAGTGGGCCAGGGGGCCTCGGTGGGGCACGCCCCGGAACTTCTCGTCGTTCTCGGCGTGCGTGTCCTGCCACATCTTGATCAGCGCGGCGCCCAGGCGCAGGTTCGTGGCGGGGTCCAGTAGGGACTTCTTGGTCCATTCCTCGGGCGCCCCCGGGGGCTTCGGCGCGCCGGGGCTGCGATACATCGCCGGCGAGATCTTCAGCAGCCCGTAACCGGCGGGGGTCTCCAGGCCGGCGCGGCACCCGCTCTGCTCGAACATCAGACCGGCCAGCAGGAAGGGATCGACGCCGGCCGCGTTCGCCGCGGTCAGCACCAGCGTCCCCAGCGCCTGGTCGGCGGGCACCTGCGCGCGCTCGGCCTCGTCCGGCTGCGTGCGCGCGCACATGTGATCGACGGCGGCCCGGAACAGCGCGGGATCGATCTGCTGGGGCGACTCGGGCTCGGCCGGCCAGCGGTTCACGTCGCGCAGCTGGTGCGCCGCCTGCGGCTGCACCGGCGGGCGCCGGGCGAGCCAAGGGTGTACCGCGTGGGCAGCGCGGAGACTGAGCGGGGTGGTGCCGAACGGGAGACCCGCCAGGGTCGCCAGAAAAACGGCAACGGGGAGGGCACGTTGCAAGCCCCTATTTATGTCACGAAACGCCGCCGGCCGATCACGTTTTCCACAAGCTCTCGTCCGTCCCGGCGCCGGTCCCGGTCCAGGTGCGCGCGATCACGGCGTTTGGGCCCGGCCTGGCCGGGGCGTTTCTGGCGGACCGCGGCGACCGCGAGTGACCCGGCGCGCCCGATCCGCCGAACCCGCGAGGTTTCAGGCCTTGGTCGACAGGCCGAAGCCGTACGGAAACAGGGGAGCGTACGTCGCGTCGCCCACGTTGATCGGGATGTCCGCCTCGTCACGGGCCCACGAGCAGGAAAGCTTCCCGGTCGCGGGCGCGACGCCGAACAGCACGTCCGCCACGCCGCCGCCCTCCGACCCCGGCAGCCAGGCACACACGAACGCGGTCGCGTCGTCCAGGGCCGGACCGAGCACCAGCGGCCGGCCCGCCAGCAGCACCGTCACGACCGGCTTGCCGGTGCGGCGGGCCGCCGCCACCAGCGCGCGATCCGCGTCGGCGAGGACGGGGTGGGCGCGATCGCCGCGCCCCTCGGCGTAGGGATCCTCGCCCACGACGACGATGACGGCGTCCGCGCTGGTCGCGTCAGGCACGCTCTCGGCGAAGTCCACCTTGCCCTTGCCGATCAGCTCGGCGATGCCCTGGCGCAGGGTCGTGCCGTCCGTCAGGTCGCCGTGGCGGCCCTGCCAGCTGACCGTCCACCCCCCGCACTGCGCCCCCAGATCGTCCGCCTTGGCGCCGACCACCAGCACGCGCGCGTCCTTGCGCAGCGGCAGCAGTCCCCCCTCGTTCTTCAGGACCACCAGGCTTTGCTGCACGGCTTGCCGGGCCAGCGCGCGGTGCGCGGACGACCCGACCTCCGGCAGCAGCGCGCGCTCGCAGAACGGCCGCTCCCACAGCCGAAAACGCGCCTTCTGGCGCAGGATGCGGCGAACGGCGTCGTCGATGCGAGCCATGGGCACGCGGCCGGCGCCCACCAGCAGCTTCAGCACGCGGATGAACTCGCGGAAGTTGATGGGCACCATCACCATGTCGATCCCGGCGCTGATGGCGGCCTCGACGTCGTGCGTGTAATCGCCCGGCATCTTGTCGATGGCCTGCCAGTCGGTGACCACGAACCCCGGGAAGCCCAGCTCGCCCTTCAGCAGGCCCGTGATCAGCGCCTGGTTGCCGTGCATGGGCTGCCCGTTCACGCTGCTGTAAGAGACCATCACCGTGGCGACGCCCGCCTGGATGGCGGCGACGTAGCCGGGCAGGTGAATGCGCCGCAGCTCGTCCTCGGTGACGCGGGTGTCCCCTTGGTCCTTGCCGTGCGTGGTCCCGCCGTCGCCCAGGAAGTGCTTCGCGCAGGCCAGGATGGCGCTGCCGTCGCTGGCGTCCTGATAGCCGTGCACGGCCGCGGCGCCCAGCGACGCCACCAGCTCGGGCGCCTCGCCGAACCCCTCGTAGGTGCGGCCCCAGCGCTCGTCGCGCGGCACCGCCACGCAGGGGGCGAACGTCCAGTCGATGCCCGTGGCCGCCACCTCGCGGGCGGTGGCGCGCGCGATCGCCTGCACCAGCGCGGGATCGCGCGTGCAGCCCAGCGCGATGTTGTGCGGGAAGATCGTCGCGCCCTTCACGCCGTTGTGGCCGTGGACGGCGTCGACGCCGTAAAGCAACGGGATCCCCAGCCGCGTCGACAGCGCCTGGGTCTGGTAGGCGTCGGTCATGTCCGCCCACACGCCGGGCTTGTTGGGGATGGGCAGCGAGTCGCCCCCGTTCAACACCGACCCCAGGGCGAACTTGTTGATCTCGGTGCCGTCCTGCAGCGCCGAGCGATCGGCCTGGGTCATCTGCCCGATCTTCTCGTCCAGGGTCATCTGCGACAGCAGCGCCTCGATGTCCGGCGCCGGCACGCCGGCCCGCCGCGCGTCCGGCACGGTGGCGGTGTCGGGCCGCGGGATCAGGCAGCCCGCGCCCAGCGCCGAGGCGCTGGCGAGCCCGGCGCGCAACACCGCGCGCCGCGTGGGCTGATCGCGGACGGCTGGACGCCCGTCGAAGCGCGAACCGACCGCGCCGCTGGTGAGACGGCCCGCGGGGGAGGCGACGGAGCCGTTGCGGTCCCTCTTCAAGTCTTCACGCCGTCAGCGCCTGCGCAGGGGAATGCTGCCCATGTCCATGGTGGTGGGACCGTCCTCCGCCACAGCCACCGCGTCGTCGGTGCCCACCCAGCGATAGCCGTCGGCCACCACCATGATGCCGTAGTGGGCCGCGCGATCGAGCGGCCGGGTGCCGGCGAAGTGCCCCGTCGAATCGGCCATGCCGGTCGTGAAGGCGACGCGGGTCAGGTTGTCGTCGTCGACGTCGCTGACGCTGGTGCCGGGCGCCAGAAACAGCACGATGGCGCCCGGGACGGCCAGGCCGCTCTGCGCATCCACCACCTGGCCGGTGACGGTGACCGCGCCCGCCTTCTCGGCGACGGGCGGTTCGGCCGGGGGCGCGGTGGCGCCCGCCGGATCCAGGCTGATCGAGGCCATGATGGCCTCCAGGTTGGGCCGTTGCGCCTCGAAGTCCTCGATGGGCGCCGCCACCTGCACCGACAGCGCGCCGTCGCCGCGCATGACGACCAGGTCGATGGCGCGCATGACCACGGGGATGTCGCCCTTGTGGCCGGGCACCATCTTGGGCGTGAACGCGAAGGCCGAGTCGATGCGCGTGCCCTTGAATTCGCCCACCTGCACGGGCTCTTCGTCCATCGCGTAATACAGCGGCAGGTGCGGGCTGGAACCAGCCGGCGCGCTCGCGGCCGGCGCGGGCGGCGGGGGGGCGCCGCCGTCGGCCGGGGCGTTCGCGGCGTCGGCGCCGCCTCCCGTGGCCTCACCGGCCGGCGCGGCGGGCGGGGGCACGGGCGCCACGCGCATGGTCAGGCGCGGCTTGATGCGCCCGGGGCCCAGCAGATCCACCAGCACGACGCTGCCGCCGTCGGCCGGATCGGTGGGCATCTCGGTGACGGCCCAGCCCGCCGGATGCGACAAGGTCACGCCGCGCCAGGTGTACTTCACCATCTTGCGCGACAGGCTGGCCCGCGCGGCGGCGCCCGCCAGCAGCAGCACCAGCGGTATCAGCAACGCCCCCAGGTTCCCCTTGCGCAGCACGTCCAGCATGCCGTTGTAGGCGCGCACGCGCGTGCCGATCGAGACCCCCGACACCATCCGGGTCGCGGGAATTCCCTGCGGATTCTTCATGGCGTCACCTCGGGCACCACGGTGGCGCGCCGCGCGTAGGGCGACCGCGCCAGGTGGCGATCCACCAGCGCCGACAGCAGCACGAAGATCAGGATGGCGAACACCGCCGCCGAGGCCAGGCCCCAGACCGGCCGGTAGTCCAGCCCGTGGCGGGTGGCGATGCCCTCGATCATCGTGAACATGCCCGACAGCACGATGGCGATCGCCAGACCCAGCGACAGCACGCGCGTCTGATGCCCCTCCGAGCCGATGAACTTGGCGCGGCCCAGCGCGTAGCCGATGACCCCCGACAGGCTGGCGTGCGCCAGCGTGGTGGTCACGCAGTTGATCGCCGCCGTCGTCAGCGCGATCTGCGGCGCGCGGGTCATCTGCGCGATGTTCAGCGCGGTGGCGAAGCCCAGCCCCGCCGCCGTCATGTACACGATGCCGTCCATCGGCTCGTCGAACTCCGCCGACAGGTAGACGGTGTAGCGGACCACCAGGTACTTCGAGACCTCTTGCGCGGGCGCCAGTACCAGGAAGGCCGCCACGACCTCGATCAGGCCCCAGCGCGGCAACGTTCCCCACGACGAGACCTTGAACAGCACGTCGGTGATGAACGCGGCCATGGGCGCCGCCACCAGCGCGCCCAGCAGGAAGACGCCGACCACGTAATGCGTGGGCTCGGGCTCGTGGATGTCGCGCAGGTAGAAGTAGACCATCCACAGCACGGCGGGGATCAGCGCCAGCGGCAGCGCCGTCACCGCGCCCACGGCGGGGGCGCCGCCGCGCAGGCGGTCGATGGCGAACACGATGACCACGAACGCCAGCAGCCCACCCAGCAGGATGGCTTGCGCCCGCAACGAGGCCCGGGCGCGCAACGCGCCACTCGGTGTGTCGATGACTTCACGCATGGGGAGACCGCCGGACGGTTACGTTGGTGAACGGTGGAGGGGTCGGTGTGTCGAACCGGACTGCCAGGGGACTGCCTTTTATAGAAGCGCGGACGGCCGGCCCGCAAGCGACCGGCCAAACGAGGCCGCGAATGCCGGACGCCGGACCGCACTCCGAGCGCCGGAGTCCGAAGTCCGGCGCGAAGCGGAACCTCGGGCCAGCCCTCCGGACGCCAGCAGGCGGCGCGGGGGCCCCATCGGAAGTTGCCGCCCACCCCTTGACCCGTACCCCACCCATGCGCCACACCTGCAAGGCCACCAAAGGCGCCCGCATGAAAACCCCCGCCAGTGTCCCCGCCTTCGGGCGACCGCGAATCTTCCGCGATCCGGTGCACGGCGACATCACGTTCCCCCGCGGTCCGTTCCAGCGCCTGCTCGAGTCGGTCATCGACACCGAGATGTTCCAGCGGCTGCGCGGCATCCGGCAGACCGCGGTGATGAACCTGGTGTTTCACGGCGCCGAGCACTCCCGGTTCGTGCACTCGATGGGCGCCGCCCACGTGGCGGGGCGGATGGTCGACGCCGCCGCCGAGAACAGCGGGCTGACGGTGCCGGCCCGCGACCGCGAGGACACGGTGCTGGCGGCGCTGCTTCACGACGTCGGCCACGGCCCGTTCTCGCATTCGCTGGAGGAGATCATCGGCCCGTCGTTCGCGCACGAACGGATGTCGGTGCGCATCCTGGGCGAGCCGGGCTCGGAGATTCACGACCTGCTGGCCGCCTACGATCCGGACCTGCCGGACCGGCTGTGCGCGTTCATCGACCATCGCCCCGGCGGCGGCGCCGAGTGGCGCCACGCCATCGTCTCCAGCCAGCTGGACGCCGATCGGCTGGACTATCTGGCCCGCGACGCGCTGATGGCGGGCATCCGCACCCACGCCTTCGATCTGGGCCGGCTGGTGCGTTCGGTCGGGGTCATCGACGACCACTTGGTCGTGGACGCGCGCGCCCAGGACGTCGTCGAGGCTTTTCTTCTCGCGCTCGATCAGATGTACGGCACGGCCTACTACCACAAGACGGTGCGGGCGGCGTCGCTGCTGCTCGAGGCCACCATCGGCCGCGCGGTGCGCCTGGCCCGCGACGACGCGGGGGCGCGGGCGGCGCTGTTCCCCGCGCGCGACGGGCGGCCCGAGCCGTTCTACACCCTGCTGACCGAGAGCGAACGCATCCCGCTGGCCGAGTATGCGCGCCTGGACGAGGCCTACGTGATGTCGCTGATGGCCACCTGGCGCGACGCCGCCGATCGCGCGCTGGCGCAGATGGTGACCGACTACCGCACGCGGCACTTCCCCAAGATGGTGCGCCTGCCCGTCGAGACGGCCACCCTCTCGCGCGAGGCCTGGGAGCGGGCCGCCGACGAGGCCCGGGCGATCTTCCGGGCCCGCCACCCCGATCGCGATCCCGCGGACTTCGTGCACTTCGACGAGCCGGCGCGCCTGTCGTACCGGCGCTACACCGCCGGCGCGAGCGCCCAGCCCATCCGCATCACCACGGCCGGCGGCGGGGCGCGACCGCTGGAGGAGGACCCCCGCAGCATCGCGAACAACATCTCCACGCGCCTGTACTTCCCGCGCCTGTTCGTGCCCGAGTCGATCCGGGACGAGGTCGAGGCCGCGCTGAGATTCCCCGGCGCGGGCACGGCCTGACTGGGCCCTCGGTCACAGCCCGCACGCCATCGTGGTGTCGTTGCCGTGACAGCGCAGCGCGCACGGCGCCTGGATCGCGAACGCCCCCAGATCGTGTGACAGCCCCTTCGTGACCTGACCGACCAGGGGATCGGGGACCATGTCGGCGGCGATGGGGCTGCCGTCGGCGGCCAGCGGCTCGATCGACATCAGATAGGGCCCCGGTGGAATGAAGAAGGGCGTGATGCCGTCGTTGCGACCGCACGCGAACCGGCAGGCGGTGTTCCCCGCGCAAGGATCGGGCTGGGCGGGATTCTCGGGTGGACCGCCCAGCTTCAATTGTACGTAGGCGATGGGCGGGTCGGCGCAGGCGCAGTCCGTGATGACGCCCCGGCCGTCGGCGGCGAAGACCGTCCACTCCACCTCGACGGATCCGCCGTCGATGGCCACGCACCCCCCCGCGGACGCCAGCAGCGATAGCGTACCGAGCGTCAGCGCGGCGGCGACAGAGGGCTTCATGGCGCGTCTTCGATCCGGCAGCATGCTACCAGAGCGGCGCCGGTGCCCCGTCACCCGCCGCTCTCGGAGGACGGCGGCTGCTCGGGCAGGTCGGGCGAGTTCAGGGGTGTGGCCGGCAGGTGCAACTTCTCACGACGGACCCTCAGCACCTCGCGGATCAGGATCTGCAGCGCCGCGGCCGCCGGCACGGCCAGCACGGCCCCGATGATGCCGGCCAGCTCGCTGAAGAACACCACCGACAGCAACACCACCAGCGGGTTCACGTGCACGGTGCGCTTGAACACCAGCGGCGACAGGATCTGCCCTTCGATCTGCCCGTAGACCACGTAGTAGATCGCCGTCGCGATCCCGAAGCCCGTGCCCTTGGTGGCGAAGGCGATCAAGGTCACCGTCGTCCCCAGCACCGCCGGGCCGGCGTACGGCACCATGCTGGACAGCCCGCTGACGATGCCCAGAGGCAAGAAGAAGGGGATGCCCGCGATGGCCAGAAAGGCGGTCGTGCAGGTGGCGTTCGCGAAGCAGATCACGCCCAGCCCCATCAAGTAGCCGCCGATGGAGGCGTACGTCTTCTCGATGATCACGGTGTAGCGCGGGCGGCGAGAGGGCAGCGTCTCGCGTAGCCCTTCGTGCACCAGCTCGCCGCCGAAGATCAGCATGAAGATGGCCAGCACGGTGACGGTCACGACCGCCGCCACCCCGCTCAACACGCCGCCCAGCAGGCTGAGCAGCGGCGCGGCCGTCTCTTCCAGCATCTGCGGCAATCGCTGCTCGAACGACAGCAAGCTCTTCGCGATGTGCAGCCGGTCGTCCAGCGCGTGGAAGACCCGGGTGTCCCGCGCCTTGTGAAGGATGTCGGGCAGCCCCAGCACCAGCGCCTTGCCCTGATTGACGGCCGGCGGGATCACGGTGAAGCCCAGCGCGACCACCACGCAGACGGCGGCGATCAGCACCGCCGGGATCGCCCAGGAACGGGGGACCCGACGGCGCGTCAGCGCGGAGACGCCGTGGTTCAGGGCCACCGCGATCATCACCGCGGCGGCGGTCAGCGTCAGCGCCAGCAGTGTGCGCGCGACGAACTCGACGGCCGCCCAGGTCAGCAGCACGCCGCCCAGCACCATGACCAGCGTCCGCGGCGTCACCTGCAGCTTGCCCGGCTCGCGCACGTGCGCCCGGCGTTCGCGCGGATCGGGGGCGGAGGGCAAGGGCGACGGTGAACTCACGGATCCAACGTATACCGCCGGACCAGCCCGAGAAAGGCTTGCCGGCGGAACAGTTGAGGAAACGCTGACGATGATCGCGGGCCGGGCGGCCGGCCGCGTTCTCTCGTTGCGGTCCGGGCCTTATCAGTGGAGACTCCCCGCCGCATGCCTTCGCAGCCCCTGTCCAATGCCGCCGCCGCGCCGGTCCCGCGTTCTCCGCACGGCGCGAAGCTGATACGTTTCGCGATCCCGGCGGTGCTGTCACTGGTGGCCGACCAGGCGTCCAAGCAGTGGGCCCGGGCTGCGCTGGGCCCGGAGGGGTCGGGGCGGTCGAAGGCGGTCATCGGCAAGGCGCTGTCCTTTCACTACGCGGAGAACCCCGGCATCGCGTTCAGCATGTTCCGCGACCTGCGCGGCGGTCGGTTCGTGCTGGCCGGACTGGCCATCGCGGCGCTGGTGATGGTGGTCCGCTACCTGCGCAGCACGGACCCCGGTCAGCGCACGCTGCACGTGGCGCTGGGCCTGATCGCGGGCGGCGCGGTGGGGAATCTGATCGATCGCCTGATCTACGCCCGCGTCGTCGACTTCATCCTGGTCGACGTGGGGGTCTGGCCGCTCAACCCGTGGCCCGTGTTCAACGTGGCCGACATCGTGCTGGTGGTGGGCGTCGGCCTGATCGCGCTGGACATCCTGATGACCCGGCGGGGGCCCACCCCGGCGGTGACCGCACCGCCCGCCGGCCAGTAAACGTCCAGATTCTCAGGACTTTTCTTCCTGGGCGGCAGCGCCGGCCCGCGGGCGCGACCGTCCGCTGGAAATTGATAATCAAAGTCAGTATCATGTCCTGCATGACTGGCCCTCCCACGACCCCGGCGGCGCGCGCGCGTTTGCGGGCAGGGCTGTGGGGCCTGCTGGCGCTGGGCGCCGTGGGTTGCGCGGGCGCGCCACCGCCGCCGGTGCTGGTCGCCGGACCAGGCCAGTCGCTGGAGCAGCTGTCCGCCGGTCGCAGCCTGTTCACGAACCATTGCCAGGGCTGCCACGCCCTGCCCGAGCCCGGCCAGCTGGCCCCCGGGTCCTGGCCCGCCGAGGTCGCCGGCATGGGTCGCAAGTCGGGCCTGTCGGAGCCGGAGCTGGGCCTGGTGTCCGACTACCTGGTCGCGGCCAGCCGCGCGTCGCACGGGCCGACCACGACGCTGGTCGCCGCCAACCGGCCGACGCACTGACGTCCCGGGGCTGACCTGCCTACCGGCCTCCGCTCACGGGGCGCCGGAGCCGGGGTCAGCGGTCTTCCGCTCGTCCAGCTCCGCGGGCTTGCGCGGAAGATACAGGGGCCGAACGTCCACGCCGCGCATGCCCGCGCGCCGCGCCGCCTCGAGCCCCAGGTCCGTGTCCTCGTAGACCGTGCAGACGTCGGGCGACACGCCCATGCGCCGCGCCGCCTCGAGGAACACGTCCGGCTCCGGCTTGTGGCGCGTGGTGTCCTCGGCCGCGACCACGACAGGGAAGAAGTCGCCCAGCCCGATCTGCACCAACGTGCGCTCCACCATCTGGCGGCCGCCGCCGGAGGCGATGGCCACTGGCCCCGCCTCCCGACAGCGGCGCGCGATCTGCACCACGGCGTCGATGGGGCGCACTTCGGTGAACAGCTGCATCACCGCTTCTTCCTTCTCGCGCGTGATCACCGCCGGATCCACCGTCAGGCCCTGCTCGGCGATCAGCGTGGCGGCGATCTTCGACGTCGGCACGCCGCCCATCGCGTAGAAGCGCGACTCCGGAAATTCCAGGCCGTGGCGCCCGGCCACCTGCTGCCAGGCTCGGAAGTGGACCGGCATGGTGTCCGCCAGCGTCCCGTCCAGGTCGAAGATCGAGGCGGTGGTCGAGGCGGTCGCGGCGCCGGTCACGGCCGGCGCCGGCGCGCCGTCCTCGCCCGTGGCGCCGCTGTTCTGTTTCACGTCATCTGGCACGCGTCGCACTGTGAAACTGTCTCGCCGTGCGGTCAAGTGCGGCCCGATGGTTCCAGGCCCGCGCGCTCGCTCGCACGTCCCGGGGTATGTGAAGAACTGTGAATTGCATGATGAAAGGCGTCTGCCATTCCATGGGTTAGACTGCGCCGGATGCGCGTTTGCCCGCAATGCCAGACGTCCTACGCCGACGGCGTGGACGTTTGCGCGCTCGACGGGCAACGCCTGAGCGAAGGGCCTGGCAAGACGCCCAACGAGCCCCGAAGGACCGGCGCGCAGACGATCGTCGAGCCCCGGGTCGCCCCCGTGTCGGGAACCGCCGCCACCGCGCCGGATCTCGAGCTCGGCGTCGCCGCCGCCACCGCCTCCGTCAGCGAGGGCTTCGACTCGCTGGTCGGCGCCACGGTGGCGGGCCGCTACCAGATCATCCGCCGCATCGGCGAGGGCGGCATGGGCGCCGTCTACGAGGCCAAGCACGCCATCATCGGCAAGCGCGTCGCCGTGAAGGTGCTGCTGGAGAAGTTCCTGACCAAGAGCGACTTCGTGGCCCGCCTGCTTCAGGAGGCGCGGCTGGCCAGCGCCATCGGTCACGAGCACATCGTCGACGTCACCGACTTCGGCACCACCGACGACGGCCGCGCCTTCGTCGTCATGGAGTTCCTGGAGGGCGAGTCGCTGGCGCAGCTGGTGATGCGCGAGGCGCCGCTGCCCGTCGAGCGCGCCCTGCGCATCGCCCGCCAGGTGGCCAGCGCCCTGGGCGCCGCGCACGCCAAGGGCATCGTCCACCGCGACATAAAGCCCGAGAACGTCTACCTGATCCAGCGCGGCGACGGCGACTTCATCAAGGTCGTCGACTTCGGCATCTCGAAGGCCGTGAAGTCGACGCAGGGGGACGACGCGCCCGACTACCGGCTGACGCACACGGGGCTGTTGCTGGGCACGCCGCTCTACATGTCGCCCGAGCAGGCGCGCGGCGAAGAGGACCTGGACCACCGGGTGGACGTGTGGGCGCTGGGCGTGTTGCTGTACGAGTGCCTCACCGGCGAGGTGCCGTTCCGCGCGAACAACTACCTGGGCATCATCTCGCAGGTGCTGACGCACGAGGCGATCCCGCCCTCGAAGCTGCGCCCCGAGCTGGGCATCTCCGAGGCCGTCGAGACGGTGGTCATGCACGCGATGGAGAAGGATCGCGCGCGCCGCTACGCCAGCATGGCCGACGTCGAGGCCGACATCGATCGCGTGCTGGCGGGCGATCAGAACGTGGTGGGCGCGGGCACGCGCCTGCTTCCCTCGACGACCCCCTCGCCCGGCAACCCCGCCCGCGGTCGGTTCTGGGTCTGGGGGGCGGCGGTGGTGGCGCTGGTCGTGGGCGTGGCGATGGCGCTGGCACGGCCCGAGCCGGCAGAGCCAGCCAGGGCCACGACCGCCAGCACCGCCGCTTCGATCCCGCGCGCCCCGGCCGCCCCGGCGAGCCCGACGCCCCCCGCGGGCGCCGACGACAGCGCGGCCGCCGCCCGGCAGCGGGAAGCCGCCGCCATCGAGGCGCGCGCGACGCGCCGGGCGGAGCACCCGGGCAACCGCACCGCCCACAGCAAGGTCGATCGTCCCGTGGCTCACGACGCCAGACGCCTGCCCCCCGCGTCCGTGACACCGGGCGCCCCCCAGCGCACCTCGGACGAGGTGCTGCGCGGCGCCTTGCCCAGTCGCTCGGGCGAGGGCTACCCGGATCCGCCTTGAGCGCCCGCTTCGCGCGATCGATGGCGCTGGCCGGGGCGCTCTCGGTGCTGGTCTCGCTATCCCCGGGGCTGGCCGGCAGCGCGCGCGCCGACGAGGCGACCGACACCGCGCGCGCCCACTACGAGACGGGGCTGCAGCTGTTCTACGCGCGCGAGCACGCGCAGGCGCTGATCGAGTTCCAGCGCGCCCACGAGGTGAAGCCGCGCCCCGCCACGCTGTTCATGATGGCCCAGTGCGAGTACCTGCTGGGCCAGCTGCGCCAGGCGCGCGAGCACTACGAGGCCTACCTGTCCGAGAGCCCGAACGGCGAGTTCGTCGAGGTGGCGAAGGACCGCATCACCAGCATCAACCGCCGCCCCGCCACCCTGGTCATCAACACGGTGCCGGACCAGGTCGACGTCCGCATCGCGGCGGCCGATCCCCCTGCCGATGGCGCGCCGCCGCCTCCGGTCGTGACGGGCCAGGCGCCCAACAACTTCTCGGTGCCGCGCGGGCGCTGGACCATCACCGTCTCGAAGACGAACTTCCAGACGCAGCGGCTGACCGTGCAGCTGTCGGTCGCCGAGACCAGGCCGCTGTTCTTCAAGCTGGAGCCGATCCCGGCCCGCCTGGAGGTCGAGACGGTCCCCCCGGGCGCCACGCTGTACGTGAACGGCAACCGCGCCCGCAACCCGTACCACCAGGACGTGGCGCCCGGGCGCTTCGAGCTGATCGCCGAGGCGCCCTACTACAAGGATCTGGCGGAAGAGCTGACCCTGGGCCCGGGCGACCGGCAGCTGCTGACCGGCCCCTACGCGCTCCGCCTGACGTACGTGCAGCGCTCGGGCCGTCCCGAGGTGGTGGTCGCGTCCGCGATCATGGGGGCGCTGGTGGGCGCGGGCGCCGTGGCCGCGGGGCTGGGCTCACACCTGGACGACGCCAACGTCTCATCGGTGGGTCTGGCGTTCGGCGGCGCCCTGACCGGCGCCGTGGCCGGCGTGCTGGTGTCCAACAACATCGTTCCCAATTACATCGCGGACAACCGCGGTCTGTTCGTGATCGGGGGAATGTGGATCGGCGCCGCCGAGGGCGCGCTGACGGGGATGGTGGTGCGCCAGGCCATGATCAAAGCGACCACCGACGGTGACGTCAGCACCAACAAGCCCTCGCTTGGTTCCTACAAGCACGCGGATCTGGGCGCCGAGTTGCGGGGGGCGTTCCTGGGCAGCCTTCCCGGTCTGCTGCTGGGCACGGGCGCGGGCGCCCTGTTCGCCGATCACGCGCCCACCTACGGCCGCGTGGCGCTGATTCAAAGTGCGGCGCTGGGGGGAGCGATCGCGGGCTCGCTGGGGGCGGTGGCGTTGCGCTGGCGGCCCTTTCCTTTGCAGACGGCCGCGACGACGAAGACGATCGTCGTGAACAACCAGCCGGTTCCCGACCCCTCGAGCTACATGCTGCAGGACTCCCACTCGGTGGTCGACCTGTCGCTGCCCGCGCTGATCGGACTGAACGCCGGGCTGGGCGCGGGACTGCTGGGGGCGTACCTGCAGGACCAGAGGGAATACGGCCCCAGCTGGGAGCGGATTGGGCTGATCGATCTGGCCGCCGGGGCGGGCGCGCTGGCGGGCGGGATCGCCGCCTGCGTGGCCGACAGCGCCTGCGTCACGGGCGTGAACTCGAGCCGCACGGCGCGGGCCCATGCGGCCACGCTGTCGCTGCTTTCGGGCGGCGTGGGCCTGGTGGCGGGCATCATCTTCACGCGTAACGTCGACAAGACGGCCCCGCCGCCCCAGGCGCCCAGCACGACACCGCCCCCGTCGGTGATGCTGATGCCCGCGTCCGACGGCCACGGCGGCGTGATGCCGATGATGTCGGCGCTGGGCTTCTTCTAGCCGACGCGCTGTCGGGGCGCGTGCGCGCCCCGGCGCTCAGCGGGGCGACGGCCGTTCGTCAGACGCGCCCCGCTGGGGCACCGCCTGGATGACCGCGGTGGGTGTGCTCAGGTCCTGATCGGTCAGGTGCTGGAACCGCGACGCCAGCTTCTCGCGCGCGATGACCGGCTTCGCGTGCGTCATCTGACCGCCCAGGTTCTTGAAGCCGTTCTCATTCAGCAGCTGCAGATGGCGCGAATAGGGCTCGCGGTTCAGCAAGTACGAGCGCCGGCCCCGGATCAGCTTCCAGACGAAGTCGCTGTATCGCCAGTGGCCATTCCAGAACCGCGCCGTGCTGTGCGCGCGAAAGTCGACGTCGTGCGACGTGTAGCCATCGGACTTCAGCCACAGGCGCATCGCCCGATACGTCCCCGGCAGATCGTCGATGTGCTCGAGCACGGCCTGCGAGATGAGCATGTCGACCGAGCCGCGCTCGATGGCGCCCTCGTCGAACCAGCGCGTGCGATAGGCGATCATCGAGTCCGGCGCGTTCTGCCGGCGCACGGAGTCGCGGATGCGCTCCAGCCGCTCGTCGGACAGCGCGACGGCCAGGTGCTCGTCGGTCAGCAGGTGGCGCGGAAACGCGTAGCTCGACAGCACCGGGTGAACCTGGGGAAACTCCTCGGGGCCGAAGATGTCGGCGCGCGCCTTGAACAGCGCCACCAGCTCGTCGAGCACCGCCAGGTTGCGCTTGACGTGCGCGTGCTGGACCACGTCGAAGGCGTGGTAACGGTCCGCCCCCGACAGCAGCGCCGCCAGGCCGATGCCCAGGGAGTTCCCCGGCCCCAGCTCGGCGACCGTGGCGGGCGGCAGCTTGAACCCGCTCTCCGCCGCCGTGACCAGGTGGCGCATCCAGACCGAGTAGCAGTAACGAGGACAGCTGGTGCTACCCGCGCTGCGGCCGCAGACGGCGGCGACGCCGGGGATGAACGTCGCGATACCGTACAACAGCTGGCCGACCTTCAGGTTGGGCGTGCGGGGCAAGGCGTTCTCCCGGTGGTGGGGGGATCGACGAGGAGTAACGAAGTACGACAGGGTACATGATCCTGTCGCCGTTCCTTGCAAACAAACCGCCCGCGACGGCAACAAAACCGCCCACGAACAAGGATTCGTGATCACGAACGCCGAGTAGCTGAACGCAACTGCAGCGGTTTTTGTCGAGATCGCCTGCCTGGCGAATGCGCGGACGTGGTACGGGGCCGCCTCAGACGGCGAAGCCGAGCGCCGACAGCTCGGCGGTCAGTCGCTCGATCTCGCGCCGCACGGCGGCGGGCGCGGGACCGCCGATCACGGTGCGCGCCGCGACGGCCGCCGCCGGATCGAGCGCTCGCAACAAGGCCGGGGTCAGGCGCGGGTCGATCGCCTTCAGATCGTCCGCCGCCAGCGCGCGCAGCGTCACCTTCCTCTCCTCGGCGCGGCGGACCAGCTTGCCCACCAGCTCGTGCGCCTCCCGGAACGGCATGCCGCCCCGGACCATCTCCTCGGCCAGATCGGTCGCCCCCAGCGCGGGATCCTGCGCGGCGGCGTTCATGCGCGCGGTGTCGAACTGCAGCCCCTCGATGAGGCCCGGCAACACCGCCAGGCTCAGCCGCGCCGTCTCGACGGCGTCGTACAACGGCTCTTGCGACTCTTGCAGATCCTTGTTGTAGGCCAGCGTCAGGCCCTTGCTGAGCGTCAGCAGCGCCACCACGTCGCCGATCACGCGCGCCGGCTTGCCCCGCAGCAGCTCGGCGATGTCGGGGTTGCGCTTCTGCGGCATCAGCGAGCTACCCGAGCAGTAGCCCTCGCCCAGCTGCACGAAGCCGAACTCGGTCGTCGACCACAGCACCAGCTCCTCGCCCAGGCGCGACAGGTGCACGCCCAGCAGCGCGCACGCGAAGGCGAGCTCGGCCGCGAAGTCGCGATCCGAGACGGCGTCCATGCTGTTGTGCGTGGGTCCCGAGAAGCCCAGCTCGCGCGCCGTCTGCTGGCGATCGATGGGCAGGCTGGTGGCGGCCAGGGCGCCCGACCCCAGCGGCAGCTCGCCGGCGCGGCGGGCGGCGTCCAGCAAGCGCCCGCGATCGCGGCCCAGCATCTCGGCGTACGCCAGCAGGTGATGTCCCAGCGTCACCACCTGCGCGCGCTGCAGATGGGTGTACCCGGGCAGCAGCGTCTCGGCGTGCGTGCGGGCCTGGCGCACCAGCTCGACCCGGGCGCGATCGATCGCGTCGGCCAGCTGGGCCGCCGCCGCCCGCGCGTAGAGGCGCAGGTCGGTGGCCACCTGATCGTTGCGGCTGCGCGCCGTGTGCAGGCGGCGGCCCGGCTCGCCCACCAGCGTGGTCAGGCGGCTCTCCACGTTCATGTGGATGTCTTCCATCGCCGGGTCCAGCTTGCGCTCCCCACGCACGAACTCGCCGGCCACCCGGTCCAGACCCGATACGATCGCCTCGGCGTCGGAGGCCGAGATCAAGCCGACCGACGCCAGCATGCGCGCGTGCGCCTGACTTCCCCGCACATCGTCGGCCAGCAACCGGCGATCGAAGTCGACGCTGGCGTTCAGCGCCGCCGCCGCGGGGTCCATGGCGGCGCCGAAACGCGCGCCCCGTCCGCCACTCGGCGGTCCGCTCTTGCCCCCATTTCCTGCGTCGGACGACATCGGCGCCTTATACCAAAGGGCCGCCCGCCAAAGTGTGGCAACTGGGCCTCTGCGAACTGGCGCGCACGCGATTGCGCTAGTACAGTTTCATTAGGGCATCCGCGAATGACTGGCCCAACGAAGGAGGAAAAAGGCATGGCGAAACGTATCTCCACTGACCGGTTGGATTTCACTTCGCATTCAAACCCGCTTGGGATCAAGGAGGCCAAGCGCGCCTGATCCGGGGTCCCCACCCCGTGTGACGGACGCCGGCGACGCTGCGTCGCCGAATCCGTCGCAGCAGTCCTCTTCACGGACCAGCTGTTCGTAAGGCGTCCGAGCCCGATACGGACGGAACCCGCCGGCGCTGCGAGGCTCGCGCAGCTCGGCAAAAATGGAGCGGTGCCTCGAGGCATCAGCTCACGACCAGTCCTATAGCGGATGACACGCGCCGGTGAGCCCATGGGTTCCCGGCGCGTTTTTTTTGGCTTCGCGGCATTCCGGCGAGAATGACCGGGCCGAGCCTCGCGTCCCACTTCCGGAAGGAGCCCGCCCCATGAAACGCGCCATCTATTTCTTCGCCCTGTCGCTGTGCCTGCCGATCGGCGGCCGAGCCTTCGCCGGCCCCGAAGAACATCGCGAAGAACACCGCGAGCACGAGATGCGCCGGGAAGAGCACGAACGGCAGCAAGAGCGTCGAGAAGATCGGCGCGAAGAGCGTCGAGAAGATCGGCGCGAGCTGCGGCACGAGGAGCGTCACGAGATGGGCCCGCGCATGGCGCCCCCGCACGGCCCCGTCGAGCGCTGGGAGCGCCGCCCCGGCTTCGTCTGGGCGCCCGGCTATCACGAGTGGCGCGACGGCCGGTACGTCTGGGTCGGCGGCCACTACGAGGCCGAGCGCCCCGGCTACCGCTGGGCGGAGCCGCGCTGGGAGATGCGGAACGGCGTGTACGTCTTCGTTCCCGGCTCGTGGGTCAGCCTGGGCGTCGTCGCCGAGCCGAGCGCGCCCCCGCCCGCGCCCATCGCCGAACGGTGGGCCCCGCGCCCCGGCTATGTCTGGATCCCCGGCTTCCACGAGTGGCGCAACGGGGCCTACGTCTGGGTCCCCGGCCACTACGAGGCCGAGCGCCCGCGCGAGGTCTGGGTCCCCGGTCACTGGGACCGCATGGGCCACCGGTACGTCTGGGCCCCGGGCCACTGGACCGCTCGCTGACGCCGGCTCGCCGGGGGGCCGGGCCCCCCTCCGCCGGCCCCCCCGGAAGAGGTGACATCGCGACGCTGTGCCGTTATGCTGGCCGACCACCGTGGACGGGGATTCGTCGACAGCGTCTGTAGCAACCAGCGCGATTCCAGCGCCCGTGGACCGTCCCGAGTCAGCGGCGGAGGTGCCGGCCATCGTCGGCGAGGAGCTGTCGCTGCTGCGCCTCGTGCTGAAGAAGCTGGGCGGGTTGCCGAAGCGCGTGCGCACCCAGGTGGACGACGCCGGGGCGCTGATCGAGCTGCGGGACGCGCTGGCCGAGGCCAAGCCGGAAGACCAGGGCTCGATCCTGGAGCAGATGCACCGGATCGAGGCCCTGTCCAAGCAACGCGGCAAGGGGGATTCGCCGCCCATCGATCCCCGGTCGCCCTACTTCGGGCACCTGCGCCTGGAAGAGAACGAGCGCCGACGCGACGTGCTGATCGGCGCGCGCAGCTTCGTCGAGCCGGGGGGCGGGGTGCAGATCGTCGACTGGCGAAACGCGCCCATCTCGCGGCTGTTCTACCGGTACGAGGAAGGCGACTCGTACGAGGAGCGCATCGGTGACCGCGTCGTCGAGGGCGAGATCGTGGCCCGCCGCACCGTCGCCATCGTGGAAGGCGAGCTGCGGCGCGTGGCCTCGCCCCACGGGACGTTCGCCCGCGACGCGCGGGGAAACACCTGGCGACAGGTGGGCAGCATGCAGGCGAAGCTGTCCGTCGCGCGCGACGGCACGGCGACGCTGACGCCGGCGGCGGCCGGTCAAGCGGGCACGCCTGGTCAAGACGGTTCAGCGGGGGCGGCGCGCGGGCGCCTGGGCCTGGACGAACGGGGCGCGCGCCGGGTCGACCGCCACCTGCCCGCCATCGCCGCGCTGATCGATCCCAGGCAGTTCGAGCTGGTCACGCGGCCGAGCTCGGGGCTGATCGCCGTACAGGGCTCGGCGGGCAGCGGCAAGACAACCATCGGCCTGCACCGCATCGCCTACCTGGCCTTCGCGGATCCGGTGCGGTTCCGCGGCGACCGCATGCTGGTGGTCGTGTACCAGCGCGCGCTGGCCACCTACGTGTCCCGCGTGTTGCCGTCGCTGGACGTTCCCGGCGTTCCGGTGCGCACGTTCGCCGACTGGGCGGGCGAGATCCGCCGCGCCACGTTCCCCACCGTGCAGGCGCCGGTGTTCGACGAGACGCCGGCGGTGGTGATGCGCGCCAAGGCGCACGGCTCGATCCTGAAGATCCTGGCCGATCGCCAGCGGGCGCTCGCCGACTGGTGCCGCGCCGAGCTGGTGCGCGAGCTGGAGGGCCGGCCCGGCGCCGACGAGGTGATCGCGCTGTGGGACGCCAGCGCGAAGCTGGACGGCGGCCGGGCGCGCCCCGTCGACGCCCGCGTGACGGCGCTGTCGCGCTGGCTGAAGGAAGCGACAGCGACGGCGCTGGACCCCGCCACGCGCACCGCGCTCGAGTCGGTGGGCCGGCGGCTGCGCACGCGCACCCGCGACGTGGTGGGCGAGTGGGCGGGCCTGCTGACCGATCGCCGCGCGCTGGAGGAGGGCTTCACGCGCCACGCGCCGGGCCTGTTCTCGCCGGGGCAGCTGGACGAGCTGCACCGCTGGTGTGTGGAGCGGGACCGCCTGCGCACGGCGGGGCGCGATCCCGACGAGGACGCCGAGACGTACGCGCTGGATCCCGAGGACGACGCGCTGCTGCTGCGCATCTACCAGCTGCAGCGGGGCGAGCTGCATGGGGCCAAGGGCCCGCTGGCGATCGAGCACCTGATGGTGGACGAGGTGCAGGACTTCTCGCCCATCGAGCTGGCGGTGCTGCTGGAGACGACGACGCGCCAGCGCTCGGTGACCCTGGCCGGCGACGTGTCGCAGGCGATCGCGCCCGAGCACGGCTTCACGAACTGGTCCGACCTGCTCGACGATCTGGGCATCCCCCACGAGAAGGTCGAGCCGCTGCGCGTGTCGTATCGCTCGACGCGCGAGATCGTCGACGCCGCCGAGCACGTGCTGGGTCCGTTGATGGGGGACATCCGCCCCGTCGCGCCGCGGACGGGCGGGCCCGTCGAGTCGTTCGGCTTCACCTCGGCGGGCGAGGTGACGGAGTTCCTGTCGCACGCGCTGGGCGAGCTGATGCGGGCCGAGCCGACGGCGTCGGTCGCGCTGATCGCGCGTCACCCCGAGCAGGCGCGGCTTTATTACGACGCGCTGGCCGCGGCCGAGGTGCCGTCACTGCGCCTGGTGGCCGATCAGGACTTCGCGTTCACGCCCGGCATCGACGTGACGGACGTGCGGCAGACGAAGGGCCTGGAGTTCGACATCGTGATCCTGCTGGAGGTCACGGAGTCGGGATATCCGGCCAACAGCGAGGCGCGCCGGCTGCTGCACGTGGCGATGACCCGCGCCGCCCACCAGCTGTGGGTGACGTACACCGGCACCCCGTCGCCGTTGCTACCGGACAACCTCCGCGGCCTGCCATGAAGAAGGCGAGCGAGGGGTGGATAGCGGTCACGGCAGCGGTCTTCGGAGTGGCGTTCGCGCTGGGCGCGGGCTCGGCTGACGCTGGCTCGGCCGACACCGGCGCGTCGCACGTGGCGGCGGGCAGCGCGCCCGCGCCGGCTGCCATCACCCCTGTGGGAACGGTGCCGCCGCGGGCGAACATCGACTGGGCGAAGATGAGCCGGGCCGAGCGGAAGGACTACATGAAGAGCGTCGTCCTGCCCAAGGCGCAGGAGATGTTCACGTCGTTCGATCCCAAGCAGTTCAAGCACGTGACCTGCGGGACCTGCCACGGCGATGACTACGCCCACGGCACCTACAAGATGCCGAACGCCGACCTGCCCATGCTGCCGTCGAGCGCCCACGGCTTCAAGGAGCTGCGTGACCGGTCCCCGGAGATCGTCGCCTTCATGAGCACCCGCGTGAAGCCGACCATCGCCGCGCTGCTGGGGCTGCCCGAGTACTCACCGGCCAACCCGCAGGGCTTCGCCTGCTTCAACTGCCACATGAAGGGCCACGAGCGCGGCCAGAAGACCCCCCAGCCCGGCCAGACCGAACCCTGACCAGCGATCCCGTCGAGTACGGTTACGACGCCGTCTGGAAGAAGCGATTCAGCGCCCAGACGTCGCGGGCGCGCAGGCCGTGGAAGCGGACGCCGATTCCCACCAGATCCGTGCCGGGGGTCGCGACGACCCAGCGGACGTCACCGGCGACCTCGACCAGCTCGGGCTGGGTCGGGATCTGGAAGCGCAGGTTGACCGGCGCCCCGATGGGAAGCGTGCTGCGGCACTCGAGGTGCATTCCTCCGAGCGACATGTTGCGGCTGCGGCACATGTAGTCGTTCCCGTCGGAGCTCAGCTCGACGTTCAGCTGGCGGTCATAGCGGGGATCGATGCGGCGAAAATTCTCTGACAAGGGTCCTCTTGGGCACGCGGGCAACGGCGCGCTGCGGACGGTCATGATAGCGCCAAAAAATCGGCCCGACAAAGGGGCTGGGCGGTCGGTCTCAAGGGACATCGGCGGGTGGGCGCGTGTTCTTCAGCGCCGCGAAGGCGGCCGCTCGCAGGGCGGGGTCGGGGGCGCGCAGCTGGCGAATCAGCGCGGCGCGGGCCAGGCGGGCGTCGCTCCGGCGCTCGGGCCCCTTCGCGGAGTGGGCGCTGGTGGCGGCCGGCTCGGCCCGCCCCGCCGGCGGTGAGGCTGGTTCCGCGGGCGGCTGCCGGCCGGTGCGCGCCTGCTCCGCCGCCGGGTGCACGTCGTGCGCGAGCCAGAAGCGATACACCTTCTGGGCGCGCGCGATGCTGACGCCCGTGTCGGCGACCAGATCCGCCGGCGTGGGTGGGCGGCCGACCGGCGCGCCCGACGTTCCGCCACGCAGGTAAGCGATCAGCTCGGCGTCCGTCCGGCGCCGGCCCGGGACCTTGGGCCGGTACGCGGGAGGGTGCGCGGGCATCCCGCCTTCCTGCGCGCGCAGCATCAGGATCTGGCGGCGCGGGTACCACGCCGACCCCATCACCCCGCGCGTGGCCGTCAAGCGGCCGTCGCGCTCCAGCTCGCGGACCCGGAAGACGCTCGGATAGCCGAGCAACTCCGCGGCCTCGACCCGAGAGACGGGGTCCTCGAGCTCAGGCGGCGGGGTCAGGCGGCGCCTTCGCCGCGCCAGTTCAGCCCTTTCGGACGGCACGATGGTGCCAGGATCGCCCCTGATGGGCCGCCGGTCCAGTTTCCATCAGGGCGGCGAATCCCGGATAAATCACTGCTGTCAGCAGGGTTGCATCAGGGTTTGCCGGGGCCACCAAGCCTCACAACAGCGGGATGCAGGCGCTGGTGTCGCCCGCGCCGGTCCGCGAGTTATACGCGGTGGTGGCGTCCGGGCCCCAGCAATCGGTCCACGAGATCAGGCCGGCGCCGTCGCCCCCGGTCACGGCGATGTCGGCGCGCCCGGCCCCCGTGCCCTGCCAGTGGCTGGTGATCTGCAGCGTGTCGACCCCCAGCGGTCCGTTGACGACGTCCTTCAGGAAGGTGAAGGTCATGGCGCCGTCCCCGTTCTGCGCGCGCTGGTACGAGTACTTCGCGTCCAGGGCGTCCGTCGACGGGTCGATCGTGGGGACGTTCATGGCCTCGATGGTCAGCGTGCGCGGCCAGTCCTGCGAGTCGTAGTCGATCGTCAGGGACATCAGCTTCTCCAGACCGGGCAGGATCGCGCCGGCGTCGCGCGCCGGACCCGGCGTCAGGGCCAGGTGGCCCACCCCGTGCGCGCCGCCGGTGGCCTGGAAGGTGCCGCTGAGGACGGTCAGCGCGCCGTCCACGCCCGCGCCGGGGGGGATCATCAGCAGGTCGTACGCGAAGGTCACCGGGACGGCGGCCGCGTCCTTCGTCATCGTGAACTCGATCTGCCAGCCCGGGTTGTTGTCCGCCGGCCCCGGCCCCCAGACGCGCCGGTCCCCCTGGCGCGAGCTGGGGTACCCGGCGCGAATCTGATCGACCAGCTTCAGCAGATCGTCCGCCATCCCGTTCAGCTTCGTCGTCACGTCGGTGGTGGTCTGAAGCGCGTCGTCCTCCAGGGCAGGCCGCACCGCCGACATCTTCGGCGCCTCCACCGACAGATCATCCGTTTGCGGCAGCGCGCTGAGATAGTCGAGATCCTCGTTGGAGTAGTTGCCGCACCCGACCAGCGCGCACATCCCCGCCAGCGCGCCCAGCTGCGCCGCGCGCGCGCCGCGACCGGCGCTGTGTCCTTGCTTCTTCTTCACGGCTGACCTCCGAAGTCGTACTGAAGGAACACCGCCGCCTCCCAGTAGCCCAGCGACTGGTTCGCCTGATCGACGTTGTAGAGCAGGTAGTGCAAGCGGCCCCGCAGGACCACGCTCCAGGAATCAGAGACGGCGACGCGCACGCCCGCGATCAGGCCTGGCGACAGCGTGGCGAAGGCCTGATCGGGCACGGTGCCGTCATCGAACTTGCGGGTCATCAGCAACAGCGCCAGGCGCGCCCCCACGAAGGGGACCACCGGGCCCAGCGCCCGCCGCCGCCACTCGGCCTGCAGCGACGTCGCCACCGACAGCTCGCTGAAGCGATAGGGCAACGTCCCCGTCAACACCGTCACGCTCGAGCGCGTTCCGCCGCCCGCCAGGTCGAAGCCCCACGCCCAGCCGCGGAGAAAGAAGTCGCGCAGCGTGAACTCCAGCCCCGCCAGACCCGTGCCGGGAAACAGCCCCGCCGACGGCGACGCGAACACCGACTGGTAGCCGCCGCCCGCGGCCATGCTCCAGTGCGACAGCGAGACGGGCTCGCGCTCGGGGCCCTTCACCGGATCATCCGAGAACGGCGCGTCCCGCAGCGTGGCCTCGGCCAGCGCGACCAGCTCGCCCCGCGGCACGTCGACCTGACCGATGCGCAGGCGGTCGGGCAGCCGCCGCTTCACCCGGTAGCGCCCGGGCGCCAGCGCGATCTGCCGCGCCACCCCCGGCGTCTTGGCGATCTCCGCCGCGACGAAGCCTTTGCCGTCGACCAGGAAGTACGTGCCGGCGGGCGCCTGGGCCGGGAACAGCAGGCCTTCCCGGCGCGCCACCACGTCGGTCAGCACCAGGTCGCCGTTGCCGGCCAGGTCGTAGCTGAACGTCGGGTGCTGCGCGCCGGCGGCGCTGTCGGCCGTGTCCGCCACCGTGCGGTCGTAGGCATACGCGTACGCCTCGGACAGCGTCACCCGGCCGTCGCCCGACTTGTCGGCGCCGCCCAGCAGCCCCGACGCCAGATGGTGCGAGAAGTAGCTGCCGCCGATCAAATCGGACTCCTGCGAGTCCTCGTCCGACGCGCTGGAGGTCAGCAGGACCATGCCGCGCGCCTCGCGCTGGTTAGCGGTGTCGATCTCGAACGCGGGCACCTTGCGCGCGCCCTTGGTGCGCGTCATCGCGCCGGACTGGCAGGCGTCGAAGATGCCGATGCGAACGTCGAACGGCGCCTGCGCCAGCCGCCCCTTCAGCGCGGCGAGCGGCAGCGCGCTGTCCCCCAGCCGCAGGGCGCCGTCCTTGGCGTGGCCCGAGTAGTAGACGATCAGCGCCGTCTTCTCGCCGCGCGCGGCCGCCGCCCGCGCCCGCTGCTCGGCCTGGTCCAGCGCGGCGACGAAGTGCGCCGCGTCGCCGTCCAGCAGCAGCGTGGTGTCCTCGGCGCGCACGTTCCCCAGGCGCGTCAGCACGTCCCACACCTTCCGGGCGTCCTCCTTCGCGTAGGCGAGCGGCCGCGTGCCGCTGCCCCCGCGATCGTTGCCCGCGATCAGCGCGAAGCGATGCAGGTCGTCCGCGCGCGCGGCGCCCGGCAGGCCCAGCCCGATGGCCAGGGCCACCGCGAGCGCCGCCACCCGCGAGAGCGATGGAGGATGGAAGGACATGGTGAAACGCCGGAAGGACGTGGAGGGACGGTGCGCCGCGCGCGGGTCAGGGCTTCTGGAACACGCGATGGAACTGATCGCCGTCGATCACCAGCGGGGGCATGTGGGCCACGTCGCCCTTGGCCTTGTGAAACGCGGCCACCGCGGCCCGCTGCATGATGTCCAGCTCGAGCGGCTCGTCGCTCAACACCACGATCACCCGCTCGATCCCGCTGCCCGTCAGCTCGACGCTGTCCGGCAGGTACTGCAGGTCGACGGTGGGTGGCACCGCCACGCTGACGCCCGTCTCGGGGTACAGCGCCGTCACGACGCCCTTGTCGTCGATCGACACCGAGAACAGGTAGCGCCGGCCGCCCGGCCTGACGCCGATGCGCAGCCGCTCGCCGCGCGCCAATGGTTCGATCCCCGTCTCGGCGGCGGTCCGCTGCGGCCCGTCGTCGGGCGCCGCGACGCGGATCGCCAGCTGGGGCCCGCCCCCTTTCAGGTTGTTGCGATGCAGGGCCGCGTCGGCCGCGTTGCGAACGCGGATCTGCTCGAACAGCGGCTGCGCGGTCACGATCAGCGCGACCGTCGCCGCCACCGCGCCCAGGCCGAACATGCCGGCGAACGAGGCGGCGCTGGTGGGCCGCTTCCACCAGCGCAAGGCGGGCCTAGCACCGTCGTGCGGCACGCGCGCGGCGCGCTCGACGCCCGCCGAGAAGCGATCGAACGAGATCTGCCCTTCGAACGCCCGCTGCTCGGCCCGCAGGCCTTCCAGGCGCCGCGCGCACTCGGCGCAGCCGGCGGCGTGGCGCGCGACGGCGTCCTTCTCGTCGCCGGCCAGCTCGTCCGCCAGGAAGCGCCGCAGCCGCATGTCGCCGCTGTGTCCCCGGGCGGGGCCGGACGGGTTCAGGCCCGGCGGGCCAGGTGTCGGATCGGTCATGAAGAAAGCTCCTCTCCACTCAGCGCCGCGAAGGTCTCCAGGCGCTTGCGGACGGTGGGGACGGAGCGCCCGACGGCGGCCGCGACCTCCTCCAGCGTCATCTCGTCGACGTAGTAGTGAATGGCGACCGCCTGGGTCTCGGGGTCGACCCGGCTCAGGGCCTCGCGGACCGCCTCGCGGTTCTCGAACAGGTGTGGGCCGGCGCCTTCCGCCGTGGCGCGGCCCGTCTCGTGCGCGGCGAACTGGGCGTGCCAGGGGGCCCGCTCCGCGCGCAGCAGGTTCAGGCAGTGGTTGGTGGCGATGGTCATCAACCAGGTCACGGGCGACGAATCGCCGCGAAACCCGCCCGCGTGATCCAGCGCCTTCGCGAAGACGTCCTGCATGGCGTCTTCGGCCTTGGCCTTGTTCTTCAGCAGATAGTGGCAGCGGCCGTAGACGCTGCCGCCGTAGCGCGTGTACAGCTCGCGCAGGTCGGTGGCGTGGGGCGCCCGGGCGTCGCGCGCGTCACCATTCGATGCGGGCTGGACCGCCGCGCCTGACGCGGCGGCGGACGCGCCGGCCGGAGGGTCACTCCGCGCGGCGCGTCCTCCCGGAATGACGCGCAGATCTCGGCCGCCGAATCCCATGAATCAGAGAGCAGAGTACATCGCGGGGGCGAAGGCGCACATGGTTTCGGCGCCCCACATCTTCGTCGCGTCGCCGTAGCTGTTCGTCATGTAGACGCTGAGGAAGTTCGAATCCCAGCATTCGTTCGCGGTGCCCTGCGCGCCGGCCAGATCGCCGCCCGAGATCATGACGTCCGAGCGGCCGGCGCCCGACTCTTGCCAGCGGCTGCGGATCGACATCGTCTCCAGGGCGGCGGTGGTGGTGATGAAGTCCTTCGTCAGCTTGAAGTCGAACGTGCCGCCCATGCCCGGGACCGAAGCGTAGGCGTAGCCCGCGTCGATCAGCATCCCCGTGTCCTTGTCCTTCACCTGCGTGAAGGTGACGTCGATCGCCACGTTCCCCGTCGCCTTGTCCCGGCTGTAGGTGAACGCGGCGGTGCCGACGTTGTCGTCGTGCTCGGGCAGCGTCTGCGCCGCGTTCCAGTCGATCAGGAAGTTGCCGTGGCCGTACTCCGGCACGTTCAGGCGGCGGTGGGCCGTCGGGTCGGCCAGGTCGTGTTCACCCGACAGCACCGTGACGTAGCCGGTGTCGGCGGCGGTCTTGGCCTTGCCCTCCAGGACGTAGTGGAACTGCCCCCTGGCGATGCGGTTCACGGTCAGGCGCCAGGTGTTGGGCGACAGCGGATCGGTGTAGGGGCCCCACACGGCGGTGTCCATCTCGACCGAGGTGGGCGGGTAGTTCGTGACTGTCTTCACCAGCGCCAGCACGCTGACGGTGGCGGTGTTCACGACCACGGTGACGTCGCGGGTCACCTTGTAGAAGTCGGCCTGCTGGCCGAGCAGCCCGCCCTGGACGGCCGTGGTGCCGTCCGCGGTCAGCGCGCTACCGCTGGCCGAGGCCCCGGGCACGACCAGCGCCACGTCCTGGCTCTGGGGGACGCCATCCTTGAAGTCGTCACCGTCGTCCTTGGCGCACGCGCCGGCGGTGGTCACCAGGGCCAGGCCCAGGGTCAAGAGAAGGCGGTTCGAGGGGAGGTGCATCGGGTGATCTCCTTGTTGTTCCGTGTGGCCTAAGTGGTCGTCATTTCGACTTCACGGCCTTAGACACGGCTCGCGGCGAAAACTGAAAACCGTGCTCCCCGGCACGGCCACGGGATGTATGCCCGTCGCACACGCCGGAGCAGACGACGGGGCGAAGCCGCGCCCGGGAACCGCTTCGCTGCCGGGGCCCGCGGCCGGCGAACGCTACGGCGCGTCCGAGCTGGGCGGCGGCGGAGGCAGATCGATCGTGCCGGGCGGGAACTGGTCCATGCCCTGGGACAGGCTGCGAACGCGCTTGGCGCTCTCCTTGAAGACGTCGTGTCCCCGCGGCGCGTGCGCCGGCTTGCGGGTCGACTTCTCGGCGGACGCGGCGGGCGCCTTCTCGGCCGCCTTGGCGCTGGCAGCCTTGGCCTCCTCGGCCGGCTTCGCTTCGGCAGCCTTGGGCGCCTGGGCCGACGCAGCCTTCGGCGGCGCGGCCGCGGGCGCGGCGGGCTCCTTGACCGCGGCGGCAGGCGGCGTCGTCGACCGGGGAAGCGCCGGTGGGGCCTTCGCCGCGAGGGGCGGCTTCGCCGGGGCCGGCGCGGCAGCCGCCGGCGAGGGCATGACCACCGGCGTGGGCGCCGCCTTGGGCGAGCCGACGAGCCCCAGATACCGGGCGATCCCGAACCCGCCCCCGGCCAGCGCGATCACGACCATGACGACCGTGCCGGTGCGGCTCTTCTTGCGGCGGAAGCGCTCGGGCGGCTCTTCCTGCACGGCCCCTTCGGGGATGGTCAGCTCCTCGACGACCCGCCGCGTGCCCCGGCCGGGCGGTGTCAGCTCGCGGCTGAACATGTCGACGCGGTGGCTGCCGCGCCCGCCCGAACCTTCGCGCGGCACCATGCCCGGCCGCGCCAGATCCACCGTGCGGCGGGTGAAGCGCGGGGGCTCGTCGCCCGCGACCGCGCTCAGCTCGGCCAGGTCGGTGCGCTCCTCCGCGATGTCGTCCTTCGCGTCTGCCAGCACGACGGCGTTGCCCTCCACCAGCTCGGCGCCGCTGCTCGACTCGTGATCGTCGATGATCGGCTTGGCGCGGCCGATGGGCGGGACGCCATCCCGCTGGCCCAGCTCGATCAGATAGTGCTTCAGCTCGGTCTGGCCGACGGCGCCGAACTGCGCCCGCAGCAGCCGCTCCAGCTCGACCAGCATGTCGTCGGCGGTCGGGTAGCGCTCGTCGGGCAGGAAGCGCATCGCGCGCTCGATGATGCGGCCCAGCTCGGGCAACAGGTCGGGCCGCACCCGTCCGGGCGGCTTGAAGTCCCCGCGCTGCACGCGCAGCAGCGTCTCCAGGTCCGTCGAACCGTCGAACGGCCGGATGCCCACCAGCATCAGGTACAGCAGCGTGCCCAGCGAGAAGACGTCCGAGCGCGCGTCGATGGCCCGCCCCAGCGCCTGCTCGGGCGACATGAACGACACCTTGCCCTTCACGACGCCCGTACCGGTCTGCTCGCGCTTGTTCATCGCCTTCGCGATGCCGAAGTCCGCCAGCTTCACCTCGCCATGCTCGCTGATGAGGACGTTGTTCGGACTGATGTCGCGGTGGACGATGCCCAGCGGCTGGCCGTCGGGGCCGCGCTTGCCGTGCGCGTAGGCCAGCGCCCGGCAGACCTCGGTGGCGACGAACACGGCCAGCTCCGACGGCAGCGGCAACCCGGTCGCCCGCGCCCGCTGCAGGATCTGCCCCAGGTCCCAGCCGTCCACCAGCTCCAGCACCAGGAAGTACCGCCCGCCCGCCAGGCCCAGGTCCAGCACCTGCACGATGTTGCTGTGGGTCAGGCTCATCGAGATGTGCGCCTCGTCGATGAGCATGTTCCGGAACTGCGGGTCCGAATAGATGCTGCCCAGGATGCGCTTCAGCACCACCGGCTTCTGAAAGCCTTCGTGGCCCTGCTGCGACGCCAGGAAGATCTCCGCCATCCCGCCGTTGGCGAGCTTCCGGACGACGGTGTAACGACCATGCAGGGCCATCGCGACTAGGCCGGCGAATCTAGCACGTACTGTGAGGCATTCCGCCCTGCCCTGCCGACCCGATGGCGGCTACCGGCGCCGGCGGCGCAACACCAGCGCGAAGGCCGCCATCGAGAACAGCCCGGCCAGGCCGGACAATCCGTGACCGTCGTCGACACTGCAGGAGCAGCCGCCGCCCGTGCTGCCGGTCTGGACCTTCAGGGCCTCGCACTGCGCGTTCTGCGGCTGGCACGACGGTGTGCCGCTGGGATCGACCTGGCAGGTGTAGCAGAACGGGCACTGCACGTTGCCGCAAGGATCGGTCGTGCACTCGCCGGTGGCCGGCGCGCAGTAGGCGCAGGTCTTGCCCGCGCACATGCTGGGCAGGCAGTTGCCGGTGGCGGGATCGCAGTACTTGCCGGCGTCGCAGGTGACGGCGTCGCACAGCGCCTGACGGCACTGGCCGGCGAAGCACTGCTGGCCCGCGCCGCAGGCGGGAGAACAGGTGATGGGGACGCACGCGCCGTTCGCGCAGTACTCGGTGGCGGTGTCGCAGTTGACGCCGTAGCACAGGTCGGTGACGCACTGGCGGCCCACGCAGGTCTGGCCCGGCTGGCAGGCCAGCTGGGCGCTGTTCGAGCAGTCGAGGCACTTGCCGGCCGAGCAGGTCTGACCGCTGAGGCAGGTGACCTTGTAGCAAAGGTCGACGCAGCTGCCGGTCGCCAGATCACACTTCTGGCTGGCCTGACAGGTGACGTTCTTGCACCGGTTCGGCACGCAGTAGTTGTCGGTGCAGTCGTAGCCCGGCGGGCAGGGGAACTCACCCCCGCGGCACTGCAGCGCGCAGGCGCCGTCGCGGCAGCCGAAGCCGCTGGGGCAGGTGGCGTTGTTGTCGCCCACGCCGTCGCAGTCGTTGTCCTTGCCGTCGCAGATCTCGGCCGAGGGCAGCACGCAGCCGTCGCAGACGATGCCCTGGGCTCCCTTGCATATCAGCCGTCCGGCGCGGCACATCCCCTGCCCCACCTGATCCTGGGTCAGACCGGGGCACAGGCACGAGTCACCGACGCCCGGGAAGACACCGTCGTCGATGATGCCGTTGCAATCGTCGTCGAGGCCGTTACACACCTCGGGCTTGGGGTTCGACGAGGCGTTGCAGACGATCTGGCCGTTCACGCAGACCGTCACGCCCTTCGAGCAGCCCATGCCCTGCACGCCGCACTCCAGGCCCACACCGGGCAGGGGACCGTCGTCGATCTGGCCGTTGCAGTCATCGTCGATGCCGTTGCAGATCTCCGGCTTCACCGGCGCGTCGCCCAGGTTGCAGGTGACGCCGGTGTGGTCGGCCGAGCACGCGGTCAGGCCGACGCGGCGGCACGAGCCGGTCAGGCCGTTGTCGCAGGCCACGCCGACGTTGAAGCCCTCGTCCACGTCGCCGTTGCAGTTGTTGTCGACCCCGTCGCAGACCTCGGCCGGGATGGGGCAGCCGGCGGGCATCCCGCAGGCGTTCGGCGGAAAGCCCTCGTCGATCTGACCGTTGCAGTTGTCATCCAGGCAGTTCGCCGTCTCGACCGCGCAGTGCTTGGCGGCGGTCCCCAGCTTGTTGTCCGCGTCGTTCGGGTCCGTCTTGCTGTAGGCGCACATGTTCGACACGCCCTCGTCGATGATGCCGTTGCAGTTGTCGTCCTTGCCGTTGCACAGCTCGGGCGGCGGCACCGTGCTGGCGATGATGCCGACGATGGCGGCCTTGGCGGCGTTGGCGTCGGCCAGCGAGACGCGAATCGCAGCGTTAGTTCCGCCCGCCGCCGCGATCTTGTCCGCCGTGGCCAGGTCACCACCGGACAGCCCGGTGTCCGTCACCAGATAGGTCTTGATCCCCGAGGTCCGGAACAGCTGACAGGCCTGCGCGACGGGATGGAAAGGTTCGTAGTTCCCGCCGCCGCTGCAGTCGGCGTTGTTGAAGGTGGCATCGGGGGCCTTGTTGTCATCGCACGTGTCCGCGCCGTCGGTCAGCATGATGACGACGTTCTGACGACAGGCCGCGCGCGGATCGTGGGCCTTGACGACCCCATCGAAGTACAGCCGCGAATACAAAAACATTCGGCCCAGCGGCGTGTAGCCGTCAGCGTGCAACTCGGGATCGGTCACGGCCCCCGCGGCGTTGGGAAGCTCGATGTTGTCGATCCATTTATAGATGGCCGGGATGTTGCCGTCCGCGGGATCATAGTTCGCCGCCGTGGGGGTCACGCCGGGCGCCGCAGTGGTCACGCCGACACGCAACACCTGGGCAGCGCCATTGTCGAACCAAGTGCCGTAAGTGCTCTCGTTGTTGACGTTCGTGGAGATCAGACAGCCCTGCCCGAAGCTGGTCATCGTGTGGTACGGATTCGTGGCGGCGCGGTTGGGCGTGGTGACTGACTGCATCGCGCTGGCGCCGAAGTGACCGACCGTGAAGACGCCATCGTGAGCGAGCGGACACGAATTGTCGTAGGTCGTGTTCTGGGTCTGCGGGAACGACATCAGCCCGAAGTTGGCTTCGTCGGTTCCGACCTGCGCCAGCGCTGAACGCAGCGCCTGCTTCAGGTTGTAGATCCGGCTCGTCATGTAGTTGGGGTTCTGCGTCATCGTGCAGATGTTCGGGCCTTCACCGACGCCAGTCCCGGCGGCGTTCTGGGCCATCGACCCCGACGTGTCGAAGATGAACATGATGTTGGGCCGCAGCGACTGCGCGCTGGCCACCCCGGACAGCGCCACCAGCGCGGCCGAGCACACCGACGAGAGACCCACCACGCGGGCGACGCTTCGAACTGCCGGACGAGATTTCATGATGTTTGAACTCCCCCCGATCGCGCGGTCGCACCGCGGGCCGGGGTCTGGAACTTTTGGAAAAGCCAAGTGGAAAAGCGAGGAGGAAAAGCGAGCAAGAGAAGCGAACGCGAAGAGAAACGGACAGGGGGAAGGGACGATTCGACCGACGAACTGGAGGAAGGTCGACAGTTTAGTCCACCGCCGGGGAAAACTGTAGGGGCCGGCGGCGGCTGGTCCGCCAGGGTACCTGGCCTGCCACGCGCGCCGGGTCTCCGGGCGACCCGGTCGGCCCGCGAACTGTCAGGTCGCCCACCAGAACGACAGCTTGACCAGGATCATGTCGATGGCCGGAACCCGCGTCACGTCGCCGGCGCGGAGGGCCGCCGGCTCCCCCGGCGCCAGCCCGACGGCCGGCGCCTGCGAGCGGCTGTAGACGAGGAACAGGGTCGAGCCCAGCCGGTACTCCCAGCGGAGCACCACGTTCATGTTCAACGCCGCCTCCTCGTAGTCGGCGTCCAGGATCTGCCCGCCCGAGTAAGGGGTCAGGTCCGCCAGCCGCACCCGCACGCCGGGGCCGCGCGGCGCGTAGAAGAACGAATCGTAGTGCTCTGCCGTCAGGAACAGCTGGGCGTACGTCTGCAGGGACAGGCGGGGCGTGAACGTGTAGCTGGTCCGCAGCGTGGCGCCTGCGCTGCTGGCGCGCTGGCGCCCGAACGCCCCGCTCGGGTCGGCCGAGTGCCAGATGAAGCGCGGCTCGCCTTGCGAGTAGGTGGCCTGGGGGGTCAGGCTGATCTCGAGCTGGGGCAACGGGCGCAGCGTGACCGCGGACTGACCGGTCACGTAGAACGCCGAGGCCATGAAGCGGGCCTCGCCCTTCAGATCGAACGACCAGACCCGCAGCGGATCGGTCTGGACCTCGGCCTTGCCGCCCACGAACAGCGCCCGCTGCAGGGCCGTCCCGTCACCGACCTCGCGGTCGTCGAATCGCGCCGGCGACGTCTCGGCCGAGAGGTGCAGCGTCCAGAAGTTGCGCAGCCGCGCCGTCGCCCCCAGCTCGATCAGCGTACCCAGGTCCAGGCCGTCCAGGTTGCGATCGGTGGTCACGTCCAGGCGCAGGTGGCGCTCCAGCGTGACCGGCCCCGGCTCCAGCGTGCGCAGCTCGAGCCCGGCCTTGACCTCGTGCAGGTTCTGGCGCGGCATGAAGCCCAGGTCGTTGAAGGTCAACCACCGTCCGATCCCGGTGTACGTCAGGTCGGCCAGCAGCGGGCTCCCACCGTCCTTCGCCAGCCGCACCCAGCCGCCCACGCCCCGCGAGCCTGGTCCGATCCAGGTCCCGTCCAGCTGCTGCTCCTGCTGGCCGTGCTGGACGATGCCGCCCACCAGCTGCCCGGACGCCAGGTAATTTCCGCTGGGCGACCGCCACAGCCCGTCCAGCCCCCCGACGTAGGCGTCCCGGAAGCAGCGTGGAAGCGCCGGGCTGGTGGTGTCGCCCGAGGGACAGCCGCGCGTCGTGCTGGCGTCGGCGTCCTCGAACCGCGTGGTCGCGGTGCCCAGCAGGCCGACCTGCGCGCCGCCGCCGATGTCGCGGCGCAGGCGCAGCACGTTGAACGCCGTCAGCGGCTCGGCGGTGCGTGACTGGACGGTCGGGTTCATGCCGTCGGCCGTCTTCACGACGACCTGGTAGTCGTTGCGTGACGTCAGCGCCGAGAGCGTGCCCACCGTCCACCTGTCGTTCAGGCGACCGATCAGCTTGGCGGCGCCATAGATCGTGGCCGCCTCGGGCACGCTCACCAGCTGCTCCGTTCGACCGGTGTTCGTCTGCAGCGTGGGCGTGGCTGGCGAGGAGCCGATACGCCGCGAGTAGAACAGCTGCAATGGCGTCACGAACTGCTCGGCCCCCTCCAGGAACAGCGGCCGCTTCTCGGGATAGAAGATCTCGTAGCGGTTGATGAAGTTGTAGGTCAGCTCGTCGGCCTCGACCTGGGCGAAGTCGGGGCGCACGGCCGCGTCCAGCGTCACCGACTGGCCGAGATGTAGCTTCATGTCCAGCCCGGCCGACGCGCCCTCGTCGAAGCCGCTGGCGGTCATCGTGGGGTCGGCGCCCAGGCGGCGCACCCGGCCCAGCACGAAGGGGCGCAGCTCCAGCGGCTCGCGCGCCTTCATGTCGTGCAGATCGCTCAGGCGTCCGAAGTACTCGATCGGGTTCGCGGCCTCGCGCGGGACGAACGGCCACACGTCCGTCTCCTGGCGGGCGGCGATGAACCGCTGGGCGGCGAACCCCCAGCTTTGCACGGGCAGCCCCGAGCTGAAGCGCAGGATGCGCAGCGGGATGCGGATCTCCGCCGACCAGCCGCCCGGCGTGCGCGCGACCCAGGCCTCCCAGTTCTCGTCCCACTCCCAGCTGGTGATCACGCCGTTCGGGGTGTCGCGCGAGATGCCGTCGGCCATGACGCCGGCCACGTTCACGGCGAAGAACGCCGCGGTCCGGCCGTCGCGCCGGCTGTCCACGTTGAACCAGACCCAGTCGCTCTCCGAGTCCTGATCGCGTCGGGTCAGCCTGCCCACCACCGGCGTATGCGTCTGCGCGCAGTCGAAGCCCAGGTACAGCGCATCGTCGTCGTACAGCACACGCAAGGTGGTCGCCTCCGACGGTGCGGCGCCGCCATTCGGGCCCTGCTGCGTGAACGCCGACACCCCGGGCGCCTGGGCCCACACGGCGTCGTCCAGTCGGCCGTCCAGGTCCGGCTTGGCCATGACGCGCACGGCGGACAGCTCGTGCGGCACCGCCGGCAGGGGAAGCGCCGACGGCGCGGCCGGCGCAGTTTCGGCTGCGGCGACGCCCCCGCCCACGAGAGCGGTCATCACGACACCGACGAGCGACGGGCGAAACGCCACGGCGCGGCGAGTTTATCGATTACTGAGAACGCCGAAAGGTTTCTCGACGATCGAACGCCGGCGTGGGGCCCGTTTCAGCGACGGCGGCGACGGGAACCGAGGACGGCGAGGACGCCCATGAACGTCAGGCTGCCCGACCATGGCAGGTCGGCGGAGCTGGCCGACGAGCACTGGCAGCCGCTCTGCACGACCCCCTCGGTCGCGTTCGCGCCGGGCGCGCCGCCGCCCGTGCCGGACTGCTGGTTGCCGCCCGAGCCCTTCGACCCCCCGGAGGCCGCGCTGCCCCCGCTGCCCCCCTGCTTGCCTCCGCTGCCCACGATGACGGCCGAGCCGCCTGTGCCGCTTCCACCGCTGCCGGAGCCGCCCCCGCTCGCCGACGCGCTTCCGCCAGAACCGGCCGGGCTGGTGCTGCCACCGCTCCCCGTGGTTCCAGGCCGCCCGCCGCTTCCGGTGGCCGGACGACCGCCCGTTCCCGTCGCGCCGCCCGTCGCGCCGGTGCTGCCGCCCGAGCCGGTGCTGCCGCTGCTGCCTCCGGTGCCGGGCATGACCGGCCTGCCGCCGCTGCCGGTCATCCCTCCGCTGCCCGTCGTTCCGGTCATGCCGCCGCTACCCGTCCCGCTGGCGCCGCCCGAGGGGCCCGTCGCGGTCCCGCACGACTCCGGCCCGGGGCCGGGCGCCGCGAACGTGCTGCCGTCCAGGCAGGTGGGCGCGCCCGTGCCGCCCTGGATGTCGACGGTGACCGTCGCCTGGGTGGCGCTGACGGCGGTGGCGGTGATGCTGACGCCGCCCGCCGGATCGGTGAACGTCGCGCCCACCGGCAACGCCGCGTCGTTGAACGCGCGCGAGCCCGTCGTCGTCGGCGTCATGTCCAGCAAGAACGTGTGCAGCCCCTTCTGGGTCCGGCTGTGAACGTCGTCGGCCACGTGGATCAGCAACGACGGCGTCAGCGCCGAACGGTTGCCCAGCGTGCCGTCGAAGTCCACCGGCGTCCGCAGCTCGACATAGTAGTAGGCCAGCGTCTCGGTCGTGGCGCTGCCGCCGCCGCCCGCGGGCCGCATGAACGAGCGGACCTTGGGCGCCTTGATCTTCAGGAACTGCGCGCCGTCGCAGCGATTCTCGAACGGCAACACCGTGAAGGTGCCGCTGGACGTGATGGCGACGCCGTTGCAACCGCTCATCCAGCCCTGGTACGTCTTCTGCCAGGCGTTCATGTGGCGGCAGCCGTTGCCCATGGGATCGAACAGGTCGCCGTACTCGCTGGCGGTACAGCTGTTGGGATCGTCGGCGAACGAGGCGCCCGGGCAGGTCAGCGACGACGAGTGCTGCATGCCGAAGTTGTGCCCGGGCTCCTGCACCAGCACGACGCAGTTCGTGGAGGCGTTGTACAGGTGTCCTTCGACGGCTTGTCGGGCGTGCCCAGCGACGCCAGGCCCGACCACTGACAGGCCGACTGATTGGTGCCGAAGTACCAAAGATAGTGCTGGAACGTCCCGGGGATCATCCCGCGCAGATCGTTCGCCAGCTGGCCAGGGCCGGTGTTGTTGCTGGTCGTCGCGCAGCCGTTCAGCGAGTACGTGATGGGCCCGAACACCTGCGTGGTGATGTCCTGCAGCCCGTACGAGTCGTTGATGTAGTAGTTCCGGATCGAGTCGCTGTTGTTGATCATGCGACCCAGCACGTCCGTCGAGCTGATGGCCGGGTTGAAGCCGCCGCCCAGATCGACGAGCACGAACGCGAAGGCGCGCGGCGCGTAAGCGGTCCCCGTCTGCAGCGCCGACCGCTGCTCCTCCAGCGGCGGCGCCACCGGCTGGAACTTCGTGACGCGCACGCCGTCCAGCGAATCGTTTCCCCACACCTTCAGCGTGGCGCCCGGCTGCAGCTCCGCTTCATGCACCGCCGGATCGAAGAGCAACGGGCGCTCGACGCCGGTCGGCCCGCGCAACGCGTAGTGCGTCTCGCTGTGCCCGTCGGGGCCGTCCGCGATGTAGATCGCCAGCTCACCGCGCAGGGCGCCGTCGTCCACGACCAGTTCGTCCCCGGCCGAGCCGGGCGCGGCGCAACCTGCCAGCGCCAGGCCGGTCATCAAACCGAGCGCGGAGACGAGCCGTATCACTCCTGTGCGACCGAACGGGACGACGACGTCTCGCTGATGATCTTCGAACTGCATGCGGGGCGACCTCCTCGGGCGAGCGGAAAACCTCGATGAATCCGGACACTCGAGGAAGGTGAGAATCCGAATCGTGACGCCTAAGAGTGGACTGCGAGGACTCGCAGCGAAGCGAGTGAGAGGGCGCGCGCCCCCTTTTTCGAAGGAGGGACCACGAGTTCGCCCTGAGGGAATAGGTAAGGTACTTCATCGACTCCGGGGATCGCAACGGAGGCGATCGGCCGACCTGCACCCACACGCAGGAGGGCCCGCCACGCGTCACAACGCGTAAGGCGCGCGGGCCACGCCGAGCTCGCTGATCACGGCGGTGACCAGGCGCGCCGGCGTCACGTCGAACACGTCGTTGCGAACGCCGACGCCGGGCGGCACGTGGCGCAAGCCGTTCCACACCGCCACCTCGTCGGCGGCGCGGCTCTCGATGGGGAACGCCGCGCCACCGGCGGCCCCGCGATCGAACGTGGTGGTGGGCGCCGCGACGTAGAAGGGGACGCCGAACACCGAGGCCGAGGCGGCGACGCCGCAGGTGCCGATCTTGTTCGCGACGTCACCGTTGTGCGCGATGCGATCGGCGCCCACCACCACCGCCGCGATCGCGCCGCGCGACAGGAAGTGGCCCGCCGCGCCGTCGACGATCACCTCGGCCGGGATCCCGTCCTGCGCCAGCTCCCACGCCGTCAGGCGCGCGCCCTGCAACCAGGGCCGCGTCTCGTCGCACAGTACACGCAGGCGCTTGCCGGCGGCGACGGCCGCGCGAATCACGCCCAGCGCGGTGCCGAAGCCCGCGGTCGCCAGCGCGCCGGCGTTGCAGTGGGTCAGGATGGTCCCCTCGTCGGGCAGCAGCGCGGCCCCGTGCGCGCCGATGGCGCGACAGGCGGCCAGATCCTCTTCCCAGATGGCCTGCGCCTCGATGATGGGATCCCCGTCGGCGAACAGCGCGTTCGCCATGCGGTGCACGGCGGCGCTCAGGTTGATCGCGGTGGGCCGCGCCTCGGACACCTGGCGCATGCGATGGCGCAGCTCGGGCGCGGACATGTTCCGCCGCGCCAGCAGCCCCACCGCGAACGCGCCCGTGCAGCCGATGGCCGGCGCGCCGCGCACCTCCATCTCGCGAATGGCGCGCACCAGCTCGTCCGGATCGTCGTAGGCGGTCCACACCTCCTCGTGCGGGAGGCGGCGCTGATCCAGCAACACCACGCTGTCGCCCGACCAGAACACGGGCGACAGCACGTCGGGGTGCCCCGGCGGGCGCTGTCCCGGACCCAGCCGAACCCCACCCACTCACGCCCTCCGCGCGACGGCCGAGCGGTCCTCGGCGCTGCCCTGGTTCGAGGATTGACCGGTCATCGTTCGGGGCGCGCGGTCAGTTCCCCTGGTCCAGCAGGCGCCGCAGGATCTCGTTGGCGCCCTTCGGATTCGCCTTGCCGCCGGTCTCCTTCATCACGGCGCCCACGAAGAAGCCCAGCAGCTTCTTCTCGCCGCCGCGATAGCGGCCGAGCTCGTCCGGGTGAGCGGCGATGACCCGCTTGCACGCCTCCTCGATCGAGCCGGTGTCAGAGACCTGGGCCAGCCCCTCGGCGGCCACGATGTCGGCCGCGGAGCGGCGTTCGTTCCACATGCGCAGGAACACGTCCTTGCCCAGCTTGCCCGACAGCGTGCCGGACTCGACCAGGCCGATCAGCTCGGCCAGCCCCGCGGCGGACACGGGCAGATCGGCCGCGGCCAGGCGGCGGGGATCGTCGACGCGTGCCAGGACCTCGTTGATGACCCAGTTCGCCGCTTTCTTGGCGGTCACGCCGGCCGCGCCCGTCTTTGCCGCGCCCGCGGCGACGGTGGCGTCGAAGTAGTCGGCGATCTCGCGCTCGGCCACCAGCACGCTGGCGTCCTGCGCGGACAGGCCTTCGGCCGTGTAACGCTCGAAGCGATCCTCGGGCAGCGCCGGCAGCGAGGCGCGCGCCTTCGCCAGATACGCCTCCGACAGCGCCAGGGGCGGCAGATCCGGCTCGGGGAAGTAGCGGTAATCGTGCGCCTGTTCCTTGCTGCGCATACCGGCGGTTTCGCCGGTCTCGACGTTGTACAGTCGG
>Ga0105240_10000651_pt1 | contig 64114 bp, 56 predicted proteins | sample KBSC54metaG_FD_80426 | JGI IMG/M metagenome (GOLD analysis project Ga0105240, IMG submission 80426) | Corn rhizosphere microbial communities from Kellogg Biological Station, Michigan, USA - KBS C5-4 metaG | ecosystem: Host-associated > Plants > Roots > Rhizosphere > Soil | place: Michigan, USA... | reverse complement strand
TAAGCCTGCGCCGCCCACATTTTGAGGATGCATGTTGTCGCCTAAGTCACCGAAATACAGGCGCCAGCGGCAAACGTTTTCGAAGGATATTGCGGCGCGACCGTTCAGGCGGGCCGCGGTAAGACGATGTGGCCAGCGGGACTACCGCTGCGACGGGCTGTAGCCGGACTGCGGCAGCGATTGTTTTTCACGCGGGCCGCCAGAATGGATCGCTGGTGGGCAGGAATTCGATAGGGACCTCTGTGACGAAGGTCTTCAGCCACTCCGCGCAAAGTCGCATACCGGGGTCTTCGGAGTTTTGATGGCCAATGATGATCATCCCCTTCTTCTGGCCCATCGCTACCGCGTCCTGCACGTATTCGGGGCCCTCCCACTCGCGGGGTTCGCCGGCTACGAATACGTCCACCTCTGGCATGGCGCGCATCACACCCTGAAGGGACGTTGCGCCCACATTCATTGCGCCCCGGCTGATTTTCGTGTCAGGGTCGCCGATGACGCGAATGGCGCGGAAATTTAGCCGTTCCTGAAGGTCTTTCGCCATCGCGCCCAGAGTTGTAGGCGGGATGTTGTAAATGCGCTGCGAATCGTCCGGCTTGGTCCAGCGAAGGGCCTGCGCGAGGCCCGTCACCATCGCGTCAGGCTGACGGGCGTGCCAATGGTCGTGGAAGCGCCAGATCACCATGTTGTTCTTTTGGATGAAGTCCGCCTTGAACTGATAGACGGCGTCATTGGCGAGATCCCGAATTGCATCGCCGTCGCTCCAGAACGTTGGTTCATGGGTGATGACCAGATTCTTCCCGGCTTTCGCGGCCCGCTGCAGAATCGAAAGCGTGGCCATCACCGTCGTGGCGATTCCGTTCACACGCGTGTCGGGGTCGCCGGCTTTAAACACATCCCGCGTCGGTGTTTTCCAGGGCACGCCGACTTGCTTTTGAATCCGCTCGATTACCTGTTTGGCGGTCACCGGGGCGCTCTGTGCGCGGACCTGTTCTGTAGCGGAAAGGGCCGCGCCCGCCGCGATTGCGAAATCTCTTCGTGTCATTTAAGTCTGTCTGAAAAGATATCACCGAACGCCAATTGATTTCCTGTGTTACATTGAGCCGAAAGCCGTGCGAACCGGATTGAGGAAGATTGCGTTTGCTGCGCCGCTGGCGATCGCGGCGGGCGCCTGGCCCGCACCATCTCAGACAATCGCGCAGGTGGAATTCGCCGTGATTCCAAGCCACTCCGAAGGGCGTTTGAAACGCATCGGGAAACCGAATGACGGAACTCCAAAATCAGGAGACCGCCTTCAGGTTTGGCTTTCCGCCAGCGCCCCCATTCGCGCCCTGACGGTGGCGTTCGACAGCGCCGGGCACGTGGCGTTTCCGGATCAGCCACTGCTGGTGACTCTTAACCCGGGCGCGGAACAAGCGCTTCCACTGGCTGATGGATGGAAGTGGGATGCTCAAGTGCCTGTGCGGGAACTGGACGTGCTGTTCGTAGATGCCCGTTCGCCAGCCATGGCCGCGCTTGCCCAATTGGTGGATGCCACGCACGCTTCGGTACCGCCGGCGGTGCGAACGCGACAGGTTGGCGAATTGCGAAAGACCATTGACAGCCTCACCCAAAGAGATGCGTCAAATGCCGATTTCAGCCTAAAGACCGAGCCTGTATTGCTCGCCGGACTGGTCCGCGGCATGAGGTGCTCGTGGTGCGATGCCGCGCCGAAATTCTCAATACCCGCGGGCGGCTCTTATCTCGTGCGGCATCGATTCCAATAGCCTATGGAATCGCAGCAGGGGCAGCCAGCCGTCCCTTTCTGGCTTCGCGGTCCGTGGCCGTTTGCGATGGTGATCGCGGCGTGCGCGGCAATCTGGATGGGTGCGGCACAGAGCCCTTTCAAGCGCTTCGACCGCGAACTGGACGATGCGATTCTGCGCGCCAGGCTGAAGCTCGGAATGGCTGCCAGGCCGGATGGTTCTATTTTTCTGATCGGCACAGAGAAGAACGATCTGGACGGGCTTTCAACGATTGCGGGCGAGTATCGAAACTACGCGGAAATTATCGATATCGCGAACGATCTGGGCGCGGCTGTGACGGCTTTCGATTTGATATTGGCGCGCGGCGGCCCGGCAGAAGCGGAGCCGGTTTTGACCGCGGCGCGCCGCGGCAGGGGCGTAGTTTTCGCCGAGGCCGATACGGGCGAGAAGGAAACACTGCGATCGTTTATTTTCGCGCCGCGGGAAATGCCAGGCGGGCTGGTGAACATCCGGGCGGATTCCGATACCGTGACTCGCGGTTACGATTATGCCCGGCTTTCCGGTGGAGTTTGCCGCCCTTCGCTGGCGTTGGCCGTGTATCTGGCCGCGCGGGGTTCAAATGCGGATTTGAACTGTGCGGCGGATGGCTCGGTCGGCTGGGCTGATTTGGGCCCGGACAGTAAGAGTTTGGTTGAGAGGCGCATTCCGCGTACAGTGGCGCTGGTCAATTTCAGATCGAGTTTTGCGGAGCCGTGGGACAAGGGTTTCAAATACCTGAGCCTCACCGATCTTCGACGCAAGTATGGCGCGTGGAGAGTGGCTAAACGCGCCGTGCCGCTGGACTTGCCGGGCGCCGGAAGCATGGTGATTGTGGGGTCGGTTGCGGCGGGTTCCGGCGATTCGGGACCGACGCCGTTCGGTGTGAATGAGCCGCGTGTGCAAGTTCATGCCGCGGCATTGAATGACCTTGTGCAGGGACAGATGTTCCGGGAGTCCGGGGCGCTGTTTGAGGCAATCGCGATGGTACTTGCGATTGCGCTATTCACGTCGGCGGCGCGGCTCGCGAAGCCCTGGATCGCGTTCGGATCTCTGTGGTTCCTGTCTGTTTCAGGGTCGCTGCTGCTTGGAGCACTTCTGCTGATCCGGGTAAACCTGATATTTCCGGCAGCGACGCTGGCGGCAATGCTGACGCTGTGCTTCCTTGCGGAAAGCGGGCGGCGCTCGGCTGTAACCTCGCTCGAAAAATTGCGAATGCGCACCACGATGGCGATGTACTTCTCGCCCCGGGTGATGACAGAGGTGCTGCGAAACCCAGGAGTGATGCAGCCTCGTGAAGCGGAGTTGACCGTGCTGCTGACTGACCTGCGGAATTTCACCACCATCACCGAACGGTTCGGTACGCCCGTTATTTTCGATCTGATGAATAAGGTCTTCGAAATTGAGACACGCTCCGTGATCGCGATGGAGGGGTCGATGGAGCATTTTCTCGGCGATCAGTTCCTGGGATATTGGGGCGCGCCGCAGGATCAGCCGGACGGTTCGGACCGCGCCATGAAAGCCGGGCGCGCGATTATCGATGGCCTGGATCAGCTAAAGCGAACTTTGCCGCCGGATCTTGCTCCGCTGTTTGGATTTGGGTTGGCGATCCACAAAGGGAAGGCTCTGGTGGGCAACAAGGGATCGCGAGAACGATTCGATTACGGAATTTTGGGAGATATAGTGAACACCGCCGCGCGCGTGGAATCTCTGACGAAGCTCTACGGAGTTCGCTGGCTGATTACGCGCGACGTCCTCGAATGCCAGAACGGGAAGCCGCTATATCGCCGAATTGATACGGTGCGCGTTAAGGGGCGCAGCCGCAGCGTTGAACTGATCGAAATACCCGTGGAACCCTCACCCGATTGGGATACGATGGCCCGGAAATATTGTCTGGCGCTGGAGGCATATACGGCAGGGCGATTCGCCGAAGCCGGGGGACAATTCGAGGCGCTGGAACGCGAATACGGGGATAAGCCGAGTCATGCGATGGGGGAGCGGTGCCGCGAATTGACTTCGGCTCCGCCCGTGAATTGGGATGGGGCGTACACACTCAAAGAAAAGTAGGAGCGAACTACTCTTGCGTGATTACCCGAAGACTGGCTTCCGCGGTACCGCGGCTTGTTCGCAGCATCTGCATCAGCTTGCCCAGGCGGGGGTCGCCGGCGTCGAAGCTCGGGCATGCGGTGGCTGAGCAACTCCACTCCTGCCATTGCGCGGGCTGTTCCAGAAATCCGATTAGCTTCAGTTGCTCCGACCCGGCGGGCGGCGTTGCTTCCACCACGAATTCCACAGGTTGATTCGCCGCTTGTTTGAGGCGCTCCGCAGCCGGTGGACCGGGAAACAGAACTGTCACGCGACCGTCTTTATCCAGCCCGAGAAACAGAAGAAATGCAGGGCGTTCGGTGCTGATTTTGAAACGAACTTTTTCACGCACCCTGAACACGGTTCGCAGGCGGTCGTAACCCGCGGCGGCATCCGGCTCAGCATCTATGCGCACGTTGAAAGACTGCGCGGGGTTCGACCACAGGCGAAGTTGGGCTGCCTGTGCCTGCGCGCGCACGGTGGCAACCGCGGCGTCAGGCTGAGTGGCGGGCACGTTCTTTATCAGCACGCCGCTTGCGTCATGAACGCCCCATTGAGTGCCGTTCCGGCGAACTAAGAAATCGAAGCCGATCGCCACAAGTTCCATGCCTGCTCCGCGAAGCTTCGCTTCCATCGCAGAGTCGCCTGGCTGCAGCGAGACTCGGATTCCCGCGGGCGCCGCGGACGGGGAGGCAGGCGGTGGGGGTGGCGCGGGTCTTGCAGGCTGTGCGGGTAGCGCAGACGCGGGTGGAGCGGGTACTGCTGTTGCCGGCGGCTTCTCGCCGGCGCCCAACGCAAGCTGATCGAGGCCGAAGTTCTTCGAAGCAAGAAGCTGTGGCTGGTGGGGAAATTTCTCCATATTCCGCCTCACGTAGCGGAACATTTCGTCATACGAGATGCCGCCGTCGTGGTTCGTGTCGCCCTTGCCTGACAGCGCTTCGAGCAAAGTGTTCGTGAGCGCACCATGGGGTTTGCCGTCGATGGTTCTCCAATCGGGTTTCGATTGCATGGTGGCCAGATTGATATCGAGCGCAGGCTGATCTTTCGATGCTGCCGAAAGAGAAACCACGTTCGCGTATGGATAGGTTCCCCCCTCCGGCCTGGCGGTTACCTGCTGGCCTTGATTCGGTTGCGCAGCGGGCTGTTGTTCCAGCAGTTCCACCACGTTGATGCCTCTGATGGGAGCGGAATTGAGAACGCTCAGGCTCTTCGCACTGTTCTCGGAATAGCAGGCATCCATCACGACCAGCACTTGAGCGCCGGGCACGGCGCGGGAGAGAATGGGCCGCAAATCCCTTCGGCCAATCACCAGGCTATCGACCGCGGCAGCAAGGTTCGCCAGGGAGAGATCGTAGGTGGCGAGGGCGCCCGAATCCGGCCCAATCTCAGGGCTCAGGAACTGGAGACCGCTATCGAAAGCGCTGGTGCCGTGGCCGCTGTAATAAAAGAGCAGGTGGTCACCGGACTTCAGATTCGTCACCGCGTTCTGAAGCGTGGCGAGGATTTTCGCGCGGGTGCCTGCTTCGTTTAGCAGGACCGTGATCGCGGAATCCCGATAGCCATTTCGCAGCAGCATGTCGCGCATTGCCTGCACGTCGAAAACGGGGCCGTCGAGTGGATGAATTCCGTTTAGATATTTGCCGACGCCTACCAGAACCGCATAGCGCTCCGCGAGAAGCGGAGCGCATAACAGCAGCAGAAGCGCAAAAAGTCGTCCGCGGCGCATGGCCTGATAAGGCTACTGTTTCTTCGGAAGATTCGATGTAAGATCGAAGCTCTTCCACTGCGATTTCATAAGCGGGTTGGTGCTGTCGATTGTGGAAGCCGTTGTTTGCGCGCCCACCTCGGTTTTTCCGAGGTTCGCCGCGCCCCGGCCAAAGCCGAGTCTGGAGAGGCCGTTTTTGGCGGAGGTGGCGGCGTTTGCGACGGTGCTTGCGGTGCTGCGAGCCTGATTGACCTTTTCCCCGGGAAGCAGCGGAATTTGAGCGGCGGTGCTACACGCGGTTTCCCGCGGGCATGGCGTACCTATTCTTGCTTTTACGCCAATGATCTCCTGCCCTTTGATCTCAACAGCCGCGTCGATTGTCTCTTTGTTGCCTCCTGTTCCTTTGAAGTGCTTATAGCCTGGGGCGAGATCGGCCAATCCGGTATCGGTCAGTTCCACATACGGGTTCAGCGTCTTGCTGTCAACCAGCGTGAGCTTCGTGTCCGCGGCAATCGCAAAAAACGACCGGTTACCGCCTCCGATTTCCCGCAGGACGAGTGAGTTCGAATCCACGGCGTGGCTTCCGGAGGCGACAGGCGCTATTTCGCCTGGCTTCGGCGGCGGGGCGGTGGCGAGAAGGAAGTCGCCGGAGCGCTCGCCCATCACAAACGGGCGCTGGACGCGCTCTTTCTTGAGAGCCTGGTTGAGCACGCCGTTTTCGACGTATTTCTGAAGATCGAAAAACGTGACAAAACCATCTTTCCCGGCAGCTTTGCCGCGCAGTCCTTCCAGCACGTAGTAACTGAAAATACCGTGGCCTAAGTCGCTATCCTCATAACTGAATCCTCCGGGGCGGGTAGACAGCAGAATAGATGTTCCTTCGGCATCCTGGAATTGGGCAAAGGTGCGCGGCGTTTCGGTCGATTTCGCATCGGGATCGTTACGGCACGCATCGACAAGAATCACTTTGCGTCTGGCGCCGCTGGCGGTCATCAGCTTTTGAACTTCATCCAGGGATAATGCTTCCGACTCAATGGTCTCCGGCGTTACTCCAACGGTTACCAGGTAATTTCCTTTGGGGGTTTGAAAGCCGTGCCCGCTAAAGGCAAACATAAGTGTTCCCTGATTATTGCCGTCGAGTAACTGTTTGGAATCCTGCAACGCTTTCCGAACATTGTCCGCAGTAGCCTCTGACGGAGAGATGAGAAACACCTTATACCCCTGCCGCTCGAATTCGGCCTTCAGTTCAAGCGCGTCCACGTAAGTGAAGCGCAGCGCGTTCAGGCCGGAATTTCGATAGCTGGGGGCAACCACAACGGCGACGCGCAGTTCGTTTTGAAACTGCTCTTTATATTGCGGGGTCACCTCCACGCGCGAAAAGCCCTTCGCTTCCAACGGGGCCTTCTTCTCCGGCGGGGCAGACGGAGCAGCAGCGGGCGCGGGCTTCGGTTTGGGTGCGGGCGTCCTGGCCGGCGCCTGTGCCATCGCGAGCGAACTCAGCCCGAATGCGGCAATTATTACGCAGATGGAAATAAAAAACAAACGACGGGGGAGAATCATGGTACTTACTCCTGACGGTATTAGACCTTTAAATGTAAGACCTTTGTGAGCCGGTATCAATCGGTAAGAGCCGCAGTCAGGTAGTCTGGCGTACGTTTGAATACGCGGCGGGTCACTTATGATCGATAGATATTCGCATTACCATTGCGGCCGCGTCATCGTGTGACACGAACAGCTTCGTCCAGCCTGCCTCCTCAACGCGCTTTGCGGTTCGGGGGCGGCGCTCCCGCTCGAGCTTTGCGATCCGCTCTTCGAAGTCATCCTGAGCGAGCGGCACGGAGGGCCCTAAGTCCGCGATCGGCATCGCCGAAGCCACTAACACCATGGCCTCCGATCCGGGGCTGTCATCCAGCGTGTACCAGTTGTCACCCCCCGGCAAAGTTACCGTTTGGCCTGAGATAAGCGCCTTGCCCCGCTGTGCGTCCTGATTCGGATATAGACAGAGATACTCCTTTTGGCCTGCTCCCCGGCTAAAAAGATAAACCCAACCGGCGAATGCCGGCCGAACTTCCAGGCGAAACCGGTCGCCGCTTTGGAACTGATACTTTTCTGAAATGCGTCGTGGGGGCGCCCCATCAAGAAGGATTGAGTAATCGAGTTGTAGCTCCGGCGATTTCGGTTTCGACGTTGACGATACCGGCCAGCCGAGCCGGTCGCATCCGGATAATCCGAATGCCACGAGCGCAGTTATCGCAATTGTTTCAGCGCGCATGTAACAAATCCACTGTAAGCACGAACGGCTGCGCGGGATTCTTCGAGGCTGAGTATTGACTGCAGTCTCCTACGCAAATGCCCTTTGAATTTCCGGGGTCAGTCGCGGTATTGCCTTCGAGAGATCTGAGGTCATCTAACTGCGACAGGACGTCTGTATTGGTATCTTCCCTGTTTCGTCGACCGGAGGGCGGGGAAGCGCCGGGCAGCCCGGTGATGAAGCGGGCTGGATCCACAGCGTATGGCGACACGAGCACCGCGAGCTTTTCAAGGCCGGGAGTCATATCGAACTGGAAAAACTGTCCGGCGCCTGGAACGCTCTGAGGCTGGCCGGCGGCAAGTTGGGCCGCTGTTCCGCGCGGAGGCCAGAGTAAATGAACGTTTGGCACGGCAGGCTTGGCGGCGGTTCCCTGGTTCACCACGTTGATTCCCCTGGTTCCCAGCAGGCTCCCCAAAGCATCGGGATTACCTTCAATGCTGCGATTCACCACATAAACATAACTTGGCTGGTTGAGTTCGAAGACCAGGCGAAAGCGGTCGCCGCTCTGGAAGCGATAGGTGGACGCGACTGGGGTGGATTGCCCGTTGCGGTTCAGTTCGATTCGGACCTTAACGGCGGGATGGGCCACGCCGTTGGGGGCGGGTGCGATAAAAATTCCCCTGGGGTCCGGTTGCCCGGCCATGCACAGAAACGCAGTGGCAAGCGCGATAAATACAAGTCTCATTTGTTGCATCCTAATTCGTTTGGAACGAGACGGCATTCACGGAAAGTGAACCGGGGCTGGCGCGCTGAATGGAATCTTTCCCGATCTTCTCCGCCGAGCAAATCACTCCGACGCGCTGTTCACCGGGCGCGCCGGTTATGCGGATGGAGCGGCCTTCCTCAGGGGGAAACACCTGAGGGGTATTAGCGGTGACGCGCAGCTCGGCCGGTCCAGCCGGCTGAAGCACGGTAAACTGCCCGGCGGCGCTGCGCAGCACCACCATGCAATATCCCTCGCGTTCGCTACGGTAGCCGAGTTTCATGCCATCCCCGGCTTTGTAAGTGGGATGGCCAGTTACAACTTTAAGTCCCATCGGATTATCGGCGCGCGCGAGATTGAACAACGATTCGAACGTGGCAGACAAGCCACTTACAACGGGCGGCGGCGACGCGGGCGGCGGCGACGCTGGCGCGGGCTGTGGCGCGGGCTGTGCCGGCGGCGAACCGGTACCCGGGGACGAACCGATACCCGGCAGTTTACTTGCGTCGATCAGGCCTCTGCCGGCGCCGCGATTGTTTCCAAGCGGAGTGGTGGCGCTCAACATGATCCGCACCATCTGGGCGGGCGGTAACTTGCCGCGAAGCTGCATTACCAGCGCTGCGAACCCGGCAGCAAAGGGGCAGGCGGCGGAGGTTCCGGTAAACTCCTTTCCATAGGCTTGCGAAAGCACCCGGTCAGGCGCGGAAACGTCCGGCTTACTGCGGCCATCGTCGGTGGGGCCCTGGGAACTGTATACCTCAAGGCTGGCGTTATCTACATTCACCGCGCCCACCGCCAACACCTTCTGGTTCGCGGCGGGGATGCCGATACTGCCCTCGGGGCTTCGGGGAAACAGGTCTACGCCGGACGAGAAGACGTGAAGCTTTAACGGCCGGGTCACATGATCGCCCACGATAAACAGTGCGTAGAGCGCGCCCTTCTCACATTCGAAATTGAATGCCTCATAGGGGCGTCCCGCGCCGTTTTGCGTTTTAGCGGAGGCCGTTGCGAACACGGTTCGTTGTGTCGCGGGGTCGACCTTGTTCAGCGCGATATCGTAATCCTCGGAAGCGGTAGGCTTGAGAGGATCGGGACCCCAATCGTCCCACACCACTTCCACGCGCATCTGGTTTGTAAAGGCCCTCATGAGGAGAAAAGATTTAGCGCCGGTCAGCACTTCTCCCGCGGCATTCACCTTCGTTGTAGTGGACCAGTGATCGTCGCCTTCATTGCCGGCGGAGGCGATCCAAAGTATTCCTTTCGCGGTCACCTGTTCCACCAGCTTGTCTTTCAGGTCATTGCCGTTGTGCGCGCCGCCATGGCTGCCCCCGGAGTAACTGATGATGTCGATGCCCTGAGTGGTGAGCCACTGCGCGGCAGGCACAATCTCATCCCAACTGGCGCTGCCGCTTCCGTCGCCAACCGAGGCGATGTAGAGATCGGCCTCGGGCGCCATGGCGTGGATGATTTCGGCACATGCCGCGCCGTGAACCACTCCTTTGTCCACGCGATCCCAACCATTATCGGCGCCGAACGCTTTGACGGCTTTTGGAGCGGGGAGAAGACCGCGCGACTGCAGCGCGTTGTAGCCCGTGAAGCCAAAGTCGATAATTCCAATCCTGATGTGCGCGCCCTTGATGCCGCGGGCGTGCAGTAAATTCGCCTTGGTAGCCTGCAGGCCGTCGCTCATCAAGCCTCTTGTTGAAGGAGTTGAGGCCGGCAGATCGGGAAGGGTAGCTTCGTCCTGCGGCGCAAGATAGGCCAGCGTGGGATCGCTTCCGAGCGCGTCGATAGAATTGCCGGGTATTCGCGCAAGGATCGCCCGATCGAACGTGGATACGACCTCTCCGCCCGCGCGCACGATGGATGCCCGCAAAGATGCGACGTTAGCCAGCGAACTCGCCGTGGCAACCACTGACACGCGGCCAGCCCTGACGGGAACGCCCAGCCCGCGGGCGCTGGTCTGAATGGAACCTAAGGACCGGGAGGGAGCGCTGCCCAGCAAGGTGCGCAGAGCGGAATCTACCTTTGGATTGCCCCCCGCCCCCAGGGAACGGCTGGCGGGCGGCAGTGAAAGCGTCAGATTCAGGGAGTCATAGAGCTGCTGTAGTGTGGGCGTCTGCCCATGCGCGGAGAAAGCAATGCAGAAAAACACGAATCGCGCTTTGGCGAACATGCGAGCCGGGAACGCGGTGGAACGTGACATATGGGCTGCTTAGCATGATGTTACAGAAAGGCGCTGTTCTGTAACAGGGGAAAGAGACCGGGGCGTGCGATGTCGCACTTACTAGCGATAACTAGCGGCCTGAAGCTCAAACATTGAGGCATATAGCCCACCGCGAGCCATGAGTTCGGAATGGCTGCCCTGTTCAAAAATCCGACCGTCTTTTAGGACTACGATCCGGTCTGCCATCTTGACGGTTGAGAAGCGGTGGGAGATTAGCAAAGCCATTTTGCCTTTCGTGAGATCGGCGAATCGCTCGAAGACTTCCATCTCCGATCTTGCGTCAAGAGATGCCGTCGGCTCATCGAGAACGTAGATCTGGGCGTCTCTGAGATAGGCGCGGGCCAGCGCAATCTTCTGCCACTCACCGCCCGAAAGGTCTACCCCGCCCGAAAAGCGCCGCCCAAGCATCTGATCCATCTTTGCGGGCAGGCGTTCAATGACTTCGCTTGCGCCGCTGCGTTCGGCGGCGGCCGCGATCAGGGAGTCGCGTTCCGGACCGGTGAGGTCGATGCGGCCAACAGCAATATTGTTCCTGGCTTCCATGTCGTATTGCATGAAGTCCTGAAACAGGACACTGGATTCACGGAAGAGACTTTGCTGATCGTATTCCCGAAGGTCCACTCCGTCGAGAAGAATACGTCCCGACGTGGGGTCATAGAGGCGGGTAAGTAACTTGATGATTGTAGTTTTACCCTGACCATTTTCGCCGACCAAAGCGACGCGCTCTCCCGCTGAGATATGAAAGTTGAAGTTATGTAAAACCGGTCTGGCAGTACCCGGGTAAGAGAAGCTGACGTTCTCGAAACGGAAGCCCTCGCGAATGGGGCGGGGCACAGGCTTAGGGTTCGGAGGTACAGGCAGGGCGGGGCGCATTTGAAAAAAGTCGGTAAGGGCTTTGAGGAAAAGAGTCTGATCGGCGATGTTTGAGAAGGTTGAAAAGAGCGCCTGAAGACTCGATGTCGCGCCTGCGATAGAGCCAGTGAGGAAGGTGAGCGTACCTACACTGATCATGCCGTGTACGGCGCGCCAGACCGCGGCGACATAAGCCGCGTAATAGCCCGAAATCGCGAACAGAGAAAGTACTGCTCCCATGACGAAACGACGGCCCCAGAACTGCCGGCTTTCCTGAAACAGCTGTTCAGAGAGGTCGCGAAACTCACTTGCGAGATAACCGGCGAGAGAAAAAAGCTTCAGTTCCTTGGCGGATTCCTTGCTCGCGCCCAGCAGGCGAAGATAGTCGAGGCGGCGCCGGCCAGGTGTTTGCCGCGTGGCTAATGAATAACCGAGAAACGCGTAGTGACTTTCGCCCACGATTGCCGGGATTAGCGACAGCGTGAGGAGAAGCAGAATCCACGCTGAAAACCAAACAATTCCGATGCAGAGGCTTGCCGCTGTGATGGTCTGCTGAATCCCCATGCCGAGCGTGCTCACCATGGTGGCGCGGTCGGTGGCCTGATGCCTCGCGTGCTCGAGCTTGTCATAGAAGGCGGGATCTTCATACGCGGTCAGGTCAAGTGTGGCCGCGTGTTCCATGACACGAATGCTGAGGTCATGGCTCAGGCGCGCGCCGAGCGTGGTGTCGAAATACCAATTCGCGCGGCCGAGGGTGGCAGCCAGAACGGCCAGAAAGATTTCAGCTGCTATCCAGTACCAAAACTTGTCAGGCAGCTGTTTCCCGGTTGCCACTGCTGTCACTCCATCGATAATGACTTTGGAAACGGCAAGCAGCGCCAGGGGGAGCAGTGAGCCCGCTACGCGCACCACAAGCCATGCATTGGCGAAACCCGGGCTGGCGTGCCAAATGATCCGAAGAACAGTAGAAAGGTTTCTAAGTTCGCGAAGCCGGGCGCGCCACTGCTCCACGAAACCGGCGATCGCGGAGGGCTGAGCCCTGGACGGTGGCACGTCGGCTGTTGGATTCAAATAAGGCGGGGAAGCACGAAAAGGGCCATGGGAAGTATTCGCCCGATTGGAAATGGCGCGGTTACTTTCGTTCCTGGCGTTACGTTGTGCTTTGAAGATCTGGCCTGTGAAACGTTCAGTTGGCGAATCGCTTGCACGCTGGACAACCGCATGAATCAACGTGACTGGAGCAGAAGCACAACTATGAATCAGCGCCACGTAAGAACGTTTCACAAGCGCTTAGCCGCGCTGGTGGGGTCAATCGGATTCGTATTCGCATATGCGTCGGCGCAAACCGCCCCCGATAACACCAGGGCCAACAAAGGAGACCAAAACAAGTCGGCCGTAACGGCGGATAAACAGAAGATGAACGAATCGGATCGCAAGCTTACGCAACAGATCCGAAAAGCGGTAATTGCCGACAAAGCTCTGTCGACTTACGCTCATAACGTCAAGATCATCAGCCAAAACGGGATGGTGACATTGAAGGGCCCGGTGCGCTCAGACGAAGAAAAACATGCAATCGTCGCAAAGGCTGTTGAAGTGGCAGGCGGCGCGGACAAAGTTACCGATGAAATGACGGTCGCGCCTTCTGCGAAGTAACCTGAACTGCTTAGACAAAGGAGCATATATATGGGACACAAAGATAAAGCGGTATTCGGTATTTATAACTCGGTAGGTCAGGCGGAGCGCGCCGTAGACAGCCTCAATGAAGCGGGGTTCTCGACGGAAGATGTATCGGTCCTGATGCCGGACAATCAAACGACTCGTGATTTCGCTCACGAAAAGAACACAAAGGCTCCGGAGGGAACTACCACGGGCGGCGTAGCGGGAGGGATAGTCGGCGGGACTTTGGGTCTGCTGGCCGGTATCGGAACGCTTGCAATTCCCGGGCTGGGACCGTTTATCGCCGCCGGGCCGATCATGGCTGGATTAGCCGGAGTAGGAGCGGGGGGTGTTGTCGGAGGGATCATTGGAGCGCTGATAGGAATGGGAATTCCCGAGTACGAGGCCAAGCGCTATGAAGGCCGGGTCAAATCCGGGGGTATTCTTCTCTCGGTACACTGCGATACCTCCAATGAGATCGACCGGGCGAAAGAAATTCTGAAGTCCACGGGGGCGGAGGATGTGTCGTCTTCCAGAGAAAGCACACGCGATGTGGTGAACGCGTAATCGATCCGGATCTTTCGATTTGCGACAGGAGCGGCGCCGTCCCGAAGTCCCAGTGTTGGACTTTGGGGCGGCTTTCTTGAATACCAACCTCAAAAGTACCCCCGAAAATCCCACTTACAAGGAGCCGGCAAGATGGAAATACGCGATTTGTTAATTGAAGTAATGCAGGATCAGTACGATGCGGAGAAGCAGTTAGTCAAAGCGCTTCCAAAGATGGTTAAGGCGTCTTCTAATCCGGAGTTGCGTCAGGCATTTGCGAACCACCTGGAAGAGACAAAGGGCCACGTTGAACGGCTGGATCAGGCGTTCGGCATGGTAGGCGTAAAGGCCAAGGGCAAACCCTGCGCGGCTATGAAGGGCCTGATTGAAGAGGCGCAGGAATTAGTTGCGAAGAAGATGGAAGACGAGCTTCAGGATTCCGGCATAATTTGCGCGGCGCAAAAGGTTGAGCACTATGAGATTGCCGGCTACGGGACTATTTGCGCGTGGGCATCGGCCATGGGATTGGACGACGTCGCCGAACTGTTGCAGGAGACTCTGGATGAGGAAAAGGCGGCCGACGAAAAGCTCTCCCAGGTAGCGGACGAGATTCTGGTGGATGCCGTTGCGTCAGGCGATGAGGCGGAACGTGCTCCCTCAAAGACTCGCACGGCGGGGTCTCACCGTTCGGAAAGTTAGAGAAGTCGGCATTAAACGCGATTGGGCCACTTGTTTCCGGATTCAGGTGGCCCGCTTTTGCGCGTTGCTTTTATTCGGGCCGCAGTTATTGGGGTGGCAGGTTGGGTTGCCCCTGGTGTGACACCAGCAAATCATGCATGTCGTTGGCGTGCTCTTCCTCATTGGCAAGAATGCCTTCCAGCATGACGCGGGTGGTGACGTCTTTGTCGCCAAAAAACCGAATCAGCTCGCGGTAGTGTTCGCAGGCAATTCGTTCCGCGACGAGGTTTTCTCTTATCATTTCGACGAGGTTATGCGCATCGGCGTATTCGGAGGCGGCGCGGGAAGCCAGGCCCTCGGGATTGAAATTGGGCCGGCCACCCAGCTGATTGATGCGCTCGGCTGCCTTGCGCATGTGTTCCTGTTCCTCTCTGGCGTGTTCATCGAATTCCTTCTTGACGGATTCGCTCGAAATACCGGCGGCTGCGACCGCGTTCATGGTGTACCTGAGTACGCAGACGATCTCTGTAGCGAGAACGCTCTGCAGTATGTCAATGGTCTGCTTCACGTCGCCCTGGTAGGACGGCGTAACAGCGCCCCGATCGATGCTCTGACGGGCGCGGGATCGCAACTGTTGAACGTCGGAAAGAAACGGTTTGTCACCCATGGCCTAATTCTAGGGGTCGCCGCGCGGTTACGTACAGGGCGCACCGTGAGGGATATCACATCTCACGTATTTTGCGGGCAGCCCAAACCAGCCGGCCATCAAGCGCGAGTTTCCGCACGAAAAATGTACATACGATTTGCTCGGGAACGATAGAATAAATTTTCAGCAATGGCTTTGAATAATACGTGGTCGGTCCTGATTGCGGAAGATAACCCCGCCGATGTATTTCTCATCACGCAGGCTTTAAAGCATCATGACCTCGATTGCGATGTTCGCGTAATTGCCGACGGTCAGGATGTGATCGACTATATTGACGTGCTGCAGGCCAGCGACGGCGCGCGTTATCCCGACGTGGTGGTTCTGGATATGCATTTGCCCAAACGGACCGGGGATGAGGTGCTGAAGCGTTTGCGTTCGAGTTCACGGGGTTCCGAAATCCCGGTGGTTGTTCTTAGCGGCTCGGATTCGCCTCAGGACCGTCAGCGCGCTGAAGCCTATCGGGTCTATTACTTTAAAAAGTCTTCTTCCGTGGTTGAGTTTTTCGAACTTGGCGCCGTAGTGAAACGTTTGTTTGAGCCCGATAAACCCGAAGAATCCGGTTTATTGCACAATACGGCGCGCGGAATGTGAGCGGCGCCAGGAGGCGCGCGATCGTATTCAGCTTCGGGTTCGGTGTATCCAGCCGTAGACCGATACGATGCTCCCGACCGTGCATACGACTACGAGCGCGATCAATGATCGCTGCACCCAGGGATTTTTCGACCATTTCAGAATCGATTCGCCAAAGCGGAGCGCCAAAATACCCAACGCGGTGAACCGCACCATTCGGCTGGCGGCGATTATGAGCAGAAGTTTCCGCCTCGGGTACTGCATGGCGGAGGCCGCCATAATGAACGCTGTGAATGGAAACGGCGGCGGCACGAGTGAGGTAATGGCGAGAGATTGTCCGGCTTTATCGCGAACCTTACTTTCGACGCGCTTCAGAGTCCGCTTACTTAGGTGCTTTTCGAGACCTTTCGCTCCGAGCGGACGCAGGGTAACGTCGATCAGCAGACATCCGAGCACAGAGCCTATGGTGGACATCAGAGCGTAATACAGCATGGAGCCGGGGTGCGGATTCCTGGCGGTCATGGCGATTACCAAAAGGTCATTGCCCCACGGAGCGAACAAGAAGGACGAATCCAGCGTGCCGATGACTAGAAGCCCCAGACCGCCGGACCTGAGCACCAAATCCAGCAAGTCTGTCGTGTTGTACATGTAAACAGCGACCGCACTTATCGGACCGAGTCTCGCCGGGGAATTGTGAAATAGAAGGTAGATCCGGCGCCGGGGACGGATTCGAACCACATACGGCCTCCGTAAACCTCCACCACCCGCCTGGCAAGCGCGAGACCGATGCCATGCCCGGCGATCTTGCTGGAATGCAGGCGCTGAAAAATACGGAAGATACTTTCGGAGTATTCCGGTTCAATACCGATGCCGTTGTCGCGAACCGAGAAGGTCCAGTTTCTGCTGTCCCCTTCGGCGGAAACATGGACTTGCGGAGGGACGCCTTCGCGCGAATACTTGATCGCATTGCTAATCAGGTTTTGGAAAACATGCAACAGGTTTTCGTCAGCATAGACACAGGGCAGCGCATCGGAGGTAATGAGAGCGCGACTTACAGTAATGGCGCCGGCGAGATTGGCGCGGGCTTTTGACAGCAGAGTCTCCGCTTCTACTAATTGCGCGCCACTTACTTCATGCGATGCCTGGAGGTATTTCAAAAGGCCGTCCATGAATGAGCGGACACGGTCCGCGCTGGCGGAGATGAAATCCAGATATACGTCGATTTCGGGGTCGGGTTGACCGGCGAGCTTCGACCTGAGCAGGTGAGTGAAGGCGCTTATGGTCCGCAGCGGTTCGTTAAGGTCGTGCCCCATGCGATAGGAAAACCAGCGCATCTCTTCGTTGGACTTCCGAAGGGCTTCCTCCGCCCGGCGGGCGCGCAAAAAGGCGTTTACCGTTGCAATCAGAACGGCAGGTTCAACCGGCTCCACAATATATCCGTCGGCGCCGGAATCGAGGCCGCGCACCTGATGCTGCGCCATGATGGAAGATGCGGAAAAATGCAGCACGGTGGCATTCGCAGATAGGGGATTATTGCGGATTTCGCGGCAAACATCGAAGCCGTTGATATCCGGAAGGTTGACATCGAGGAGAATCAGGGCAGGATTATGCGCTTCAATCAGCGCAAGGCACTCGTGCCCCGTGCCGGCTTCGATGACCTGATATCCGGCTTGTCTAAGCCATTTCGACCGGGCATAGCGACCGGGAATGTAGTCGTCAACGTTAAGGAGCAGGGCTTCCGAATGGGAGACCAAAGTTTCCGTGCTCTGGTGTTCGGCAATCATACTCGCGTGTGCGCCGCCTCGACTTTCAGATTACTACGAACAAGCGCCAACAACTCGCTCTCATTCAGGTTATTCTTTTCGAAAATTCCAACAGTTTTCTGCGCGAGGCGTTCTCTGTCCCGCGCTGTTAACGGGCCCGATGTGATGACGATCACAGGAATCGCGCTTACTTCCGGCGCGCTCTTGAGGCGGTCGAGCACCTCGAAGCCGCTCATATCCGGTATGGAAAGATCGAGGAAAATCAAGTCGGGAACATTGCTTCGGGCCCGGTGAAGTCCGCCCGATCCGGAAGGCTCTTCAGTAATGACCAGCGAAAGCGACCGAAGTTGCTGCTTCAAAAGGTATCGGTCGAGTTCACTGTCATCCACGATGAGTACCCGGTGCGCCGATTCTTTGCCGACAAGCGAAGTAAGTTCTCTCATGAGGAGTTCGCCATCGACGGGTTTCACCAGATACCCATCTACCCCAAAATCGTACGCCTCAACCTCATCGTCCGTTGTGCCTGCCGCCAAAACGGGAAGTGTTCTCACTCCGGTACACTGCTTCAATTCGGCAATCAATGCCCACGCATCTCTCGTATCCCGCCCCGGCGCGCGGCCCGGACCCAAATCCACAACCACCGCCGCTGGGCTGATATGCCGTAGAATTTCACGCGCTTGCTTCGCAGTGGGGGCGGAAATCGCTTGAAAGCCCGAGCCCTTAAGAAAGCTTTCGTAAGCCATTACCGCCTCATGGCTGCGATCGACGAAGAGAATGGCCCGGCTGTCCGGTTCCGCAATGGCATCCGTTGGCAGTATTGAGCCGGTTGCGCCGCGGGGTTCTTTGAATCGGAGGGGAAGCCGAACGGTAAACGTGGAGCCCACATTGATCTCGCTTTTCACTTCAATCCGCCCTCCCAGGAAGCCGGCGAGCTTCGCCGATAAAGGCAGGCCTAGCCCGGTGCCTTTAACGACGCGCTGAATGGGGTGGTCAATCTGCATAAAATCCTGAAAGATGGAGTCCAGATTCTGAGGAGCGATGCCGATGCCGGTGTCTGAAACGGAAAACGCGACCTGATTGTCGCCCGACGCTTCCGCGGACACGCGCACTTCTCCGCGTTCGGTAAATTTGAGGGCGTTGGAAATGAAGTTACGCAATATTTGCGAGATCTTCGCCTCGTCGGAGTACATGTCCGGAAGATCGCAGACATCTTCAAAGACAAGTTCTACCGAAGTATTCAGCAGAAGAGGGCGCAGCATACCGCGAAGGGCGGCGAACAGATCCGCAATTCGGAAATCTATGGGCTTTGCCTCAAGCTTGCCCGACTCAACTTTGGCGAGATCGAGCAGGTCGTTCACCATTTCCAACAGGTCGTTTGCGGCTTTCCCGATATAACCAACCTGCTGCTCCTGCTCGGGTGAAAGTTCTCCGTCGCAATGATTCATGAGCAGGCTGCTGAGCGCCAGAATGGAATTCAGGGGCGAGCGAAACTCATGGCTCATGTTCGACAGAAACTTCGATTTCAGTTCGTCAGCGCGGCGCAGATGGTCGGCCTTTTCATCCAGTTCCGCGTAGAGCGCGACAACCCCGCGATTCGTGTCCTCCAGTTCCTGATTCACGCGCGCCAATTCTATTTGCCGCATGCGAATTTCCTCGAGCGCGCGAAACAGTTCGCGGTTCTGAAACTGCAACTCCTGAACGGCGGTTCGGGGGGCCTCGGCAGAGAGTTCCGCGACCATGCCGGTTATCTCGGATTCGCTGACCGAACCCGATCGTTTCGGCAGCAGTTTCTTCAGCTGGACGGTAGTTCCCAGGCCGGGCTCGGATTGAATCTCAAACCGATCCATCAGGCGCCGGGCGCCCGCGATGCCCAACCCCATCCCGGTATGAGATTCATAGCGACCATCCAGGACAGCGGGCAGGTTTTTCACGCCGGGTCCTGTGTCGCTGATCTTTACCGTGAACATCTGCGCGGGCGTACTGCCTTCGAGCAAAAATTCGGCTTTTCCGCCGCCCGCATAGGCGTGGGCATTGCGCGCAATCTCAGAAACGGCTGTGGCGATGCGGGTCTGATCCTGCACATCGAAGCCGAGCAGCCGCGCGATTTGCCGCGCGCGCTGCCGTGTTTCGACAATGTCGTGCTCCATTCGAATCGTGACGTACGCAATCGGCACGCCCATATATTATGCGGCTTTCAGGACCACCACCGTCGCGTCGTCATTTCCGCGCGCAAAGTCGCGGTAAAGCACGCCGGCGATCAAAGTCGAATCGCGCAGTGCAAGCGATGGCTGATCGATCAGGCCCGTCGAGGTTGAGAGCCCATCGGAATGGATAACCAACAGGCCATTCTCCGGCCATGGATAGATGAATTCTCTGGGGCGCCGAACTTCGTGCCCGGCTGTGCCGCTCGTGCAGACAAGATGCCGGGCGGACCGCGAACCCGAATAGGCCTGCGCCGCCACGTTTCCGACGCCGCAAAAAGTGATATTTTCTTTGCCCCGGTCTATGCGGGCAATTGAGATCGCCGCGCCACGCGAGCTTCGCAATGCGCGGTGAGCCAGGTCCAGCAGACCGAGCGGGGATACGTCGGGATTTTCGCGAAGAATCCGTACAGCATGGCAGGACGCAATACTGGCTTCCTGACCGTGACCCAGGCCGTCGGCAACCATCACGGTCGTGATCTCGCCGTTCTGTTCAGCCGCCCAGGAATCGCCGCAGACATCCTGCCCTCGCTTCCTGATGCTCACGGCTCCGATACGAAGGACTGAACCAGGGCCTGTCTCGCGGGGATTGGCGCCACTATTCCAGCGCGCCAGTAGCGCGGTGCCTCTGTGCGGGGCTGTATGAAAATCCGATTGGGCAGAGAGGCGGACGATTGCGCCGAGGCCGTGCCCGGGCGAGCCCGCCGTGGAATATCCATTACCAAGACAAAGATTCAGGTCGTCCATGCCGGGGCCGCGATCGAGAGCTAACACTTCAACTTGCAGGCCCTCGGTCACGTTCAGCAAAATTTCACCGGCTCCGGCGTGTTTGAGGATGTTGGTGGTGGCCTCGGTGACCACGATGGCCACTTGCTCTTCGCAGAGACTATTGAGGCCCGCGGAGTTGGCCAGCTTGCGGGCCACCCGGCGCGCCTCGGCAACCTGGCTGCCTTCCTCCACTGGAATTCGGACCGATTCCGGCATGGCTATCTCCACCTTACGATGGCAACTCTGGTGCCCGCACCCGGCTTCGAATCCAGCTCAAATTCGTGAGACAGCCGCCTGGCTCCGCCGAGGCCCAGGCCCAAGCCCTTGCCGGTAGTAAAACCGTCGCGAAGGGCAACCTCGGTGTTGACAATTCCGGGCCCGGCATCTTCGAAGACGATTCGGAGGCCTGAATGGATGCTGGTTTCAATAATTTCGACGCGCGCCGTGCCACCGCCGCCGTAATCCACTGTATTGCGGGCCAGTTCGCTGGTTGCCGTTACCACTTTGGTTTGGTCCACAAGGCCAAAGCCCATGGCGACGGCCTTCCTGCGAACAGCCTGCCGGACAACAACGATGTCTTCCGAAGAGTGAATCGGGATCGTCTCAGAACTGACGATCCGCATCTGTTCCTACCCTCCGGGCGAGCGCGTATTTCAATGCGTCCATGCCCTTTTCGACGTCGAGGGCCGTGCGGATGCCGCTCATTGTCATGCCGAGTTCCACCAGCGTAATAGCGACAGATGGCTGCATTCCCACCACAACGGTTTCCGCATCGAGCAGTTTCGACATGGATCCGATTGTGGCCAGCATTCTGCCGATGAAGGAATCCACCATATCGAGCGTGGAGATGTCGATCAGGACGCCACGCGTTCGGTGTTTTACGATCTCAGACGTAAGGTCGTCCTGAAGCCTTAGGGCAAGACGGTCATGCATGTCAACCTGAATGGTGACAAGCAGAAAGTCGCCCATCTTCAGAATGGGTATGCGTTCCACGGACTATCTCGCCCCTGGATCGCCGGGTGCGGGAGGCTGCGCGTTCTCCACCTTCGTTACTCTCATGCCGCTGCGCCGCAAAGCCAGGCTAAAGGCGTCCGCAAGAGTTGCCTTAGTGGTGACACCGGTCAAATCGACTCCCAAATGAATAATGGTCTGGGCTATTTGCGGGCGGATTCCGCTAATCAGGCAATCGGCGCCCATCAGACGCGCCGCGGCCACGGTTTTCAACAGATGCTGCGCGACAAGCGTGTCCACAACGGGAACGCCGGTAATATCGATGATCGCGAAATCGGAACGGGTGGACACGATTGCGTCGAGCAGGCTTTGCATCACGATCTGGGTTCGCGCACTATCCAGAGTGCCGATCAGCGGCAGTGCGAGGATATTTTCCCAGAGGCGGACCACGGGTGTGGAGAGCTCAAGCATTTCCTGCTGCTGACGGGAAATTACGTCCTCGCGGGTTCTCTGAAAGGCTTCCATGGTAAACAGGCCTAGTTTGTCGATCAACTCGGTGGCGCGCCAGATTTCATCCGCCAGGCTATCGGCGCTCAACGTGTGTTCTTCCCGCAGAGCGGTAAATAAAGGATGCTTCAGTGAAAAGATGAAAGCAGCGGTTTCCGAAGGCGAGTATCCGCTTCTGGCGCGGCTGGCCGAAAGATCGGTGAGGACACCTCTCACGTCCTGCCAGGCGGAACTGCCGGCGTTATCGGGATCTCCGGATTGACAGGCGGCGCGAAAGGCTTCCATAAACTCGCGGGATCGGCGTATGGCTTCCTGTTGATCGGCCGTGGAACTCCGTTTCGCGGTTTTGTTTTGCGCTTCCAGCCATTGTCTGGTGATCTCCGTTTCCTTTCTTATGATTACGTCAGCCAGGGCGTTTGTCGCTTGATCTCTCACTCTGCTCTCCAATCGGCAATATGGGGTTACTGCTAACCCTATAGCGGAATCCCGAACGAAATCCGGTCACGATCTTTGTCAAGACTGTATCAGGAATCGGCAAAATACAATCCCGCAATTGTGCTTTATAGCGGAATTTCATGTTTCGATTACTGGTTAGACTGGCGGCGCCGGTTCGAATGCCTGTTTCAGTACCTTTTTGGGACCGGTGGATTCGGGCCGCCGCGTTGGTACCGGGCAAACGGGCGTTCTTCCCCCACCCGACTAAAGATATGCACCCACGCATTCTTCTGTGTCTTTACCATTATTGACATACGTGTAGTTGCAGCGAAGGGATTCGTAACGCATTGAAAACACAGTGAGGCGAGCTGGACGGGTGCTACGCTCGACAAGTCAGCGTATCGCTCTGACAAACTCCTTCGCGCAGTGGTCATATAATAAATCTGCCGCGCTCTGGCACTCCGGGCGCGAAGCCGGGTAACAAAGTTCTTATTGGGGACGCCTAAAGTAATGATGAAGATGCCTGACATGCCTTGTCGCACCTCGTGGCTGAATCTGACCGCAGCAATCCTCGTTTCCGCCGGATTGGTATCGGCGCAGACCGTTGTTGCGCCGGAAGCTGCAAAGTCTCAAGCCTTAATCAAACAGTATTGTCAGGGTTGCCACAACTCTAAGCTGAAGTCCGCAAGCCTTTCACTCGAAGGTCTGGATCTCTCTAAAGTTTCGGACGACGCCGGGCTTTGGGAAAAAGTTCTGCGCAAAGTGGAAGCGAAACAGATGCCGCCGCTGGGCATGCCCCGCCCGGATGCTTCGGCTCAGAAAGCCTTCACAACGTATCTGGAAACCGAGCTCGATCGCTCGGCCGCGGCTCACCCCAACCCAGGCCATCCAACTATTCACCGGCTGAACCGAAACGAGTATTCCAATGCCGTGCGCGATCTGCTTGCGCTCGACATCAAGCCCGGCTTGACTTTACCCCTTGACGATACGGGTTACGGATTCGACAACATTGGCGATGTTCTTTCGCTTTCTCCGATCCTTATAGAGCGTTACATGACTGTGGGCCGCACGGTGGCGCGACTGGCGGTGGGCGACGTTAACGTGAAGCCGGTCGTTGACACTTTCGCACCCGTGAGAGAGGTGCGCGCCGCTTCAAAAGGCGGCCCCCGGCTTCCGCGCAATGAACGCATCAGCGAGGAATTGCCATTCGATTCCACTGGCGGACTTTCTTTCGATTACAGCTTTCCCGTGGATGCGGAATACGAATTCAAGATAAAGCTGCCCGCGCCGGCTGCCGGCTTCGGGGAAACTGCGGCGCCAGTTGGACTGGAAATGGAACTTAAGATTCCTGTCAAGGCCGGCGTACACCAGGTTGGACTGACCTTTATGCGTTCCGGCGCGGTTCCGGAAATACTCCCCGTCCTGGGCAACGGTCGGGGAGGAGGCGGCGCAGGCAGAGGTGGCGGCGCGCCCCCAATGATTGGTCATATGGATCTTCGGCTGGATGGTGCGCGCCTGAAGCTTTACGACGTGCCGGATAACGGAAACGGCGGCGCTTTCCGCGAACTCACCATTGGCGGACCTTACAACATTCAGGGTTCCGGAGATTCACCCAGCCGTCAGCGTATCTTTGTATGTAAGCCCGCCACGGCGGCGGAGGAACTCCCCTGTGCCCGCAAAATTCTGAGCACGCTCGCGCGGCGCGCATATCGCAGGCCCGTGACTGAAACGGACCTCCGCCCGCTGCTCGCGTTCTACGCAACAGGCCGCAAGACCGGGGAGCTTAACCGGCCGGGAGATTTCAATAACGGTATCGAGATGGCATTGCGGGCCATGCTTGTTTCGCCGAATTTCCTGTTCCGCATCGAACGCGATCCTGCCGGCCCCGCTGTCCATCGGGTGAACGACTACGAACTGGCATCGCGCCTGTCTTTCTTCCTGTGGTCGTCTATTCCCGACGAGGAACTTCTCACGCTCGCCGCCGATGGAAAGTTGAAGGACGACAAAGTCCTGACGCGGCAGGTGGCGCGGATGCTGGACGATCCAAAGTCGAAGTCATTCGTGAATAACTTCTCGGGGCAGTGGCTCTTTCTGCGCAACCTCGATCAGGTCAAACCCGATCCGGATGTCTTCCCTGAATTCGATAACAATCTTCGCAAGGCTTTTCAACAGGAGACCACTCTTTTCTTCAATGCGATTCTTCGCGATAACAGGCCGATCACGGAATTTCTGGATGCGAAGTATACGTATTTGAACCAGCACCTGGCTGAGTTTTATGGCATTCCCGGCGTTTACGGGTCGCAGTTCCGGCGCGTGGAATTAGCCGACACGAAGCGCGGCGGATTGCTTTCGCAGGGCAGCATTTTGACCGTGACATCATACCCGAACCGCACGTCTGTTGTGCAGCGCGGCAAGTGGGTGCTGGAAAACCTGCTCGGCACTCCGCCTCCCGCGCCTCCGCCGAATATTCCACCGCTTGAGGCGCACGGCAAGGACGGCAAGATGTCGATGCGGCAGGCAATGGAAGAGCACCGCGCGAACCCTGTCTGCGCTTCTTGCCATTCAAAGATGGATCCGATCGGTTTCGCCCTTGAGAACTTCGACGGGATCGGTCAGTGGCGGGACAAAGATAACGGGTCGCCGATCGATTCCTCCGGCAAACTGCCGGACGGTTCCTCTTTCGACGGCGCGGCGGGCCTTCGACGGGCATTGCTGACAGCACATAAAGACGAATTCATTTCCACCTTCACGGAAAAGCTGATGACATATGCTCTTGGTCGTGGCGTGGAACCCTATGACCGGCCCGCGATGCGGTCTATCATCCGCGAAGCGGCCAAGCAGGACAGCACGATACCGGCGTTCATCAACGCCATTGTTCGCAGCCCGCAATTCCAGATGCGCGCCGCGCCCGTTCTGTCGCAAAAAGAATCGCAAAAAGAAAATCCGAACCCGAAGCCGTTATCCCCAAGCGCAGCAGAGAACACCAACCCCGCCAAGGCGGGAACGAAAGCGAAAAAATCATGATTATCACGAAGAAAGCACTCGACCGCAGAATGTTTTTACGTGGAGTTGGGACCGCACTGTCCCTGCCACTGCTCGATTCCATGATTCCGGCAATGGCCGCGACCCGGGTGTCGCCCGCGAAGCCGGCGATCCGTATGGGGTTCTGCTACGTACCGAACGGCATCATCCCGAAGGACTGGCTGCCCAAGGCGGTTGGCAAAGATTTTGAGTTCATGCCCACCATGAAGGCGCTGGAGCCGTTCCGCGATAAGGTTCTGGTGGTGAGCAACCTCGCGCAGATTAACGGTCGCGCTTTAGGCGACGGGGCGGGGGACCATGCGCGCGCGGGCGCCACCTGGCTCACCGGCGTGCATCCCAAGAAGACGGAAGGCGCGGACATCCACGCCGGCATTTCGGCCGATCAGCTTGCCGCCAAAGAGCTGAGCAAGGTGACGCAGTTCGGCTCGCTCGAGATCGGCCTCGAAGAAAACTATCTGGCGGGCGGCTGCGATTCCGGCTATAGCTGCGCCTATACCAACACCATTTCGTGGCGCGGACCCACCACGCCGAACCCGAGCGAGATCAGCCCCCGCGCGGTATTCGAACGTCTTTTCGGCGACGGCGAAACCACTGACCCGAAGGCGCGTATCGCGCGCATGAATCAGGACAGAAGCATTCTGGATTTCGTGCGCGGCGATGTTGCCCGCCTCACGCCCGGCCTTGGTAACCGCGATAAGAGCAAGCTCGACGAGTACCTCGATTCCATTCGCGATATCGAGCGCCGCATCCAGAAAGCCGAGCAGCAGAGCGCGACCATGAAGCTGCCGGTTATGGAGCGCCCCATGGGTATTCCGGAGACTTTCGAAGAGCATGCGAAGCTCATGTCCGACCTGATGGTAATCGCGTTCCAAACGGACATGACCCGCGTGATCACGTTCATGATGGCGCGTGAGGGAAGCAACCGGAGCTATCGTGAAATCGGTATTCCGGACGGTCACCACTCGGTTACGCACCACCAGAACGACCCTGCAAAGATTGCCAAGACTCAGAAGATCGATGAGCTTCACCTGAGGTCTTTCGCGTATTTGGTCAAGCGCCTGAACGAAACACAGGATGGAGACGGGACATTGCTCGACCACACCATGCTGCTCTACGGAAGCAGCATTCGCGACGGCAACGTACACGATCACCACGATCTTCCCCTGGTGCTGGTGGGTGGCAATTCGGTCAACATCAAGGGCGGGCGCCACGTGCGCTACAAGCCGGAAACGCCGATGAACAATCTGCTTCTCACCCTGCTCGACAAGGCTGGCGTTCCAGGCGAAACTCTGGGCGACAGCACCGGTAAAATCGACCAGCTTTCGGATGTTTAATATGCGCTTCGCACTTTCGTTATTGCTTGTCGGATCTTGTTGCGCGGCCGAGCTTCACACCGTCTCTCAAACGCTGGTGGACGCGATTAAGGACCAGAACCGCAAAGCGGTAATGGCTTTGATCGCGTCACATGCCGACGTGAACGCTACGCAGCCGGACGGCTCGACTCCGCTTGCCTGGGCGGCTTATGAAGACGATGTCGAAATGGTATCTGCGCTTCTGAACGCGGGCGCAAAGGTAAACGCGGCGAATGAGTACGGTGAAACTCCGCTGACTCTCGCGTGCGCTAATGGCAACGCGGAGATTGTATCGAAACTAGTGGCTGCCGGCGCGGATGTAAACGCGGCTCGCTGGAGCGGCGAAACAGCCCTGATGATCGCCGCCGGTTCGGGCAATCCGCAGGTGCTAAAGACGCTTATAGATAAAGACGCGCGGGTTGGCGCTGTGGAAAGCCGCAAAGGCCAGAACGCACTCATGTGGGCAGCGGCGAACGGCCATCCCGAAGCGGTTGATGTCCTGCTAAAGGCGGGAGCCAACCCGAATACCGCCTCGAAAGCCGGCTTCACTCCCACGATTTTCGCGTCTCAAAAGGGCGATGCTAAATCCGTTGCGCGTCTGCTGGATGCCGGCGCGGATATCAACTACGCCGTCCCGGCGGGTCTAAACGCGCTTTTAATTGCCGTTACCGCTCAGAAGCCGGAAGTAGCTTCCGTGCTGATTGCTCACGGCGCCTCCGTCACATCGAAGGATCGCACCGGGAATACGGCGCTGCATATCGCCGCGCAGTTAGGCGATCTCGAACTCGCTGAACAACTGATCGCCAAGGGCGCCGACGTCAACGCGAAGACCAATAAGACGCAGGTCGGCGGTGGGCGCGGCGGCGGGGGCGGCTTTTTCCGCGGGCCTTCGGGCGAGCAAACACCGCTGATGCTGGCCGCGCGCGCCGACAAAGTGGATGTCATGAAGGCGCTGGTAAAGGCCGGCGCGGACCCGAAGCTTCGGGCTCAGGACGGCAGCACGCTGCTGATGGCCGCCGCGAACAGCGGACACCTTGCCGCGGTTTCTTACGCGTACGAACTCGACCCTTCGGCGATCAAGGCGGTCACCGACACCAAAGCAGCGGTGATGCATGCCTCTGTGACCGGTTCGATGCAGGTTTCCACTCAACCGGAAATCTGCAAGGTGGTTCAGTTCCTGGCCGACAAAGGCGCGGATTTGGATCCCGTGGATGCCAATGGCCGCACGCCGATCATCATCGCCGACGTGCTTCCGATCGATATGGCCGTGGAGCTTCTCACAAAGCTGATCAAGGCGACCGGCGCAGAGCCGCACGTCAAGACCAAACGCTGACATAATACCAGGCATGAGATTTTTAGTCTGCTTCGCGCTTCTGGCGTGGCTCGCAGTCGCACAGCCGCGTCCAAAGAATACTTACAAAGGCCCGGCGGCGGCTGCCAATAGTTCCGCTCGCGTGGTATCGCCTGAAGTCCACCCGGATCGCACCATTACGTTTCGGCTCCGCGCTCCGGACGCCAATCGGGTCGCGCTCGTCTGGAAGGGCTCGAAGCCGATGGTGAAGGATGACGGCGGCATCTGGAGCATCACCGTCGGTCCTGTGGAACCTGAGATCTACACGTACAATTTCACAGTGGATGGAGTCCGCATTCCGGACCCCGGCACTTCCAGCATTAAGAATGGTCTGACGATCGATGCCAGCATCGTCGAAGTACCCGGCAATCCGCCGCGCTTCGACGAGATGCGGAACGTGCCGCATGGCGCGCTCACGGTCCGCACTTTTACCTCGACTCCGCTGAAGCGCGTTCGTCAGTTGAATGTTTATACGCCGCCGCAGTACGACACCGAACCTGGCAGGAAATTCCCGGTGCTGTATCTCAAACATGGTTTCGGCGACAATCAATCGAACTGGAGCGATACCGGCCGCGCGGGCGTAATTCTCGACAATCTCATCGCGGAGCACAAGGCCGTTCCCATGATTATCGTGATGCCCAACGGGGACATCGACGGCAGTTCCTGGGGCGGCAGTTCCCCGGAAGGAATCGAAATGGTTAGGCAGGAACTGCTGACCGACATCATGCCGCTGGTGGAGAGCAATTACCGTGTCGCGCCCGGTCGCGAGAATCGTGCGATCACTGGCCTCTCAATGGGGGGCGGGCAGGCGTTCACGATCGGGCTGAAGCATCCGGAGCTCTTTGCCTGGGTTGGCGAGTTCAGTTCCGGTCTGGTAAGCGATAAGGATTTCCGCGCGGATAAGTATCTGCCTGGCGTTTATGACAACGCCTCGAAGCTGCGTCTGCTTTATCTGAGCTGCGGTACGGAGGACCCGCGCTTTCCTGGCCATCTGGACTTGCTTGACGATTTCAAAGCGCATAACGTGAACGCGGTTTGGTATCCCACGCCGGGCAATCACGAATGGAAGGTCTGGCGACACGCTCTGGCCGACTTCGCGCCGCGCCTCTTCCGTGAACCCGTGCCGGTGGCGCCCGTAAATCTGAAGTCGCCCGAGGTCCTCTCCGATCGCCGTGTCACGTTCCGGATATTCGCTCCAAAGGCGAACGGGGTGACTGTGAGTGGTGACTGGATCGCGCAGGGCAGGGGCGCCGGCGGCCCTCTGTCGAAGGACGATTCCGGAGTTTGGTCGATCACGGTGGGCCCGCTCGTTCCCGATTTCTACAGCTACACCTTCAACGTGGATGGCGTGCGCACGCTCGATCCGAAGAACGCCATGATCAAGCAGGGCGAAGCGACCCTGGACAACATGTTCCTGGTGAATGGCGAAGAAGCCGCATTTGAAGCAACCAGGCCGGTTCCACACGGAAAGATCCATATCGATACCTATCAGTCGAGCGTGCTCGATAAAACGCGCAGCATGCATGTCTACACGCCCCCGGGCTATGAATCGTCGAAAGAGAAGTTGCCCGTCTTCTATCTTCTGCACGGCGGCGGCGATGAGGATTCCGGCTGGAGCACGATCGGTCGCGCCGGCTTTATTCTCGACAACCTGCTGGCGGCGAAGAAAGCCAGGCCGATGCTGATTGTGATGCCGAACGGAAGCATGCCGCGCCCGACGAACTTTACCCCAGGCGCTCCGCAGACTCCCGAGATGCGGAAGGCGCAGGAGGAAGCCCGACAGAAGTTTGTCGATGAGCTGATGACGAACGTGATTCCGCACGTGGAAAAGAATTATCGGGTGCTGACGAATCGTTCGAACCGCGCCATCGCGGGCCTCTCGATGGGCGCCGGACAGACGGTTGAAGTGGTTTCGAAGCACCTCGACAAATTTGCGTGGATTGGAGTCTGGAGCGGCGGCGGCGCGAACCCGTTCACTGGAAATTCAGATGAGGTGAACAAGCAGATTAAGCTGCTCTGGATAGGGGCGGGGAAGATCGATACGCTTGCCGGACCTGGAACGAAGCGCCTGGCCGATACACTGACTGCGGCGGGGATTAAGCATGAATATCACGAGAGTGAAGGCGGCCATACCTGGATTAACTGGCGCCATTATTTGAACGATTACGCGCAACTGCTGTTCAAATAGGCGTGTTCTGAAGCAGAGGTTAAAGCCGCCGTTCAGTTTATTACAGAGCAAGCGGTCGGAAGTTATTCAGGCAGGTTGCGACTCACCACACCAGTTCGCGATGACGGTTTCCCGATGCGTAATGTTCAGAAGCCCGATCCGGAACGCTCGAAGCGCTGATAGAATCGGGCCTTAATCATGACCAACACGCGCAGAGGTTTTCTCGCCGCCACCAGTGCGCTCGCCGGCGCCCAATTAAAGGCCCAGCGCACGCCCGCTATCATGTGGAAGCCCAAAATCGGCATCCTCGTGAACTACTCCGAAGGCAATGTCGCCTTCGCGAAACAGGAAGGCTTCACCAGCATCGGTTTTTGGGCCCAGCCCGGCAGCAATCTCGCCCGCGACAAAGCCACCGACGCGGTAATCAACAAAATACGCGAAGACATTCGCCAGTCCGGTCTGTACTGTTCGGTCATTGGAGTAACCGCCAATCACATCGATCCCGATGCTGCCAAACGCAAAGCCGTAAATGACCACATGGCGGGCGTCATCGAAGTCGCGGGCCTCCTCGGCGTGCCTCACATCGGAACCATGTCGGGTAAAGACCCCGCCAAAAAACTTGACGCTCAGGTGGACGACATCCGCCGCGTTTACGAAGAGCGCTACTTTCCGCTGTGCGAAAAATATAAGGTCCGTCTCATCTGGGAACCCTGGCCGGAAGGGCCCAACGTGGCAACCGGTCCGGTTGGGTATGAGGCGCTGTTCAAGGCTTTCGGGAACTCACCTCATGTGGGAATTCAATTCGACCCCTCCCATTACATCCGCCAGTTTATGGATCCCTACCAGGCCGCGCGCGATTGGGTGGATAAGATCCACGATGTCCATCTCAAAGACACCGAAATCAAATATCAGGTCCTGCAGCGCACGGGCATCAATCCCCCAAGCCCCGCGCAATGGTTTCGCTACCGCATTCCCGGCCAGGGTCAGATCGACTGGCCGAAGTTCTTCACCGTTTTGCAGGATAAAGGCTACGCCGGCGCCATGAACATTGAGCACGAAGACGAAACTTACCACCCCGGCTACACCGGTAACGAGATTAACGACGGCTATAAGACGGGTTTCCGCGTGGGCCTGCGCTATCTGCGACAGTTCGTGCCGGTTTAGAAATGTTTGCCAATGTTAGGCTAACGAAAGACGTTTAGGCTAAGAAAGACCTCGCATGTCAGCGCAGTTCCTTTTACAGGGCAGGCTGCTGGGGGCGGAAGAATTTCTCCTCTCCTCGCCGGCCGATAAAGATAATCGTGCGTTTGAAGCGCGCCTTTGGTGGGTTGCGTTGTTGGGCGAAGTGTTGCCTCGCGCGCTGCTCGCGGAATTGCAACTGCCCCCGCTCATGCTTGGTTCATCAGGTGGCGGGCAATTCATGGTGATTCTTCCCGACAGCGCGCGCACCGATGCCGCCGCCGCCTTTCTAACCCGAGCCACCGAAGCACTGGCCAGCGCGACTGCGGGAACGATGCGTCTCGCCTGGAGTGCCACGGAAAACCTGGGCGATTGGACCTTCGTACGCAAACGCCTGCAGGACGGCATGACGGCGGCTCTGAAATTCACCCCGCCGGATGCCTCGTTTTTCCAGCCCTTTGTGCCCGTTGCGCCGTCTGCCGATCATCTTCCGCGCGGCCTTCGCGACGCCACAAGCATCGGTTTCAGCTTCGACTTTCCGGGCCTTATCAATGCGGACGGCGGCGAATATCGCTGGGATTTGGGGCGGCAAGCCGGTTTCGACAATATAGCCCTCACCCGTCACGCGGCCCGCAATGGCGAGGCCATCGCGTCAGTTAAGGAATTGGCCAAGCGTTCGAAAGGTGAGAAGCTTTGGGGCGTTCTGCGCGGCGAGATCGACGACTTCGGCACGCGCATGCGCCGCGTTCAAAGCGTGGAGGAGCATGTCCAGCTTTCCATGCTGTACAAGCAGTTTCTGGCCGGCGAAATCGAGTTGCTTTGTTCTCAGGGCGATTACTTTCAGCGCGTGACTGTGCTGCGCGCCGATGCGTCCGATTTCGCAGTCTGCGGAGCATGGGATGCGCTGGCCGCGTTCGCCCGTGAACTGCAGCGCGTCTTCGCCATTTTCGCCGAGGAGAATCTGAAGGAACTGCCTGGCGCGGAAGCGAAAACGCTGACCATGTCCCTGACCCTGGCGGATTCCGGCGGCACACTCGGGCGGCTATGGCAAGAGAGCGCGCGGGAGCTTGAGATCGCCCGTGCTTCCGACAAAGATTGCCTTTACATTCTGGGCGAAGTGCTGGAATGGAAGCAGTTGAACGATGCGGCTGAGCTGAAAGACACTATCGTTCAGCTGAACGAGGAGTTTCGGGGCGGCAAGCACTTCCTGCGGCAACTTCGGAGCCTTTATAAGAAGGCGGAATCGCTCGGGAGTTCAGGCTCAGCCGCCACGGACCAGGAACGTCTCATGGCGCGCGCTATCCGGTTTCAGCGTCGCTTCGCGCGTGTTGCGAACCGGCGTGAGCGTGAATTTCAGAAATTACGGGCGCACCTGATGAAGGAAATGACGGGACGGAGTCTGAGGGGCCGGCTGAAATTGCGACCGGAAGGCCTGGTCGCGCTCGAATGGGCGCGGCTGGCAGAGGACTAGGATCAAATGGCTGAAGAGCAGGCAAAACAAAACAACAAACCCGCGGGTGGTACGCAAGGGCAGAATCGTCCGCCCCGCGAAGGCGGCGGTCAAGGCCGTCCGGGCGGCGGTGGACGTCCTGGCGGCGGCCCCGGCGGCGATCGCAAGCCCGGTGATCGCGGGGGGGACCGACCTGGTGATCGCGGTGGCCGCCCCGGTGGCGGTGGCGAGCGCCGGTTCGAAGGACCGCCCGAGATCGAGCTCGACAAGCTGGTGGGCGACAGCCTTTATCTCGATAACCAGGCGCACATCGTCGTCAGCCGTATGCGCGATATGGATTCCGGCACGCGCAGCCAGTTGCGCCGCCTTTATAACGCCGTCCGCCGCGCCACGCGGGCGCCGGAGAACGAACGCCAGCACGAGTTCGTGATGCTGCGCGCGCGTCTCGCCTACACCATTGCGCGGCACGGGCTGCGCAGTCTCGACCAATTGGAACGCCTGCTATTGCAGGTGACGCGCAAGAACGAAGCGCGGGGCTATGAACGCTTCCGCGATCTCTTCGAAGCGATTGTGGCTTATAACGAATAGCCCGTACATAACGAATACCTGGAACTGAAGGACGCGAATGAGCGCTCATACTGCACAAACGGAATTGAAGCTGGTCGGCAAGCTGATCCTCGAAGGCGAGATGCACTGCGAGACCGGCCTGCACATCGGAGCCGGCAAAGGCTCGCTCGAAATCGGCGGCGCGGATAACCCCGTGGTGAAGGATTCCCACGGCCGGCCATACGTGCCAGGCAGCACCCTGCGCGGCCGCATTCGTGCGCTTCTTGAGCAGGCGACGGGCGCGGCTGTGCCCTCCGAACTGGTCTATATCTCGAAGCGCAAAGGGCAGGAAGTTCGCATCCACCAGAGTGACCGGCCTGACGATGAGATCTGCATCCTCTTCGGTCGCAGCCCCGGTCGCATGGAGAAGGTTGGCGGCGGCGATCTGGAAAGCAATCACGCCACGCCCGCGCGTTTGAGCGTGTTCGATGCGCCTCTGGTGGCTGACAGCATTACTCCGCAAATGCGCGAGACGCTTGACGACGAACTTACCGAAGTGAAGAGCGAGAACGCCATCGACCGCATTACGTCGCAGGCGAATCCCCGCACGCTGGAGCGGGTGCCCGCTGGTGCTCGTTTCAAGGTCCGCATGGTGCTCGATATTCTTTGCCCGGAAGATGCTGTGCTGCCCGGCTTGCTGGTGCAGGGTCTGCGCTTGCTCGAAGACGATACGCTTGGCGGCGGTGGTTCGCGCGGCAGCGGTCGCGTGAGTTTCGCCGACCTGAAGCTGGTCTGGCGCGGCAAGGATTTCTATGCCGCCGGCGCGGCGGAACGCGAAATCGCCTCAGGGGCCGATCTTGCAGGTCTTGGAGCTAAAGTGCTGGAAAGCGCTGAAAGCCTGATCGCGTAGTGAGTCTGCATAACTAAATGAGTCTGATCGAAGTCAAGCTGCGGCCCACGGGTCCGTGGCGCGTGGGAGATCGCGCGGGCGACAGAGAGCGGGTCGATGTGGTTTACCACAGCGATGCCGTGTACTCTGCCGTGACCCATGCCATGCGCGCGCTGGGATGGCTGGAGGAATGGCTGGAGGCGACCGCGCGCGCGGCCGGCGACCCGGCTGTTCGATTCAGTTCGCTGTTTCCGTTCATGGGCAAGACCCGCCTGGTCGCTCCGCCGGCCTCGGTGTGGCCGCCCGCGAATCCGGGCAAACTGTACCTGCAGGCGGCGAAGCTGGTTCCGCTTGAGATTTTGAAGAGCGGGGTTGTGGAAGAATCCCGCTGGCAGGTGGATGGCGAAAGCGGGTGCATGCTGCCGATGGGAGTAAGCGCGCCGTTCCATGTTTCGTTGCGGTCAGCGGCGGCAGTGGACCGGGTGACCGGCGCGACCGAACCGCACCGCATCGCTTGTCTCGAATTTGCTTCGAACGCCGGATTCTGGGGCGTTTTCGAAGTCACCGATCCTGGCTGGGAAGCGCGAGTGAAATCGGCTTTGCGGTTACTGGCGGATTCCGGTTTTGGCGGAGAACGTTCGCGCGGATGGGGCCGTTCCGCCGAGCCGCAATTTTCGGAAGCGGCGCATCTGTTCGCGCCCAACGGAGCCGAGGGGCTCTTGTGGCTGCTCTCGCTCTATTCGCCGCACGAGACGGACGCGGTGGATTGGTCGCGCGGCGAGTATGCCGCCGTGGTACGGGGCGGATGGACCGAGAGCGCTTCGGGAACCGCTGCCAAGAAACAAGTGAGAATGATCGCGGAAGGGTCCGTGCTCGCCGCGGCATCGGTTCGGGGACAGGCTGTGGATGTGAGCCCGGATGGATTCGCCCATCCCGTTTATCGCGCGGGGTTCGCGCTGGCGCTGCCTGTACCAACGGAAATTCTGGTGCGCGCGGTGGAGACCCTTGCCCGACCCGTTAAACCCGCTCCCGTCGTCCCCGCAGCGCCAGCGGAACCGGAAGCAGAGCCCGTGACCCCTGCCGCCGGGGAACCCGCGCCAGAGTCGCATCCGGAACAGGCCCAGCCTGCAGGGGAACCTGCGCCGGAAGCATCTGTCCCGGAAGCATCTGCGCCGGAAGCATGGATCGAAGAATTGGGGGCGCCAGTTACCGACTTGGCCGAGCCAAAGGCGGAACAGCCGACCGAACCGGACGTTGAAGCAAGCGCTCCTTCCGATGCCGGGGCGCCCGCACCAGAAGCGCAACCGGAGCAACCCGCCGAACCATCCGCGGAACCGCCGGTGGAACTACCGGTGGAAGCACCTGTGGAACCGCCTGTGCCCGAAGTGACCCCGGGAACGCCCGCCGAAACCCCTGAACTACCCGCCAAACCAGAAGAGCCAGCGGAATGAAGTACCAAATCACAACCCTAACCCCAACCCTGGTCGGCGACGGCAACAGGCTTGCCCCCATCGATTACATGGTCTGGCGCGATCAGGTGAACGTCCTGAATCAGCCCCGCATCTTCAAACTGCTTTCCAAAGGACCGCGCCTCGAAGGCTACCTGTCGCAGCTTCAGAAGGCGACCAAGCTCGATTTCGCTTCCTGGGGCGGCTTCGCCCAGAACTTCGCCGACCGTCGCATCCCGTTTGAAGATGCCGCGTACACCCCGTATTTCAACAGCGCACCCGTGGAAAGCCTGAATATTCCCACGTTTGCAGCCAGTGGCGCGGGGCCATTCATTCCAGGCGCGGCGATCAAAGGCGCATTACGAACCGCGTTTATCTTCTCGAAGCTCAAGCCAAAAGCGGTTCACGATCTCGCGGAGAAACTGGCCGGCGAACGTCTGCCCCGCCATCCCGCGGAAGAACTCGAAAGGCAAACAACGGGACTTGGCGGTTCCGACCGGATGCGCGCAGTTTCCATCTCGGACTCAGGCGGGCATTCGCGGGACGCGTTTAAGGTTTATTTGCTCCGTGTTTCTACCCTGATCGCGAAGGGGGCCGATCAGTTCGCGCTCGGCTGGAAACAGGCGGGTCGCGGAAATGTGGACGGCAGGCGCCCCGAAGATGCCACGCCCACTTTTGCCGAAATGGCCTCACCCGGCGCTTCATTTGAAGGCGACTGGCGTGAGAACGCGTTTCTGAACGGCGAAGAAATTCGCCAGGCTTTGCGGTGGAGTCAGCCCGTCACCCACGCCAATCTCTTCGAATCGGCGAATCAATACGCCGCGAAACAACTGGAACTGCACGCCCGCTATGCGCAATGGGCCGGTTTGGAAGCACTCGGCGCATCCGTTGCCGGCTTGCAACAAAGGCTGGAAACGGCGCAAAGCAGCGGTGGCTGTTTACTGGCCATCGGCTGGGGCGCGGGTTTCGTTAGCAAATCCGCCACGCTGGGCGCGGACGATGCCGATAGTCGCAAGTTGCTTGGGATGCTGCCCTATTACAGCCGGGCTATTCAATCGGGCCTGCCGTTTCCCAAAACGCGCAGAGTGGTGTTTCTAAAGAACAAGCCCGCGACGTTGCCGGGTTGGGTGGAATTGCGAATCGTTTGAAAGTCGGTCAGCGCCCCGAGAACAGCAGCAAATCCAGACTAAACGTCACACGCATAGCAGTCACCGGCTTACCGGATTGCATCGGCCGGTAGATCGACAGAAATACATCCTGAACCGCTTCAGCATCCAGTTCCGCCGCGGTCGTAACACGCGCGCGATTCTTCAATTGAAACAACGGCGCGAAGGTTTCGATAGTGCGATCCACACGGTCCCGCCCGGCCCCGCGTAACTCAATGAAATCGTCTGGCGCCGCAATCGCCACCAGCAGCCGGCCGTCAGGCTTCAGAACCCGCCGGAACTCCGCCGAATTCATCCGCGCCGTAATCGACAAAACCAGTGAGAACGCCCGATCCCGGTAAGGAACAAAGCGGTCGGCATTGGCCACAACCCATTCACACGACGGAAATCGACGCGCCGCCAGATCGATGGCCGGAATCGAAATGTCCACGCCGTAGGCCTTGCACCCGGTGCGCTCCGCCAGGGTTCCCAAATAAAATCCTTCGCCGCAACCGGCATCGAGAACAATGTCTTCAGAAACTCCGGAAGCCATCGTCGAAATCGCTTCGAACAGGGGCGCGGTAACCCCGCGATCATGCAAACGCCGGCGCGCCGCCACCGCCGCGGGCATATCTCCCGGCTGCTTCGAGCGCTTGTCTTGCGGCTGCAGCAGATTTACATATCCGCTGCGCGCGACATCGAAGGAATGGCCCCGCGCACACGCGAACTGCCGGGTATCTCTTTCGAGCGGTAGGCGGCATTCGCGGACAGGGCAGACAAGCACTTCCCGAGTGTAGCGTTCCTGACTGAAGACCAGAAACGCTGCGCAAGAATAGAAGCGATGCGAGCGGCCATCTACGATGCGGCTTCGAACGGCGATCCGGCAAACCCGCTGCGTATTGGCGACGCACCCAGGCCCGTGCCCGGTCCGGGCGAAGTGCTGCTGAAGGTGCATGCCTGCGGAGTCTGCCGTACCGATCTTCACATCACCAGCGCGGAACTTCCGCCCCTTCGTAATCCGCTGATTCCAGGCCACCAAATCGTGGGTGAGGTCGCGGGCGGGGCAAGCGCGGATTTGCCCATGGGAACCCGCGTCGGAGTCTCCTGGATCGGCGGCGTGGATCACACATGCCCATACTGCCGGAACGGCATGGAAAACCTCTGCGACGCGCCCCTGTTTACCGGCTACTCAGTCGATGGCGGATATGCCGAATACGCCGTGGTGCGCTCCGAATTCGCTTTCCCGCTGCCAGATACACTTTCCGACGTTAATGCGGCGCCGCTTCTCTGCGCCGGAGTTATTGGGTTTCGCAGCCTGCGCGTGGCGGATGTTGAGCCTGGTGACTGCGTGGGTCTTTTCGGTTTCGGAGCCTCCGCGCACCTGGCCATAGCCGTCCTCAAGTCATGGAAGTGCGAAGTATACGTTTCCACGCGAGGGGAATCCCATCGCCGCCTGGCCACCGAACTCGGTGCGGATTGGGTCGGGTCCGAACTCGAAACACCGCCTGTGGCCCTCGACCGCGCCGTCACATTCGCGCCCAGTGGCGACGTAGTGATTTCGGCGCTCCGGAGCCTCCGCAAAGGCGGCATCGTGGCCATCAACGCCATTCACCTCGACCGTGTTCCCGAGTTCGATTACGACCATCTTCTCTGGGGCGAGCGGCAAATCCGCAGCGTCGCCAACATGACTTGCGCGGATGCCCGGGAGTTTCTCGAAATCGCGGGCCAAATTCAGCTTCAGCCAAAAACTACCGTCTTCCGCCTTGAAGCCGCTAACGAAGCGTTAACCGCAATCCGGAGTGACAGTCTGAACGGCGCCGCGGTGATTGCGATTTGAGTCTGCTGACAAACACACCAACGTATAATAAGCGTTTGGAATTCCGGACATTCGACGAGGACTACGTCAAACGCCTGACCGCTGGAGATCCGGAGACCGAGGCGCATTTTCACACGTATTTCAGTCAGTTCCTGTCGATAAAGCTCCGGTCCCGGCGCATTGACCCCGATACCGCGGGCGATATCCGTCAGGAAACGCTCTACCGCGTGTTAAAGGTAATCCGTTTTGGGGGCGGTGTGGCTCATCCCGAACGCTTCGGCGCTTTCGTGAACTCGGTCTGCAATAACGTCCTGCTGGAATCGGGTCGCAAGGCCGCCAAGTCGCCGGATGCGGGGGAAAACCCCTCGGAAATTCACGATAAATCCATCGATCTGGAGCGGTCCCTTATAACTTCTGAGCGGAAAAAGTTGGTTGAACAAATAATGTGCGAATTGTCGACTAAAGACAGCGACATTCTGCGGATGGTTTTCTTCGAAGAGGCGGATCGCGCTGAGATCTGCCGCCGGCTGAACGTGGAGCCGGGCCACTTACGTGTGCTTCTGCACCGCGCCAAAGCCCGCTTTCAAACCGCGGGTGTACGCGGGGGCAGAATTATTTCACAGATTCTGATGACTCTTTGCAACGTAATTGCATGTGGTGTAACTACCGGATGAGCAGCATGGAAGCCGATCACGAGTCAGTCATCCGGTCGCACACCCCCGAGAGATATATACTCGGGGAATTGCCGCCGCGGGAGCGCGAGGAGTTTGAAAGCCACCTCGCGGACTGCCGGGTGTGCATGCGGGAAATTGAGGCGATGGATATCTTCGCCGCGAATGTATCCGCCGTTTTTGCGGACAAGGCCCGGCAAAAAGGATCGGAAGCGAAACCGCGGGGATGGTTTGAGTTCCTTCGTCCGCGCGCGTTCCCGGTGCTGGCGTTTTCGGGAGTACTGAACCTTGCGCTTCTAATCTGTGTCGGAGTGGGCGTCAGTCGCCTGGCCACGCCTTCTCAACCGCATTCCGGCATTTCGGAAGTGTTCACAGTCCGGCCACCGGCGCGCTCCGGCCAAGGCCAGATATGCCCCGTGACCAGGAACAGCACTTTCGCCACGTTTCGTTTGGACCTTCCGCAAACGTTCCGGCGATACTCGTATTCGCTCGAAGGCGCTGGACAGAATTCCGTTGATGCCGCCAAGGTTGGACAATCGGAAACCCTCAATCTCACTGTGTCTGTGACGGGCCTGAAGGCTGGCGATCACAGATTCGAGGTAACCGGGTTCGACGGGCAAACCGAGAAGCTAATCGGAGAGTGTCTGCTGCGGGTCGAACCGGGCCGATAAGAAACACGAGGTGAAGTCTGCCGGAGATTAAGAAGTTCAGGTATCACGCGTCCACCCTCGGCCTTTCAGGGCATTTCACGCTGCCCTTCGACCAGCCGATCCGTCAGCAGGCGGCGGTAAATCTGCCGGAGTCGGGCGGGTTCGTTCATGAACACGTCAAAAGCTTCAATTTTCGTGACGTAATTACGTTCGATCGTGCCTTCGCCTTCGCCGCGGGTTCATTCAGCGAGAAGGACAATGCGTTTGACGCCACCGCGACGGTCACCATTGAGGGTCTGAATATCCTGAACATGGTCACCGCGGACCGCGTCACGGCGCGTGTGTCTTCCAGCCATCCGAAAACGGGTGAACAGCCGCGCATCGTGCCGATTGGCTCATCCTTCGAAAATCTGCGGATCGCGGGGTATCAGCCGGAGATTGTGCTGGCGGTCGATACGTTTTCTGAATACGGCACGCGCGAGTCGCTCGAAAAAACGCTTGCGAATCCGGATTTGAAGGGCCAGCTTGACTCACACGTTATCGGCAAAACAGAGGCCGGCATCACCTGCACGTTCCTTCGCTCTATTAAGGGACTGGGCAAGGAGATTATTGTGAACGGAAATGAAATTCGCATTCCGGACTTCGGTGCCATCCGCCTCGCCATGATCGAAATAGCTGACCGCAGACGTCGGGTTAGTATGCTGCAATTTGAACTCGGCAGCACACCGGCGGGCACAGGCAGCGCAGGCGGGGCGGAAGGTAACGGCTCGGACAACTAATTTCGGGCTCAATCTCGCCGCGCTGATCCTAATCGCGACTTCGGGCTGCGGGCCGCGGCATTCCGCATCTCCTGAATCACTGCTTGCCGATGCGCGAGCTTCCTTTCGCTCGGAACATTATCAGGAAGCGCTCGGAAGAACGTCGCTGGCGCTGAAAAGGGTAAGCCCATCGCTGGAATCATACTGGCAACTGCGTCTGCTGAAAGCCGAGATCCTGCTTGGCAAACGGGATGCGCCCGGCGCGGCAGACGCGCTCAAATTCGACTTTCCCGCCGCGTTTCAGACTCCCAAATACAAGGCACGCCATGCGTATTGCAAAGGCTTCAATGCCAGCCTGATCGGCGACTATGAAGGCGCATGGTCGCACTTAAGTGCCGCCGCGGAAATGGCCCGGAGTGCCGGTGAGGAGGAGTTGCTTGCGGAAATTCAGAATCGCCAGGGTATCGTGGCGGTTCGCCGGCGGCGGTATCAGGAAGGTGAGAGTCTCATTCGTCAAGCTCTGGAATATGCGGCGAAGCACTCGCTCAAATCGCTGGAAATCAGCGCGACTGGAAGCCTCGGCAACCGGTTCATGCGTGAGCGCCGGTACGAAGAGGCAATACCCTATTTTGAAGACTCATCCGCCGCCGCGCATAAAGCGGGTGCGGTTGAGACGGAGGCGCGCAACATCGGCAACGCGGGCTTTTGCTATTACGAGGTGGGCGACCTTGACCGCGCTATCAAGAACATGCGGCAAGCGGAATCGGCCTTTCAGGAAACCGGAAACCGCGCCGAGCAGAAAACCTGGCTTGGCCTTATCGGCAATGTTTATCTGGCGCGCTCGGAATATCCCGAAGCCGCCGGTTATTACAAGCACGCCATTGAAATCTCGCATGTGCTAGGGGAGCAGGGCGCCGCCGATGAGGCCAGTTGGCTTTCCAATCTGTCGCGAGTCCTGATTCAGACCGGTGATTTCGATGCCGCTGAGCGCTACAACAGCGAGGCGCTCGTCATTAAACGTCGCAGAAAAGACACGGACGCCGAGGCATCTTCCCTGGTCAACGCCGCCGCGATCGCGTTCGGCCGGCATGAATATCCGGAAGCGGAAGCCATAGTCAGGGAGATTCTTCGTTCGCCGGGCGAAGACCCCACCCCGCGTTTGCGCGCGCACGAACAACTCGCCGTTATCCTCGATGCCACTCACCGCAATGCCGCTGCCGAAGCCGAGTTCCGCTCCACTATACGTGAGATCGAGAGCCGGAGAAACGAACTTCGCAGAGATGATTCTAAGCTGTCCTACCTTTCTTTTCTGATCGGTTTCTATCAGCACTTTACCGGCTTTCTGATGGAACACGGCAAGAGCAATGAAGCTTTGGCCGTTGCCGATTCCAGCTACGCACGAACCATGATGGAGAGGCCCGGCACCGCGCAGGCAACTCAAAGACGAACTGACTTCAAGAAGCTGGCGGCCGCCACCGGCAGCACATTGCTGGTTTACTCGCTGGGTGAGAAATCATTCCTTTGGGTCATCACGCCCGATGCAATCAAGCCTGTACAATTGCCGGCCGAAAGCGCGATCCGTCCACTTATCATGGCGCATCGCAAAGCTATTCAGGATTTGCGAGATCCCATCCAGGAGCCCAACCCCATAGCCCAAGAACTCTACCAAACTCTGGTAGCCCCTGCCGCGGCCGAGGTGGCGCGAACCGGGCGCGCGATTATCGTCCCGGACGGGTTGCTGTATTTGCTGAATTTCGAGACTCTGGTTGTTCCCGGAGCGACCCCTCATTACTTCATTGAAGACGCCACGATTTCGATTGTCCCCTCTCTTGGCTTGCTGAAGGTGGCGCCGAAAGGCACAAACGTGCCGGGTTCGCTACTGCTCATCGGAAACCCCGTCTCGCCAGACCCCGCCTTCCCCGATCTCGAATACGCCGCGCAGGAGATGGCTTTCATTGAACAGAGTCTGCCATCTGCCCGAAAGCTGATTCTCAAGCGCAATGACGCCCGTCCCGATACATGGGAAGAATCGAAACCAGCCGACTACGATCTGATTCACTTCACCGCTCACGCGGCCGCCAGCCGTGAAGATCCGCTGGAATCCGCCATTATTCTTTCAAAGGGGGCGGGCGGGGCGTACCGGCTTCACGCAAGAGATGTGATGAAGACACGGCTCAAGGCGCGCCTTGTCACCATCTCGGCTTGCAGTGGTGCGGGCATCCGCATCTATTCGGGCGAAGGCCTGGTCGGCCTGGCATGGGCATTTCTCGAATCGGGCGCGCACAACGTGATCGCCGGCCTGTGGGACGTGAGCGATCAATCGAGCGCGAAGACCATGGCGCGGCTCTACACGGGGCTGGCGGCGGGCAGCAGTCCGGCAACGGCGCTCAGAGACGCCAAGCTGGAATTGATTCACGCGGGCATCTATCGAAAGCCCTGGTATTGGGCGCCTTTTCAACTATTCACTACCGAGATCGCAGTGGAAACAAACCCTGTCAACGCCGCTGAAAACGCTCACCCTGCCCGTTGATATAATTCGGCCATGCCCTTCCCCCGCATGCTCCACGTAAAGCAGAATTTCCCTGACCGGCGTATGTCAGACATCCCCGGCACTGTTCAGAAAGAGCTTGCGGAGGCTGGTTTTGGCTCGGGTCTGGCGCCCGGCGCGACGGTCGCGATCGGCGTCGGCAGCCGCGGTATCAGCAACATCGCGACCATCGTGAAATCTGTCGTTTCGTATTGGACATCCAAAGGAATGAAGCCCTTCATCTTTCCTGCCATGGGCAGCCACGGTGCGGCCACCGCCGAAGGTCAGGCGGATGTTCTGGCCCACTACGGCATCATTCAGGAAACCATGGGCTGTCCCATTCGCAGTTCGCTCGAAGTGATCTCTTTGGGCCGCACACCCGAAGGCATTGAGGCATTTCTCGACAAACACGCTTCTCAGGCCGATGGCGTCATGCTCGTGGGTCGCGTCAAGGCGCACACCGATTTCGCCGGCAAAATCGAAAGCGGACTCTTCAAGATGATGGGCATTGGGCTGGGCAAATGGGCCGGCGCGAAGAATTATCACACGCACGCTTACCGCCTGGGCATGGAAGCTGTCATCCGCAGCGTTGGCACGCAGGTGCTGGGCTCCGGCAAGATTTTGGGCGGCATGGCGATTCTGGAAGACGCGTACCACAACACCGCCAAACTTACCGCCGTGCCTGTTGGCAAAATGCTGCGGATGGAAGAAGACCTCCTCGAACTGAGCAAGTCATGGGCGCCCTCGTTGCCGTTCGATCTCGATGTGCTGATGATCGATGAAATTGGTAAGCACATCAGCGGCGCGGGCATGGACACGAAGGTGGTGAACCGCGGCACTCAGGGCGAATACAACCCCTGGCCGAACACGCCGAAAATCGAGCGCATCTATCTGCGCGATCTGAGTTCGGTGAGTTATGGGAACGGCGTTGGCCTGGGGCTATCGGATATCGTGCATGACCGGCTGATCGCGAAGCTCGACACGAATCCCACGTGGATCAATGCGCTCACCGCGTCCACGCCTTCCGCGGCTAAGACCCCGATCCATTTCTCTACCGATCAGGAATGCCTGGAGCGCATTGCACGTAGCGTGGGTAAGCATGAGATTGAAGACGTGCGGTTTGGATGGATTGAGAATACGCTGGAACTGTCTCACCTGGGCCTAAGCGAAAATATGCGCTCGGAAATTGAGAGGAATCCGATGCTGGAGATTGTGGCGGAGTCGCACAGTCTGCCTTTTGGCGCGGATGGTAATTTGCCGTTTGGCGTGTGGGCTTCCGCGCACAGCAAAGAAACTGTCGCGGTGCATTAGGAGCCGCGGATGGACACAGATGGACGCCGATAAATTGTTTTATCGGCGTCCATCAGGGTTCATTGAAGAGTCAGCAATTCTTCCAAAGTGTTCGCATGGAGTAAGCGAACCCCGAGTGTTTCGAGTTCCGCCGCCGAGTAGTTGCTGAGCCGCTGATCGGCCCACGCGGGAATCGCGCCGAAGCGCTCCTTGATCAGTTTACGCACTAACTTCAGTTCGCCCTGCTGTAATCCTTGGTCCAAACCTCGCTTGAACTCTCGCCCGAGTACCTTGTGGTCCATGATGTCGTTGAGAATTGGCATATTCTTAATTTCCCCTTCTATGACTTCTTCCAAACCGCGAAGACCCGACAAGATAACCAGCTGTCTGAGGGCGGATTCTCGTTGAGAACCCTCCATGCCGGCGATCTTACAGACGATCTCATGGATTGCAGCTCTCCGGTCGCGCAAACACGTCAGAATCGCTATTACATTATCGCCCACTTGTTCGCTCGCAAGCAGCGGTTCGCCATCCATAGCGCGAAGGTCGATCAGTTCATAGCTGAACGAAAAGCTTGGGCCGGACAGAGTCGGCGACATTCGAAGAGCCCGTTCACCGACGTAGAGCACGAGTTGCCGCGGAAATTTTCCGAACAGCCGATAAACTCCAAGAGCGTACTCCGCCATTCGCAAGGGCATCTCAGCATTGTTGCTGCTCTGTAATTCGAGATGAATCAGCGCGCCGTCTGCCGATTCTCCAAGGAGATCCACGCGAGGGTTTTGAACCTTCGGCAACTCAATATCGATCCACCGCTCAACCGAGATGCCTGTCAGCATGCGGAAAGCCCCCTGGGCCGATCCTCGCAACAGGACTTTAAGCGCTACATCGTACTCATGCACTGCCCTTCGCCAACCGTGTTCTCATCCCAACCCCGCATCCCGCAAAAACTGCGCCGATTCCTCCGGCGGCGTCGGATTGATATAAAATCCCGTGCCCCACTCGAACCCGGCGACACGCGTCAATTTCGGAATAATCTCAATGTGCCAGTGATAAGACGCGCTTGCCGGATCCTGCAGCGGCGCGGAATGAATCACGACGTTGTACGGGGGCCGTTCCAGCACCTTCTCCAGCTTCCTCAACGTGGATTTCAACACCCATGCGAGGTTGCTCAATTCGCCGCCATCCGCGGCTTCGAAATGCGACCGATGCCGCCGCGGCAAGATCCACGTCTCGAACGGGAACCTGGGCGCATACGGTTCCACGACCAGGAACTGATCGGTCTCGGTAACCACACGCGTTCCCGCCTTCGTCTCCTGCCGGATCAAATCGCAGAAAAGACAGCGCTCTTTGAACTCGTAATAGGCCTCGGTAACTTCCAGTTCCTCCTGTACCCGCTTCGGAACCACGGGAAGCGCGATCAGTTGCGAATGCGTATGCTCCAGCGTCGCGCCCGCGGCCTCACCGTGATTCTTGAAAAGCAGCACATACTTCAGGCGCCGGTCGTTTTTCAAATCGTTCACACGTTCGCGGAATGCGCACAGCACGTCTTCGATCTTTCGCTCTGAAAGCTCGGTCATACTCAGCACATGTTCGGGCGTTTCGATCACCACCTCATGCGCGCCAATGCCCTGCATCCTGTCGAATATCCCTTCGCCTTCGCGATCGAGATCGCCTTCAATCCCCAGCACCGGAAATTTATTTGGCACCACTCGCAGAGACCACCCCGGTGTGTTCGGCGCCGACCCTTCCCGATACGCCAGCACTTCGGGAGGTGTCTTGCCCTCGTTTTCCGGACAAAACGGGCAGAATCTGCCCGACGCAACGGCGGGCACCGATTCGCGCACAAAGTCTCCCGGCCGTCGCGCACGTTCGGTAGCAACTATGACCCAACGGTCTGAGACAGGGTCTTTTCGCAGTTCTGGCATTTAAGGATCAAACCACTATATCGACACGCTCATGTATATCGACACGTTCGTGGTGTTCCGCGATGTTACCCGGTCATGACGACAAAGCAAACGGAAACGCATCGCGGAAGTGTCGAATCTCGGCGCCCGCAATTGAAATCACGTCGAAACGTGTTTCCGCGGCTTCCGCGCCGGCGCGCCGTACATAATCCCGCGCCGCCCGCCGAAGCGCTTTCATCTTGTCGTCGTCGATATCCCGTTCCGGCGCATTACGTTCTCCGGAAACGCGCGTTTTCACTTCCACGAAGACCAAACGCCCGCCTTCCCACGCAATCAGATCCAACTCGCCGCCGCCCTGCGGAGGCCGCCAGTTGCGGGCCGCCACAATAAAGCCCGCGCTGCGCAAATAGCGGTGCGCCAGATCTTCCCCAAACCGCCCGACGTTACCGTGCCTGCGGAACCGCAGACGGTCGGCGAACTGGTACAGGGGGGCCAACAGGTTCAAATTCGAACTCCATCGCTTTGCCCCGAACCACGTAGCACAGGTAGAATTCCCAGAATTTGCGGAAGCGCGTGAACCGATTCACCAGAAGTTCGAAGCCAAGCCATTTCCAGAATGTTAGTAGCTTTACCCGCACGGAAATCTCAAGAAATTTTGCTTCCGTGTAATACCCGAAGCCGCCATCGTTTGCGCCGAAGTAGCGGAACGAGAAACTGTTCAGGTGGTGCTTGTGGGTCGGGTCGCAAAAAGAACTGTAGTCCGTATAGTGGGGCGTCTCAATTCGGATACGGCCGCCCGGCTTCACCAGCCGGTGAAACTCTTCCATCGTGCGGACCACATCTGTCACGTGTTCGATCACATGGATCGCCCGCAAGCCGTCGAAAGTACGATCCGCGAAGGGGTAAGGGAACCGGTCCAGATCGCAAATTACATCGGCCGCGCTTGCCGGGTTGAAATCAATACCAAGGGCGCCCGGGAACTTCCGGATACCGCAGCCGACATCAAGTATTCTTTGAGGCAAATCACAAGCGTAACAATCCTGCCCAAATGTTTAGCGGAACACGGCGCGGGTGCAGTATCGTATCTTGTACCAGGAATCAACAAGATGCAGTCAGCAGAATGGTTCTACGCGAGCGAGGGCCGACAGGCGGGCCCGGTTTCCGAAGCGGAATTGACACGGCTGATTCGGGAAGGCGTGGTCGCGCCCTCCACGCTGGTCTGGCACCAAGGCCTTGCAAACTGGGCGCCGTGGAACTCGCTGCACCCTGGCGGCACCGCTCCGTCCGGCGCTCCGCCGCCGACCATTCCCGCATATGCCGCGGCTTCCGGCGCCTTGCCCGCGCACCGGTTCGTGTACGGGGGCTTCTGGATTCGGGTTCTGGCCTATATCGTCGACACCATCATCATCGGCGCCATCCGCAAAATCATCCTGCTCCCCCTCGGAATCAGTTTGCTCGAACGCCCGTATGCATCGCCGTGGTTCTTCGCACACATAGGTGAACTGGGCGCCGCCGGCTTCGTTATCAGCCTCGCGTATTTCGTATTTTTCTGGGTCCAGTACGGCGCTACGCCCGGCAAAATGATCCTGAAACTGAAGGTGGTGAATCCGCTCGGAGGCCCAATCACGGTCGGCCAGGCAATCTGCCGCTACTTTGCAATAATCCTCAGTTGGATGACGCTCGGAATCGGTTTCATTATGGCTGGCGTTGACGATGAGAAGCGCGCCCTGCACGATCGCTTGTGCGATACGCGGGTGATTCGGGTGAATGAGATTCCGTCTTTGGGGTTTTAAATTCGGTCGTCCGGCTGTTGCGACGTTACAGAGGCGTGGACGCGATTTGAGGGGACTTCATGACAGTTTGCGGTCCCTCGGGTGTCAGGCGAATCGTTCGGACCTGGCCCGCCGGACCGAGCGGGTCAAGCGACTTGCCGTTCAAAGAAATTTCCAGTCCACCCGCGTTTCCGGCGGTCACTTTTACCAGGGCGGTTGCGGCTATTTCTCTGGAGTCGTTCGCGTTTAGGATACCGGTAAAAGCATTTTTTCCGTCAGCAATGATTTGGACCCACGAAGCTTCCCGGGCCTTCAGTACTACCTGTACCGGCTGCTTGGGTGCCGCGGGCGCGAGCGAGGTGGCAAGCGACATCGGAAGCGAAGTGGCGGGAACGGGAAGCGCCTTCGGAGCCGAAGGCTGTGCCGTTGATTTCGGCGGATGATTCAGGTAAGCGTATCCTCCCGCCGAGGCGCCGATCGCCAGCGCCAGCCACAGCATAGACGAGAAAGCCGCGGCCCACCGGGTGTCCCGTGGACGGGAGCGCGCAAATTGCTCAGCGCTGGGTAAAGGGATCGCATCGATATCAACCGATGGCAGCCCCGCCAGCAGCGGAGTCGCATCCATGGCTAAAGATGCCGCGAATTGCCGGACAAAATTGCGGGTGAACACAATACCCGGCAAACTGGCGAAATCGCCGGCCTCGATTGCCGTGAGGAAGCGCTGAGAAATTCTGGTCTGAACAGCAATGTCCTTAAGTGATAATCCCTGACGCAATCGCTCCCGCTGCAATGTAGCGCCGACGTCGAATGTAGCCAAATCGCATTCTCCTTACATATGTATATCAAAGTTGGGCCTGGTAGTTTATTAGACGAAGGTTAGCAATCGCGGGTTTGATTTAACGGGGCCGCGATCCGCATCTGTGCGTGGCCAAGGCAGTTCGCTCCATCGGCGGATGCCGTTCAGCCCGTGCGTCTTTGGACCGGTCGCGCACGCCCAGCGGTTACCCTTAAGGAATAGCTATGTGCCGCACAATCGCTCTTCTGGCCTTCATCGTCGCGCTAACCGGTCAGATCGCTTTTTCTCAACCGAGGTCGGGCGGCCATACTTTCAGCGGGAAAGAGGCTCTTGCCCTGACGGCCCGGGCAGTCGCCTTTGGACCTCGCCCGGACGGTTCGGCCGCCATCGTAAAGCTCCGCGGTTTCATTCGTTCGCAGCTTCGGTCATCCGGTTGCGAAATTTCCTCGGACGCGTTCACGGCGCAAACTCCCGACGGGCCGTTGCCAATGGAAAACATTATTGCCCGTTTTCCGGGGAAATCCGGACGCGCCATTGCGATTAGTGGTCATTATGATACCAAAAAGATGCCCGGATTCGTCGGCGCGAACGATGGCGGCTCGTCCACTGGATTTCTACTCGAATTAGCCAATACTCTCAAAGGCGTTTCGCATACGGACGATATCTATCTCATCTTCTTCGATGGCGAGGAAGCGGTCAGGGAATGGAGCGATTCGGACAGCTTATACGGGAGCCGGCATCTGGCCGAAAAATGGACGGCCGACGGCACAATCCGAAAGCTCAAAGCTCTTATCAATGTGGACATGATCGGCGACAGGAACTTTCGCGTAGTCTGGGAAACCAGTTCCGCGCCGTCTCTGCGCGCTACTGTTTGGGATATCGCCGATTCGCTCGGATACTCCGCCGCATTTCCGCGCGAAGGCGGACCGGTCAGTGACGATCACATTCCGTTTATCAACGCAGGCGTTCGCGCGCTCGACCTGATCGATTTCGAATCGCAGAGCACCTTCTGGCACACACCACAGGACACCATGGACAAGCTCAGCGCCGAGAGCTTCGAAATCGCGGGCCGGGTCGTCGTCAAATCGATCGAAGCACTGCAGCCGCACGATTAGAAACTTTCAAAAGAGATGACCAATTCCGAAACGCCGCTTGAGGGCGTGATCGTAGTAAACAAACCTGCCGGCTGGACATCCCACGACGTGGTTGGGAAAATGCGCGGCATCGCCGGGACTCGCCGTGTGGGACACCTGGGAACTCTCGACCCTCTTGCCACCGGTGTGCTGCCGCTGATGATCGGTCAGGCCACTCGTCTGGCGCGCTATTGGCAGGATTCGGAAAAGGTCTATGAAGCGGTCATTCGCTTTGGATTCGCGACCTCGACTTACGATCGGGAGGGAGAACCTGCCACGCCCGCGGCAGATGTGAATGTCAATCGCGAAGAACTGCTGGCGGCGCTGGCGCCTTTCCGTGGCGAAATCGATCAAAAACCGCCGCCTGTTTCCGCCAAAAAGATTAACGGCGTGCCCGCTTATAAACTGGTGCGGCAAAATATCGAGGTGGATCTTGCTCCGGTGAAGGTTCGGATCCACGAATTGGTAGTCAGAAATTTCGAAGACGACAGAGCCACAATTTTCGTTCGGTGTTCAGCCGGCACCTACATTCGCTCCATAGCACACGACCTTGGAATCGCACTCGGATGCGGCGCTCACATTGAAGAACTGACGCGCGCCACTTCAGGACCATTCGTTTTGGACGACGCGTTCACGCTCGAAAAATTACAGCAGATGAAGAATGAAGGCCGTCTTGAAGAAGCAGTGCTGCCGGCCACATCGCTGCTGCCGCAATTCCCGTCCGTCTTCGTAGACGACATCACGCTCTCGCACATCAGGCAGGGCAGAAATTTCAACGTCTCACCATTCCGGGTAAATTCCGGCACTCAATGCGTGAAAGCAATTGCTCCTAACGGTCGGCTCGCCGCCATTGGCGCGATCGTTTTGCCCAACGTGTATCACCCGGACGTGGTCTTCAATTAGTGCGGTAGTTCTTCATCGGCGCAGCCGACCGCAACGTTGGCGCCAAGCCGGCGCATGACGTGCAGCGGCGCAATCCGGTGCAACGCTATCCCAAATATCGTACGGCCAAAGCAGTCATGTCGTCCGATTGAGGGGCCGATCCCAGGAACCCGCGAACCTCAGACAAGAGGCCCTTCACGATTTCTTCCACGGGCGCTCCTGTATTCCCCATGAGGTTGTTTTCCATGCCCGCATTTCCAAACATTGCGCCGGAGGGATCGAAAGTCTCCGTTACCCCATCGGTGTAGAGCAACAAACAATCGCCCGGAGTCAGCTGCAAAGTGCCCCCCGAATAAGGCGCCCAATCGTACAGGCCCGCGATGAGGCCGCCGCCCTCTCCCGCGTGACGCGGCGATGTGTCGCCTTTCGAGAAAACAAGTGGCGCATGGTGCCCGGCGCTGCAATGATCCACTTTGCCGGTCGCCGTGTCGAGAATCGCATAGAGCAGCGTCACATACATGGTGCCCTCACCCTGTTTCGCGAGCACGTTGTTCACGTAGCGAATACATTCGGCGGCCGAGCCCCCCTGCATGGCGGTCGCGCGCAGCAGCGTTCTGGTGACCGCCATGAAGAGAGCGGCGGGCACGCCCTTGCCCGATACATCTCCGATCACAAAGCCCAGCCGCGTTTCATCGATCAAAAAGAAGTCATAGAAATCGCCGCCAACCGAGTGCGCCGGTTCCATCGCCGCATAGATCTCAAACTGAGTCCGGTCCGGGAAAGGCGGAAACGTGCGGGGCAGCATGGATTGCTGTATCCTGTTCGCGACGTTCAGTTCCTTTTCCATATCGTCAAGCTGCTTGCGCGCCTGATGACCCGCCCTTACTCCCTCGATCTCCTGAATCGTTTTCTGGATGGTGATTTCGAAGTCCTCGAAATCGATTGGCTTCGTCAGAAAATCATACGCGCCGCGGTTCATGGCCACGCGAATGTTCTGCATGTCTCCATATGCGGAAACCACCACGGTGCGCAGCAGGCGATCCATTTCGCGCAGGCGGGAAAGCAGCGTTAGGCCGTCCATCACCGGCATATTGATATCGCTCATCACAATGTCGATGGATTCATCGCTGTGAATCTTCGCGAGCGCTTCTTCGCCGTTGAGGGCGAATTCGAAATTGAAACCGCCGTCGCGAATCTTGCGACGAAACCTCTGCCTGATCAGAAGTTCCACATCGGGCTCGTCGTCTACTACAAGGATCTTGAAAGCCATTTAATTTCTCGGAAGTGTGATGATGAATTCGGCGTACTTGCCGGGCTCGGACTCTATGCGCAGTTCCCCGTTGTGCTGCTGCGCGATGATGTCATGGCTCATGGACAGCCCCAGCCCCGTCCCTGAACCAGCGGGTTTAGTGGTGAAGAACGGCTCGAATACTTTTTGTCGGATTGCATCGGGAATGCCATCCCCATTGTCACGTATCCGAATTTCCACGGACGCGTCGAGGTTCCTGGTAGTTATCCAGAGGGTTGGCCTGAAGCCCGGTTCGCCGCGTTTTGCCCTCTTATCCGCTGAGAAGGCGCCGTTATTCACTATGTTCAGGATCACGCGGCTAAGGTCGTGCGGCAACACTTTCACTTCGGGAATCGACGTATCGTAATCCTCTTCGATGGTCACGTTGAAGTTCATATCCTGCGCCCGCAAGCCGTGATAAGCCAGCTTCACATACTCGGCTACCAGAGAATTCAGATTGGTGGCCTGAAACTGGCCGCCTTGTCCCCGCGAGTGCATCAGCATTCCCTTTACGATTTCGTCGGCGCGCTTTCCGTGCTCCCGAATCTTCGACGCGTTGGTGTCCGCGTCGGCAAGGGTCTCTTCGATAAATGTGAACTCCGATGGCTCGATGCGATCTTTCTGCGATGCGATGGACTCACGAAGGTCGGTGATAAGCGAGCGCAGGATCTCGGCGAAATTTGTGACGAAATTCAGGGGATTCTTGATTTCGTGAGCGATCCCCGCGGTGAGCGTGCCGAGCGAGGCCAGCTTCTGTTGAACCACTAACCGGTCCTGCGTCTGCTTCAATTCCTGAAGTGCGGTGGCGAGGGCCTCCCCCTTGCGCTTTTCTTCCTCGTGGGCACTGGTGATTTGCCGCCGCGCCGTTCCCAGATGGGCCGACATATCGTCGAACGCCCTCGCGAGATCCCCCAGTTCATCGCGCTGCTTCAGGGAAATGCGGTAGGCAAGATCGCCGGCGCCGACAGCCGCGGCGCCTGCCTTCAAAGCCGTGAGACCGCGGGCGATATCGCGCGCCACCAGCCACGCCATCAGCAGCGCCACGAGAGAGGACATAAAAAAGATGGAAAACGTAATGCGGTCGCTGATTCGCGATGCCGTTCGGAAGTTCTCGCTGGCCGCTTCCGCGCGTTGATTCTCCTCCGTCTGCAGGCGCGGCAGCAGATCCTGAATCACCTGGCGGCTGAGCGGGTCGCCTCGCATGGCCAGCTCAGCGATAGCTTTGGTTTGGTTTACGCCGAAGTTGTCGTAGAAGATTCGCCAGGACGCGCTGAGTTGCCGGAACGCATCCTGAAACTCCCCGATAGTGGAGGTGTCGCCCGCGGATTGACGGGATAGCTGACGGAACTGGGCAACATTCTTTTCAGCCGCGTCCAGCCGGCTCGCGAACTGCGCTCTTTCAGCGGGCGACGCGCCCGCCGCTCCGGCCTCAGACGCCACCTGGCTCAATACGCCAATCTGCTTTTGAGTGTCATTGAAGGTTAGCTGGACAGAGGACAGCAGCGTCTGACGGGTGATGGCGCTCCGCAAATCCTCCACGGCCAGCGCGCGCCTTCCATTACTCCAGATATATACGCCCGCATTGAACATGAACATGAGCATGATGCCCAGGAACGAAAGCGTGAAGCGTCGGCGAATAGTCATGAATTCGGAAGCGTATCAGCGAAGCGGATAGGCGCGGTCGCTCGGCATTTTGCCATCGATCTTAATTACTTTCAGGCCTTTGGGGATTTGTGTGGCGTCCACGAAAGCCACCGCTCCAGGAATCGCATTCACCAGCTCGCTCGCCATTTCATTGGAATAAACAATTTTCGGCCCGGACGAGACATCGGCGCGGAACACCTTGGAAATCCAGTACTGGCGGAACTGCGCTTCACTCATTTGATAGATCGTCCGGAGGACTACATTGCGCTCCGGTGCTACGGGCGCGCGCATCAGCAGAACCACACGAAGCTTAGGGCTCCAGAATTGCCGCTCGCCAAGAAATACTTTGCGGACTTCTGAAAAGCTAAGGTCGTCCACGGGCACGTCGGCGCTGACCACGATCGCAACCGGCGTCGCCGCCGCGGCCGTAATTGCGACAAAAGCCGCCAGAAGAAAGATCCTGATTGGGCGCATGATCATGATCCCTTAGAAAGTGAAGCTCGTCTGTGCCCATATGATATTCGTCTCCGGCAGACCTGGCCGCTTCTGACGCCGGTATTCCAGTTTCAAGGCGGAGAAACTGGAGATGTCGTATCGAACGCCAAGCGTTGAACCGGAAAGGCCCAGGTTCAAGCCGCGGAACACCGCGTCGGACAGGGGAGTGTGAATGTATTCGTAACGGTAATAAGGCTTGAATTTCTCGGCCGACGGAAGCCGGTAGGCGAACTGCGCATACCAGGCCTGATTGTTGCTGATGAAGCCTGTGAGGGTCTGCTTGTGCGTGATGTTGAAGAATTCGGCAATGAATTCCGGGCTTTCTTTGTTCCAGACCACGTGGGCCGATTCGATCCACTCCTGGCTCTGCGGCCTTCCCGCCACATCGATTTTGTCGCGATACACAGAGCCGCCCAATTGGAGGCCGTACAGCTTATCGGGCCTGATGAAAACGTTGGCAAGCCAAGCCTTCTGATTATTTACATCGCCCCAGTCACCATCCCTGTTCAGGACAGAACTGCGCCCGTTGCCGATTCCAACGTTGTAGTGAAGGTTGAGACCGCCCGCCGGCGTCGCGCCTTCTCCAAGTGCTCCTACGAAATGTACCGGGATGAAGTTGCCACCGAACTGAACCATTTCCGGGCGGCTGGCGGTGGTTTGTAACCAGGACCCGTGATGGAATTCGGTGTTCCAGTAGCTGATGGGCGTGTGATAACGGCCGAACGAGAGCTTCAGGCGATCGCTCTGGTCGTACCGGATAATGCTGCGCTCCACTTCCACATTGAAGCCGCCGGCCGGAGGAGTTCCGGTGCCCGCGTCCGTGCGGGCCGTCAGACTGACTTCGCCGAAATAGGTGACCCTGCTTGAGAGGGCCGAACTCATGTGAAGAATGAACTGGCCTTCGTTGAAGCCGCCGTGGGTGCCGGGCCTGTCGCTGGCCGTGTAATTGATGTCGCCAAAGCCCGAGAGGTGCAATGCCGGAGAGGTAGCAGGCGCGTCCAGGGGTGTGCCGCCCACAGATTCGTGTTCATGCATGGGACCCGCGGGCACCAGCGCGGTTTCCGGCGGAGCGATTGCGACAGTGGTTGCGGCGGTAGTTGCGGCAGTGGTTACGGCGGCTACGGGTCGGGCTGTTTCGAGTTCGGTGACCCGCTTCTCCAACTGATCGATCCGCTGAAGCAGCTTCTCGATTAGTTCAGTTTGCCTGGCGGGGTCCGGCGCCTGCGCGGCCGCGAGAGACGAAAGGGCGAGTAGGAGGGATAAGCGGAACATAACGGACTTATCTCGTTTTATCAGAAAGCGCTCACTTTCAGATACTTTTTTGTTTCCACGCTCCCCGCCGGAATAAAACAAGGGAGCAGACCGTGGAAAGGGATTCCGCTGCCGGAATCGCGAAGAATACTCCCTCGTATCCCCAATGAAGGGGCACTGCGAGCGTCCAAGCGAGGGGAATCTGAAAGCACCAATAGCAGAAAAAATTTAGTTTGGAAGGAGTTTTGGTGTCCCCCGCGCCGTTGAACGCCTGCATCAGCACCCAGCCCCACGCATAAAAAACGTTACCTGCCGCGATAAAACGGAGGCACTCCACCGCTACATTCTGAACCGCGCGGTCATGCGTGAACAGCGCCGCCAGCGGCAGGGCGAAAACCAGGAAGACAACGGCCATCGCGCCCATGTACGTCATAGTGAAACGGCCAGTTTGGTAAACCGATGCTTCCGCGCGCCCGGGCTTCTTCGCTCCCAGATTTTGCCCCACCAGCGTGGCCGCCGAATTCGACAGGCCCCAGCAGGGCAGACAAACGAACAGGAAGATCCGAATGGCGATGGCGTAGCCGGCCACCGGAATACTGCCGAACGTGGAACACAGGCGCACCAGCGCCACCCAACTTGTGTTGGCGATCAGGAATTGCAGAATACCCGTGAAAGACACCTTCATCAATCGCCAGAGAACGCCCCAGTTGAGCCGCAGCTGATAAACGTGAATTTTTACGCGGCTGTGACCGCCCAGCAGGAAAAACAATTGCAGTGCCACGCCGAGACCGCGGCCGATGGTGGTGGCGACGGCCGCACCCGTTACGTTGAGTTTTGGAAACGGCCCCCAACCGTTGATGAGACAGGGATCGAGGATGATGTTGATCCCGTTTGAAAACCAAAGCACCCGCATCGCAAGCGTGGCGTCTCCGGCTCCGCGAAAGATCGCGTTGATGAGGAAGAGCAGAAAGATCGTGACCGAACCGGCCAGCAGAACTCGTGTGTAGCCCGAGCCCACTTGCACTACTGACGGGTCGGCTCCCATCAGGGTCAGCAGTCGCGGCGCCCACAGCAGCCCCGTGATTCCGACCACAATCGAGATGGCCAAACCGACCGCAATGGCCTGCACGGAACCCACCGCCGCGCCCTCCGGATCTTTCTCGCCGATTCGGCGTGCGACCCAGGCGGTAGTAGCCATGCTGAGCCCCATCGCGACACCGAACACCAGAACCAGCATCGACTCGGTGAGGGCCGCCGCCGCGAGCGAATCCACCCCCAGGCGCGCGACAAAGAACATGTCGACAACGCCAAAAAGAGACTCCATCACCATTTCCAAAATCATGGGGATCGCGAGGACCACAACGGCGCGCCGGAGATTGCCCTCGGTGTAATCGCGAAGGCCTCCCGACAGTGCTTCACGAAGGATGTTGAAGGATTCGGTCAGAGTATTAAAGCGAAACGCTTTATGTCAGGGTACAGCAGTTACTCCGGCTATTGCCGTAGACTGATGCCGCGCGGAAGATCCGCCGGCCGCAGCGATCCGAGCAGAGGCCCATAAAAGGAAATTGGTTAGTTCCCCAACCTTTGCCGTTTTGAATCGTTCCGGTAATGCGCAAGAATAGCTTGGGCGGTGATTCAGTCACGTCGCCAAAAAGCGCGAATCGTGGATATTCCGAATCATCGGTATATTTTTTCACACTTTGCTAAGGAGAAACTCAGTGAGTTTTGATTCCCTGACGAAATGCGTCTTAATTTCCGCAATATTATCGGCCCCCGTCATGGCGGCCGACGTTATTGCGACTGGCCTGAACAACCCGCGCGGCATCGCCCTTGCTCCCAGCGGTGAGTTGTACGTGGCGGAAGCCGGAACGGGTGGAAGCGGGCCGTGCATCCTGAGTTCCAATGGCACTACCCAGTGCCTGGGCGCGACGGGATCCATAACGCGAATCAACCTGCGAACCGGTGCGCAGGAACGAGTCGCCACAGGGCTTCCTTCAATTGCCGGACCGGACGGCAGCAGCGCTATTGGTCCCGCTGACATTTCCTTCCAGGGGCTGGGCAATGGATTCTTCACAATCGGGCTTGGCGCAAATCCGGCATTGCGCGGCGCGTTGGGCCCCGCGGGGTCCACTATGGCGCATACGGCGCGATTGCTTCCGAATGGGAGTTGGAGCCCGGCGGCAGATCTGGGGACCTTCGAAATGACCAACAATCCCGCGGGCGGCCCGGTCGATACAGATCCGTTCGGAATCCTCTCGCTTCCCGGAAAACAGATTGTCGCCGATGCGGGCGGTAATGACCTGCTTGAAGTCAGCGCCAATGGCAGCATCCGCACGCTGGCGGTATTTCCGAACCAGATGGTTGCCGCGCCTCCGTTTCTCGGATTGCCTCCGGGAGCGACTGTTCCGTCGGAACCGGTTCCCACCACGGTGGTATTGGGTCCGGACGGCCAGTATTATGTCGGGGAGCTGACGGGATTTCCTTTTCAACCCGGCTCCGCAAAAATCTACCGCGTGCCAGTGAATGGCGGAACGCCGACCGTCGCGCTCAGCGATTTCACCAACATCATAGATATCGCGTTTGGTCCCGATGGCTCGCTTTTTGTTCTTGAAATTTCGAAGAATGGATTGCTCAGCAAAAATCCATTGGGCGCGCTGATTAAAGTGCGGCCAAACGGCACTCGTACGGAAATCGCCGCGGGTCAATTGTTCATGCCCGGCGGCTTGGTTGTCACTGCGGACGGAACTATATATGTGACGAACTGGTCCGTGCTGCCCGGCGGCGGTCAGGTGCTCCGCATCCAGCAGTAACGGCGCACGAAAAGGGGACAGACGCATTTTACCGGAAAAATGCGTCTGTCCCCTTTTCGCTCTGCTACGTTGAAATTAATGATCGGTATGCGCTGCTGGCTGGGACTTGTTTGCGTTCTGGCGGCCTGCGGACAGGACCGCGAGATCGGCGCCAATTTTGGGTACGGCTTCTACCGGAACGGGTCAATCTATTCTCCGGATGGTCAGGTGACCGCCGGCATCCGAAATCGTTTCGCCGCCGGTATCGATCTCGGTTATGAGTTCTCTAACTATGTCGCGGGCCAGTTTTGCTACCTGTATCACGACGGCCACCCGTTCCTTCAGGGAGCCGGGTCGAAAGTTGATATTCAGGGTCAATCGAACGCCGTAACGCTGGAAACCCTGTTTTATTTCAGGCCGCGAGGCAATCGTTTTCGGCCTTTTATCGCGGGCGGCGCGGGCGCAAAAGGCTACATTATCGCGGGTCCGGAGCCGTTCCCGCAGCCAGTTCCGACCATTGCAACCCTGACCGCCAACGATGTTTGGAAGGTCGTCTTCACGGCCGGCGGCGGCATAACGTACCGGCTGCGTCCTCACATGCTGCTTCGGGCCGAATTTCGTGATTACATGACCACATTTCCCAGGCAACAGATCGTTCCGGCGCCGCACAACACGGCCCGCGGAATCCTTGAGCAATTTACGCCGTTGTTCGGCATCAGCTATACGTTTTAATCGCCGGCTGCCACACCCGGCGGAAATCCCTCAATCCTGTGTTACACTGACACTGATACAAACGAGTAAGAGAAAGAACAGGAGTAGTAACCCTTAAGATGGCATTGGCGGGAGAAGCAAAGCGGCAAGTAGTTGCCCGGAACCAGACCCATAAGTCCGACACCGGGTCGCCGGAAGTCCAAATCGCACTGTTGACCACGCGTATCGCGGAACTCACAGAGCATTTCAAGACACACAAAAAAGATCATTCTTCGCGACGGGGTCTTCTGATCCTCGTGGCGAAACGCAGAAGGTTGTTGACGTACCTCAAAACAACCGGCCCCGAGCGTTATAAGAACGTTCTCACCAAGCTTTCCATCCGCCACTAGTCAGTTCCGGGCCACACTCTACAACGAAGTGACCTTAAAAATACGCGCCTTCGCGGCTTCCCTTGTCCAGCCAGGGGCAAATCAAGCCGCTCGAAACCGTGTAATGAATCGATGGCTCGCATGATTATGCGGGCCGTCCCAGTTTTGTCTCAGCCTCCGCGGCTTTGGACCGGGCTTCGGCTGCTTTGGGCCGAGTCCACCCCTCCTGCTGTCTCCCTCGCCAAATCAAAACTTATACAAGGAAGTCCAGGGAACGTAACCTGGCATCAAAACTCATGAACGTACACACAGTAGAAGTCGATCTCGACGGCAAAAAACTTACCCTCGAAACCGGCAAACTTGCCAAGCAGGCCGGTGGCGCCGTGGTCGTCCGGATGGGGGACTCCGTGGTGCTCGTCACCGCCTGTACCGCCGCCCGCCCGAAGCCCAACCAAAGCTTCTTCCCTCTCACCTGCGACTATCGCGAATTTACTTACTCGGCGGGCAAAATCCCTGGCGGCTACATCAAGCGTGAAGGCCGCATGTCTGAGAAGGAAACTCTCACCAGCCGCATGATCGATCGCCCCCTGCGGCCGCTCTTTCCCGAAGGCTACCTGAACGATACCCAGATTATCGCGATGGTCATCTCGGCCGACCCCGAAACCGATCCCGGCGTTCTCGCCATCATCGGCGCCGGCGCAGCCCTCGCTATTTCCGATATTCCGTTCCATCACATCGCCAGCGCGGTCCGCGTCGGCATGGTAGAGGGCAAATACGTCGCCTGCCCCACCTACACCGAATCGCGCGCTTCGAAGCTCAACATCATCGTGGCCGGCACGGAGCAGGGAATTGTCATGGTCGAGGCCGGCGCCCAGCAGGCTTCTGAAGAAGAAGTGCTCGGCGCTCTCGAATTCGGCCTCTCCTGCTGCCAGAAAATCGGCGCAGTGGTGAAGCAACTGGTAAAACTCGCCGGCAAAACCAAGCGCGAATACAAACCTGCCGAAATCGACACCGCTCTGGCCGCGGAGATCGAAAAGAAGTTCCGCGCCGACCTTACCGACGCTCTCAACACCAAAAAATACGAGAAGCTCGAAAGCTACGCCCGCGTTGACGCTCTTCATGACCAAGCCATTGCCGAAGCTGCCGACGATAAGAAGGCCGAAGCCGGCAAGCTCTTCGATGCCCTCAAAGAAAAGATCTTCCGCGACGAAATGCTCGATGCGCGCCGTCGTCCCGATGGCCGCGGCTTCGAAGAAGTTCGCGAAATCTGGGGCGAAGCGGGCATTCTGCCCCGCACCCACGGTTCCGCCGTTTTCTCACGCGGTGAAACTCAGGCGCTGGTCACAGTTACGCTGGGCACCAAAGACGATGAACAGCGCGTGGAACTGCTCGAAGCCGGTGAAAGCTTCAAGCGTTTCATGCTGCACTACAACTTCCCCCCGTTCAGCGTCGGCGAGACTGGCTTCATGCGCGGCCCCGGCCGTCGCGAAATCGGCCATGGCGCTTTGGCCGAGCGCGCGGTCAGCGTCGTTCTGCCGGAGGAGTCGAAATTCCCCTACACTCTCCGAGTGGTGAGCGACATTCTTGAATCGAACGGCTCCAGCTCCATGGCGTCCGTTTGCGGCGCCAGTATCGCTCTCATGGATGCCGGTGTACCGATAATCGCCCCGGTCGGCGGCGTTGCCATGGGTCTCGTGAAGGAAGGCGACAAGTACGCAATCCTGACCGACATCGCGGGCGCTGAAGATCACTACGGCGATATGGATTTCAAGGTCGCCGGCACCAAAGACGGCATCACGGCGCTCCAGATGGATATCAAGGTTCCCAACGTCACCACGGAACTGATGAAAGAAGCGCTCGATCAGGCGAAGCGCGGGCGCCTGCACATTCTCGGCAAGATGGACGAAGTCATTCACGCGACTCGCTCCGACATGTCGCCCTACGCGCCGCGCATCTACACCACCAGGATTCCGCAGGACAAGATCCGCGACGTCATTGGACCCGGCGGCAAGGTGATCCGGGGCATTATCGAGCAGACCGGCGTCAAGATCGATGTCGAAGACGATGGCACCATTCATGTGGCATCGAGCGATCCCGAAGCCGCCAAAAGAGCGCTCCAAATCATTGGCGATCTGACGGCGACGGCGGAAGTCGGCAAGACCTACCTCGGCAAAGTAGTCCGCCTGGTAGACTTCGGCGCCTTCGTCGAAATCTTCCCCGGTACCGATGGCCTGCTCCATATCAGCGAAATCGCGGAAAACCGAATCAAGGAGGTCCGCGACGAACTGAAAGAGGGCGACCAGATCCTCGTTAAAGTGCTCGGTCTCGAAGGCAACAAAATCAAGCTCAGCCGCAAAGCCGTTCTCAAGGAACAGCGCGAAAAGCTGGCCGCCAAGCAGTAAGCCTCGGCTTACCCGCCAAATTAAAAAAGGCGAGCCTTCGGGCTCGCCTTTTTTGATTGTCGGCAGGAAACCGCCGGGGTTTGACTTCATCCCACCCAAGGCAATTAACCAGTATCCGGCGGCCCCTGGCAAAACACGATTTATAAGCCTCGCGATTCAGCCGCATAACAAGATGCCTGCCCCGCCGAAAATCCCGACTGCCAAACGCGCCGCAGGCGCTTGTTCATACCTCGTTGGCCAAAGGGTAACGGGGCCGTGGGTGAATCACTTATGTGGCCGGCAATAAAAAACGCTGTCGATGGCTTGCGCAGTTTGGCCCGATTGTGTTGTTCCGTAGCTCCGCAACTGGCCCGTGGTGGTGGGATGAACGGGAACTCCTCCGGCTTGCCCGCCAACAAACCCGGCCACCCGCTCGGCAGTGAACTTGCTCCAGTGGATTCGTCCGCCCGGAAAAGCGCTGAAAGCAAACCTCGTGCCTCCCGTCGATAACTCTTAAGCGTTGCTTCGACGCAAACCCCGTTCCCCATCGAGGTGATTGTCGAACCTAATCAGCAGGTCTCCGACGGACTTGGGCGTCCGTATGTATATCCGGCACTGGCTTTCCGGGCGACCCGGTTGCCGCAAGGAGACTTTCGCCGGATTATGCCGAGAAGATCAAATCAGGCCCGCTTACCCCCTTGGAGCCCCACGGTACTGCAATCAATTCACGTCCGCAGCACTCGGCATAATCCGGTACTCGGCGCAGGGCCGCTTAACGGTCCTTCGAAAACCTCTGAATCCTTCGAAAAACACGATTTATAAGCGTATCGAAGTCACCGCATAAAAAGATGCCGAACGCGCCGGAGGGGCTTTTTGACACCACGTTGTGGCCAAAGCGCAGGGGGGCGGCCGCGGGTGAATCACAAACATTTCACAATTATTATCCTATTGAACTCAATAAGTTAATTGATTGTGGGCGTTTAGTACGAGCTGTACGCATGTTAGTTTTCGTGCAGGAAGAGATTCTGTGGCGAGGCGAATTAAGGCACTGAGGGAGACATGGAAGACAACAGGCGCTCCGGGATTCCGGCTGCTGTTTGGCAGGATTTTGAAACGAGGAATGCGAACGGGGAGGCATTTAAAATCGCTGATTTCGCGCGAATGCTTGAGAGGGCTAGGAAGTCGCAGGCCCAGGCAACCGACTCGCAGGTGGCTCTGCTTTGGGGAGAATTATGGAAACAGACACCGTTCAACGAATAATTCATTATCTTCCCCTGCCAAGCCAGGAAAAATTTCATCGGTCGGCTGCCACATTCAAAGGTTTTTCGGGCCCTATTGGGTCGGGGAAGAGTCAGGCGCTGTGTCAGGAGGCGATTCGGCTCAGTTACCAGAACCCGGGCAGAACGGGCTTGATTGGGGCGCCAACTTATCCGATGCTGCGGGATGCAACGCTCGCATCTTTGACCGAGGTGCTGAACGACAACGAATTGCCGTTTGAAGTGAACAAGTCTGAGTTCGTGCTGACGATGAAGCATACGGGATCGAGAATCCTGTTGCGGTCAGTGGATGAATTCGAGCGGTTGCGCGGAACGAACCTCGCGTGGTTCGGGATTGACGAGCTTACTTACTGTCAGGAAGGGGCGTGGTCAAGGCTGGAGGGGCGACTGCGGGATCCGAAAGCGAAGGTTCGGCGCGGGTTCGCCGTGTGGACGCCGAAAGGCTTCGACTGGGTTTACCGAAGGTTTATCGAGAAGCCGGTCCCGGGTTATGCGGCAGTTATGGCAAAGCCTTTCGAGAACAAATTCCTGCTCGGTGAGGTGCCCGACTTCTACGAGCGTCTGAAGGGTAGTTACGACGAGAATTTCTTCAGGCAGGAAGTAATGGGGGACTACCTGAACCAGAAGGGCGGACTGGTTTACACGGCTTTTGCGAGGAACACGAACGTCAGAAAGATGCAGGTCGATACGGGGCAGCCTG
>Ga0105240_10000649_pt1 | contig 64145 bp, 47 predicted proteins | sample KBSC54metaG_FD_80426 | JGI IMG/M metagenome (GOLD analysis project Ga0105240, IMG submission 80426) | Corn rhizosphere microbial communities from Kellogg Biological Station, Michigan, USA - KBS C5-4 metaG | ecosystem: Host-associated > Plants > Roots > Rhizosphere > Soil | place: Michigan, USA... | reverse complement strand
CTCGTCTGCGTAGCCTGCAGCCGGACACTCTTTTGAACCGCCAGTTTCTCCGGCGTCACATCCGGCGACAAAGGTTTTTCGACAATACCCGCATCCAGCCAGGCGCCACCCGCCGTATTGGCAACATGAACGGCAAGTACATTGGTGCCCGTCTTTAACACTCCCTTTTCCAAAGGGATATAAATAAATTTGCCCGTCCACCCCGTTTTTTGATAGATCGGCGAACCATTAAGATAGACCTCCACATTGTCGTCATGCTGCAGTTTGAGGTATAACGGACCGGAACGCGCACCCCCAATCGTAAACGTCCTCCTTACCCATAGGTCCTTGCTCTTCCAGACAGTACCCGGCACACTGCTGTTGTCGGTGAAAGGAGCCTTGCCCACATTCCATCCCGTCTCCCCGAATTCCACCTTCATCCAGTCCGCCGAAGGAGCCGTCTCCGTGTATTTAACATCATACGCTTTTTCGTCGCTGGCCGGAAGGATCGTCTTATAACCCGGTTCCACCGCACCCAGGAAACGATATACCACACCATCCACCTTTACCATACCTAGCAACGCCTGATCGGTACCCGTCCAATGCTTGGTGGGCGCCGCATTCAGCGTATCCGTCATAGACCAGATACTGAAATAAGGGTCATGTGTGATCAAAGGATACGCAGGAGCCCGCAACGACGACTGTGCAACTGCAAACTGACATGCCAATAACAGGCACCATGTAATAATTCTGTTCTTTTTCATATTATACTAATGAGACGGTTTTAGCAATGCCTTTTTTTCACTTACTGGCTCTCCAAAAACAGGTAACCCATCCGCACTCCACGTAAATAGCTGCGCCCGGGGCGATCGCTCCCTTCCACACCCCTGACCGGGCTTTGAGTTGGCATGATATAGCAGCCAGCTCTCCTTTCCATCAGGAGATAAGAAAAAAGAGTTATGCCCCGTGGCATAGACCTGGTTTTCTTTGGACTGCTGGAACACAGGAACAGAAGATTTCTTCCAGGCATCGGGATTCAACACATCGCTCCCCCCGGTAAACCGAAGCATCCCTAAAGCGTAATTGTCCGTCCAGCAGGCGCTGGCCGAATATATGACAAACAGATCATTTCCATGCATCAACGCCTGCGGTCCTTCATTGACGTTAAGATGAGGAGGGGTCTCCCCTTTCAGGTCCCCTATCTTCTCCCATCCATAGTCAGGGCTGCTGATAAGGACACGCTTACCCTCTATTTCCCACGGGTTTTTCATTTTTGCGATATAGATATTCTGCTGGCCGTTGACATCCCCTTCCCAACCAGACCACAAAAGATACAGCTGGCCCCTGTAACGGAACACATCCCCATCGATGGCCCACCTGTCCGACGGATCCGCCAGTTTGCCCTTGAACACCCATTCTCCCTGTAAAGGGTCGGCACTGGCATTCTCCAGCACATACAAACGGTGACCCTTGTTATTCCCACCATCCGCGGCAAAATAAGCATACCACTTCCCCTCTAAAAAAAGCACCTCCGGCGCCCACAGATCTTTCGAATATTCCGTACCCGGCGGAGGCATAAAGATCGTCTTATGTTCCGCATGCCGCAAGTCCGTAATATCCCTTGTCTTCCACAATTCCAGCCGGTCCCCCATCGTATGCGTGTAATAATAATAGCCATCCTTATAAAAACTATACGGATCAGGCCCCGACGGCAACAATGGATTGGTAAAGGTCGTCCCCTCACCGGCCACACCCGGGTCAGCCCCCTCCCCACCAACACCGGCCAGGCCCGCCGCATCCACCACCGGAAAAGCCGATATCCGCAGCCGCGCCCCACCCATCGGCACCAGCGTCAGTTCCACCACCGGCGCATCCGTATGCACAGGACTCTGCGGCAGCACCCCACACAACCCGTACTGATCCACCTTCCATGCCGGTATCTGCCTCCCTTTCGCCTGTATCACGATAGGGGCAGCCGCATTGGTAAAAGGATTATCATCCGAAGGCCAATCCCTTCTCTTTACCATAAACGCCCCCAAACCGTCGCTGCCATCCAATACCAACCCATAATTCCAGTCCGAAGCCGGGAATATCTCATAGGATGGCCACTTGCTCGCATCCGCATTCTCCTGCCAGCGCGCGTCCCCCTGGGCCGTCTCCTTGCTATTCCTTTGCTCATACCGCTCATCGATCTTTAACGAAAATCCCAGCGGACCATAGCTCACGCTCACACTGTTCTTATTCCTGTCCCATTTCCGTAAACGAAGCGACATCGGCAGCTCGATCAGGATCTTATCCCCCTCTTTCCAGGTCCCGCTCAACCTCACATAGCTCCCCGGACCAGGCCCCGAAACCACCACCTCCCTGCCGTTCACAGACACCTTAAAACTTTTACACCAATCAGGCACCCGCAGATACAAAGGGAAGGACACAGGACCCGCCGACCTCACGGTCAGCTGCACCTGCTCTTCGAAAGGATAGTGCGTAGTCGCCTCTATCGAGACCTCCCGTCCACGACCGACCTTGGCCAACACGACGCCTTCCGTATATAATTGAGCGGCCAGCCCGTTATCAGGCGTGGCCATCCAGGCATTTTCCGCATAATACACCCATCCCGCCGCATGGTTGTGCTGGCAGCACCGGCTGCTGAAGGGGTTCATCATCAGGAACGGCCCCTCATTGGCAATCCCCGGCGCATGGTTACTGCTGTCGCTCCTCACCATGTTGGGAGCTGTGAGATACCTCAGTGACCTGTAGTCAGGCATAAAAGCCGCCGGAAAAGTATTAAAAGCGACATCCTCGCAATTCTCCGCCCACTTCGTATCTCCTGTCTGCCTTAGCAGCCACTGATCCGAGGTCATTTGCTCCACCATCCCGCAAGTCTCCACCGCCTGACGGGGATCGTCATATCCCTTTCGGGCATTCTCATCCGAACCAAACATGCCCCCGGGCACCTGCCCATAAATATTCCTCACCAACGCAAAATCATTGTAAGTAGCATCCCTGTCCTCCACGCGATGACTCTGCAGATAATAGGTCGCAGGTTCCCTGAAACATTGGGCGATATTCACGTTATGCCAGTTGGGAAGATTATCTTTCTGCCGCCAGTTCGCCGTATTACCATCGATCTTCGTGGCCAGATCCAGCAGCCACGCCTCACCCGTCCGGTTATACAGCCAGTAAACGCTCAGCATATTATCTCCCCCACGGCTGTTCTCCCAATAATCCTCCAAAAACTTATTATCCGGCAAAGACAGCTCCCATTTAAAATACCGGCTCATGAACTTCAATACCCTTGCATCATGGGAATACTCATAGTAAGATTGCAAACACCACAGCATAGGCATATTGGTCCAAAGGTCCCGGTTGCCATTCCGCTCAACCATTGGTCCAAAATCCCCATTCTCCCGCTGATTCGCCAGTACATGATCGATCCAGAACTTTGTTTCTTTGATCATCGCCGGATCCCGGAGCATATATCCGATATTCCCATACCCCTTCAGCCAGTACGGTAATTCCTCCCATCCATATTTGCCCTTGCCGTCCTTTGCAAGCCAGGCATTATCTTTCTTGGACAGCCAGACACTGATCTCACCCAGATGGCCCGTAAGCCCATCCCGCTGCAGCTCCAGCTGCCTTCTCAGCCAGCCTCCCGGGCGGAAGGCCGTCACCGGCAGCTTCTCGAACGACTCCCTCAGCAACGGCGCCCTATTCCCCAGATAAGAACTGTTCACCACACCCGTAGACGGCGGCCCCTGTACCAATTCCGCAACAACATCCTGCGCCGCCGAAACAAAGGGTACAGATAAAAAACAGCAAAAAACAAAAACCCATCTTTTCATAAGCTAAAATTATAAGGTCACCTGTCACTTTCATAACAGGTGACCATTTGTACACGCAAACTACGGATATATACCGTAATATGACGTCGATGCAGAATTACTGAGGATCACTGAGGTCGTATTCCGTCATACGTGGCAACGATCTGCGGACCGGAGCCGCCTCCATAGACCATGGTGTTGAATTGATGCCGGAAGCCGGTACCGGCAAAGAAAAGCCCCACCGCCAAAAAAAGCATGACTACTTTGTTCAATAAGAAACTGGATTTCGCACGGGGACGCGATAAGGTCATTTGATTCATAAAAGATAAAATTTAAAGGTTTAAACACTATTGAAAAAAAATGATCCCTCATTAATACTGCACCTTCACCACCGGCGTAAAGATCATGTCCTCCACACCGGCTATTTTCAGCCCTACACGTGCATACACATAGTTCTGGGTAGGATAGGTGGCCGGCACCGTTACATTCAGGGTGACATGGTCGGGGTCAGTGATGTCTGCACCTGCGATATCCGTACTGGCAATATTGTCAGCGCCTGAGACGAACTGGGTCTTATTGATATACAACGTCACTCTTTCGACATCCTTGGCCACCGCAGGGTCAGCGATCACCTTTATCACGGAAAAGTTCGCCGTCACCGCACCGCTGCCGCCGGTGAACGTGGCTCCCCGTAACATATAATACGGAGTAACCTCCAGATCCAGCGTTTGACTGCCTCTCAGCGTCACCGCCAGGCTGTCCGGGTTGCCGTTCGCATCCGTTTTCCAGAGAAAAGGCCCCTGTCCGTTGGGTATGATGAGCTTGTAGTCGCCGTCGAACAGCGAAAAGGAATACAGGCCTTCCTGGGAAAAGTCGCCGTTAATGGCGCCTACTTTGCCGAAACCATATTGGTACAGCTGCAATGGCACCTGGTTCCTTTCCACTCCGATGCTGTCACCCTTATACATCAACCTGCCCTTCAGAATGGAAGCAGGCGCTTTATAGTTGTCCTTGCTGCAGGCAGCCGCCGTGCAAACCAGGAACAACAATAATATATATCGATAATTATACCTCATAATTGATAGATTGATGGTTAAGCTTATTGATTCGGTTGTTTAACGATCTTCGGATTGGCCGCCCGGACATCATCCCCGATAAAAGAGTAATAGTTGCCCAGGGTGAACCGGTTCGTACCTGTCACCTTCGAAGGCAGAACCTCCCGGAACACCCATTTGCCGTTGTTCGGACTGGATGGATTGTAGTAGCGGTAAGGCCACAAACCCCAGGGCTGCGTGCTCCGCTTGTCGGCTTTGCCGATATTGCTGCGCAGATCGCTGAGGGCCGTTGCCGCCCCATCCCATACTTTCGTCGCCAGTCTCCATCGTCTCATATCATACAGGATATGCCCTTCAAAGGCCAGCTCCACACGACGCTCATGCACGATCCTGTCGAAGGTGATCTCCGCAGGCAGCAGGTCGACGGTAAAGCCCGCACGCTGCCGTATCTGGTTGATATATCCTGCTGCAGTCCCCGGATCACCCAGTTCAAAAGCCGCCTCAGCCGCATTCAATAAGACCTCCCCAAGACGATAGTGGATCCAGGGTACGTCGCTGCCCCTTCCCCGCCGGCCCGACCCGATGGTAGGATCAATGAACTTACGGATATAAAAGCCCGTCTGCGTGTGATACCTTACTCCGTTGATGGGACCATCCTCGCCTACCAGCTGTACTTTGACATTGGTGCCAGGCAAGGTGTCGTGGTCTGCAGCATTACCGGCAGTCACAATACTTCCATTAGCCAGGAGATAGCCCGCCCAGATATCCACCGTCGCACCCTTGAACCGGTAGGAGTCCACCGTATCGAAAGGCACCATTACAGTACCCCTCAACCGCGCATCCCTGCCGGCAAAAATATCTTGGGGATGCGTATATAAGGAGTCTTTCCCGCCCGATGTCCGCGTCGGCAGTGGCGCAAACGAATTATCCAGGAGCTCGAAAGACTCTACTAAATTCAGCGAAGGATTGATCCGGCCCGCATCATCGGGCTCGTCCGTGATGGAGAAAGGCTGATTATTGGTGGTAAAGCCATGTGTTCTTCCGCTGAGCGCTTTATAGTCCGTGATAAAGATGGATTCCTGGTTCACCGAGCTCTTGTCCAAAAAGATTGCGGCAAAATTGTCCGACAGATCAGGCAGCACCTTGTACAGTTTGTATACCCCGGCTCCGCCGTTGATGATGGACTGCGCCGCCGTCAACGCCTTTTGATAATAATCCTGCGCCTTGGCGGATGGAATACCCACTTCACCACCCGGCAAAGAAACGCCAGGTGTAGTGGCGCCATACTTGGCAATGCTGCCCGCGTACAAAGCAGCTCTTGCTTCCATCGCCAGGGCCGCCGCCTTGCTGGCACGGCTCTTATCGTTCTGGTCGGCAGGTAATTGATCCTTTATAGCCTCAGCCTCGCTGATAACAAAATCATACATGTCCGACTCTTTGGCTCGCGGATGTTGCAAATAAGAGGGATCACCCTTGTAATCATAGGTCTCGGAATGCAGGATCAGGGGAACACCTCCATACCGCTTTGTCAGCTCGAAATAATAGTTTGCCCGGAGAAAACGGCCTTCTGCATTGAACCGGGCTTTGTCTCCGGCTGATAGCTTGGTGGATGCGCTGTCCCGCTCGATAAAGAGGTTCAGCTCACGGATATAAGTATACGCGTCCTTCCAGTTGACGCCCCAGCTTCCATATCCCCAGCCGGTGTTTTGCACGATATCATAGGCTCCCTCATCAGAAATAAAGCTTTCGCTGAAATCCCCGAACGAACGCCAGCCCTGGTCAAAGTTGGAGAAGGCCAGCTGCCGGTTGTATAAATCACCCAATACCGATAATACCAGCGCAGGATCAGAAAATACGGTTTCAGTCGGGACTATGCTGTTCGGTGGTATCTCCAGGAAATCACTATCCTTCTTACACCCACCCAGACAGGTCCAAAGAGACAACGCAATAAAATAAAATGACTTTTTCATATGTTTCGTCAATCAGTTGAATTAAAAAGTAAGATTGCAACCCACGTTCACGACCTTGCTCTGCGGATGCTGCAGGCTATTGTCATCGATGACCTCTGTATCGATGTTGTACTGATGCAGGTTGTCGATGGAGAAGAGGTTATAGGCATTGACATATACCCGCGCCTTCACCAAACCAGCCTTCTTGGAAATATGCTGCGGCAAGGTATACCCCAGCTCCAGCGTGCGGGCCCTGAGATATCTTACATTATGCATCCAGAAAGTAGACTGTACACTGTAGTCGCTGTGACCATTGCCTGGGTTATATCTGTTAGCAGGGTATTTGCCCGGTATCCATTTACTATTGATGTCGAAAGGATCTGCACGGTGCCACCTGTCCTTGAATATCGTATTCAGGTTGCCATTGCCCTGGAATGCCCAGCGGGATTCCCAGTTCTGATACCAGGTATAGCCTGCCGCTCCTGAAAAGTCCAGGTGCATATCGAATCCATTGTAGCCCGCAGCTATCGAAAATCCAAAGTTGATGTTCGGTTGTGTCCCATACCCATACCCGATAGGCCGCTGGTCATCGCCATTAATCCTGCCATCGCCATTGACATCCTGGTAGATCAGGTCGCCGGGGAGCAGCGTACGGTTGCCCTGTCCATCGATATCCACCTTATAGCTGTTGATCTGGTCCTGGGACGTGAACTGGCCGATGCAATTATAGCCCCAGCCGATGTCAGTGTACCTGCTCTCGCGGGAATTGTAATACTTGTCGATCGAGTTCTGGAAAGTCGGATTGTAGCTGTGCAGGAACTTCTTCCGGCTGATAGAGAAGTTACCGCTGACGCTATACACGAACTTGCGGACATTACCGTTGTAGGCAATGCTCATCTCACCGCCATACTGCGCGTCGCTGTTCACATTCTCCTTGGGGAGATCATATCCCAGCTCAATCGGTACTATTACCACATTCTTTACGTCGATCAGGCCATCCCGCTTGCGGTAGAACCAGTCAAAAGAACCCGTGATCTTCCTGTTCAACAGGCTATAGTCGATACCAATGTCAGTCACCTTGCTCTTCACCCAGGAGAAACGCGTGGAAGGAATACCCTTGTCACGGCTCACGGTCAGCGGATTGCCGCCTATTATAGCCGTACCCTGGTTATAGTTGTATCCAGCCAGGTAGGAATAAGGAGTAATAATGGGGTCCGTACCATTGGGGGCCCTGTCATCACCCAGCTGGCCATAGGAACCGCGGATCTTCAGGTCGGACAAGAGAGAACGTTTCCCCAGCATACGATTGAACCACTCTTCTTCCGTCAGTCTCCAGCCTGCAGAGAACCCGGGGAAATAACCCACCCGGTATCCCGGCGCAAAGAGATAGCTGGCGTCACGGCGTACAGACGCTTCGAAGAAATACCGGTTGGCATAGTTATAGGTCAACCGACCGATATAGCCGATACGCGCTTCCTTATCATCACTATCCTCATACCTGTCGGCCGTCGGGAAATAGATCAGGGGCAGGTTGTTTGACACAGGCGAAGCATGGATCCAGTTCCTCGTCCTATGCTTCGTCATCCTCTCCGCCACCACCGTTGCACCCACAGTATGATCTCCAAAACTATTATTGTAATTGATCTGCGCCTGCTGCGTGACATTGTTCTGCTTGATCTGCTCCCGTTCGCGCCAGGGATTGGTGCTTCCGTTGGTCACTTTATACGTATCGCTGGCGGCGTCATACGTATAGGCATTATAGGTATACTCCTGGTTGTTCAGAAGATAATCTTCTATATAATAAGAATACACACCCTTCACATTGAGCCCCTTTACCCCGGGTATCTCATATTCCGCATGGAAATTCGCCTGCAGCACCCGCTTGTCACTGTGATAAACACCAGCCAGCGTTTTGTTCAGATAAGCATAGTTCGTCTGCTGCTTCGATCCCATATCCGCCAGGTACTTGGGATTGTCATTGGCATAAGGCCTGTCCATTGGCGTATTGTTCAGGACGGCGTAACGGGCCAGCCAATAATCATCACCCCCTGGAACACCCGGATTCTCATGGGTCTCGATACGTCCGTTGATATCTATGCCCGCTTTCAGCCCATCTGCCAGCTTTGCCGTGACATTCGACTGGATATTGCTCCTGCGGAACATATATTCCTTACCCTGTTGGGAATTTTGATAGAAGGTAGTACCGGATACATAATACTGCACCTTGTCGCTGCCACCATTGACATTGATGTTGACAGAATTCTGCGGCGCGTTTTTGTTTGCGAGGATGAACTTACGCCAGTCAAAGCTCCTGTAGGCAGGATCAGTGCCCGCCTTGGCCGCATCCAGTATCGCCTGCGTGATCGCCGTCCGCTTGGATGGATCAGACTCATGGATGTTGCTGTTAACTTCCGCATCCGCCTTATAATATAAATACTCATAGGTATTGTTCAGTACCTTGGGGAACCTGAACCAGTTCTGCCATCCGGCATAAGCGTCTACATTAATATTATTACGGCCGATCGTCCCTTTCTTCGTCGATACCACCACTACGCCATTGGCAGCCCGTACCCCATAAATGGCGGCGCTGGCATCCTTCAAGATCGTGATGCTCTCGATATCGTTGGGCGACAGGTTGTTGAATTGACCTTCATCCTGCTGTATCCCATCGATGACATACAATGCAGGCCCATAATTACGGATCTGTATAGCAGCCGACGCACCCGGCCTGCCATCCGGCATGCGGAAGGTCACTCCCGGCAGTTTACCCGCCAGCGTCGTGCTCACCGTCGCACCGCCATGTACCCGCTCGATGTCCTTCGCCGTCACCGTGGCAATGGCCCCCGTCAATGAGGCTTTCTTCTGCGTACCATACCCCACGACGACAACCTCGCTCAGATCCTTATTGGCCTGCTGGAGAGGTATCCTGAGATCAGTCTTCTTGCCCACCCTGACTTCATACGCCGAATAGCCCACAGAGGTAAATAATAGCACAGATCGCTCTCCGGCGACACGAATGGTAAATTTTCCATCCGCTCCGGTAATAACGGCATTATTGGTTCCCTTCTCAGACACCGTCACCTGGGAAATACCCCCTCCGACACTATCCGTTACGATGCCGGACACTGTCACCTTCGTGTCATTCTGTGAATAACCAACCACCGTAAATGCAAGGGAAAAGAGTAGTAGAAATGAAAATTTCATACAGCAATTAATTGTTGGTTTTGAAAATCAATGCAAACGTTTACATGGTTTTTATCAGGGTAAATCCCTAATTTTATCCGCTTGTCGAAAGTAGAAGTTATATACGAGGCCATTGATTCACTCCGTATCATAATTTTTGCAAAATGTTACATTTGAAAAACTCCTACATACTCCTGTCGCTATTACACATCATCGTCTGCCTCCACCGGACAAACGCTCAACCCTATTATTTCAGACACTACCAGGTGGAGAACGGTCTCTCCAACAGCACCGTGTTCTGCAGCACACAGGATAAGAATGGCTTCCTCTGGTTCGGTACAAAAGAAGGACTCAACCGCTTCGACGGCTATCACTTCAAGCTTTTCAACAGCAATACCAAACCCCTGGGCAGCGATATGATCTACTGTATCTTCAACGATGCAGCCGGCACCCTGTGGGCAGGAGGACAGAATGGACTTTTTGTATTTCAACAGCAGCAGGAAAAGCTGGTTCGTGTGATCGACTCCCTCGCAGAGATAAATTGGATACAGACAGACGACAACAATAATCTCTGGTTCCTTTCCCTCAACAGCGTCTACAGATACAACCTCATTACCCGGCAGCTAAAACACTTTCCCGAAGCGCAATACGTCACTTCCATCTGTAAGAGTGAGGATGGCAGCATCTGGTTTACCATCAACAACGGGTACATCGAAAGATTCAATGAAGCGACTGAAACCTTCACCACCTTTGATATTTTCTCCCACTCCCCCACACCCAACACACGGTGGCTGCAACGGATACGCTATGCCGGGAATCACCGGCTTCTCATCGCCACCAACGACCAGGGCCTGAAAAGCTTCGATATCGCCACAGGGGATTATAAGGACATACTCACCTATAATCCCGACAAAACCACCATCTACGTCAGAGACATATTACAATATTCCGCCGATGAGTTCTGGCTGGGGACAGAGTCAGGCATCTTTATCCTGAACATCAACACCGGCCAGACGACCAACCTCCGGAAAAAATTCCTGGACCCCTATTCACTCTCCGATAACGCCGTGTACAGTCTTTGTAAAGACTCCGAAGGAGGCGTATGGGCAGGCACCTTCTTCGGCGGAGTAAACTACTACTCCAGGCAATATTCCTCCTTTCAGAAATATTACCCCGACAATTCAAAAAATTCCATCAGCGGCAGCGCCCCCCGCGAGATCTGCCAGGACCCCTATAATAATATATGGATAGGCACTGAAGATGCCGGCCTGAACAAGCTGGACATAAAAACAGGCGCCATTACACATTTTATGCCTTCAGGCGCTCCCACGGACATCGCCTACACCAACATTCACGGTTTGCTATCCATAGGCAACGAACTCTGGATAGGCACCTTCGAGCACGGCCTGGACGTCATGGACATACGGACAGGTAAGGTCATAAGACATTATATGGCAGGCCCTGGCCCCCATGATCTGAAAAGTCACTTCGTCCTCTCCCTGATAAAGGCCACCGACGGCAACCTCGTACTGGGCACCTCGAATGGGGCCTACACCTATAACAGAAAGACCGATGGCTTTACCCTCATTCCGGGAATACCTTTTGGTACATTCGTAGCCATCATACTGCAGGATCACGAAGGCATGATCTGGATAGGGACCCATGGCCGGGGAGTTTATCGCCAGGACCCCGCCACCGGCAACCTGATCAACTTCCCCGGTGACGCCACGGACGGCAAAGGCCTTTCCTCATCCATCATCAATGCCATCGCAGAAGACAGTCAACACAACATTTGGATCTCCACCGAAGGCGCCGGCCTCTGTAAGCTGGGCCCCGATAGAAAGACATTCTTCACCTATACCACCGCTAACGGACTGCCCAGTAATTTTATCTTCCGGTTTATAGAGGACAATAACAACGATTATTGGGTGACAACCTCGAAAGGACTGGCCAATATCCGTAAGGACGACCACACCATCAAAGTCTACACAAAAGCCAACGGACTGCTCAACGATCAATTCAATTATAATTCAGGATTTAAGGACAAGGATGGGCGACTGTATTTCGGCAGCGTCAGGGGAATGATCACCTTCTATCCAAATGACTTTGTACGGGGAGGCTTCACCCCACCTGTGTACATCACAGGCTTCCAGGTAGATAATATAGAGCAGAAGATCAACACAGACAGCTCATTCCTGAAAAAGTCCATTATCTATACCGATAAGATCACACTTCCCTACGACCAGTCTTCCTTCAGCATCGACTTTGCCGCACTTAGCTACTCGTCTCCTGAAAGGACCGAATACAGTTACATCATGCAGGGGCTTGACAAAGCCTGGACTCATTTAAATACCAACCGCAAGGTCTACTTTACAGGTCTCGCCCCCGGCACTTACACCTTTAAGCTAAAAGCAGCCGTCGGTGGTCACTGGACCCGTCAGGAAAAAGAGCTTTCCATCATCGTGCTCCCTCCCTTCTGGGCCACCGGCTGGGCCTACTCAGCCTATGCCCTGCTCATCATACTCCTCATATGGTACATCGTCCGCAGCTATCATCGTCGCACAGAAATAAAAAAGGAAAAAGAGATCTATGAGGCCAAATTCGATTTCTTTACCAACATCGCTCATGAAATTCGTACCCCGCTGACACTGATAAAAGGGCCCACGGAAAATCTCAGGGAAAAAATAGACGAGCTGCCCGGCATAAAAGAGGATGTGATCACCATGGAAAGAAATACCAACAGGCTGATCGCCCTCGTCACACAGATCCTGGACTTCAGACAGACGGAAACCAGGGGCTTTAGCCTCGATTTCACCAGGGTCAATATAACGGAAGTATTGCAGGAGACATACCTCAGCTTCCATGCCATGGCCAAAAAGAAGCACCTCGGTTATCACTTCGAACACCCCACCGCCGATGTCTATGCCATGGCCGACGAGGAAGCCCTCAATAAGATATTCAGCAACCTTTTCAGCAATGCCGTGAAATATGGACAGACACAGGTATATGTCAGGCTGTTGACGCCAAAGACCGAAGAGGACGACATCATCGTCGAAATAGCAAACGACGGCCCCCTTATCCCACAGGAAATGAAGGAAAGGATCTTCGAGCCTTTTTACAGACTGAAAGAAACCATCCGGCAAAAAGGCACAGGCATTGGACTGGCCCTGGCCCGGTCATTGGTGGAATTGCATAAAGGCAGCCTCTTCCTCGACGACACCTGGCCCGGCATGAATAAATTCAAGCTGATACTGCCCCGGCGGCCACAACCGGGGAAAAAAGAGAAAAGCCGGTCAACCAACTATTCCAACCCCATAAAATAAAAGTATATGCTGCCATTGATCTTATTAGTCGACGATGAAGAAGAGATCCTCGAATTCCTGGAAAGGATACTCAATAGTCGTTATGCTATTCTGAAAGCCGCCAATGGAAAAGAAGCCCTGAAGATCCTGGAGACAGAGGCCGTACAGCTCGTCATCAGCGATGTGATGATGCCCGATATGGATGGCTTCGCATTGTGTAAGATCATCAAATCCACCATCGACTACTCCCACGTCCCCGTCATACTGCTGACTGCGAAGAATACCATCCAGGCTAAGGTCGAAGGTCTGGAGCTGGGCGCGGACGCCTACATCGAAAAACCGTTCTCGAAAGAACACCTGCTGGCGCAGATATCCAGCCTCCTGAAAAATCGCAATATGATGAGGGAATTCTTTGCTTCCTCTCCCCTCGTACATATAAAAACAATGGCCCATACCAGGAGCGACGAAAAATTCCTGGAGACGCTCCATGACACCATCGGCAAACACATGGACGATCCCGACCTGGATGTGGAAAAGCTGGCAAAAAGCATGATGATGAGCCGCATCACCTTATATCGAAAGATAAAGGCCCTCTCCGACCTTTCCCCTATCGAGCTGATCAATATCTCCCGTCTCAAACGGGCAGCGGAATTGCTGGCAGCCGGCGAACACCGTATCTATGAAATATCCGATATGGTAGGCTTTAGCTCCCAAAGCAATTTTGCACGCAATTTTCAAAAACAGTTCAATATGACCCCCACAGAATACATGAACTCCAAACAACTCCCCCGCCCGTCCGATCCATAAACCATCCCATCCATATCCCCATCACAGCTCACCTCTCGTTGCGCCCGGCCATCCGCCCGGTCACGAACACCCCGATCCTCTTCCCTTCCTCCAATCCATAATCGATGGCAGGTTTAAAATGTATTCCCCCGTAGAATCTGCTGATGGCAGCCTCCTCCGCCGCCTGTCTGAAAGAGATAAAGGCCCTGGGCGACAGCCCGAACTCCACTTCCGTTGAATCCGTAAAAGCAAATGCCTCCCCAAACAACCTCGACAAAACCTCCGCCGCACAAGCGGACACCACACTGTGTCCACTGGTATATTCCGGGAAAGGCGGCGTCTGCAACAACGGCATCCAGTCCGGGCTGATGTATTGATTGATATACGTTTCAGGCCGGATAGCCTTGCTCCTGTATTTTTCATCCCAGCAGCTGATAAAGGCATCCGCTATGACAATGGATACCCAGGCATAAGCCTCCGCGCTCCGGATAAAATTCGCACCTGCCTTCTGACAGGCCACCGACGTAATGTTGATCCAATGCCCTCCCGGAGATATCTTTTTCGTGGCAAACATCAGGTGCCCGTTTACATTCATCTTAAAAGGATTGCAATCCCAGAAGTTCGCGATCGCCTTCTGTTCGTCGGTAAGCTTAAGCCCCACATCATATACTTCCATGGCATCCTGGTAAAAAGCGCTCCCCTTCTCCGTGGAAAAGGGCGTCGGAGGATGAGGTACAAACTGACGGGCCGAATCTATAAGAAAGGTCCGCATCTCGCTCCAGTGCGGTTCCACCGCCTTCATATACGCAGGTGGAGTCGGTTTCCAGGCTCCTGCATCATTGCTTAGATCATATTTAGGCTCCGATCTCGTCTCTTTATAATGGTCCTTCGCAGCCCATGCCAGCACATACGCCGCCACTTTATTACCATATTCCACAGAACGCTCATATACACTCGCCGGCACACCCTCCTTCATATCCTTCAGCACCTGAATCCTGAACGCTTCTACTTTTTCTTCCGAGATCACCATCGCCTTTCCCACCGTCAATACCGCCTCCACAGCAGCCAGCGAAAAATCATAGGTCCCCCCCGCATCCGGCTCAGGCCCAGGCCCCAATCCATGCAGCCGCCCCGCCAGGGAAGCAAAATGTAAATCCTCCCGCCGGGCTGCTTCATAGCCCGCAATCGTCATATAAGCATAGATACGGCTGGCGACAGGGGGAGAGAAAATATCGTAAACGATAACATCCGTAACTTTCTTTATGCACTGGTGTATCAGCCGCGGGTCTTCCCCCCGCCTTTTCCGGTCATCACAACGGCCTTGCAGGCACAGTGCCAGCAGTCCGGCAAGAAAAAATATTCTCATATAGCTCATCGCCCGCAACTTAACAAAACCCACAGCAGCCACTCTATCCAATTCCTTTCATTTTATATTCCATTTGTTTCATTCTTTATACAGAATGTCACCGTTCATCCGAAGGGCATATATTAGCAGAACCAAAACGATTCGCAGCCCATATGCTCCGTCTTACCCATATCCTCCTCTTCCCGCTGGCCATCCTCTCCGCTATGCAAACGTTTTCCCAGGCCCCCAAAAACACCCTTTTTCAGCTGCTCCCCGCCTCCCGCACCGGTATCGGCTTCGCCAATAAGATCTTCGAGAGCGATTCCCTGAATATCCTGAACCAGGCCAACATCTACAATGGTGGTGGCGTCGGTATCGGGGATTTCAATCACGATGGCTTGCAGGACATCTTCTTATCCGGCAACATGGTTTCCAGCAAACTTTATCTCAATAAAGGCCATCTGAAATTCGAAGATGTTACCGATAAAGCCGGTGTCACAGGAGAAGGACGATGGTGTACCGGTGTCTCCGTAGTGGATATCAATGCCGACGGCTGGCCGGATATTTATGTCTCCGCATCTTTTAGGAAAGACCCTCGTCTGAGGACAAACCTCCTGTACATTAATGAGGGCGTCGGCAAAGACGGCATTCCCACCTTTAAAGAGTCGGCCGCCGCTTATGGCATTGCCGACACAGGCTTCAGCACCCAGGGGGTATTCTTCGACTACGACCATGATGGTGACCTCGACCTCTATCTCGTGACCAACCAGATCAATGACCCAAAGACCCCCATCCGCTTTCGTCCCAAGGTGGCAGACGGCAGCGCATTGAATAACGACAGGCTCTACCGCAACAACGGTAACGGCACCTTCACCAATGTCACCAAAGAGGCCGGCATCCTCATGGAGGGATGGGGACACGCAGCCTGTATCTCCGATTTCAACGGGGACGGCTGGCCCGATGTATATGTCAGCAACGACTTCGTCTCCAATGACCTTCTTTATATTAACAACCATGACGGCACTTTTACCGACAGGTTAAAGGAATATTTCCATCATACAGGATGGAACGCCATGGGCACCGATGTCGTGGATATCGACAACGACGGAATGCCGGACATCATATCCCTGGAAATGTTGCCGGAGAACAACCTCCGCAAGAAGAGGATGCTTGCCGGAAATGAATACTATAATTATTTCAACAGTCAGCGTTTCGGTTACTCACATCAATATGTCCGCAATGTTCTGCAGCTTAACAGGGGTATGGCGCCGGAAGGCCATCCCGTCTATAGCGAGGTCGGTTTCATGGCCGGCATTTACGAGACGGATTGGAGCTGGTGCCCCCTGGTTGCAGACTTCGACAACGACGGCTTCCGTGACCTCGTGATCACCAACGGCCTGCCCCGCGACGTCACCGACCTCGACTATATCAGCTATAACAATGGCCAGGGCGGCGGCACAGGCAATTATTCGCTCAGGCTGGTAGACTCTCTTCCCATTGTAAAGCTCCCCGGCTACTGTTTTAAAAATACAGGCGGCTACCGGTTCAGCAATACCTCCGCCGAATGGGGCTTTACCCATCCCTCTTTCTCAAACGGAGGAGCTTACGCCGATCTCGACAATGACGGCGACCTCGATCTCGTGATCAACAACATCAATGAGACAGCCTTTGTGTATGAGAATACCTTGCATAGTCCCGGTCATCCCACAAAAGATCACTGGCTCAGCGCCACACTCGCCGGCGGAGGAAAAAACCGCGATGGTATCGGCGCCACCATTCGTATTTACTATCAGGGACATCAACAGCTGTATGAGCATCAACCCTGCCGCGGCTATATGTCCACCGATGACTACCGCGCGCATTTTGGACTGGGCAATGTCACCCGCATCGATTCCTTAAAAGTGCGCTGGCCCGACGGAAAAACACAGGTGCTAAAAGACCTCCCTGTCGACCAAACGTTTGCCCTCTCCTACGCCAACGCCAATAGCTCTTCCTCCCCATTCTCTCTCCCGGGCGCCACACCCATTTTCAAAGAAACATCCTCCACATACAACATCCATTTCAAACCGCAGGAAAAAGATGTCATAGATTACAATATTCAGCCTGCTCTTCCTCACAAGCTCAGTCAGTATGGACCCGGTATTGCGGTAGGCGACATCGACAAGAATGGTTACGAGGATTTTTATGTTGGTGGGGCAGCCGGACGAAGAGGTGTTTTCTTTATGCAGGATGCGCATGGTGCTTTCACCTTGGATTCCACCCGCATACTCGTGGATGATGGCCATCCCGGGGAGGATATGGCAGCCTTGTTCTTCGACGCAGACAATGATGGTGATCTGGATCTGTATGTGGTCAGCGGCAGTTACGAATTTCCGCCCGATCATGTGGCCAGCCAGGACGTACTTTATATGAATGACGGACAGGGAAGGTTTACGCCCAACTATCCCGCTCTTCCAAAAATGTTCTCCAACGGCAGCTGTGTCCGCGCCGCCGATTTTGATGGTGACGGAGATCTCGACCTCTTCGTAGCCGGCAGGGTCGTGTCAGGCTCCTATCCTACACCTCCGCAGAGTTTCCTGCTGGAAAATCACTCCGGCAGCTTCTTCGACGTCACAAAAAGATGGTGTCCCGAACTACAGCATATCGGTATGGTCACCGATGCCCTCTGGTCCGACTTTGACGGCGACGGCAAACCCGACCTCGTACTGACAGGAGAATGGATGCCCATCACCTTCCTGAAGAACACAGGCAGCACATTTACCAATGTCACCGCCTCCACAGGTATCGCCGGCCACACCGGCTGGTGGAATAGTCTCGTAGCCGGAGACTTCGACAATGATGGTGACATCGATTACATAGCCGGTAACCTCGGTCTCAACTCCAACTACCAGGCCAGTCCCGCAGAACCCATGACCCTCTATGCCAAAGACCTCGATGACAATGGACTGCTGGATGCCATGGTCTTCTGCTACATGAAGGCAGAGGATGGCTCCCGCAAACCCTTTCCCATGACCTCCCGCGATGATATGATCAGCCAGATGATCTCCATTCGCAAACGTTATCCAGGCTATAAAGCTTACGGACTGGCCTCCATGGACGACCTCTGGAAACCAAAGGACAGGGAAAATGCGCTCATGCTGCAGGCTACGGATATGGCCAGCAGTTATATAGAAAACCTCGGCAACGGGAAGTTTGCCATCCACGCCCTTCCCCTCGCCGCACAGATAGCCCCCGTCTACGGTATGGATGCAGCAGACATCGACGGCGACGGTAACCTCGACTTGCTGATGGTAGGCAACGATTACGGTATGGAGCCCTACAGCGGCCGGCACGATGCTTTCATGGGCCTCTACATGCAGGGTGATGGGAAAGGCGGCTTCACGCCCCTTTCACTCGCCGCCAGCGGATTTTATGTAAAGGGAGATGGAAAGGGTCTCGCAAGATTGCACACCGCCCGCAACGAAGACATCTGGATCGCCACCCAAAACCAGGACAGCCTGATCGTCACCTCCCTCACTAGTGCTCCTACCCGTAAATGGATCGATCTGCAACCCGAAGATTTCTCCATCGATATGTTCACCGGCCACGGACAAAAAAAACATAGCGAATGTTATTACGGCTCCACCTATCTGTCCCAATCCTCCCGCAAACTCTCCCTGGCCGGCGACATAAAAAAGGTTATCATCACCAGCTTCCAGGGTAATAAAAGGGAAATAACATATTAACCCCGGATCTCTCATCTGCCCCGTCTCAAAAACGAACACTACACATCTCACTACCGTACACCTCGTATCTCACGAAAAACTTTAATCGACTGATTTTCAACAAAGGAAAAAAGTTGGCATCCCGCTGGAATCTCTTCTGCATACCCGGGGACGCCCGGGAGCAAACACAAAACAAAAACATTTAAAAATAATTACAATGAAAAAGATTACCACCTTCGCCTTCGCTCTTCTCCTGACCATCGTCAGTTTTGCAAAACCCGCCGACTCCGCCACAGGAGAAATAAGCGCTTCTTTTAAAAAGAACTTTAAGAACGCCCAGATCCTGAACACCGAAACTCACCAGGCCTTCACCAAGCTCACGTTCAAAATGAACGAGGTGATCATGTTCGCTTATTATGACAACAATGGTGAGCTGCTGGCCATCACCCGCAATATCATTTCCTCACAGCTGCCCATCAACCTGCTGATGAGCCTGAAAAACAGCTATAGCGCCTATTGGATTACCGAGCTCTTCGAATTCAACGGCAATAACACAACCTGCTACTATGTGTCCCTGGAAAGCGCCGATGCCAGCGTCACCCTGCGCTCCGACGGAGACAAATGGGAAGTTTATAAGAATACCAGGAAGCAATAAATACAAACCCTTGCATGGTAATATCCACCTCTCTCGCCACAGAAAATAATCGCCGCCGACACACCAGGGGCCGCCTTCATAAGGCGGCCTCTCCATTTTATTTCTATAAGGGTTGCTTTTGACCCCTGACGGACCGCCTCACTCTTGTAGTTGGAACAGATATGATTGGTTCCCCTCTCCTCAAGGATTGGTTACCATTCCCCTACACGCCCCAACCATCCAAAAAACATAAATCGCTGACTATCAATCAAAAAGAACACTACCCCTACACTAGGATCCTATTTGGCCGATCCAATCCATCTCCGGCCTCCCGCAGCTCATCCCGCCTTTCTTACCGTTCATAATAGTATTATGCCATTCAATGTACTATGTATTGTATAGTACCTGTTTTTGATACTATCTTTGTTATGTCAACAACAACGAAACTAAAACCAATTAAAAAATAAGTTATGAAACAGATCACCACCTTCGCCCTCGCTCTTTTAATGAGCCTTTGTTCTTTCGCAAAAGCAGACGACTCCGCCAGAGGAGAGATCAAAACTTCTTTTAAGAAAAACTTCCAGAACGCCCAGATCATAAACACCGAAGTCCGCAAAGGCTTCACCAAGCTCACCTTCAGGATGAACGAAGTGGTCATGTTCGCCTACTATTCTGAAAATGGGGAATTGTTAGCCGTCACCCGCAACATCTTATCCTCTCAGCTGCCCGTGAGCCTGCTCATGAGCCTGAAAGAAGATTACAACGGCTACTGGATCACCGAACTTTTTGAACTCTCCGGAGACGGCGGCGACAGCTACTACGTTTCACTGGAAAACGCCGACAGCAAGATAGTTCTCCGCTCCAACGGTGAATACTGGGAAGAATATTCCAACACAAAAAAATAATACCCTCACCATAAACAGCAGGCCTCCCGAAAGGGGGGCTTTCTCGCGTACTACCATCCCATAAACACCATCCCCGCCCCGCACAAAAAAAGCGTCAGCCCTCCTAACGCATGCACATATTTCTCCAGCTTCTCTGTCCGTAAAAAAGAAAACCCGTAATACCCCGCGGCTACCATCCCCACCATCGCAGCCAGCGTAAAGAAAGTATACACCCCGATCAGCAGCACCATCCCCACCCATGACGCTTTCGCCGCAGGGAAATATAATAAAGGGATCATCGGTTCACAAGGCCCCAGCACAAAGACAAGGAACAATACCCACGGCGTCACCGCATGCCGGTCCTTAGGACGCACCAGCTCGCCATGACGATGCGCATACACATATACCCTCCCATCCTCATAAACATCGAAATGCTTATGCCGCCTGTTCTGCCTGGCCTTCACCAATCCCCATGCCCCATACACCAACCCAAATCCCAACATCGCCCATCCGGCCACACCACCCCGAACATTTTCCAGCCACTTCACCTTACTCAACGACCACCCAATGGCCGCCCCGCCCAACCCGAGCAGCACCGAGCTCCACACATGTCCGCACCCGCATACCAGCGTCCAGAAGATCGTCCGCCCAAAACCCCAGCCCCTGGACTTCGACAAACCAATGAAAGGTAAATAGTGATCCGGACCGGTCACCGTATGAAGACAAGCCACCGTCACGGCCGCCAATAACAACACTTCCAGCTCAGCTTGCATAAACAATGGATTTAGTACCCGCCAACAACGCCCCTATCACCTTCAACGCCTCATATAAAGGCTCGGCCTTATTCCCTAATATCCTTATCACCAGGCTGCCCGCCGGCCCCTCGCTCATTCCATAAGTCGCCCGTTCCAGCGCCTGCAAACACTTTTCCACCTGCAAAACCTCCACACCCGGGCTTCCCACATACAATAAGCTCGCCTGATGCGTAAATCCCTCCATCTGCCCCACCCCTTCCACCGGAAACATCGAAGGCCGCAGACACACATTCTCCAATAAAGCCAGCTGCCCCAGGATAAAAACCTCCGTCCGTACGTGATATCTTGAATACCTGAAAACCTCGCCATTTAATTTCCTCCCGCAGGTGATCACCTCGCCCCATATCAGCTGACTGCCTTCCGACAGGTATACCTTATTCCTGCCCGTAAAAATAGCCCGCTCATGCGGCACACAGGGATGAGGCAGCCAGCAAAAACAAGCCCCTTTACCCAGGTGAACCTCCATCGTCTGTACAGCCCCTTCCTCCATCCGGAGCAATCGTTGATAAGACTGCGTATGCAATTGCAGCCGGCCAAATGCTTCCACCTCTACCCGTACAGTCAGGTCATCCCCATCCAACACCCCGGGCGAAGCGCACATCAACATGAGATGCAATGCACCCTCCAACTTATTTTCCGTGATATTCGCTACTTTAAAAGGTGGAGTAAAATAGCTGGACGCCAGATAGCTGATACCATTGCGCACAGCTACCTTGACAGCTACTTCGGATCGCATGCCCTTCATCGGTATAATGCAGGCTCCTCCGTCTCTTCCAGCAATGCATATCTCTTTATCCATCCGATGACATTTTCCAGCCCTTCAAGGCTCATCAGGTTGGTGAATACAAAAGGCTGCCCCTTCCGCATCTTACGCGCATCCCGCTCCATCACTTCCAGGCTGGCGCCTACATAAGGAGCCAGATCGATCTTATTGATCACCAGCAGATCACTGCGCGTAATACCCGGTCCCCCTTTGCGGGGGATCTTATCCCCCTCCGCTACATCGATGACAAAAATGCTCACATCAGCCAGATCAGGACTAAATGTGGCCGATAGATTATCCCCGCCGCTTTCAATAAAAATGATCCGCAGATCGTCGAAGCGAAGCGCCATCTCCTCCACCGCCTCAAGGTTCATGCTGGCATCTTCCCTGATAGCCGTATGAGGACAGCCGCCCGTTTCCACTCCCATGATCCGCTCCGCCGGCAACAAACTATGGTGCGTAAGGAACTCAGCATCCTCCTTCGTATATATATCGTTGGTAATGACGGCCAGACTGTAGCCCTGCGCCAGCTGCCTTGTCAGCCGCTCGATAAGCGCCGTTTTACCGGATCCCACCGGACCGGCAATTCCGATCTTTATATAATTTCTTTCGTTCATTCAGGACATGTATAATCGGGAATACAATTGCTCATGCTGCATACAGCGGATATCCAAACCCACACAGCACATGCCGATCAGCTCCCTCTGCGGTTCAAGGCTCTGCTCCACCAACTCCATTATCAAAGGCTGCAGGGAGAACAGCAACACCTGCCCATCCTGCTGCCCCATCGGTATCAGCTTCACACAGTTGGTCACCATCCCCGCGGCCGCATTGTAATAATATCCCGTCAATGCTTCCCGCAACCCAATTCCCAAAAGAGCCGCACAATACCCGAAGGCCACCGGATAATGTACAGGGAACCTGCAACGCCCATCACTTATCTGCCCCCCTGTCCCATTCATTCCCTCCCTGGCCTCACTTCCCAACCCAACCAATCCTCCAAAGATCTTCCCCAGCCTCCCCCCTAACTTCCTGCTCGCCTCCCGCATCTCCCTGGGCAATTTCACTGCCTCGCATAACCGGTCCAATCCCGCCAGTTCCCCCTCATTCCCCGAAACAATCGCCTTGAAAGCCAACGACGCCAACGCCGCATCCGTATAATGCACACTGGTCCGCAGCAGCTCCCGCACAAAATCCCCCGCACTGACCGGGTCACGCACAACCCCGGCCTGCACATAAGTTTCCAGCCCGCCCGAATGCGCATATCCCCCGATCGGCAAAGCCGGATCACTCAATTGCAATAAGCTCAATAAACTCATTCTCTAAACTTTAATAGCCTCGACAACAAACCTCCGTCTGCATGCACATGCCCTGCCACCGAAGACCGCAGCGGATGCAACAATTTCCTGACATCCCTGGAAACCTCATATCCTCCCGTCACCAGCCACCGGTACAAAGGCTCCTCAAAAGGCGCCAGCAGCTCCTCCCCCTCATAATACAATGGCAAATGCCGGTTGCCAATCTCATAACACACCGAAGCCACAGTATGCAGATCCCCCATCCGGATAACCATCACCTCACAGGGAACGATCGAGACAACAACCACAAGATCAATATCCGCATACAACACATCCCCCTCCGTCAATGCCGGACGCTCGCTCATGAACCGCATAGACACTTCCCTGCCCGACCGGGTCCGCTTCCGCATGATCCGTTTCCCCGTCTCATACCACTCCAGGTCAAGCACATCGACTATACGTCCCCGCAGCTCGAAAGACCCTAAAACACCTATTCTCTCCTGTATTAACATAGCTAAAATAAAAAATAACGCTGCGTTAACGCCACCTCACGCGCCGGTTCACAAGTGACTACCTGCCCCTCTACCCGGACTTCGTAATTCTCAGGGTTCACCTCGATAGACGGCATCTGATCATTATGCACCATGCTTCGCTTGGAAAGACCTCTGCATCCACCCACAGGTAGCACCTTCTTCTGCAGTCCATACCCCTGTACCGTCCCTGACCTCAAAGACACGCCCGACACAAAAGTCACACAGGTATTGAACAATGCTTTCCCATACGCGCCGAACATAGGCCGGTAGATCACAGGCTGCGGCGTGGGAATGCTGGCGTTGGGATCACCCATCCTCGCTGCAATGATCATCCCGCCCTTAATGATCATCTCCGGTTTGGCGCCGAACAACGCCGGCTTCCATAACACCAGGTCCGCCAGTTTGCCTGCCTCTAAACTCCCTACATACGTGGAGATCCCATGCGTAATAGCCGGGTTGATGGTATACTTGGCGACATATCGCTTTACGCGGAAATTATCATGGCCCTTGTCCGTATCCTCAGGCAGGCTGCCCCGTTGCTTCTTCATCTTGTCCGCCGTCTGCCAGGTACGCAGGATCACTTCGCTGACACGTCCCATCGCCTGGGAGTCCGAGCTCATCATGCTGAATACCCCCAGATCATGTAAAACATCCTCCGCGGCAATAGTTTCCGGGCGGATACGGGAATCGGCAAATGCCACATCCTCAGGGACCGACTTATTCAAATGATGACATACCATCAGCATATCCAAATGCTCATCGATGGTATTGACCGTATATGGCCTGGTAGGATTGGTCGACGAAGGCAGCACATTCGGATACATAGCCGCACGGATGATATCAGGAGCATGTCCTCCCCCAGCCCCCTCCGTATGATAGGTGTGGATCACCCGGCCCCCGATAGCCGCCATCGTACTTTCCAGGAACCCAGCCTCATTCAGCGTGTCCGTATGGATAGCCACCTGCACGTCATGCTTATCCGCCATCTTCAGCGAAGCATCGATCACCGCAGGCGTCGCCCCCCAGTCCTCATGGATCTTCAATCCCAATGCGCCGGCTTCGATCTGCTCCTCCAAAGGAGCCTCCGTTGCACAATTGCCCTTTCCCAGGAACCCTACATTCATGGGGAAAGCCTCCGCCGCCTCCAGCATCCTCCGGATATTCCACGCTCCCGGTGTCACCGTAGTGGCATTCGTCCCATCCGCCGGTCCCGTCCCTCCCCCAATCATAGTTGTGATCCCGCTGTACAATGCATGATCTATCTGCTGCGGACAAATAAAATGAATATGCGTGTCGATCCCACCCGGCGTTGCGATCAACCCCGCGCCTCCATGCACTTCCGTCGAAGCGCCGATGATCATGTTCTCATACACACCATCCATCGTATCCGGGTTACCCGCTTTGCCGATCCCCACGATCTTCCCGTCTTTGATACCAATATCCGCCTTCACGATCCCCCAATGATCAATGATGATCACACCCGTTATCACCAGGTCCAGTACCCCTTCGCTCCGGATAGCCGTAGCGGATTGCCCCATGCCGTCCCGGATCGTTTTCCCACCGCCAAACTTGACCTCATCGCCATAGACCGTGTGATCCTTCTCTATTTGTATGAATAGCTCCGTGTCCGCCAGACGGACCCGGTCCCCCGTCGTAGGACCAAAAAGATTGGCATACTTTGTCCTGTTGATGGAAAGGCTCATTTCGCCGGCCCTCCCGCCGTTGACCCGTTTACAAGATTATTGAACCCCACCGCCCGCCGCAACCCACCCAGCGGCACAACCGCTACCTCTTTCTCCTCACCTGGCTCAAATCGGACAGCCGTGCCAGAAGGGATATTCAGCCGCATGCCGAATGCCTTCGCACGGTCAAATTCCATCTCCTTATTTACTTCGAAAAAATGAAAATGACTGCCGATCTGAACAGGACGATCGCCCTTATTCACCACCGTTAGCCTGCGGACCTCCCGGCCAACATTGCATTGAATATCCTCTTTGGCCAATATATATTCTCCTGGGATCATCGGATGGGATCATGCACGGTCACCAGCTTCGTCCCGTCCGGAAAAGTAGCTTCGATCTGTATCTCCCCTATCATCTCCGGTATTCCCTCCATCACATCCGCGCGGGATAAGATCGTCGTCCCATACTGCATCAGCTCGGCCACCGGCCTGCCATCCCGCGCCGCTTCCTGCAGCCTGCTGCTGATCAACGCTATCGCCTCAGGATAATTCAGCTTCAGCCCACGCGCCAAACGCTTTTCCGCCAACTCCCCAGCCAGGAACAACAACAGCTTTTCCGTTTCTTTGGGTGACAAATGCATATAGAGTAAGATACTGAAAAAAACCTAAGTCTTACTTCTCCTGCCTTGCAAAATTTTATAAAAGCTGCGGCTGCGGATCTCTTCCGGGCTCAACCCCGTCGCCAATACCGCCGGCTCATCGATAGCCCCGCAGTTCATCGCCTTCAAAAAGAAATTGAGCAAACCCTGCCCCGTCGCCGCATCATCAAAAATGTCGCCCGTAAGGGTAGATACCGCCGCCCTCTCCACGAAAACCTTTAGACGGGCAGTGGCCTCTTCCAGGCTGCTTAAAAAGAAAGTGTAAGTGGCCGCATAACGCATAGGTAATTGCGCAGGGTTCAGGTCCCACCCCTGGTAAAAACCATTTATAAGAGAATGCATGGTATGGCTAAAGCCAATACGCCAGGCCTTATACACAGCTTCGCGATTTTCCTGCAGCTGCTCGAAGCTCAGCTGCTCACCCCTGTGCGGTCCGATGGGCATCACATTCGTAGCCCCATCGGAGAGGAATATCCCCGTGCCAGCCAACGCTACCTTGGTCATATGATGCGCAAAGTCACACACAGGATGCGCCATCGTCTGGTACCTTGCCGTAATACCACAGGAAGCCGTATAATCATAGGTCCCAAAATGCGCCGCGATACACCTTCCCTCGCTTGCCTTGATGATCCTGTACAGCGGGTTGCGTCCTTCATCATCCATAATGATCTGCGTGGCTTCAACCATCGTCTCCATCTTCAGCGTACCTTCTGCCAGACCACGCTCGTTCTCGATGATCCTGAACAGCCGCACCAGCGTGTGCACCTGCTCGGGAATAGTCACCTTCGGCAACATGACAACGAAGTTGGGAGGCAATACCCCACCCGTTCCTGCCAGCAGCTTCGTCAAAAACAGATCCAATGTCCGCACACCCCTGTACTTCAGGTCCTCAGTAAACGGTTTGATCCGTATCCCTATAAAAGGTGAGATCGTACCCGCCTTCATTCCCGCGGCCAGCTCGCCCGCCGCTTTTAATGCGACCGCATCTTCTTCTTCATCAGGACGATTGCCAAAACCATCCTCAAAATCGATACGGAAATCTTCCACCGGCTCCACCTCCAGCTTTCTCACCATTTTGTTATACACCGACCAGGCCAGCCAGGCTTTCTCACCCCTTCGTTCTTCCTCGCTCATCCCTTCCAGCCTGCGCGTCAACGCAGCCACCTCCCGTTCCGTCTGAGGAAGGAACGCATGCCCATCCAGCGAGAGGACACGGGCCAGCTCCACAAAATTCGGAGCATAGGCCCGCAGACTCTTTAACGCCGTCTCGCCCATCTTTACACAAGTATCCGCCTTAAAAAGGTTGGCGCCTCCATACACCGTGTGCACAGGTTGCCGCTCCGGGCGGTCACCGGGATATTTCTCCTGGAAAGCCAGGTTGGCTATTTTCAATGAGCCTAACAGGCTCTCTTTCTCGGATTCGTTTATAGAAAATTGCATCTTCATCGTTTGTCAGGACCCCCTGTAAGTAGAATACCCATAAGGGCTCAATAGTAAAGGAATATGATAATGCCCTTCCGTAGTCACCTCAAAATGTACTTCCACAAAAGGATAAAAGGAAGGAATGCCTAACCTGTCAAAATAATCTTTCGTCTCGAATCGTATGATATAAATACCATTCCCCGGTACACCATCTGCCGCAGCCCAGTCCCCGATCCTGCCGTCTGCATTCGTCTCCCCCTTCGCCACCACCGCCCAATCATCTACCTGCATCCGGCAAAGGGTCACCTTTACTCCTTCCGCAGGACGCCCCCCGGATGTATCCAGTATATGCGTTGTTATCCTCGTCATGATAATAATTTTTCCAGACGTAATCTCATGATCTTTTCCTGCTCGCCCATGGCAATAAGTATCTCTTTTCCCGGACTATTGCCTAATCGCTCCCTCAACAGACGCAACATTTCTTCTGCGGACCTCCCCGTGGCGCATACGATAAAAATATATCCGAACCGTTCCTCATATACACGATTGCCCTCCGCCAACGCCTCCAACGTCATCACTGAAGCTTCCAAAGCCCCTGCTTGTTCCATCGACGCACCCGTCCCCGCATATTTCTTTTTCAAATTCTCCAGGTCTCCAATCCTCGGATGATGCCCAAAAGCCTCTATCCAATCCTCTTTACTGCATGCACGCCATGCCTTGCTCGCACGATCCAACAGATCATGCACACTCAATACAGGAAAAGCCGTCATCATCTTCTCCACCCAGGACCGGCTGCCACAGCAGTTACCCAGCGCCTCGCGGAGCGCCGGCTTATCGAGACCGTTTAATTCATCCAGCGTCATATCAATGCATTTGCGCACCTTTTACATCGTAGTGGGATGCCTGTTCACATTCTTATAATAAATATATACCGCCGGCTCTTTACCCATGGCGGTAAACCATTGCTGACAATAGGGAGCCATCCAGATGCTGTCCCCCTTTTTGACAGGATACCAGTCCTGGTCCAGCCGGTAGATACCTTGTCCCCGCAGATACAACAGACCATGCTCCATGATATGCGTCTCCACCATCGGCAGGTGCCCGCCGGGATCATAGGTGAAAATATTCACAGCCATGTCATAGGATAGATCTTCCGGCAGAAGTACCTGCAGCCGTAAAGCAGGATCTCCAAGATATTCTTTACCGGTTATATCCCCCGCATTACCAAACAAGGTAGCAGGGACTGCCGCACCCTCCAGTGGCTCATATACTTTGTGAAAGCTCAGCAATTGAGTTCCATCCTCCTCACTCTCGAAATGATACTCTTTTCCGATGGGGATATATACAAAATGACCGGCAAAAAGATACCTCGACTCGCCGCTGACCGCCATCCTGCCCTTGCCGCCTGTTACATAAAAGAAAAGTTGCGACTGACGGGTCTTGCCCGTCAATATACCTCCCTGCTGCAACGTAACGATAGTCTGGCAAAAGTTCGCCCCCATCTGTTCGTTGATGATCACATTTACCGTGCAGCGGCTCCATCCCGGAACTACGCTGTTAATGTATCCATCCGGGCTGATCAATGCATGACTGCGCTGAACTACCGATCTTGTTAATGCGGATATTTCCATGTTTCGGACAATTGATGTATAAAATTATCTGCAACGGCGATCGCAGCCGGCAGATCCTCCGTTTCTACATGTTCCTGCGGGTTATGACTGATGCCCTTGTAACATCGCACAAACAACATGCATACAGGCGCGACCGCAGCAATAGGTACCGCATCATGTCCTGCACCGCTCACCAGTTCCAGCACCTCATATCCCGCAGCCCCGATAGCCCGTCCCAGCAGCGCATTCATTTCCGCATCACAGATCACAGGCGGAGAAGTCTGTACCACATTCCATTGAACCTTCAATCCCCTTCTAACCCCCACCTCATCCACTAACCCCCTGCATCGCTCATGTCCCCACGACAACACCCCTTCATCCGCGCTTCGTATATCGACACTGCAAACCACTTCACCCGGGATGACATTACTGGCAGCATCCACGATCTGAAGCTTTCCCACCGTAGCCACCAGCCCGCCGCCTGAAGTACGGGCCAGCTCTTCCACAGCCAGCACAAACTCCGCAGCGCCGCTCAATGCATCATTACGCATATCCATTGGTACCGTACCCGCATGCCCCGCCACTCCTTTAAAAATAACCTCCGCCCTCACCTGTCCCGCAATCGCTTTTACAGGAGCCACCGGGATCCTTCTCTCATATAAGACAGGCCCCTGCTCGATATGTATTTCAAAATAACCCAGCCATTGGCCCCGAAGAATAGCATCCCGCTCCAGGTTAGCCGGATCACCGCCTGTTTTAAGGATCGCCTCCGCCAGGCTCACACCCCCTTCATCCTTCCTCGTCAGCATATCCTTTTCAAAAGAACCCGCCACCACCTTACTACCCAAATAGGTCGTGTGAAATCGAACCCCCTCCTCATCACAAAAAGCGATCAGCTCGATATGAAATGGCAGCGTCACACCCCATCCCGCCACACTCTCCAAAAGATCCAAACCCATCAATACACCCAGGGGACCATCCCAGCGGCCCGCATTGACCACCGTATCGATGTGCGAGGCGATCACCAGCGTCCTTGCACCCTTCTCCGGTGACAACAATACCCCCCTGATATTCCCGATGGCGTCCACCCTCACCTGCAAGCCCGCCATACGCATCCATTCCATCACTTTCCTGCCCGCCTCCACAGCAGCCGCCGTACCATACCGACGGGTGATACCCGGAGCCCCCTCACTGATAGCCGCCAGCTCATGTATCCTGGCGACAATATCCGCCGCCCGCTGTATATATTTACTCATACTACCACCCTCCCCTGATAAAGCCGCCCTCCTCCATCCTTATCGAATATCTTTTCTCCCCTGAGCCAGGTCTGTGTCACTACTCCATACAGCTCTTCACCCAGGTAGGGTGTTCCCTTATGACGGTGCAATAGCCCTTCCCTCTCCACCACAAACGTTCTTTCCGGATCCCATACTACAAGGTCCGCACCATACCCCCGGGCAATCTTTCCCCTTTTTTCCGCCGCCCCCACCAACAAAGCCGGGGCAGCACAAAGCCAGGACGCGATATCACTCACTCCAAATCCTCGTTGCTCCGCAGCCGTCCACAAAACAGGCAATGACAGCTGCAAAGAAGCAATACCGCCCCAGGCCCTCGTCAGATCACCTCCTTCCGGCTCCTTCATCGCCGGCGGCGCCGGAGAATGATCCGTAGCCACAAGGTCGATCACCCCCTCCCGCAGTGCCTCCCACAATGTAGAGTTATTTTTCCTTTCCCGGATGGGAGGAGCGCATTTGAAATAGGTCTTCCCATCCCCGATCTCTTCCGCCGAAAAATACAAATAATGCTGAGCCGTCTCCACCGTCAGCGGCAGCCCCTTCTCCTTTGCTCTCCTGATAGGTTCGATGGCAGCAGCAGAAGATAAATGGACGATATGGGTCCGGCACCTGTACCGTTCACACAACCTTATCATCAGCGCAATAGCGTCATTTTCCCACCGGGCAGGCCTGGACAGCAAATAATCTTTATAGCTCCTGACATCACCCATCTTCCTGCCCATCTCCCCTCCTTCCAATTCACAATGTACCAATAAAGGTAACCCATGCGCCGCAATGACCGGCATCACCTTGTGCAGATCAGCCTCCGTTACATTTGGGAATTCATCGATACCCGAATGGGTTAAGAATGCTTTAAAACCCAACACACCCCGTGCGATCAGGGGTTCGATATCGTTTTCATTTCCAGGCACCACCCCACCCCAGAATCCACAATCACAATGCAATTGCCCCTCCGCGGCCGCTCGTTTTTTATCAAATGCCACAGCCGTGGTAGTGACAGGAGAGGAATTCAATGGCATATCCACCAATAGGGTAAGCCCCCCCGCCGCCGCAGCCCGGGTAGCCGTGTCAAACCCCTCCCATTCCGTTCTCCCCGGTTCATTGATATGCACATGCGGATCGATGATGCCGGGCATAACCACCTGTTCCCCTACATCCACCAGGTCAACCCCTTCCGCCAGGGCAAGCCCCCCAATGATCCCCGTTATCACCCCCCCTTCCCAAAAAATAGTAGCCTCCTTCATCCCGTCGGGTAGGAGCACACATTTGCTATGGATGGCTGCCGGCATTTATAGCAAAAGTTAAGAATAATATTTATATTGAAGTATGGATATCCGGCTGGACAAAAATGCTTACGGGAAAAATGCGATCCACCTGTCGAAGATCATTCGGCACCCCGATCATCATGACATCCGGCAGATCTCCGTCAACATAGCCCTCTCCGGCGACTTCGAAAAAGTACACACCGAAGGAGACAATGCAAAAGTGCTGCCCACCGATACCATGAAAAATACCGTATACGCACTGGCAAAAGATCATTTCACCACCTCCATCGAAGCATTTGGCCTGTATCTCGCAGATTACTTTCTTTCCAATAACCCCCAGGTCTCCGAAGTCGCCATCAGCCTGACCGAACATTGCTGGAAAAGAATGACCTTCGACAACGCCCCACACCCCCATTCCTTTGTCAACGGCGGCTCCGAAAAACATGAAGCGCACATAATAAAGGATCGTCAAACCACCCTTTTATCCTCCGGCATAAAAGACCTTCTCATTCTGAAAACCACCGATTCAGGTTTCGAACATTACATCAAAGACAAATACACCACGCTAAAAGAAACGTCAGACCGCATTTTCTCCACCGAATGCGAGATCACCTGGACATACGACGCAATCCCAACCGACCCCGGACACCTCTACGAAAACATTCGAAAAAATCTACTGCACACCTTTGCCACCCACAAAAGCCTTTCGGTACAACATACCTTATACGCCATGGGCGAGCAGGTACTCAACACCTTCCCCGACATAAAGGAGATCACGCTAAAAATGCCCAACAAACACCACATCCCCTTCAATCTTTTCCAGTTCGGCATGGACAATAACAATGAGATCTTTATTGCCAGCGACGATCCCTATGGATACATCACAGGCACTATCACCCGTCAATAAACCCAATTAATACTACTCTCACTGATTATTTATCACCTCGACAATTAATAATTTTCAATTTTTTTCACTTTATTTTTTTATTATAAAAAAAATTAATAAATTCATTCCCGGCCTATCCTTGTAACAAACCACAAATTTTCGTAGTTCCATGGCAACTGATAGTAGCGCAGGCAGCGGTAGGCCTGTCCTTTCACCGTTATTTTCGTCCCTGAACGGGCAAGACATTTTCTCCTCCATCCTCGATACCCTGGAAGAACCCTTCTTTCTGCTGGATCATGCTTTCAAACTCTCATGGTACAACAAAGCCTGTAATAATCTCTACCATGCTGTGTCAGGGAAGTACATCGACAACGATTTTGACTTTAAACCCCTGCTGACAGACGAACAGCAGTCCATATTCAGACAGCACCTTGACAACGTAGCGGCGGGAGAGAACGAGCATTTCGAATGGAAATACCAGATGACTGTCGTCAAATGGCTGAACGTTTCCTTATATCCCTTCCGCTCTTCCAACGGGACCTTCTCCGGCGTTTGCGGCAGCCTCCGCGATATCACAGGCAGAAAGATCTCGGAGCGGGTGCTGCTTCGTAATACAGCCGTTCTCAATAGCATCGATGAAGGCGTCCTGCTGATCGACACCCAGTTCAGAGTGCTCACTTTCAACAAACAGGCGATCCGGCTATTCCATCGCCTGAACGCAATCGTGCACACAGGCGTCGACTTCCTCAGCCTGCTTCCCGAACATCGCAGATTACCGGTGCGACAACACTTGCAGCAAGCCCTGTCAGGTACCCGCATAGAGTATGAAATAGCTTACCCCGACGACCTCTGGCTGTCTATAAGCTACCTGCCCGTCGCCAATCCCAGCGGAAATATCGAACAGGTAAGCATCTCCTTCCGCGATATATCGGAAAGAAAAAAGGCCGAAGAACAGGTAAGAGCAAGTGAGATAAAATACAAGGCCCTGGTCAACTCCCTCAGCGAAGGCGTTATCCTCCAGACCCTGGATAAACAGATACTCACCGTCAACAAAAGCGCGCTGGCGATACTCGGCCTCGGCGCCGACAGGCTAAAAGAAAAAGGCTTCCCCTCTTCCGACCTCATCCTCGTCGACGAACATGAAAAGGAGATAAGCCACGAAGGCCTCTTTTATAAACTCAACGGACAATTGCATGGCGTTAGGCACAGGATCATCGGCATACGGCGTATCAGTGGCATACAATGGCTGAAGCTGAATTCCTCGGTTGTCGCCAACGCCCGGCAGAAAGATCCCTATACCATCGTTATTTCTTTCGAGGACATCACCCGGCAAAAAAAGATCTCCGGCGAAATGGAAGTGCTGGCCCTGCTGGCGCGCGAGACCGTGAATGCCGTGATCATCTTACACCCCGACGGAGAAATGCTGTGGATGAACGAAGGCTTCGCCCGGCTGACAGGTTATTCTTCCACAGAGCTCATTGGGCAGTCCTCACGGGCTTTTCTGTTCGGACCGGAAACAGACATGAACGTCGTGAACAAAGCAGCCTATTGCAGACAGAACGGCCTTCCTTTCCTGGAAGAATTCCTGATCTATACCAAAGCAGGCAAAAAAGTATGGACAAGAGTACAGGGGCAGTCCATCTTGCAGACAAAAGGGAAAGCGCCCAACTATTTTCTCATCATTACCGATATCACCGAGGAAAAAAAGATCCTGCAGGAGCTCGAATTACTATCGCTGGTAGCCAGGGAGACCAACAACGGAGTGGTCTTTTTTGATAAGCTGTCAGGCAGTACCCTGTGGATCAATGAAGGATTTACCCGGCTGACAGGCTACGCCCCCAAAGATATACTCGGTAAGAACCCCCTGCTTACACTACTCGGACCCGATACTGATCTGAAACAGATCAGGTCCTGGGTCGAAAGGATCAGCAATAACCTTTCCTACAGCGGCGACCTCATCATGTATACCAGGGACGGTCAAAGAAAGATACACCATGTCACCGGGCAGCCTTTTAAGAACGAGAACGGCGACGTCACCCGCTATTTTGCCATCGGGTATGACGTCACTGAGCAACGTCGCATAGAAGAGGAAAGACTGCAAAGTGAGATCGAGCAAAAAAAGAGGATCACCCGTGTCATGCTTGAGACACAGGAGCTGGAAAGGAATCTGCTGGGAAGGGAATTGCACGATAATATCAACCAGATACTGGCCGCCATCCGCATGCAGCTGTCATACTGCCTGGATAATTTTGACATCTGTAAGCCCGTTCTTGCCCAATCCCGGGAAAATATTATAGAAGCGATGGAGGAGACCCGCCGGTTGTCACACAGAATGGTAATGCCGCGTTTTTCAGAACGGTCCCTCCCACAGGCGCTGAACAAGCTGGCCGGGAATTATCGCTATACACAAGCCATTCAGTTGGACACAGCCGGCTGGCACGACGATAAAGTAGCCATCTCCATTAAGGAAGCCTTTTTCAGGATAGCACAGGAACAAATGAGTAACATTTACAAACACGCGGGCGCCACACAGGTGACAATAAGCATAACCAGCGACACCGCCAACGCCACCCTTTCCGTTAAAGACAATGGCATTGGCTTCGACCCTACGGAGAAAAAAGGCGGCATCGGCCTTGGCAACATCCACAGCCGGGCCGAATCCTGCAACGGAACAGCCCGATTCCTTTCCGCACCGGGAGCCGGCTGTACCCTTCTCGTAAATATTCCCCTGGCATAGCTATGTCCCCTCGTGCTTCACCTGCACTATCTCCGCCGCAATGCTCACCGCTATTTCCTCCGGCGTCTGACTATGAATAGACAGGCCCGCCGGCGCCCGTACTTTCCGCAGCCATTCTTCCGGTATCCCCTCTGCACTGTACCCCGCCATCATCTTCGACACTTTCGCTTTACTGCCCAGTAACCCAAAATACCGGAACTCCATTGGCAATAAAACCCGCATGGCCCGGTCATCCGTCCGGTACCCCTGCGTCATCACCACCACATAATGATGCGCCCGGTCCGAAACGATCGATCCCGCCAGTTCATCATAGTCCCCCACCAGCACCTTCACATGCGCATATTCATTCCTTACCAATGTCTCCAGCTCTGCCCTGTGATCGAAGACAGTAATGTAAAAATCCATCGACCGCATCAGCCGGGAGAATGCCAGCGCACAATGTCCTCCGCCGACAATATAAAGACGGTCCTTATAGCCCGTCTTCTCCACATACTCCCAATCCTCCCCGGATCGCTTGATAAAATAATAATCCTCCCCCGGCGCCCCCACAGAAAACCCCAACCCTTCCGGCGACAACCTCAGCCTTCCATTCTCATACCGCTCCAACGACCTCACCAGCTCCCCGATAATCTCTGAATCCTCAAAGCGCAACCTATACAGCAGGATCGTCTGTTCCCCAGAGCAGATCATCCCGCTCTGATCCTTCGTCACTTCCTTGTCATGCACCTGCCTGCGCACCGATAGGATTTCCCCACCCAGCCTTAAATGCTCCCTGGCCATCTCCGTAAACTTATGTTCCATAATACCACCGCCAATGGACCCCTCCATTTCACCCAGCGCATTCACCGTCATAAAAAAACCCTGTCTGCCCGGACTGCTGCCCTTGCTCTCCAGCACATACAGTAATAATACAGGTATCCCCCTCTCCAGGCTGGAGAGAGCCAGTTTCCAGATCACCATCTGCTTATGCGGTGACATGTTTCTTATCATACAGTCCCATCAATGCTTTTTCAGGCGTAAGTGGCGCGGAAAAAGAAAGGTCCGCGGAAGGATTAAAAGCGCGTATAGCCTGGCGTAAGGCAAAATAAACGCCGATACCGTACATCAGGGGCGGCTCACCCACCGCCTTGCTGCGAAAGATCGCAAGGTTGTCCCGCTCCGTATGAAGCGCCTCGATACTGATGGCTGACGGCGCCGAATAAATATCAGGCACCTTATAGGTAGATAACGTATTCGAACGAAGACGACCCGATGCGTCGTATAAAACTTCCTCCATAGTCATCCAGCCGGCGCCCTGCACGATCCCCCCTTCTATTTGTCCCCGGTCGATCAGCGTGTTCATGCTGACGCCAAAATCATGTACCACTTTCACAGCATCTATTGTATATCTTCCCCTTAAACAATCCAGTGTAACCACAACGATAGCCGTACCATATACATGGTAAGCGAATGGATGTCCCTTCCCTTTCGAAGGATCGAAGTGAATGCCCGGGGTCGCATAATGTGCATGCTCCGACAAGCTGACCCTGCGGACAAAAGCCGCCAGCACCAGCTTCTTCCAATCCATGGCCGACGCCGCTCCATCCACCCATACTACCCCCTCTTTCAATTCGATCATCCCACCGGTAACCCCCAGTTCCAAAGCAGCCACTTCCTTCAGCCGCCGCAATATTCCCGTACAGGCCATCTGCACCGCTTTCCCATTCAGGTCCGCCGTCGCGCTGGCCGCAGAGGGGGATGTATTGGCGATCTTATAGGTACTCGTAGACTGTACCTTCACCAGACCCGGATCGATGGAAAAAACAGTGGCCGCCACCTGCAGCATTTTTGTATTCACCCCCTGTCCCATCTCCACCGCTCCCGTAACTACCGAGACGCTGCCATCCGTATAGACATGCACCAACGCCCTGGCCTGGTTCATCAACGTCTTGGTAAAAGATATCCCAAAACATACAGGCATAAACGAAAGTCCCTTCTTAAATAACCTGTTGCTCTTATTAAATCCTTCCACCTCCCCGCGAAGCGCCACGACGTCATAGAGATCCTCCGCTTTCTGCCAGCAGGCATGCGCTTCACTTTCCGCCGGTTGACCGTAAGGGAACTCATCGCCCGTGCGGAGCAGGTTCCTCTTTTGGATCACAGCAGCATCCACTCCCAAAACTTCCGCCGTCTTCGCTATCGCAGCCTCTATGACAAACATACCCTGCGGTCCTCCAAAACCTCTGAAAGCCGTATTAGGCGGCAGGTGCGTCCGGCAGCTATAGGCAGTGGCCCTTACATGTGGGATAAAATAAGAGTTGGTACAGTGGAACAGCGTTCTTTCCAGCACAGCCGGCGACAGATCGGCTGCTGCACCCGCATTCTGATAAAAAGTCACTTCATAGGCAAGTATCTTCAGGTCCTTGTCCAATCCGATCTTAAAGTCCGACGAATAAGGGTGCCGCTTCCCCGTCATCACCATGTCATCCGTCCGGGGCAGGGAATACTTCACCGGTCTCCCCACCTGTATACATGCCAGCGCACACAAAGCAGCCCAAACATTGGCCTGATCCTCCTTACCTCCAAATCCCCCACCCAGCCGGTTCACCGCTATATCCAAAGCATGCATCGGCAAACCCGTTACCTTGGAAACAGCCCGCTGCACAGCCGTCGGCGCCTGCGTGGACGAATGCACCCGTATAACACCATTCTCCAAAGGAATGGCATACGCTCCCTGCGTTTCTATATATAGATGCTCCTGGCCATTGGTATCCGCCCTTCCCTCGACAATGTGTGTACATAAAGACCAGGCTTGATCGACATCCCCCAGCCGGAAGGTCCTCGGCGGTATGATCAGCTCCCCATTCGCCTGCGCTTCCCGCGGGTCCGTGACCACAGGACACGGCTCGATCTCCGCTTTTATCTTCCCCACCGCCTCCCTGGCCGCCTTCTCCGAAACAGCTACTGCAAAAGCGATGGGCATTCCGCAAAAATGGACATGCTGTTCGGCAAACAACGGTTCGTCCGGAATAATACCGCCTATCTGGTTCTCCCCCCTGATATCCCGGAAAGTCAATATCCGTACAACACCCGGATGCCGCTCCGCCTCGCTGATATCCAACGCACGGATAAACCCATGCGCAATGGGAGATCCATAGGCCGCTCCAAACAAGGTGCCTTGTATCAGGGGAATATCATCCAGGTAAATGGACTCGCCCCTCACATGTCCTATGGAATCGATATTCTTCATATCATATCTCTAATACCCTCTCTACCGGCAGCCTCGGGAAGAGTGTCAAAAAATGCGCCTTGATCAACTGCCCCAGCAACAGCCGCTTGTATACCGCCGTTCCCCTCGCATCGCTGATCGGGCTGATATCTTCAACAGCCTTCTTCACCACTTCCTGCACAAGCGATTCATCTACGCTCCGCCCCGCCATCGATAAAGAAGCCCCTTCCAGGAGAGCCGGTACAGGTCCCACACCTCCTGCCGAAATACGCCCCGCCGCGATCACTTCTCCTTTCATTCTTATCCACATCGCCGTGTTTACACTGGCAATGTCCAGACAGGTCCGCTTGCTCACCTTCTCAAAATGAAAAAGCTCACCCACATCCGGCAGATGAAAAAATATTTTTTCAATAAACTCTTCCGGTTTTTTATCCAGCAGCTTATACCCTAAAAAAAACTTTCTGAGCGGCAGCTCCCTCCGCAGCATTCCATCGCTCAGCAACAGCTGCGCATCCAGCGCCAGAAAAAAAATAGTAAGATCCCCTATAGGAGAGGCATTGACAAAATTGCCCGCTACCGTGGCGATATTTCGTATGGGCGTAGAGGAGATCAGGTGAGCATAATGGTCGAAGTGAGGAAAGGCAGTTCGTATCACAGGCGACTCCATGAGATCCGCAACCGTGACGGCGCCGCCGATCACACAACGGTTACCTTCCCGTACAATCCCTTTCAGATCCTTTCGAATGGACAGGAATTCGACATCCGCCTCCACCATATCCTCCGGCCGCTGCACATATAGATCCGTTCCCCCACCCAGAAACCCAAATCCCTTCTCCCCCTTTAACACTCCATTGGATTCCAGTGTAAGGGCTGCCAGCCGCTGAGGGATCTCCAGAAAATAAGCAGGCAGTATCCCCCTCCCCACCGCAAAGCTCAAAACATCCACGCCCTCTCTCTCCGCCAGCAACAGCCGCACCCTCTCCAAAGCCCTTTCAATGGATTTGTAACCCGTACAACGGCAGATATTTCCATCCACAGCAGCCCGCGCACCCGCTTGTGTCGGAGCCTTATCGCTAAGACAAAATCCCGCCATGGAGAGAACAAAGCCCGGTGTGCAAAATCCACACTGGGTCCCCCCTTCCTCGCAAATAGCCTGCTGCAACGGATTCAGCCCTTCCAGGTTGACCCCTTCTACAGTGACCACATGCCGTTGATGAACATTCCCCAGCGCCGTCAAACAGGAAGTAGCGGATCGATAGGACATGCGCCCATCTTTTAGCTCCCCGATCAATACCGTACAGGCTCCGCAATCACCTTCGCGACAGCCGACCTTCGTACCCGTCAGATGCTCACGGTACCTTATCAGGTCCAGCAATAACATGCCAGGCGGATCATTCGCAGCGATAAGCTTGTTATTGAGGATGAATCGTATCAAAATATAGATGAATGGTTAGTATAGCTTTTTGTCCCCCTTGTCCTTCCAGGACCTGAACACAGCAGCAGCCTCATCCAGCGCCGTGTAATAAAAAGGGATCTTTCTATCCCCCGGAGGAATGTTTATCTCCAGGTATATAAAGGCATCGTCAAATCCCGCCTCTGCCGCCTCCTCCCGCGTGCTGGCATATACCACCCGCCGGGGCCTGGCCCAATACAACGCCCCCAGGCACATGGGGCAAGGCTCACAGGAAGTATAGACATCACAATCCGTCAGCTGGTAATCTCCCAGGTTGCGGCAGGCATCCCGTATCGCCACAACCTCCGCATGCGCCGTCGGATCATTGCTCGACGTCACCTGGTTCCATCCCCTCCCCACTATCTTTCCATCTCTGACGATGATACAGCCAAAAGGCCCTCCTGCCCCATCCTTTACACCTTGCTTCGCTAACTCTATAGCCTGTTCTAAGAATTTTCTATCGTTTTGAGAGGTCATATCTACAATTTACAATTTTTTCTACACAAAATCGGCCCCCGGTCTGATGCCCGAAGGGACAAAAAAAACCACCAGAACATCTGGTGGCTGGCTTTCAACGTCCCTGAAAGGGACCTATTCCTTAAATAATATATGATATACGCTATTCTCTTTCTCCGATATCTCATATCCCCCTTTATGCTTTTTTATCAGCCGGATGACCTCCGCGATCCGCTCTACCAACGGATAGAACAATTCTCCCTTATGCTTATATGATAAAGTATAATGCGTAACCACCCGGCCATCGCTCACCAGCCGCCCTCTCGACAGGCTCAGCCCCAGGTCCGTCTGAAAAATATCCACCATCACCTTCGACCTCGCACGGGCAGGCAATTCGCCCGGGTCCACTATCGCAGAAGCAATCTGTCTTACATGCTTCGGACTGGTCATCCTGATAAATATATCCTTACGCAGTATAATGACAGCCACCGCAAAAAAAAGTATTATCGACATCAGCAAATGCCATCCATACAGCGGTAGCAACCCCGCAATACTTAACACCCCCGTAATGGTGATCAAAAGCAGGGACGTCCATTGCGCTTCCGACACTCCTTTCCAATAAGGCCGCTCAGGATCCCCCCGGTAAAACTCAATGATAAACCTGAAAGTCCCATATGCCACCGTATAAAAGATCAACACCGTACCAGGAGCCGAATCCCGTAACACAAAGATCACCCCAAAAATAAGTACCATACATACAAATGCCGATTCTACCAGCGGCACCGGGAACAACGGCACCCCTTCATAATAATGGGTAAATCCCGCTTCCACATGCTCACGCCTGTACACGATTCCCTTCCGGGCAGGCTTGCCATGACAACATCCTACATTCAGACACCCCAGCCTCCCAAGGACCATAAATGCTGCAACCCCCAGGATGGTCATATCCAGGTAGACCAGGACAGGTACATGGAACAGACGGAAAACCACCGCACACATGATCAATATCGCGATCTCATGATGATAGTAGACGATCACCTCCCTTCCCAGAATGATCTTGGCAAGAAAGGCCAGGAAAAAAAAAGTAGCCACAGCCGTGAGGCTCATCAGCAGGATAGGCCATACAGGCTTCCCTAAGAACAAACACAGTCCCGCCCCCAGCAGACCGCCCACTACAAACCCCGTAATACCAAAGACATGAAAGGTATGGAACTTTCTGCCGAATATGTTTATATGCAATCTTGGAAACGGCACAGCTATGATTTTATATATTTACTTTTTGAAGGATGATTAGACTTTCTGCCTTCCCCACCTTGCGGTAAGCATCCGACTCCAGCAATTCATGTACAAAAGCTTGCACCCCTGGAAAGTAGTCCGCATAATCATGAAAGGCAATATACCCCCCCTTTACCACCGACGGGGCAATTTGCCGGAAATCCCTCGCCACGCTGGGATAGTCATGCAGCCCGTCGATAATAAGAAAAAACACCGGCTCGCTCCAGGACACATCACATGCCCGCTCCTGTACGACTTCCACCACCTCCGATAGGCCCGCCGCCTGAAGATTGGTGGTCAATTGCGTGAGCGAGGGTGCCACGGTTATGACCCCCTGATCCAACGCGCCAAGCCTGCCATCATGCGGATCGATAGAGACGATCCTTACATCCGGGAAAAATTCCTTTATCATGCTTCCCAACAGCACCGTAGACTTGCCCTCATAGGACCCCACTTCCACGATAGTATGCTGGCCGGGCATCTGTATGCAGGCTTTCAGGACCATTGTTATCAACAGATCGGCTTCCTTCTCTTCCAGCCAGCCGTTTATCTTTTGCACCCGCTTATAGACTGCCAGGAGACCGGCGCCGCAAATATCCGCCCCCGTATCCGGTACCGGCCGTACATAATGTCCCGACTCCTGTCTGATGTATTTCCGTAATGCGTTTTCATACTTCCGCTCCACCGGATGAACCCAATAGGCATCGGAACGGCTCAGGGCCACCTGCATATCTTTGATAGTAAAGGCCGCTCTGTACTTTACAAAATCATAGCTGCAGGGATTCAAGGCTATTTCATACCCCAGCAGCCTCACCAGCGTGGGCAGGATGACCTCTTCCGTAGCCCATATCTTCGTCTCCTGCAGGATCTTCTTCAAACGTTCATTCTCCCGCAGCATCCTGCAAAGGCCCTTCACCGCCTTTTCCGTAAAGACAGTAGAAGGCCAGAACGTCCAATGGACAAACTTCTCCTCCCCATCTGCGAACTCCTGTAGCAAAGGCTTCCAAAGCGCTGACTCCTTAAATGCCTGCAGCGCCACATAGTTATGCCTGTCGTCAGGATGGACTTTCGCCGGAGCGCTGGACAACATGCCTACACCAGGCCGGTCACGCAGGAACTCCGCTAAATAAGACGAATACCCGCCTCGTATCAGCAGTTGATCGGAATCGACAATGGTCAATGTATCAAAGGAGAGATGATCCGTCGCATACTGCATGCACGCAAAGGCAAAATCGTGCAGGTATCCATGCTTCACTGGCTTGGGAGAAGGATGGATCACAGCCCCAAACTTTTCAAAGATCCACCGGTCCTTCAACAATCCCGTATTGCTCGCTCCATTATAAAGAAGTATCGTCGATCCCGGGTCCTGATAATGAAGGTTCCGGACAAGATCGATGATACAATCCTCGTTCTCATGCACCAGGCAGGCAAAAACATTTTTCACAGGCGTAACCGCCCGCACAAACACCATGCCCTTCGCCAAAGCCCCCTTCAACAGCGCTCCATTCGCATACACATGCCAGTCATCATGCACGATACGGCTGATATCCTCCACAGGGTAAGGATGCCACCAGCCGCTGTCCGTCCTTTTGGGACTCACATTACCCGTGTGTATCATATGGACAGAGAACGTATGATCCTCCAGTACCTTTACTTCCCTGGGTGGTGTCGCCCACACAAAGAGCCCGTCCATCCCTACGTCATTCTCCACAAATCTTTGTCGCTGCCAAAGTTCTTTTTTATAGCACAAAGAGCTGCCCAGCAGCCACACCCTCTGGTCAGACGGATAGACATACTGAAAAGCCTGCTTCCGTACAACGTCGAAATACAGTAGCTTGTTGATGCCGCATACACTGGTCCCTCCACCGTCCAGCGCACGGACCTGGTAGGTCAGACGGCCCGGAGCATACCAATCGTCATCGTCCCAGTTGACAATTACACTGCCCCTGGCATACTCGCAGGCAAGATTGAGCTTGGCTCCCAGGGTGATCCTGCTGCTCAGCGAATAATAACGTATTGATGGATCATCCGGCACCAGGTCGGCAATATTATCCGTCCCGTCATCGATGATGATCAGCTCTTTCAAAGGATAATCCTGCCGCATGAAATAGCGGATGGCATGAGGTACGAATGCCCTCCTGTTATAGGTAGGCATGATACAGCTTACAAAAACCTCATTCATACTATCCATTCATTCTTTCCATCAACTTGATAAATTTCTCCGACTTCAGTAAAGCATCGACATCCTTTTGCTGCTTCTGAAGTTCCTCCACCTGCGACCGCAGCGCAGTGATCGTCTCATCCTTTTTGGCCGCATCCTGCCGGGCCGCATCCAACGCCACCTGCAGGTTATTCAGTTGGGCGGTTACCGCCGTGCCCGGCGCCCCCGCAGCCCCACCGGCAGCAGCCCCTTCCTTGACCACACTATAATACTTCACCTTCCCATTCTCCTCATACAGCCGCACTTCCTGCCCCGCCTTAAGCTTCAAAGGCATGGAGGTGATATTCTGCAGGGATGCCGAATTAAGACCCGGCTGATAAGGCACCACCTCCTTCACCCCTACATTCTTCGCCTGGAGATTGAGCCGGGCCGCATTGACATCCTGGTCGATCACATCATTGTGCCTGACCCCCGTCACCTGTATAGGTTCGAGATCCATATTCGGGATCGCATGCTTGAATATGTCTACGATAAACCCTAAAGAAGTGCTGGCCTTTCCCTTATATTCATTAAAGACACCTTTGAAATCGGAATTTTGAAAAAAATCTACTCCCTTGAACACCTGTGCCGTGGAGAGCCTGTCCCTTCCGGCCGGCCGCTCGCGCGTCGTCCTGATCCTGATCGTCACACTTTCCTGGGTATTGGCATTCCACAACACAGAGCTTTCCGTGCTATCCAGGAGCACCTCATTAAGAAAAACTTTGAAGAACAGGTCAGGCGCCTGCTCATATTGCAGCTTCTTCAGGTCCAGGGAAATATTAAAACGTCCGTTATCGTCCGTTAAAGCACTGCCCAATGCCGCCTGGGCCCGCTGCGTATTGGTATCCCAGGCTTCGACGGACAGCTTTGCAATACCCTCATTGGTATCCCTGTCGATCACCTGGCCCGTAGCGATATATATTCCGTTACTCATATATTGTATAGATTATTTACTCAACACAGTACAGCAAAATTTCTCAAAAGAAGTCTTTATAGCCGGCAATATAGGAATGGTAGACAGCCAGTAGCCATAGGTACGGAAGGTCTTCACATATTTCCGCTTGCTGAAATTACATATCCGGTAAACCTTTCTGTCCTTTATCGTCACAGTGCCCAGGTAAACATTGTCCTTCTCGTTGCAGTCGGGACAGTCGATGATGAACTTTCCGCAGAAGGCATCCTTTAAATGTTGCAACAAATGACCCATCAGGTCCTTGTAGGCGGCAATCGCATCATCATGATAGTCCGCAATGTCAAAAGGCGGCTCCTCCACAAAATTAGGGGATGGCTTGGCAAATGCGTTTTTTACCTCGATGGCCGTCAGCGTATTGACACCGCCATTCAACACATAAACAAGATCATTATTCACCGTCACAACCATGGCCATCGGGTACAGTTGCACAGGTATCCTGAACTTGCCATCCAATGAATGATTCTTCAGGTCCACTCTCATCACCTTGTACTTGTCGGAATGGCTGATCAGCAGGTATTCCCTGTCCGATGCATGCAGTGCCGCCAATCTATAGGTAGTACCCACGTCCAGTGTCAAAGGCGTAAAGACCTCCGTGCCATTGGTAACATCAAACCCCTTGAGGAGCCGTACCGCTCCAAGACAAGTGACATACAAAATGTTCTTATACACCAGTATATCATCCTCATTATTATTCCCATTCACCAAAAAGGTCCTCACCACCGCACTCGTGCCCAGGTCGATGGACATCACCTGCGTGAACTGGTCCGTCTCCGTGGTCACAGCAGTATTGCTCGCAACATACGCCATCGTCTGCCCCGCAGGTATCACTACCAATCCCGTACCATTAAAAGCGCTGATCTGCGTCTCCGCAAATCCCGGCGTGCCGATGCCCGTGATCCTGTAAAGCCCCTTGGTCTTGGAAATACCATATAATCCAAAATTGTCGCTGTAAGCCAGGCTCACATACTTGAACGCGCATTTTACAGACGAACCATTCACCCAATCATGCTTGCTGGTGGCCGGATCGATGGCCACAACAGCGATCACTGAATCCTTGTTATCCAGCAGACCCGTTGCATACAATTCCTTCCCATTCGTAGATACCGCGATGTCCTGCAACTTGATATTGGTGCTGGAAGGGAATATCAGCGTTTGGTGCAGCAGACGGCTGGTAAGATTATACACATATATCCTGTTATCCCTTCCGCAGGTATAGGCAAAGTTCGCCGCAGGATTTAGCCGCAGCCTGTTATGGAACTTAAAGGCAGGCCCAAAAATAGTGTCCAGCCCCGCATCGGTCTTATAAGCAGGAAAAGGATGGTCCTTATCGAACATCCCGCAGAAGGTCTCGCTTGCCAGCAGTGCCCTTAACTCCTTAAATATGCAATACAACAGCTGGTCCTCGTTTTGTTTCTCTTCAGGCTTCTGGTTACAAAGCTCGCTGCGCTTCTTCGTGCCGGAAAGGAACACAAAAGGCCCACTGGCGGAATTCACCAGTTGCCAGATCAGGTTGATCACCGCCGTAATACGCTGCTGACCGATCGGCACAGGCGGCGTGTCATTCTGCGGGAAGACCAGTTGCTTCTTTACCCAGTCGAACAGGGGTTTGATATCATCATTGAAGAAGTCCTGTAACAGCGATCCCTCCAGCACTTCTTCCCAAAAAGTCTTCTTCACATATCTTTCCAGGGACACGGTTGGAACGTTCTTTCCCTTGTAAGCAATACGCAAGCTTACCTCCCCATTGCCCGCAGTATCCAGCAGTCCCCCGGCCGCAGCCTCCGCCACTACGTTGTATTGAAGACCAGCCTTCACATTCAGCCGGATAATATTCCCTTCGCAATCAAGGGCATAGCCATTCCCGATCAGCACATATTCACGGGTGGGACCACAGGTGACCTTCAACCCACAGACCACACCATACCCATGAAGGTGTTTATTATGGTCCCGCAGATCATTGGCAGCGCACAACAGATCCAACGCCTCCTGCACATTGTCCGCCTCCCCCAGGTCGCACGTATCGCTCTTGAAACAAATATCTTCCGCACAGATATCCGTTAAGGACGGGAACAGGTCGCGACAATCCTCCCAGGTCACAAGCCCCCCGGCAGCCTTCAGAAAAGCCAGCTTGCCATAATGATGACGGATGCCCACCGGAGGTTGATCCGGCTGCAGACCGCCAGGGTCATTAGGGGGCCACTCTATCTGTGCCGTGGCCGTACGGGCCGGTATCAGCCAATAGTCCCCCGGACGGCAGGTACCATTGGAGAACTGTACTTCAATCCCTTCACCCAGGTCCATCCATCCACTGCCGATCGCCGTTCCATTCTCATCCGCCGACGCATTCGTCTGATCCCAGCGACGCAGCTTCAACCCCGCTTTCCCTTTATACTGGATCACGGACGTACTGAGCGTTATCTCCCTGGTCGCAACCTCCACCCCAATGATCTTCACCAATGGATGAGGAGTGTTCTGCAACGCAGACACATCATCCACGACCTCCACCCACTGTCCCGTGGCAAAGCTCATGACATCGTCCTTGCCGATGCTGGCTACCGTGATCTTGCTGCCGCTGATGTTTTCAATGGTCGTCTCCAGTGTGGCATTATCCCGCGACCACTTGAACGAAGCGCTCGCAAGGGCATTTCCCTTCTGTATCTCCACCCTGTACAGCTGGTTCTCCAATCCCCTGAACCCCGAACTGGGCTTTAACGAACAGGGATCATTCTTGGATATATCCGTCTTTGTACGCGCGGCAAGGGTCCCGCTGGATGGCTTGATCAGGTCCTTCCATTCCTGGAAGCCGGATTTACAGGAGGCGCCCGGTATATTGGCGGCATCCACTTTCAACAGCCTCACCTGCCATACGGTCTGCAGCCTCGCCGTCGTATCCGCTTCCCCCAATGCCACTTCCTGGATCGCTGGATTGTCAAGATGATTCTCCTCCCGCTGCCAGGCATCGATATAAATAAGATAAGTACCGTCCGCAATGTTCAGATGCGACCCATCCGGCGGACTGGCAGGGCTCTCGGGTGGACTGGCAGGACTCTCAGGGGGACTTGCGGGGCTCTCAGGCGGGCTCACAGGACTCTCCACAGGGCCCGCCGGACTCTCAGGCGGGCTCAGGACGCCCTCCTTTTTCAGATAAGTAGTATCCGGATCAGGATAATAAGGTTGATTAAAATAGGTCACATCTTTGCCCTCCGACTCACACAACAATCCCCCTACATACATACGCCCGGGTGCGATCGTCAGACCAATCCCATTCACCACCTTGATAAGGAATCCTCCATTCTTCTTAGGCACACCCGAATGCCCTATCACATCGATGGTCTCGGTATGTGTCCTGTATTGCTGAATGTCCAATTGCTCATTCAGGTCGGCATCAAGTGTTACCCTGCCTTGCTGGCTGATTACCCCGCTATAATGGTTTTCTTTTCTGAATAATTTGCGGGAAATGTCGCTTGCCATAGTTGCGTCCTCCTCTTTGTTTACATTTTAAGAACCATAAAAAAACCCTATTTCCAGTCCAAAGCGTAGGTATTCGTTTAATCTCGTCTGTAAGTTATATTCGCACAGCGGCTGGTATAAATGATAGAAGACACCCATCTCCATATCATTCTCAGCACCCTGTCTGATCTCTGCGGCACAATACCGGCTCAGCTGACAGTAAGCTGCGTCACCATATCGTAAAGAATTGAACACAGGTTTCACCCGCTGCGCATCCTCCGGTGTTGCAGGCTGACAACGGTATGGCCTGGGCACCCGTGACCCCGGTGGTATGTAGGAGAAACGGATACATCCCTCCTGCAGCCTCTCCGCTTCCACCGGCAGCTCATTGCTCCCTGCTCCCTTCGCTGCATCGAAGATGGTATTGGATGCCAGCGTCATGATCGTCGTCTTCACCCGGCCGATGACTGTACTGTTCTGTATTTCCAACGCACCCCCAGCCTTCCCATCCGGCACACCTCCATAAACCATCTCCTCCTGCCTACCTCCGTCCACTATACTATCTACGACAATAGCCGTCGCCACATCCGCCACACGCATACCTCCCATAATACATTTGCTGACCTTAACCTTCATATTCTCCGCTTCTGCTATCAGCCTCGGACCGTCTGCGCCCATGTCAAAGGGCGTAAGGCCCGGCACCAGCGTGCAATGCGTAAGCGCTAACGTCTGTAATAAATTCAGCGACCCTCCGCTTACATGCAGCGGCGCATGAACAACGCCCCCGCAGCATACCAGGCCGTTCAGGCTCAACTGCGCATCCTGTCCGCCCGTGATCGCCCACTCCCCTCCGATGATTATCACCGGCCTGCTTGTCTCCGTCGCCCTGATCTCGATCCTCTTCCCTGACGCCACTTCCGTCACCGCCGGCGCAGTATAGTAGTCACTACCCGCGATCTCCACCACTCCCCCTCCCGTACCCAGCATATCCAGCGCATCCTTGATCGTCGCGGCATCCCCGGGTACCTGTATCACCGGCTCCAATCCCGCAGTAAAACTTTCCTCCTTATCATAGTCCCCTCCGCCGATGTCCGCGCTGAAGCCATAGCTGTAATCCACCGTCACTTTCGCAACAGGTGAATGCGCGGAAGACAATGCAATACGCCCCAGCACAGGGTCGATAGCTACCTTGTCCACAGGCATATTGGCCCAGCTCACCGGAGACCCTTCATCGTGAAGATCACAGATACAGATATCATCCACCGCTACCATCACCTCATCCAGGAACACCGCAACGCTTTTATCTTTCCCATACCATGTTTCACGCGACTTGCTGAAAGGATACCTCCTCAGCGGCATCGGGACATTGATGGGCTCTACCAGGTGCGTGATATCCACCTCCGTGACAGGCTTATTGTACAAGGCCACATCCTTTCCCAATGCATCGAATGTGTACCGCAAACCATCCACCTCGTAGGCAGGCGCCTTATGAACCGCATAATCCTGTATCCTCCATAAAAAGATGCCGATATTGGGTATATTATACTTGCCCCTTCCCGGCGCTATCCGCCTCACATCCGCAGAATGCGTGAGTACGTCAAAAGGTGTATTTGCATATTCCAGCACCATCCTCGCCCTGCTGATAGGGGCCACAGCCAGATTGCCCGGCCGCAGGTGATTGAGATACTGAGTGGTGGACAAAAGCAGAAAATATTCCACAACATTTGCCTTCCACCCCGTTACATCAAACGCCAGGTCCTCCAGAACGGCAGCCGTACCCTTCCTGCGCCGGTAAGCAATGGTCTTCGCCACCTGCCCTCTCTCACTAAATGGCGCATTGGGAAAACTCACAAGCCCTCTGGCGCCTACAAGGTCCCCGATATACGGCACTACCCACTCCGCACAGGTCTCGATAAACTGATCGTCATATAATTGATCGAGGTTCTCTTCCAGCACAGCCAGTTGACCCGCGATCACCGTCATCAGCGCATGCAGTGTACCCTGGTCCTCCCCGCCTGCCGGGTCCTTACCCGCCTGGTCACGTATGCGATATACAGCAGGCAGCAGCTTATATAGTCTGTTGATGTCAAAGCTCATGACAGTAATTTTAGATCCACAGGACAGGCATCCAGCGTAAGCAGCTCCGCAGCAAGCACCTTGTCGGAGCCTGTCATCGGTGTATTAGCTATCAGCAGATTATTCCAACCCGGCTTGTCCGTAGAATAATACAGGTAGTCGACATCGACGGCAACGACGCCTTTCACCCGCTGACAAACCGTGATCACCTCGCTCAATGCCACCGGCTGCCCGAAAGAACGGGCCTTGAATGAGAAGGCGCCCCGCAGCTGCTCCTCCACCGTCTGCAGCACCTTCCCCGGTATATAGTCGGCATCGACCTTTACATTAGCCGACACCCGGAAATACACCGGCTTATAAGTGTTCAGATCTATGGATACAGGCCCATTCCCCGACTGACGGATAGCCTTCAATAAATTTATATACAGATCATCGCTGCTGTTCACGATCGCCCCATTCACGCCCGCAACCGTAATATAGATATACCTTCTTTGGCTCTTCCATGTCCAGGTAGCCAGCGCTTTTCCTATCCCGGGAAAGGCCCTGGCAAAATCCTCATAGTCCTGCAATGACACCACACGGTCAAAAGTCATCAGCGTAAGGGTTGCATTGCTCCGGGCATCATCAAGGTTTTCCGGATCCGCACCACCCTTGGCCGGCAACGGATTGACCGCGCCTTTTACACCCAATGGCCGGGTAAGCAATTGCGATAGCTGACCCGCCTTTACCAATCCCCCCAACCCGATGCCCTTCCTGTAGGTAGCCTTTATATTCTCCGTCCCGGTGGGAAGCCGCGCCCCCGTAACCCCATCCCCAAAGATCACCGTCGTCTTTCCGTCATTGCTCCTCCGGGTGATATAAATACGCTCTTCCGGACCATGACTATAAAATACATCCACCTCATGCCACAACACATCATTGACATATATCTTTAACGTGGTCTCGACCCCACCCGGTGCAGAAGAAGAAGTATAGGTCAAAGGCGGCTGCCGGAGCGTAAATCTCTGAAAGGCCGCCGAAGCATTCCCGCTTCCCATTACCTCGCTCACCGTCTCGCCATGCGTACAAAATGCCACATTTGCATTCATCGTCACCGTGCTCCTGATATACCTGTAGGTCAACGAGCCCGTAAACCGTACGACGGTATATCCTTTCTCCACAAAAACCTCTTTCAGCTCCAACACCTCACTGACCATCGTTCCTTTCAGATCATCCCGCTCTCCGGTGAGCACCATCATCCCTCCGCTTTTAAGCCCCGGGTACCATTGGTCAAGTACGATACTATCCCCTTCCACCACCTGCCCGATAGGAAGACCCGCCAGGTCCAGCTGCTCACTCTGGACAAACAGGCTGATCCCCCGGATAGCCGAAAAATTATCCTTGGTCTTGTCGGCATCAAACCAACAACTATGCTCTTTTGACGACACTTCCAGCCGCGTCGTCTTGGAGCTTAACCCATATTCGCTGCGCGCACCCGTATTCGATTTTTCAATGTTAAATACCTTTGCCGTCTCCAGACCTTTCCCCGGCTCCCTCACACCGACAAACCCTCCTCGCACTACCTCCTTATACTCGCTATCCAGATAGATAAGCTTACAGTCCTCCTTTATCGCCCATTCCGAAAACTTCGGTACCACGTTCGGTACAGTCCCCGTATACGTCAATTCCTGGGGAGCATTATATCCAAAAGGAGAAGCCGTCTTTCTAAACACATACACACCGTCACCGGAAGAAGCATCCTTTTGCCCCAGCTTTTTTTGCAGACTGTTCATCACATCCGCCGCCTCCCATTTTTTTGTGTTCAGCACCAACGCCAGATCATCCTCCTTCCAGGTATGGGAGGCGATATTCGTCAGCACCGTATCATCCAGCACATCCTTACTCAGCAACGTACCCACATTCCCATCCGGCAGGGACGGCACATCCGAAAAGGCCGGCAGGGAAATCGTATCATCGATATCGACAGTGGTCGTCCTGGCGTTCGTATCGATCTCAACATTCAGCACGCCCCGTATAAAAAACTTTCCCTTCGTCACTCCCAGCAATACATCCCCTTTTTTCAGATCATTCGCGACACCTTTAAATATGAACATGCCATGATTCAGCTTCACCGCCTGCGGCGCCTGCAACCTCGGCCTGATGGCATTCCACTCAGGCCGCGCCTGTATCTTTTCCACCGTCTCGAAGGTCTGCGCCTGTTCCCCTGTAGCCGGTACAGACTGCACCTTGATACCCGCATCCAGAACAAGCGACGGCGTCAGCGGGGTCGATGTGCTGCCGGGTACAGTCAGTGGTCCTGCCGGACTTTGATCCAGGGTAAAGGCCAGATAAGTGCTGGCCGCTACACCGGGCCGCAGCTCATATCCGATAAGCCGCGCCATCTGTAATATGGAATAACGCTCGGTAGCCGTCCGTAAATAAGATTCATTGGCGATACGCTCCTGGTAAAACGTCAATACATCACTGACAACTGCCCACGCATCGAGAAGGGCAATGGTAGGATCGTCATCACTCCTTGTCGTCAACGCTCGCAAGGCAGGCAGATCAGCATTCGACAACGCTGCCAGCAGGCTATCACGAAATTCATGATAAGTACCTACCCTGTAGGCAATAGCGCTAAGCCCCGGCCGGTTGATGATCTGCAACGGCGTCTCGGGCGCAAGCCCCTCGCAACAACCACAGCTACATGATTCCGGCATATTATTTTCCTCCCTTCATAACGATTATTTTCCTCCCTTCATAACGAGTGTGAAGCCCCCATGATCCGGGTAGTTGGGGTCATTATCCAGCCGTGCAACCTCCAGCCTGCCCAACGGCAGCAGCCCCGTATCGACAGCGTCATTATTATTATCCCCCTGTCGCTTCAGCTTCGTGATCTGCACCGATGCCACCCCATCCACGGCCTGGGCAGCCGCATAAAGACGGCTGAGATACACAGGTTGACCAAAAGAGAAATTATCCGGATGAAATACACCAGGAGTGCCGTTCGGCAATACGCGATTGCTGAAAACCTTTAACAGGACAGCTTTCACGTCGCCCGGATAATAGTTAGGCTTTACACATATGATCATCTCCAGTTCCAACGAGACATATTCCGGGCCATTCACTTCCACATCCTGCCCCGCCATCCTGAACCGGTCCATCCTTTTCCGTATATCATTTTCAAATTCCGTAGTGATCCCCTCACCTCCCAGCCGGTCGATGGTCAGAAAAGCCGTCCTCCAGCTGCCCGTCCAGCGAAAAGTACAGGCAGCACGCTGAATATTGTCGGATGTGCGCAGCGCCATATCCTCATAATCCCTGGCTGTCACCGCCCTCTCCTGCGTGCGAAAGGCCGCAGGCGCATTCTGCCTCACTGTCTCCATGCTCTCCGGATCAACTCCACCGGCAGCCACAAAAGGATTGGTCACCGATATCACCGTTTGTGTCCCCCCCGTAATATCAGGATTGCTCGTCACCACACTTGCAATAGTTTCCCTGCCTATGTTCCCCGCGGCTCCATTGCCGACCCGGTAAGCGGCAAGGAAACGGGTCCCTCCCGGCGGCCGCTTCCCTAACTTATCATCGCCAAAACGGATATGTGCAACAGCATCCGACTCCACTTCAACGACAAATTCCTTTGCATTACCCCGGCTTTCAAGCAGATCCCGCTGCGGCTTCCATTCCTCTGTGGTTCCATCCTCCATAAGAAGGATGGAAGGATGCACATCCCTCATCGACCATTCAAGGACAGATGACGCCGGTTGCGAAAGATCAGCCGCATCATACGGCGCAGCAAAGGTCAGCGGTCCCCTCGTCAACACAGGCGCAAACCTGGCCGGGATAGGTGCCGGGTCCGTCTTTTCACAACAGTTCCCCGCAGCAGAAGCCGGCAAGGCCATCGCAGCTGCCCCCACCGTATCCGGAACCAATGAACTGTTTAGAGCGTCCTTCACACTCATGCCATGATCCGCCAGCACATTGTTCCCCAACGCTACGCTGACCTCATCCCAGAAATTTGTCCCATTCAACACCGAGATACACAAGGGGAAAGGCAGGGCATCCGCCACAGCCCATTTTATCTTTGTCACAGGCAGACCGGCCGACACCTCAGCATACAACGGATCATATGTCAGTGTGACTTCCGTCAGCCGGACTGCATGCCGGTGTGCCGGGTCCGCATCCGCCGCATCCCCTGTCTGCGGCCCCCTTACTTCTTTAAAGATCAATACCTGTCCCGGCTTCAGCGTCGTAAGGTCCCCCTTCAACGTCGCAGCGGTCGCTCCCTTCGGCAGACAACAATCCCTGTCACCCCAGGTATAAAATTTCATTTCATTATGTTCATACCGCAGCTCCTCATCATGCATAGGCTCAAAGACCCTGACATTCTCTTGCAACGCCGTTTCCCAAAAAGCCGCATCATATCGGAAACTCACCGGAATATCCGTTACGCCCTTTGTCAGAAATCCAGTAGCGCCCCCCTTCTCAACCTTCACCACGCCTACCCCTTCCGCTATCTCCAGGTGTACCCAGGTACGGGCATTACAACCATCATGCATGTAATAATCCACCAGCCGGGCATGCCGCCTCACCGATATACGCTTCCGGGCCGTACCCAGATAAGCTTCCGTACCAACAGCATCCTGCTGATAGCTCAGATAATCTCCCGCATAAGCCAACACCTCCACCAGCATGATCCCGATGTCAGCCGGATTCCTCTCCTTCCATTGCGGCAACGATAGAGCCATCCTGTCCAGCATCAATTGCCGGAAACTGGCAAAGTCCTTGGCGAGATAGCTGATCTCCGGCGCCTTTACAGGCTCCGGCGGACAATCATGCACAGGCTTGCAGTCGAAATCATTATTGCAAAGTACCTTGAAAGAAAAATCAATAGCCGCCAGCACCGGATCGACCCCATCGGGAGGGTTATCCGTAGTATCGTCCTTCACCAGACGCAAGGTATAGGTCGAGAAATCCCCCGCCTCGCTCACCCTTACCACCAGCACCTTGCCCGCATCCTCCGGTGGAGACGACACAGGAGGAGAGAACACTCCTTCCTCCACCGACACAACCTTTATATTCCTGATCCTGTCCCCTCCTTCTATCGCCACCTGGCTCTTATTCAATGTCAGCGCTCCCAGGTCCTTGATGAAATGGACCAGTAAGGTCGTTTGCCTGGCCTCATAGACATCCGTCACATTGTCCACCACATCCAGGAAATCAATGCCGTTGAGAAAAGGATGATCCTTCACCGCATTACGACGTCGCTTATCACAACAGAAATATCTCATGATCGTAAGAATTGCGCCACCTGTATCAATTGCGTACGGCGGATAGTATACGTCACCGTCACCGTCAGGGACGAGTCTTCATTGCTCACCGACACATTATTCACTTCAATGATATCCCCCAGCCATTGCTGCAACGCAGCCTGCACCATAAACTGCGTAGTGATGACCAGCTCATCGCTGTTGGGCTCAAACACAAGTTGAAGCAAGCCGCTGCCGAAATCCGGCCGGTTCACCCGTTCGCCGGGAGCCGTGAACAGCACCTGCTCGATCATATCCCGGATATGACGGTCGTCATCCACGCCCGCCGTCCTGCCCGTCTTATCAAAACTGTATGGATAGCTGATATTCATACCAATTATTTTATAGCCTTCCCCGGACTGAACCACCGCCCCCATCCCGTCACCCGGAGCTGAACCACCGCGCCCTACATTCCTACCACTCTCGGCTGAACCACCGTTATCACATCCCGATCACCCGGGGCTGAACCACCGTTATCAATAAAGGGGTGCCGTTAGGCACACAAATAGCCTGGCTGTCCATCAGCAGCACCGGCATACCATTCGACAGGACACGGACAGCCGCCGTGATCCATTGACCCGTAACACAAGGGCTGGGAACGCCCGATATATTGAATACACATCCCGCGACTACATAGGGAGCCGGCTGCGTCACGATCGGCTGACCGCTCACCAGCACCCGCGGGTTAGGCGCCGTCGGCTGCGCCTGCCCGCCATGCACACACATGACAGTTGCTCCTACATGCAATAATGGTCCCGGCATATGACTATCTCAGGTAATGGTTAATGCGCCTGTATTGATGTTCACCGAAGGACCGACCATTATAATGCTGGCCCCCTTCCCGTTTTGAATATAAATACCCGTATCGTTCACGATGATAGACGCGCCCGTAGTGCTTTTCAACATAATACCACCCGTCGGCCCCGGCAGATCGCTTACTACAATGCTATTCTGCGCAGTGGTCTGTAATACGATGTTCGGGGAAGCCGGTATGCCCGCCAGCGCCAGCGCAGGCACCTCAGCCGCAGAACCCCAGAATCCTCCCGTCCAGATAGGATAATCCGGATTGCCGCCTTCAAATTCCACCCATACGCCTCCTCCGATCAGCGGTACGACATACACACCCATCTGTATGCCGGCCATGGGTACACAGGGCATAGCCCAGCTGGATGTTCCCAGCCCCAGCACATCAGGGATCTGCACCAGCAGACGCGCTTTTTGTAAAGGGTCCACATTGTTCAATACAAGTCCCCTGTACTTACCATAGTACTTTTCGCTCATATAAATAAACAGGCTCTTTTGAAATTTAAACAGGCACTTTTGGTAGTGTAGATAACAGGCCATCCCTGCTCAAAGTAAAATCCTGCTTGTATTCCCCCCGCTGGATCTTATGGGTTACTGATTTCACATAATACAATCCATCAAACGCATCTCCCGCGCCCCGTACCCCCACCAGCGACCTTGCCTTCAATACATTCCCATATCGCAGCACATTTAAAGACCCCGTACCCGAAATATTGTCGGAAGATTTGGACGCTTCCGCCAGACCCAGCATGATCGCCTGCACCGGGTTCAGCTTGGCCGTATCCCGCATCATGGGGAACTGCGTCGGTATGGAAGGTATCAACCCCAACGGCGGGTTAAAAGGACTGACATCCGGGATAGGTATAGGTATGGGGACCTTTGTCTCTTCGTTCTGTATGAATACAATGGGCATCTTCTTGGCGGCCCCGTTCATGCTGAAGTTTAAGGATTCCACATTCGTAAAAACATCCATATTGACGTTCAGGGCCGGCTGGGGTATGCCCACCTTGATATCCGGCCCCCAATAAGCCGTGTTCGTTCCCACCACCGGTCCTGGCTCTATATAGAACGTATACCCCACATCCGTAGCCAGCTTGGTGACATAAGCCAGGTCCGTACCCTGGTGCACCGGTATTGAAATGACAGGAATGGGTACATCCAGGAACAAACTGGGTATCACCAGCGGTATCATCCCAAATATGGCATACTTGGCGATGATCAACGCCACCCGGGCCTCTGCAGGCATACAGGGATAAGGGATACCGGTAAAATCGATCAGGCCCATCACTACCGTGAGGTCCACCCCCGTCACCGTCAGCGTCGTCTCACCTTTCATCACATCAGGGCTTACCTGGTGATGACCGATCATCCCATCCATGAGCACATGCTGCGTTCCATTTACCGTCACCGTAATGATCACCCGTATAAAAGGACCTACCTCTCCCAATAACAGTAACAATGTAGTCAGCGGCCCCTTATTGGAAAAAGTAAAGCTCAGCTGAAAACCACTTGGCTCGCCCGCTGAAGTCTTCACCTGCACGCTGGTCAATGCATCGATGATGGGCTGAGGCACTGGGACAGGCACCACCGGACCGATCATAAGTCCAAGTACGATTCTTCCCTTGATCATAGCTACATTCCAGGCATGCTTTGCGACTGTGTGATATTTATTTGAGCACCCGGCACATCCGTCAGCGTTTCCGGCTTCATGGCATTATTCCCATCCGCCACCTGCCAGAATTGCGCAGGGTCGCCGATATACTGCGCGGCAATATTATCCAGCCGGTCTCCTTGTTTTACTTCATGGACAGCTACCATTGTCATCGATTCCGCCGGGGGAATGATACGACGACGCAGATAGGTTACAGCCCTGTCATCCTCTATTTGAAAAGCAGCCGTCTCGATCCTGTAATAACGGCTGGTCACAGGGAACTGGTTCACCGGCCTGTTCCCCGACAGAAGAATATTTTGAAATGGGTCTGTCATAATTATCGCATTGTGAGATTATGAGATTATAAAGTCATGGGCCTGCTGCTAAATCTGTGTCAATCCCAACGTGCTCAAAAGCCCCGGTTTGAACTTCGCAGCCAATTGCTCCTTCTGCTGCTGATAGGCCATGTATAGATTTCCCCCCTTGTTATCAAAACCCAGATCATTCACCGTCAGCACCTGCATCCCCAAACTGATTTTTGCAAGAATGGGATTCAAATTCGGATCAAATGCTTCTTCCGTCACGCTAAAACTGGTAAGCTTCACAGGCACCACCCTGTTCTTGCTCCAGACAAATAATATCAACGGACCATCCGTCGGAATGATCTCCAGCGACCCCGAAGAAGCAATACTATTGGCCGCCAGCAGATCGCTGCTCCTGGGATATACCATCGACTCCAGCGCAGATAACATAGGCGACAGTCCGTTGTCCCGCACCTCAGGGTTCTGATCAGGGAATTCCAGCTGATCAGTCGCATCGATCTCCGCCTCCAATGTATACGTCTCCGTTGGCGGCCCTTTCAGCCGGAGCGCCTGCGACTTGTTCGCATCATCTATTGTCTGCGCCTTCAGCGTGCGGGACAACTGCCCGGGATTATATTGCAGGGCAATGATCCGGTCGATTGCCGAGCTCACGGGGTTCAGCAAAACAACACCGGCCTTCAGCACGCGGGGACTACGGGGAAAAGTTGTCATATAATTGTAAAGGTGATCATATTACTGATCATCATGGATTGATCGTTTTGAACATCTCTCTGACGTATATGTACAAGATATACGCCGGCCCTGTCCAGTTGAAACCATTCATTCAATTTCATTTCAGATGCGAGCTGATGCAATCCACCCGGGTCAAGATCGATGATCACGCGCCGGAAGGTTGCCGGGCCGCTGACAGATTCCTTTAATTGATTGCCCTGTGAAGTCATAGGTACTGGTTGTCCGTTCTCAAACATCACGTTGATCTCATATTCACGCAGGATATGTGTATCGATGATCTTTACGATATGGGTGCTTATATTCGTGATCCATGCTTTAAGCACGATGGGCTCGTTTATCTTAACGGAGGATGACCCGTATAATGCAATTTCAAGTCTTATATCGCTCATATTTATAAACAATCTTACGGACAGGTCCCCGCTTCTTCGGTGAGGCCTGTTACATTTGAGGTCCAGGCAGGTGCAGTGTTTGTTGCCGTTCCAGCACCTCCGCTGGCCGAATCTCCGGTAAGGGTCCAGCCGGCTGCACATCCTGCGCCTGCCGATTTTGCCGTTTTGGCTGTCCAATTCCATTCTGCCATTGCAATGGGGACCCTTGGCGAACCGGCAGGGGCAGCAGGCGTCCACATAAGCCAGATCTTAAAATTGTCGGTGACAAATATCTTTTTCCTGCCGACTATCTGATCGCCGGGGCTGTCATTTGTAGTGATGGTTGCCGCACCTGCTGCTGTAACATTTTGACTGGCATAAGGATCAGTAGTATCCAGGACATAGTCGGTACTTTTCAATCGTGTATCCGTATCTGCGCCGCCTGCTACAGCCGGAGGATTTGTATATTGACGGCATGTCTTGACAAGCTGGACTAATTCCAGTTTGCCGGTACATCCTGCCGGTACATCGACCTCGGCAGTTGTAGTCATTCCGGCAGCGGAGGGCGACCCGAAGGCCAGTTCACAATTGCCCGACCACGCCGTTGTCATAGCTATAGTCCCCGTTTTGGCAGCAGCCATGGATTTGAGTGTTGGCTTGCACGGGCCCGCGGGCGCTGCAGCAGCAGGTGGTTTTGGTTTTGAATCCCCGCCGCACCGTTGCAGACGCAAACCGGATCTCATACGGGGGATCGCATTTTTTGCAATATTGCTCAGACCGTTTACCGAACGACCCCACAAGGACGCCATCGTGCTTGCCGCCGATTTATCCGCATCGTGTTCTAACGCATTGTAATTGGTATCGCCAACCTCTCCTTCGGATACCGCGCCATCTTTACTCCCTTGCTGAACGACATGCGCCAGCTCATGAGCGATCAACGCATCTCCAATCATTGTCCCCGGCTGATATTCCCCATTCCCGAATGCAACATGATTTCCTACCGTGAACGCCCGGGCGTTTATCCGGTTGGACACCTTCGTGGCAGTGGAATCGGTGTGCGTTCTTACATTCGAGAAGCTCATCCCAAAAGCGGACTCCATGCGCTGACGAACGTCCCCCCTCAACGGCTCTCCCGCGCCCAGTTCATCCTGGATGGCCGCCGGTTCATCGGCATACCGAACGCCGCCGCTCCTGGCCTTTGCTTGCACCGCCCTCGCCTGACCCGCTATACTCTTCGAAATCCGACCTGCTTCTTCCTGGGACACCTGACCCGCTTCTTCCGGTGCCGGCTGACCCGGGATCGTAGTAGGAACCCCCTCAGGCACACCGGTAAGCTTCCCCGTGGCAACCCATATCTCGGCTGCCCGCACAGCCCTCTCGACAATAATTGAAATATATTCATCCGCCGTCCTGGCATTCGCAGTGCCCGGCGCATATTTTCTGGCAGCCTGCTCGATATGTGCCGCATCCTTACCCTGGTATAGGCCCAACCAATAATTCAAATACGGACATCCTTCGCTGGACCTGCCCGCATGGGCCAGTACAGGATCGATACCACTGCATATCGATTCTCTCAACTGCTGCAGAAACTCCACCTTCTTCATTTGTCCCGGTTGCAGCTCAGACACCGAATCCTCCACGATCAGTTTGGCCCCGACGTGATCCGCTGTGGCAGATTCCTCCGCCACCCCGCCCGGTGAAGCCACACCTTCCCCGGAGACAGGTCCACTTCCTTCAGAGACAGCTTCACTTTGTCCGGGGACAGCCCCACTTACCTCAGAGGCCGGTCCACTTTGTCCAGAGACAGTTTCACTTTCCTGAGAGCCAGGCCCGCTTTGCTTGGGAGCAGCTCCACTTTCCTCCGAGCCAGGGCCACTTCCTTCAGAAACAACGCCGTTTTGTCCAGACGCAGCTCCACTTCCCTCAGCGGCAGCCCCACTTTCTTCTGCCGGCCCGCTAACCGCACTTTGCTCAGGGACAGCCTGAGCCGGCGCCGCAATCTCCTCCTCCTCATTTTCTCTATCTTCCGTTGCCGCAGCCGCCTCCTGGCACTTCGGACAGGAGCAGGCGCTCCCATCCGCGGCGCAACACTGTATCCGGGGCGCCGTATGCAGCGCCGGACGAACAGGCACCATCGTAAGGTCAAAACCATTTACTGCGGACAGAGCGGCAGGCATTTGCATTGCCTCGCTGCCTGGCTGTTCGCTCTTAGCCACTGTACTGGCCGGTCTGAAACCTTGATTGGTTGAAACGACTCGATTCATGTAAAAATCTTTTTCAACGGTCCTATACAAATTTTCTCCAAACCTTATGGCACTGCCGTCTTCGTTGTATTGACCTCGGTGATCTCACGCCCATTACGCATGGCTTTACGGAAATGCCGTGTGATACGGAAATTGCCCAGCACCCTTTCGCCACAGACATACGACTGGTTACAAACTACCCTGCACTCATCCATGCCGGTCGGATTCTGGGTACTGTCATGCAGCCTGCTTGAATTCCATCTCGACGTATGGAAATCGTAAAACTTGTTCCTCTGCGCCGGCAATTCCCCCAGCACCGTGGAATGGGTCGACTGGTTGATGGGAAAAGGCCTGGATGCCGGATTACAGATATTCCAGGTATCGGGACAGCCTGTGCTTGCCTGGCTCACCCTTTCAAAAACCTGGGCCCTGCTCCAATCCGCGGAGTCCGGAAGTAAATGCATCACAGAAAGTATACCATATCCTGTCCGGTATCCCAGCGCAAGTCCTCCCGGCGTCATATCCTGGGTGCTTTCCAGCACCACGCTCGTCGGACAGGAGTCCGGCGCCGCAGGCACGGCGGGCGCCGTAGTTGGCTGCCTGGTTTGAGATGCTCCGCATCGCTGCAATTTTAAACCTGATCGCAATACGGGTAATGACTGCCGCGCTATCCCTTTGAATCCACCCCACAACCTGCCTGCCACCCCCGCTGCAGTACGGTCCGCATCCCGCTCCAACCTGCTGTACTCCGCTCCTTCCGGCTCCATCTTATCCACCACACCGCTCGCTTCATTCTGCTGTATCGTGTGCGCAAGCTCATGCGCGATCAATGCATCACCCGCCATCGTCCCTGGCCTATACTCCCCATGACCAAACGCCACATGGTTTCCCACCGTAAACGCCCTGGCATTCACCTGTCGCGAAACGGCAGCCGCCTTCACATCGGTATGCGCCCGCACATGCGAAAAGCTCATCCCAAAAGCGGCTTCCATGCGCTGACGGACATCTACGCCCAGCAATTCCCCGTCCCCCAGTTCCTCCCGTATCGCCACCGGATCATCGACATTTCTCACACCCCCCATCCTGGCCTTGGCCTGAACAACCCCTCGTTGCTCCCTGCCAGGCAACGTAAGAGGGACACCTTCCGGCACTCCGCTCACCTTCCCCGTCAAAGCCCAGATCTCTGCAGCCCGTAACGCCCGCTGTACAACATGATCGATATACTCCCCGGCCGTCCGCGCTTGAACACTATCCGGCGCATATTTCCTGACTGTACGTTCAATATGCGCTGCATCCTTTCGCTCATATAGCCCAAGCCAATAATTTAAATAAGGACACCCCTCTGTAGTCTGCCCAGCCCTCGCCAACACCGGTTCTATCGCCCTGATGATACCCGCCCGCAATTCCTCCATAAACAACCCCTTGCCCATCTGACCATCCTGTAGCTCCTTTATTCCATCCTCTACGATCAGACCGCCCTCGCCGGTCTTCTCCACCGGCAGCGGGTCTTTTCTCTCCATCGCAGGTACATCAGTCAGATCAAAACCCCTGCCATCAGCATAAGATGCGCCATACCCATGCACCGATCCTACGACAGATGCATACTCCTGCTCCTCCGCCTGTTGGTTGCTTTCAATATTCACCGGCTGTGAAGCAGGCTTTGGAATGGGCGCTACCGAAACCTTTTCCATGAAAGAATATACTTATTCACCCGATAGACTGCTGTATACAGAAGAGGCGATCTGCTTGCCCAATTGCACCGGCCCAGGTTTGCCCGGCGGCAAATAAATTGGCGTCGCGCAGATCTTTCCCCGGACAGCCCGCGTGTCCCCCGGCATTCCTTTACCCGCAAACATCCTGCTCAGCTCCGCCTCCAGCGACTCTTTCAACTGCATTTGCTGATAGCGTGTTAACTTGATACCTTCGATCACGATCCTTTCGATCTATATATCTCTATTGATGTCTTCACCATTATCCATTGAAAATATTTATTCGTTCCAGAGAAAATCAGGCTCCCTGATCGGCCGCTCCATCTTCTT
>Ga0105240_10000644_pt1 | contig 64391 bp, 47 predicted proteins | sample KBSC54metaG_FD_80426 | JGI IMG/M metagenome (GOLD analysis project Ga0105240, IMG submission 80426) | Corn rhizosphere microbial communities from Kellogg Biological Station, Michigan, USA - KBS C5-4 metaG | ecosystem: Host-associated > Plants > Roots > Rhizosphere > Soil | place: Michigan, USA... | reverse complement strand
TGGAAGTCCTGCAACGGCAAGCCTATGGCTTTCGGAACTTCAACAATTACCGATTACGGGTGAAAGTGTTATGTTCTTGAAATCGGGCAGAGAGCAGTCTGCCCCCATTAAGTGCGTAGAGCCATTTTCCGTATAAAAACAATTTGGCTCCTGAGGTAGGATTCGAACCTACAACCCTTCGGTTAACAGCCGAATGCTCTACCGTTGAGCTACTCAGGAGCAGTGCAGGAAGGTTCTTTAATACTACACCACGCCCCGGCCTGGATCAAAACCCCGGATCAAAACTATCGTCATCAAGCAGGCAGTGCCCGTACATACGTCCGGTACAATTCGAGCCCCTTCAGGTGCGCTTCCGACAACCGATAAACGATGTGTCGCGTCAGGTAATTCCGCGTTAGGGCTTCGCCAAACCCGCGCTCCCGTTCCGCCTGCCGCACGATTTCATCGATGTGCGCAAGACCCCAGGCATGCGAGCCGACGAATGCCTGGGCCGCTTCCGCAGTCAGGAATTTGCTTTTGCCCGCCCACACGGCAAAAACCATCGGGAGCCCGGTCCACAGCGTCCATTCCGCCCCAAGATCCAGAGTTCGGTACGGCAATTTGTCCGGTTCCAAACGCAGCGCCGGATCTCCGATAATCAGCGCCGCATCGCTATGCGCCAACATCGGCTCCAGTTCCGGATTCTGCCGTGAAATGGCGGGGCGGCTTCCGAACCGCTGCTCAAGAACGATTCTTGCCAGGGCCACGGAAGTTCGGGAACCGGCATCGACAGCCAGGGAACGGATCTCTTCCGGAGGGCACTTCGAAATCAGCAGAATGCTCCGGACTGCGCCGTCGCACGCGATTCCAAGCTGCGGAAGGAAATCGAGCCCCAGCCGGTCCAGTTCGCCGCAGGGTACCAGCCCTACATCGGCATCGCCGTTTTCCACCGCCGCCGCACAAACGGCAGGCAGATCGAAGCGAAAATCGAAGATGCCCCTCTGCGGACCGTACTGAAAGCCCCATACGAGGGGCCAGGTGTTCAAATAGCTTACGGCGGAGACGCGCAAGTAATCAGTGTACGGGTCTCGGCCGGTTTTCTGCCGCCGCGACCGTTCAGTGTGAAGAAGGACCCCTTAAAATAAACGGATTCAAAGATCTTGCTGTCATCGTGCTATGTTGCGAGTGGGGTGCCTCGCTCATGAGGCGCACCAGCCTGACTCACGATGAAAATCGCTCATTGGTTTCTAGTTCTGCCCACGCTGGCCATTCTCTCCTCGGCGCCCGTATCGGGTCAGGTGACGCTGAATCCAACGCCTACGAAGGTCCTTGGGCAGACTTCGACAGTCATCTCAAATTTCAACCCGAATTTGGTGGAGGGTCGGGAACTTCTCAACCCACAGGGCGTGGCGCTCGACATGTCCACCAATCCACCCGGCCTCTACATCGCCGATACCGGAAATAATCGCGTACTCGGCTTCCGCAGCGCCGTCGGGTTTTCCAACGGAAAGACCGCCGACCTGGTGCTTGGGCAGCCAGATCGGGTCACAACGCTCAGTCAGGGTCCCGGACACAGCAACCGCACCACGGGTCTCACGAGCCCTACCGGACTCGCGGTGGATGCGGCGGGAAATGTGTATGTCGTCGATTCCGGTAACAACCGCATCCTTCGGTTTCCGAAACCTTTTGCGCAAACCGGCGATCAACTGCCGGATCTGGTAATCGGCCAGCCGGGGTTCGCCACGGGCGCGGCTAATCAGGGCGGTATATCAGCGGCAACGCTGGCACTTTCGTCTACGAATGGAAACACCGTAACGACGCTCATCTCTTACGCGACGTTCGATTCGTCCGGCAATCTTTGGGTTGCGGACCCCGGAAATAACCGCGTGCTCCGATACAATGCCTCGGTGTTGGGCGCTCAGGCAATGCCCGGACCCGTCGCCGACGTAGTTTTGGGCCAGCAGGATTTCATTACCGGCTCCGTGGCCGCCGGGTTCACGGCTACAACGGTTTCTACGATCCTGACCCCTACCGGCATCGCGTTCGATTCCGGCGGTCGCCTGTTTGTGTCGGAGTCCACTGTTCTGCGGGGTCGCATACTCGTCTGGAATCCGCCGTTTCGAACGGGGCAGTTTGCATCGCGCCTTATCGGCGTCGAAACAGACACAACGCCGCCCGCCGTTAGTGAAAAACAGTTGAATTCCGGAACGGGGGCGCTTTTTGCAGTTGGGAATCAGATCGGAATTGCGGATTCGAACAATAGCCGGCTGCTGCTCTACGCGCCCTACGATCAATGGACGTCGAATCAAAACAACCAATCGGCCGTACTCGTAGTCGGGCAGCCGGATTTCAATACGGGTACCGCGAATCAGGGACAACCGGCCGCGAGCGCATCCACATTTTCACGTCCCACGGGTGCGGCGTTCTCGGGTTCAGAGTTATTCGTGACCGATGCTTCCAATCACCGGCTGGTGGTACTGGCCGGGTCGGTCGCCGCTTTTGCGCCTGCGAACCGGGTGCTGGGACAGGACAGCCTGACGCTGAACTCGCCCAATTTGATTGAGGGCCGCGAATTCAATTTCTCGAATTTCGGCACGGGAGCCGATGCGGGCATTGCAGTCGATCTCAATGCCAATCCCCCTCGACTTTACGTGGCCGACACGTATAACAATCGAATCCTCGGCTACAAAGACATCCGCAATCTTCAGAAGGGAGCGAAAGCCGACATTGTGATCGGCCAACCGGATTTCCAGCAGTCCAGAATCAACTACCCTTCGAACAGTTCCACTCAGTTGAATCAGTCTGGCCTGGCTACGCCGACCGGACTTTATGTCGACCCTGACGGCAATCTTTATGTGGCTGACACGGGCAACGGCCGCGTACTCCGGTTCCCGAATCCGTTTGCTAATTACAAGCCCGGCGTCGCGGAACCGGCGGATTTGGTGCTTGGCCAGCCGAATTTCTTTATCAAAATTACTGACGCGACCTCGCGCACGATGGCCGCGCCGTACGGGATCGCGCAAGCCAGCGGGAACGGCCTTCTGGTCTCCGATGCCGCCCTAAACCGGGTTCTTTATTTCCCCGGCACGTCGAAAACATTCACGAACGGCGAGACCGCTACACGGGTTTTCGGCCAAAAGGATTTCAACTCCTCCAGCCCCGGTTCCGAACTGGATCAGATGAATAATCCGCACCACATTGCGACCGATGTGGATGACCACTTGTATGTAGCCGACACAGTCAACGGCCGAATTCTGATCTTCGATCATGCGCCTACTGCCGCTCCGGATCCGTTCGCCATCGCCCTGACAGCAAATCTCATAAGGCCTAAGGGTGTGTACGTAAGTCCGCTTACGAATGAAATCTGGGTGGCGGAAGCGGCGGGTTCGGCATTCCGTTTCCCCCCGTTTAATTCCTTGCAGGCCAATAACTATGCGCCGAATTCCACGCTCTCAGAATATGTGCCACTGGCGCTGGCGCAGGATGCATGGGGCAACATCTTTATCGCGGACGACGCGAACCGGGTTGTGATCCATTATCCCGGCCTTTCGGCGCTCAATGCCGCGAATTTCTTGCGGCCCAATTTGCTGGCTCCGGGGATGATTTCAGCTCTCTACTCCACCGGCAATTTCCATCAGTTTGGAACCGCCAGCCAGACCAGCAGTTCGCTGCCACTTCCGCGGACTCTGAACGGCGTACAGGTTCTGTTCAACGGTTCGCCTGTGCCGCTCTTTTACGCTGGCATGGATCAGATCAATTTTCAGGTACCCTCGGCCGCTCCTACCAGCGGCGCCGCGAATGTTCAGGTGCTTGAGGTCGCCACAGGACGAATACTGGGCGACACAACGGTCACAATGGCGCCGGTGAATCCGGGCATATTCACACAAGCCGGAAACGGGATCGGCGCCGCCATTGCGGTTAACAAGGATAATACCCTCAACACGGCCACGAATCCGGCGGTAGCCGGGGATATCATTACGCTCTACGGAACCGGGGAGGGCGTAATCGCCGGAGGTCCCGCGGATGGCGATGTGATCCACACGGCGCTCCAATCGCCGCGCGCGCCCACGGTCCTGCTGGGGAATCATGCGCTCACCGGAAGTGACGTGCCGTACGCGGGCGTTGCCCCGGATCAGGTTGGAGTGTGGCAGGTGAATTTCGTGATTCCTGGCGACACCATAACGCTGCCGAACAACCCCACCCAAGTCGTGATCCTGCAGGACAGTCAGCCCACCGGTGGAATTCCGCTGGGGCGCCTCGTTATCATTTATGTAAGGCAACCCAAGTAAAAATGATCTCCCGCGAAGAAGCCATCGATATGTTCCATTCCAGCGACCTGATTGGCGTGGGAATGGAAGCTGACGCCATACGGCGAAAGCACCACCCCGACGGGATCGTCAGCTACATCATCGATCGAAATATCAATTACACGAACTTCTGCACGGAATACTGCAGCTTCTGCGCATTCTATCGGCCGATGGGTCACAAAGAAGGGTACGTGCTGCCCCGCGAAGTGATCTTCGAAAAGATTCAGGAGACGCTGGACCTTGGCGGCACGGGGATGCTTTTCCAGGGCGGGCTGCACCCCGACCTGAAGATTGAATGGTATGAGGATTTGCTGCGCGGCATCAAAGCGAAGTTCAACATCTGGTGCCATTGTTTTTCGGCGCCTGAAATCACCAACATCGCGGACGTGAGCGGTCTATCCCTGAGGGATACGATCGCCCGGCTGAGAGATGCCGGTCTCGATTCCATACCGGGCGGCGGCGCCGAGATTTTGGACGATGCCGTTCGCCACCGCATCTCCCGGCTAAAGTGTGGCACCGAGGAATGGATAGACGTGCATCGTACCGCTCATTCGCTGGGGATGAGGACCACCGCAACCATGATGTTCGGCTGCGGCGAGACGCTGGAACAGCGTATGAACCACTTCGATATTGTGCGTCAGATTCAGGAAGACACCGGCGGCTTCACTGCTTTTATTCCATGGTCGTTCCAAAGAGAACTGACATCTCTCGGCCGCTTCGTCAAGGAAGAAGCGACCGCGGTGGAGTACCTTAAGACGCTTGCGATTTCAAGGATTTATCTCGATAACATAGAGAATATCCAGAGTTCCTGGGTAACCCCTGGCTTGAAAACCTGCCAGCTTGGGTTGCGCTTTGGCGGCAATGACGTGGGCAGCATCATGATCGAAGAGAACGTGGTGTCAGCTGCCGGCACTCACCATCAGGCAACCGAAGAGGAACTGCGCCGCATGATCCGCGACGCGGGCTTTGTCCCCAAGCAGCGCGACACGCTATATCGGACCTATTTCCTGAACTAAGAAAAGATAACCGCTTACCTGTGCGAAAAAATGCGTCTGTCCCCTTTTTTGCGCCGGGGGCGCCGCCCTTCCACTTCTCCTCGCGAACAAATGCGAATGTGTTGATTGGAATTCAAACGTAGTGTGGGGCAGTGCCACCGCATCGGAAGATGTAAGGAGCGCGAAAAGCTGCCCGGGCAAACGTTATCTCCAAATGGTAATGATCAAACCTCCGGCCACAATCAGTGAACACGAAGACTCCCATCAACGGGGCCACCACGAAGAAGAGCACATGGCCGCACACAAGTAGGCGCCAGGCGGCTCGCCAGATTTCCCGCGTGCATTCCCTTGCGGACCAGGGCATCGCCCGCAACTTCCAGCAGCGCACGAGCGGTCAAAATCGCGAAAGCCGTTGACCCTGCTCACCCGCGGGCAACCGCGTACTTCACGCTCTGCAACAGCCACTCACCGTTTTCCTTGACGGCTTCGCGCAGAGTCTCCACCAGGCGTTCGCGATGCTCATACAGCCTGTGCGGCTCTCGGGCGCCATGCTTCTCCATCAGCGCTTTGACCACAAACGGCATCATCATCGAATAGTCCGCAGGCAGGCTTTCGGTAGATTGCAGATAGGTGTCCTTGTCCACCTTGCCCCAGGTTACGGCTTCCGCCGGCGGGCATGAAGACAACGATCCATCCGTGACCGGCGCGGTGGTAATTTGCACATCGAATTCATACCCGCGCACATCCGGAATCCCAAGTACCTGGCCCAGAGCCGGTTCCGGCTGCAGGTTGAAATTCTTCGGCACACCGCCGCCCAGAATCAGCGTGGCGATTCCCTTCGCCTCGCTTTCAAACAAGCCCCAGTGATGATATGCGCACGCTTCGAAGACTTCGGCGTGCAGATCGAGATCGAACGAATATTCCGGAATGAGGCCTGCCTGTTTCATGGCCCACAACTTCATGGAATTCAGGAACACGCTGCCATCGGATGGAGCGCCGACAAACACCGGAATTCCCAGGCGCGTACAGGTGGAAAGCAGCCCCGGCTCCACGCCGTTGCGCTGCTCCTGCGCCGCATAGAACGCGCCCAGGCGATAGCGCAGCTCGGTTCCGGTCATTTTCTTCTGAAACTCGGGCCGTAAAAGAACCGCGGCAAGAAACTTATCCTGATCGAGCAGTACTTCCTCGTCAAACCCCATGTCGGTCACGCGAATGACCTTCTCGTCACGCAGCGCGCCGTCGTCGCCGAAAATCGGCACTTCGTATATAGGATCTTTCGTGTGCGCGTTGAGGCTGCGGTGTCCATCGTGATAGCAGACCGCGTCCGTCGTGCTGATATACGCTACCCAGCCTGTTTCTAAAAGGGGAATGAGCCAAGCCTGATGTTGGGCCGAAACGGTTATCGGCCCCGAGATGGAAAGGGTGAGCGGGCAGCCCTGCCCGATTGCTCTGTCCAGAATGCTGTAGACACGCCGCAGAATCGCACCGCCAAATGCGGGCAGGCAATTCTCGAAAATTTCATGAACGGATTGACACTGATCCACGCGGCGCACACGCACCGGCTTGCGATGGCTCTGATTCATTTACTACGAGTTTCGCACCCGCGTTATTGAATGCGGAAATCCCAGATCCGCGCGTCGACCTTGCCTTCGTTGTACTCCACCACCGCGTACTCGCCCTTCTCCAGAGCTTCCTGGGGCCAGATCTTGTAGAGTCCGCTTTCGGTAAGCTGCTTCGTAAAGGTTTGCACCGTGTCGCGCTCTTCCACAACCTCATTCACAACCTGCACTACCGTGATTCGCTCGGCGATACGCACTCCTTTTTGCGGAGTTAGCTTCACGATTCCGAAGCTGTCGTCGAGCGCAACCTGAAGGAAGAATTCCGGTCGCGTGTCGGTCAGAATGTTGGTGGAGTGCTCGCCCTGAACTTCGAGGGTCGACTTGCCGGGGATGATCGGAATCGGCGTCACGTATTTCAGAAGCTGGCGGCCCTTGCTGCTCTTAACGCTCGCATCGGCAAGCTTGAAAATCCTGAGCTGATCGCCTTCGAGCATGTAGACGCCGGGGTCGCGCGGGATCTTCCTGATTTCCGCTCGCTCTTGCTTTGCCGCTTCCGCTTCTTCCTCAAGCTCTTTCGAATGCTTCTCGACGGTGGCCGCGCGGGATGCCGCTTCCGCATCGGTCCGCTTCAGGTCGGCCAGATCGGCGGGTATTTCTTCCCAATCGCTGCGTTCCACGCTGTAGTAGCTAAGGTGGTCGCCTTGCAGCTTGTACTCTCGGACCACCAGGAAGGTACCGTCTTTCAGGTACAGCTTGAAGTTGGCGGCCGCAAGCGGAATCGCCACCGCCAAAAATAATACAAACAGCCTTCGCATAGCGCTCTCTTATAGTCTAACGGGGTTTTATGCAGCAGAGGATAATGGAGCAGATGAACTATCGGAAACTTGGCAGAACTGGCCTGAATGTCAGCGAACTCGGATATGGCGCCTGGGGCATAAGCGGCAAACAATGGATTGGAGCTACAGACGATAGTTCACTCGCGGCACTCAATAAAGCCATTTCGAGCGGAGTCAACTTCATCGACACAGCGCTGGCGTACGGGGACGGCAAGAGCGAAGCACTTGTCGGCAAAGCGGTTCGCGAATCCGGCGAGAAGGTTTACATCGCCACAAAAGTTCCACCGAAGAACCGCCTTTGGCCTGCCCGCCCCGGAATAGATATTGACGCGGTGTTTCCGTACGAATACATTGTGCAATGTACGGAAACCAGTCTTCGCAACCTGGGCGCCGAGATGGTAGATCTTCAGCAGTTGCACGTATGGAATCCGGAATGGCTTGAGCGGGATGAATGGCGTCGCGCCTTTGAAGATTTGAAGACTTCCGGCAAGGTGCAATTCGTGGGGATCTCAATCAACGATCACCAGCCTGACAGTGCCCTCGGTATTATCGAAACCGGTCTGATCGATACGGTTCAGGTGATCTACAACATTTTCGATCAGAGCCCGGAAAGGGCTCTTTGTTCGGCATGTCTGAAGCACGACATCGGGATGCTCGCCCGCGTGCCGTTCGATGAAGGGTCGCTCACCGGGCGCATTGACGAAACGATCACATTCCCTGAAGGCGACTTCCGAAACCACTATTTCCGCGGCGACAGGAAGAAGCAGGTGAAAGAGCGCGTCGATGCGATCCTGAATGACCTTCAGATTCGCGATCGCCATGCTATCGCTGAGATCGCGCTTCGCTTTTGCCTGTCGAACCCCGTGGTCTCGACCGTGATTCCGGGCATGCGGTCCGTGTCCAGTGTGGAGGCGAACGTGAGGGCCTCCGGCCTTGGCAATCTCTCGCCTGAAGCGCTGGCGATTCTTCACCGCCACGCGTGGGATCGTAATTTCTACGCGTAATTCGGCGGGTGCGGCAGCCTGGCTAAACTGTGGCGACCGCATTGCTGACCGATGCGACAGCCAAAAAGCTTGCGTCCAAACGCCTGATAAATTCATCTACGTCGGAACGTCCGATGTTCATGGGAGGAGACAGCCGCAAGACGTTGCCGTAGAGTCCGCCGCGACCTACCATGATGCGGTTCTCGCGCGCCGCTTCCATCAATCGCAAGGTTGCGGCGGTGGCGGGCGCCTTCGTCGCACGATCCTCCACCAGTTCAATCGCGACCAGAAGGCCCATCCCGCGTACGTCCCCGATCAACTGATGTTTTTGCTGCAACTCGATCAGCTTGCTTTTCAGGTACGCGCCCGTGGTCTCCACGCTCGAAAGAAGATTCTGCTCCCCGATGTAATCGATCACGGCCTTTGCCGCAGTGGTCACGACGGGATTGCCGCCGAACGTAGAAATCGTGACGCCCTTCATGGCATCGGCCACTTCGGGTCGCGCGATTGTGACACCGATTGGCATGCCGTTGCCGAGCCCCTTCGCGCTGGTAATGATGTCCGGCTGCACGCCCCAGTGCTCAATCCCGAACCACTTACCGCCGGTGCGTCCCCATGCGGTTTGAACTTCGTCCGCAATGAAGATGCCGCCGTAGTTCCGCACGATGTCGGTAACGATTTTAAAGTATTCTTTGGGCGGTGTGATGAATCCGCCTACGCCCTGAATTGGCTCCGCGATTAGCGCCGCCACACGGCCCGACGTGCTTGTGCGGATCACCTGTTCGATATCCTGCGCGCACTTCACGTCGCATGAAGGGTATTCGAGTCCAAACGGGCACCGATAGCAGTAGGCATTGACAGCATGAACCACGCCGGGTTGTGGAGGACCCAGTTTCCAGGTGGATTGCCCCGTGAGACCCATCATTCCAGCGCTGCGCCCGTGATACGAATGTCGCAGCGCAATGATTTCGGTGGATCCGGTGTAACACCGCGCAGCCAGGATCGCCGTCTCATTCGCCTCTGTGCCGCTGTTCGTAAAAAAAGATTTCTTTAGGGGAGCGGGCGCGATCTGCGCCAATTTCTGCGCAAGGGCGACCTGCGGCTCGTTCAGAAATACCGTCGAGACGTGCTCGAGCTTATCCATTTGAGCGTGAACCTTCTCGTTCACCTGCTGATTGCAGTGCCCAACGCTTACAGTCACAATGCCGCCGAAGAAATCCAGGTATTGATTCCCGTCGGCATCCCATACGAACTGATCTTTGGCCCGCTCGATCACGAGCGGGTCTTTGTAATAGTGAAAAACCGCCGGAAAGAGGAACTCTTTTTGCGCGAGAAGGATTTCCTGCTTAGTCATATGTGAAGCCTCATTATCCCGCCGCGGCTCGCAATTGGGAAGCGGCGCTTAGGATGAAAAGATGGCGACCGCAAAACTCATGAAGGCACTAGTGAAGAGCAGACCCGAACCCGGCCTCTGGCTCGAAGACGTGCCCATTCCGGAAATCGGCATCAACGATGTATTGGTGCGTGTGAAGAAGGCATCTATCTGCGGCACCGATATTCACATACTGAACTGGGACGCATGGGCGTCGAGAACGATTCCGGTGCCGATGGTGATTGGGCATGAGTTCATGGGCGAGATCGTGGCCGTGGGCTCGAACGTGTCCGATTTCTTCCCTGGCCAGCTGGTAAGCGGGGAGGGGCATGAGGTCTGCGGAAAGTGCCGCAACTGTTTTGCGGGACGGCGGCACCTGTGCGCGCATACGAGCGGAGTGGGCGTGAATCGGCCGGGCGCTTTTGCCGAATACATTGCGCTCCCGATGACGAATATCTGGGTTCACAAACACGTGATAGACCCGGAAATCGCCGGCATCTTCGATCCATTCGGCAATGCGGTGCATACTGCGCTCGCATTTCCTGTGCTGGGGGAAGACGTGCTGGTTACGGGCGCGGGTCCCATTGGAATCATGGCTGCGGCGGTCGCAAAACACGCGGGCGCGCGGCACGTGGTGATCACCGATCTGAATCCGTACCGGCTCGACCTTGCGCGCAAGGTGGGCGTGACGCTGGCAGTGGATCCGCGGGAGAAAGGGCTCAAGCAGGTACAGGAAGACTTAGGGATGACGGAGGGCTTTGATGTTGGGCTCGAAATGTCGGGCAATGCGTCTGCATTCGGTGACATGCTGGCGAATATGTCGCACGGTGGCAAGATCGCAATGCTGGGAATCCCTGCCGAGCCGATTTCGATCGACTGGAACTTGGTGATTTTTAATATGCTCACGATTCACGGTATTTACGGGCGCGAAATGTACGAGACCTGGTACAAGATGACTGTGATGCTGGAATCCGGTCTCGACATCAGGCCGGTGATCACTCACCGCTTCAGCTACCGCGATTTCCGCGAGGCGTTTGAACTGATGAAGTCGGGCAATTCCGGAAAGATTGTGCTGGATTGGGAGAATATTTAGTCGGTCGGTCATCGGTAAGGGGGTATCGGTGCGGAAAACCGAAGCGTGCGTTATACTGATGAAGTTGTGATTGCAATTCTGCTGACGATCGTACACGTTATCGTGTGTTTGTTCCTGATTGTTGTTGTGCTGCTGCAAAGCGGCAAGGCGGCCGATCTTGCGGGCGCGTTCGGCGGTATGGGTTCCCAGACCGCATTCGGACCGCGCGGCTCGGCAACTTTGCTGTCGAAGGCGACGACGATTTCAGCGGTCATTTTCATGCTGACATCAATCTCGCTCTCGATTGTGGCGACGCGTAATGCCGGGGTAAGCAGTCTCCCGGAACTGAAGCGGCGTCCCGTGCAGAATTCGGCGCCGGCTCAACCTCAGCCAGCCCCGGCAAAGAAGTAGTTCGCAACACTCGCCTATACCTGCGGAGGTGGCGGAATTGGCAGACGCACTAGCTTGAGGCAGGGGTTTGAGCTAGTTGGTTCAAGACTGGTAGTTGACGACGAGCGGAAGTGGCGAAATTGGCAGACGCACAGCCTTGAGGTGGCTGCGCTCGCAAGGGCATGGGGGTTCAAGTCCCCCCTTCCGCACCAACTCGTGTCCGGGTGGGCCGGTTCCTGCCCCATGCATACGAGTGCTTTCCCCATTAGCGCTATTAATTATTCAACAACTTATTTCTGCTCGTACTTACTCACACGAGTTGATGAAGATCAACGGCTGAGCCTCCTCCGAACCGATTCTGAGTCTTCCCATCCGGCCTGGTGGTCATAGCTCTCGGCGACGCCTTCCACGGTCGTGGCAACGTAGGGGTATTCGAACCTCAGCTTCCGCGCCCAAAGTTCTGTATTTCTGTGCCAAGGCCCTCTCCTGTTCCCCGCCTTCGCCAACGACGATTAGCAGTTCGGTAACATCCTTAAATGAGGCAACACGATGGGAAGAAATAGTTGACGCCGAACAGTAAGGCGGGACGTAGGCGCCGATCGGGAGCTTTGGGGTCAGCGGAACACTGATCGAAAGCAGCCTGCATTTCCAAAAGCTCCTTCTGGCTAGCTCCGAACATTTTTTCCAGCCTGGCAGCCATCTCGGGAGACAGGTCGGCGTTGCCGTTCAGCAGATTGGATGGTGCCGGTCGGCCAACCCCCAGTAGCCTGGCTCCTTCCTTTACCGCCATCTTTTTCGGAAGGACGTTGTCGCGTATATGCAATCCTGGGTGAATCTGCGGGGTCATGTGGTTTCGCCTCTGTACTGTGTATCGGAACACAATACACAAGAATGCGAGCCAGGACGGTGAAGTGCCGTTGTTGAGTAGATTTGTAACTTTCTCATACCTAAAGTACGCGAAAGTTGCAGAAGCTTGAAGCGCCGCCCAAAAGTTGGTAACTTAGTCGTACCTTAGGTACGGGAAAGTTGCATGGCACTCCACCTCGTCGGCGAAACCATAGACAAAATCCGAGCCCATCGCCAAGCCGAAGCCGGGCAACTCGTCCAGCTCATGCGGGGCATCTACATCGACGCAGGCGATGATATCGAGGCCACCGTCCTTCGGCATGCGGTCCGCATCGCTAAATACCTCTACCCTCGGGCCTACCTATCGGCTGCGAGTGCCGTCCTGTTGGGACCAACCCAGGACGGACGCCTTTTTTTGAGTGCCAGGCGCAAGCAACGTACCCGCATCCGAGCGCTGGAGATCATCCAAAACGAAGCGCCCCCACATCCGTCGGTCGCCGAGGCCATCATCAATGACGGGATGGGAGAATTCCGAATAGCAGTCTCCTCGATCCGCCAGCGGTTCCTTGAAGCTTTCCGCGTGCGTAGCGAGCATGCGGCTTCGATCGACGATCAGACGCGCGCGTCTATCGGTGCGCGCCTGATCGAAGAGTATGGCAGCGCGCAGGATGCGGCCAATGCCGTTCATGCTCTCGCCCGCGAGAATGAGTGGTATCGCGAAGGTGAAGCAGCGGAGCGCTACCTCTTGCGTCGGCCAAGCGCCGAGCCCGTGAAGAATCAGGCGGCGCTGGATTTCATCGTTGTCTGGCATGGCACACCGTTGGGAACTTTGAGTCATGACGGATTCGAGTGGCGATGGAAGCCGGTCGACGGCGAAGGCCCACCGCTCGTTCGACAGACTACACCGGGCAAACTGCCACCGTTTATTACTTCACTGCTTCCCGAAGGATGGCTTAAGCAAGTCCTAAAGGACCAGGACGAACGCGCACTCCTGCGGTCAGGCAAGCGCTATATGTCAAACATCACCATTGTCGAGAATGAAGCAGAGTTGAAGACCCTGCCGCACGACATTCTCGCCACACGGCTGGAGAGATATACAAAAGATGGCATATTCAATGGCGAATACAAGGGACCGGGTCGCGGCGAGATCGAAGAGAGCTTCGAGCGCAATCTCGCGCAGATTTATGCCCGCGCCGATACTCCTCGTCTCTCCGGGGTGCAGATCAAGGCACCCATGTATCTCGACGATAAGGGAATTCTCTCCCCCGCCTCCGGCCGCCCGTTTACCCACATCCTCAAACCGGCAGGCACAAGCGGTTATGATGCTTTGCCGGTTATTGAATGGGTCGCCATGCAGCTCGGCCGGGGCGCAGGCTTGGACGCTCCGGCAATTGCGCTAGTCGCCATGCCGGATAAAATGCCCCCGGCGCTGATCGTCGAGCGTTTCGACATTCGCGAGAGCGCCACCGACACGCGCATGCTTGCACTGGAGGATATGTGCTCCGTGCTCGACCTGCCTACGAGCGCGAAGTACGACGGCACGATGGAGCGCGTCGCGCGCGCCGTTCGTCCGCTTTCGACCGCGCCGGAAGACGATCTCCTCATCATCGTGAAGCGCGCGCTCTTTGCGTGGTTGATTGCAGATGGCGATATGCATCTCAAGAATATGGCCGTGCTTAAGATCGCCGAGCCCGGCGAAAGGCAGTTCCGCAGTGTTCGAATGGCGCCCCTTTACGATGCCGTCACAACCCGCGTCATTCCGAAGCTTAAGCACGACCGCATGGCGCTTAAACTTAATGGCAAGGACGACAACCTCCGCCGCGTCGATTTCGTTACCCTGGCCACAACCGCGGGCTTACGGGCAGGCGATGCTGAAACCGCTATCGATGATGTGCTGAACGGACTGCGCAAGCGAATCGATGGGATCGCGGTGCCAAATGACGTAAAAGTGCCGGATCCAATCCATAAGCTCGTCGACGAAGCGCTCACCATCTGCCGCCTGCGTATCGACGGAATGGCATAACGAGCCGGGGTCGGCCTAGATTTCATCAGATCTGAAGACCTCGGATGACGGCGACTTTACGTCATCGCCACCACTATTCAGGGCCGTCGCCACCATCGTGGCCGCTCCCGACGATGTCGTCAACATCATCATCGTCGACAACTTCATCATTTATCATCACGGTTACGGGCGCGAGCACCAACAGTTCGACGATCACGAAAGATTATCGGTAGTTACCCCATGACTCTCGACGAATTCCTGAAATGCTTCGAGTACCTCGCCGAATCCGCCGAAGCAGTCGACGACATAGCACGCAACGTCTTCAACCTCTCGCTGTTCTCCTAAGCTCCGAGTGTTGGTCGTTGGCTGAAGAGCATCCGCTGGACACCCCTTCCACTGGCAGATGACATAGTAGGCACCGCGACGAGAAGATGCACCGGTTGCGGACTCTTTGGACCTTATTTGGACCTTACGGCCAGGACCGGTGGGGGCCACGTGGGAACGGTCCAATACCTGAAATCAATGACTTAGTAGGCTTAGGGACGCTCCGGATCGCCCAAAATGCGCTTGAGGCAGGAGTTTGAGCCAGCTGGGTCAAGACTGTAGTTTACGACGAGCGGAAGTGGCGAAATTGGCAGACGCACAGCCTTGAGGTAGCTGCGCCCGCAAGGCATGAGGGTTCAAGTCCCCCTTCCGCACCAATTGACCAGTGTCCGGACCGGACATATAGGTAACAGTTTGTTCGGGCAAGCGTCGGCGGGTGCTCCGGTCGAGTCACGCGCTAGTGGTGCCTTGACGATTCGACCGCGAAGGATGGCAAAGAAACCGGCTGTACCTTTTGCTATAAACTCGTTTTCATGATAAAGCCATTGGTTGCGGGCGCTGCTTTGGAACTTGTGCTTATTCTCCCTGCGACCCTTTTTATGGCCGCCCTGATCATCCGTAACTTGCCGCTGTCGGAAATGGCAAACGGCGCGCAATGGTTCGTTATGTGGTATTCCACGAGGGTGTGGACGTTATGGGTACTGTTGCTGGCGCTACCGTTCGCCGCACTGATCGCCGGATGCGTCATGCTTTCGCGCGACCGTATTGAAAGGCCACAAGCGGCGGCTGCCATTGCCCCTGCACAGCCCGCGAGCATCTTCATTGTCGTACTAACGTTGAGCGCCGCTGGCATTCTGGCGATCGTGGTTTTGCACATGCTCGCGCACTAAAAACCTTCCATTCCTCAATCCGTAAAGCTCACAATGATCCATCGCAAGAGTAATGCACTTCAGTGAACCGACTGAAGACAAGAGCAATCCCTGTACCGGTCCAGTCGAAAAGGGAGAATGACCGCGTGGCCGTAGTCATGCCCGCTTTCCGTGATGCCATTGGCCTTTGCGTCCAACTCGGTTGAGTGCGCACACTCTGAGGCAAGTCATTGGATTCCGGCGAATTGCCAGTTCGCATCATTGACTGTCCATCGGATCGGAAGATCCTCCTGCCTTGAAAATCCCCGCCTGAAGGGCGGAATCTCTCCCCTTTGATCGGACTTCCGCCTCATTTTCACGCTGAACCAAAACAAGTCTACGATTACCTCGATTCCCTGATTCCGATGCTCGCGCGCACGTTCGAAAAGCGCTTACGCGGCTACAAAGCATGGGATATTCCGTCCCACCTTCCGCTGAAGAAGCCTCATCAGCGAATGATGCCTCGCGCCCGCTGGATTTGGGGAGGATCTCTTCGCCCTTGGCGCGCCACTGATATCGTTTGGGCTGTTCGTTGCGTTGTAAATGCTGAACCGCATCAGCAGACCCGCGGGCTTCCAGAATCCCGAGTTCTACAAGGCAGCAATGCGTTTGCCGACGTACAACAAGCCGAGGGTAATTCCCCGGTTCCTTGCTCTTCCGCGGGGCTCCTCGACGACCCCCTGTTGTTGCTCAAGCAAAATCGAATCACACCGGACCTTGCAGGATCAGCGGTTCCCCGCTCTGTGCCATAACGGCGGAAGATGATGGCGCGCTGCGTGTGTTCAGTGCCCCCTGAAAGTGAAATCGTCAAACCACGTTACACTGTCCGCCTTCGTCCAGAGGCCGATCCGGCCAGGGCTGCGGAAGGTCGCGTCCACTACTTCGAATAATCGTTCATTGTTGAAGTACACAGTTGCAAGCGTGTCCGAGAAAGTGACCTTCAACTCGCTCCAGGTCATTTTGGGGACCGCGTGTTTTACGCCATAGCTCCGCGAAGGCAGCCCGCGCGGTGCGAGTGACGTTCGCTCGCCATTCTCAACTTTATAGAGGACCACATTGTTCTCAAGCGCATTCGCCCGAACGATGTAGTAGTTGTTGCGATCGCGATATCTCCAGACCAAGCCCGCAGCCTCGTCGACTTTCCCCGCCACTGGCTTGAAGCGAACGCTCACTTCGCCATCGCGAATAGTCACATCGCGGAGCACAGCAAGTGGGAAACGGCCAGCAGTCCGGTCCGTTGACAACTGCGCCAACACGTTGGGCTTGCTGGGCGCGGCTTCATCCTTCAGAATTTCCCACTTGGGGGCTGCGCCAGATCTGGTGACCGCCGATTCCCATTCGGACGGGATGGGACCTACAGGCTCGTGATCGAAGTCGATCACGCGCGAGGCTGAAACCGCGAAAACGGTCGCGGCGAGTGTCGAAAACAAGAATAGAAAATGATGCATCAGCTCCGCCTATCTAACGCGGGCATCCAACGTATCGCGCATCATAAAGCGGAACCTCGTATTCCATGCGGACTGCTAAGCATTGAGTCCACAGCACGTACAATCTTCGTGAGCAACGTCAGTGCCGGGTTCTGCAACTGGTATCCCTCAGTCACGGTAAGCAACGCGATCGGGTTTCACGCACTCGCGACCAATCCACAGCATCGGATCATTGTCATCGTTTGCCGGAGTTCTGCGTCTGCCCTTTGCCGAGTTGATCCAGCGCCGCGCGGAAGCCGCCGGCGAGAGTCGAGGCCTGACCTTTTCCCCAGTAATGAAGGAAATAAATGGCCGGGCTAGATCCAATCATGTGATTGTGAATCGCGACGACGCTCAATCCATTCTTTCGCAAGGCCTTCAAAACCGGTTGCACTTCGCTGTCGAGCATAGCAACATCGCCCGCGATCGCTGCGTTCTGTTCCGTTCCCGTGAAAGCAGCCCAGGTGTTCAGGCCCATTCGGGAATTTACAGGCGCGCCCATCTCCTTGATTGACAAATCATCGCGTCCTATGGTGATCTTGTAAACACTGCCATTTGCCTCGCCTTCGTGGCCCACGATCTGCGTCAGTTTTGCCGTATCAAATTGGGGCTTGGCGGCGGGAGCCGTTCCCGCCGGAGCCGGCGCGCTTCCGATCAGGGCGACCGCAGGCTTCAGGCGGCGCGCGAGGTCCTGCGCGTCACCATGCCCATGAACATGCATGTAGAAGATGCGGGGTGTCTCGCCGAAGAAATGGTTGTGGAGCGCCGTCACTTCGAGACCATTGTCCAGAAGAGCGGACATGACCGGATTGACTTCGCTCTCCTGAAGCACGAGGTCCCCCATCAGGACCTGCATGCCGCCTTGTCCCTTAGTCATAGCCACCCAGCCGCCAAAGCCAAACGCAGTTGGCGTGGCAATGCCCTCAACGGTGACTTTGAGATCTCCGCGGGGAATATTTACCTTGAGTACGTTATCCTTGAAGTCGCCTTTTTTATCGAGAGTCTTCAGGACGGCGGTGTATTCCGACGGCATTTCCTGGGCGATCGCATTCCCGACAAGCACCGTGCTTGCCGCGAGACACGCAGCCCACATCAACCGAGGTATGAGTTTCTGTCGCATGTTAATTCTCCTATTGAAAACCTAACGTTCGTGGTCAGGGGCAGACATTCAATCTTCCCGAACCATTCTGAAAAACGCGTGTAAATTGATCGATTCACAAATCGTACCGCCCGACGCGGTCGAACCTTGCCGGATGACTCTTGGTCCTCGCGATTTTATGGTGGTTCATCAGTCTGAAATTCACGTGTAGGCCGAATCGTGGATTGTAAAGATCCGCCCATTTCAGTGCTGATGGCGTGCGAAGCTGTCAATTTCAGCTGTCGGCAGTAATTTTAAGATTGGAAGGCTGAAGTTCGTCCATAACGCCGAACCGATCTTCAGATTCTTTTCAGTTTGCAATGGCACTCTCGAACTGACCCGTGCGACTCCTGATTGTTGAAGATGACACCAAGATGGCCGAGCTCATTCGCCGGGGCCTCGAAGAGAACGGGCATTCCGGACGCGTTGCGCATGACGGCGTGACTGGCCTGAGTCTCGCTCGGTCGATCGCCCCGAATGCGATCATCCTGGACGTAATGCTTCCGGGGCTCGATGGCTTCGATGTTACGAAGCGCCTGCGACGAGAGGGATGTTCCGTTCCTATCCTCATGCTTACCGGTCGTGACGCGGTGTCCGATATCGTCAAGGGCCTCAACCTCGGCGCCGACGACTACCTCACCAAGCCGTTCTCACTTAAGATTCTGATCGCGCGGCTGGAAGCCCTCGTGCGCCGGGCATCGGCGATACCGTCGAATCGTCTGCAGATAGCCGATCTCATCGTCGACCTGGGAGAGCACGAGGTTTGGCGGGGGAGCACGAAGATTACCCTCACCAGAACGGAATTCGATATCCTCGCGTTTCTGATGCGGCGTGCCGGCCACGTGGTTACGCGGGACGCCCTGATCGAAGGTGTTTGGGGAGAAACCGACCGCCAGATCGAAAATAATACTCTGGACGTATTCATGAAGCTCTTGCGTAATAAGGTGGATTCCTCACCGCACAAACGCGTGATTGAGACCATTCGGGGTGTCGGTTATACGGTACGAGAGGGTTAGAGTTGAAGCCCTGCCTGGAGCCATGATTTGAGACTCCGATCATTTCGCGCTCGCCTTGCCGTCTGGTACTTCACTGTTATTGTGGCGAGTCTCTCCGCGTTTGGTGTTGGCTCGTGGGTCGCAATCGAAGCGGGCCTCTATCACTCAATTGACGATAGCCTTAGCGATCGTATCCAGGGAATTAAACGGTTTATGAGCGTTCAGATTTCAGCGCTTTCGATCAATGAAATCCGCGACGAGTTCCGCGAACATTCAATCCTGGGGCCCGGCGGCGACCTGTTCCAGGTCTGTGATGAACGGGGTGCGTGGCTCTACCGTTCACAACCTCTCGAGAACAATCAGGTTCCGATCCGTTTGCCATTGCAGCTTGCCAACAACACAATCAGGGAGGACATTCGTGTTGCCGAAACCCCACTCCGCTTCGCTTCGCAGCGCATCGTTGTCAACGGTCGTGCATACACCGTACAAGTAGCGGCTCCCATCGGAGAGATTCTGGAATCGCTGGAACGGTTCCGATGGACGCTCGTGGTCTTCATTCCGCTGGTGTTGCTGGCGTCGGGCATCGGCGGATATCTGGTGAGCCGCCGCGCGCTGAAGCCCGTTGATGAGATCTCTGCGACAGCGCGTTCGATCAGCATTCACAACTTATCCGAGAGGCTTCTGGTGCCAGAGACGGGTGATGAACTTCAGCGTTTGTCCGAAACGCTGAACGGAATGCTGGCGCGCCTGAACGATTCCGTACGGCGAATGGCGCAGTTTACAGCCGATGCATCGCACGAGTTGCGCGCGCCGGTCGCCCTGATTCGAACGACGGCGGAATTGACATTAGGGCGGCGCCGTGATCCGGACGAATATGAGGCGGCCATGCGAGATGTTCTCGTCGAAGCGGAGCGAACCACGCATCTGCTGGACAGCCTTCTGACACTGGCACGCGGCGACTCGGGAGTGGACACGCTCGATCTCGTTCCATTAGATATGGGCGATGCCGCGCGCGAAGCCATCGAAGAAAGTCAGACCTTTGCCGCGGAGAAGAACATCGGCATCGATTCCGTCGTCTCGGACGGCAGTGTCGAAATCGACGGAGACTCCCATGCGATGCGTCGTCTTTTCGTGATCCTCATCGACAACGCCGTGAAGTACACCAAACCGGGCGGGAACATTCATGTCACAGTGAAGGGAAATGGCACTTCTGTTGAAGCGGCTGTCGCAGATACGGGGATCGGCATTGCGAAGGAAGACCAGGCACACATATTCGATCGATTCTGGCGGGCTGACAGAGTTCGTTCGCGCGCGACTGGAGGCGCTGGACTCGGATTATCAATCGCCCGCTGGATTGTGGATCAGCATCACGGAGCCATTGAAGTTGAGAGCGAGCCCGGACGCGGTTCTACTTTCCGAATGTCTTTTCCCAGGGCCGCCGGTAGTGTCGGACAGAACGCAGACGGGATCTCGCCGTCGGATGCCGACTGATTTTGGTTTGAAAGATTCCAAGAAACATCAACGCCTGACCTTGCGAGGCCAAATTACAGACCAAAGCGGCTCACCGGTAACATCACATGGCCGCTGTTTGGCCGCGCATTCAAAGCGCGGGGGCGAATTCGCCGGGCGGTACGAATTTTCTGGAATCGGCGAACCACCGCCGGTTGGAAATGCAGTCAAGGTTTGCGTTCTGAGGGGAGAATAACGCAATGTTCAAAACGACTGTTGGCGCTCTGATTCTGCTGGCGACGGTGTCGCGATCAGGCCGCGCCGCGGAACCGCTCACACTTGAGAAAACGATTGCTCTTGAGGGAGTGGAGGGCCGCATTGATCACATGTCGGCTGACGTCAAGGGGAACCGGTTATTTGTTTCTGCTTTGGTCAACAAGACGCTCGAAGTGGTTGATTGGTCGTCCGGCACTCGGGTAAAAAGCGTGCCTGATCTGAACGAGCCGCAGGGTGTTCTCTACATTCCCGCGAACAACCGTCTTTACGTAGCGACGGGGGGTGACGGGCGGCTGACTATTCTGGACGGCGCGACATTCCGGGTTATTAAGATAGTGGAACTAGGGGAGGATGCGGACAACATCAGGTTCGAGGCAGGGAAATCCCTGGTGTGGGTCGGTTTTGGCAGCGGAAGCCTTGCGGCTTTAGATTTTGAAGGAAAGCGTGTCGCAGAAATTCCGCTGCGGCACCACCCGGAGTCCTTTCAACTCGCCAGAACGAATTCACGGATTTTCGTGAATCTGCCAACCGCCAAAGAGGTGGCCGTCGCGGATCGGAATTCCAAATCTGTAATCGCGAAGTGGGGCACCGGACTCGATTTTTCAAACTTTCCGATGGCCCTCGATGAGCCATCGAAGCGTCTCTTTGTTGTGACGCGCGTGCCGGCTCGGGTGCTTGTTTACGACACGGACTCCGGAAAAATCGTAACGAGGTTCGAGACCGTCGGCGATTCGGACGACGCTTTTTACGATGCAGCGCGCCATCGCCTGTACGTTGTCGGCGGGGAAGGCTTCATCGACACATTCAATCAGGACAGTCCGGACCAATACACGAGAATCGCGAGGCTTCCGACGGCTCCGGGCGCCAGAACCGCGCTGTTCGTTCCGGAAGCAGGCCGTCTGTTTCTCGCGGTGCCGCATCGCGGCCGGCAACACGCGGAAATCCGCGTCTTCAAGATTGCCGACGCGGGCAAATAGAGATATCTAATCCTTACCGCCGAAACAGGTTCATATTCGGCGCCATTGCGCCATTTTCGCAACGGCCGCCTCGCGTTCCGCCTGCTCGGCTTTTTCGAGGGGACGCCGCAACTCAATCTCACGGAAACGTTCGAGGGCAAGCTGAATGGCTGAAATCGCGAGGTCCCATTTCGAGAGTGAGGCGTAGCAATCGGCCAAACCGGCGTAATGACGCGGCCGTTCACTGAGATAACCGGCGTTGTTTGGGTCGCGCTGGAATAACGGCTCGAAAGTGGCGATCAGTTGTTGGTAGACAGGCACGGCTTCGGCCCAACGCTTTTGTGCGACGTACATCGAAGCTCTGCTATCCAGAATCTCCGCCATTCCCGCGGAATTGCGCGCAAGACCCGGATTCTTCTTTTCCGCATCCGCCACGTATTCCTCGGCTTTCTTGAGATGTTCGGATGCTTCTTCAAAGCGCCGCGCCGCGCTTAGGCCGGCGGCAAACCGCTGGTGTACCTGTCGCAGCAAGTCCTGATTCCCGGACCCCGGACCTGAAAGCCGATGGAGCCGTTCGCCGGCATCCACTGCTTTGCCAAGCGGCGCCAGAGCTGCCGCCGTATCACCCTTCACACGAAGGTAGTCACCCCAACTCGAGCCTATAGCGGCAACATCGAACAGCGCCTGGCGATTGTCGGGATCCCCGGCGACCATTCTGTCGGCCAGAATCGAAGCCTGTTCCATATACCCCTCCACCTCTCCCTGCGCTCCGAGCGGCTGCCCCAGCCGGCTGCGAAGGACGCGGCCCAGCATGTAATACGTGATAAAAAGGCGGCGCGCGAGGGGGCCGTTATTGGGCTGTGCGCCTGACAACCGTTTATCGATGGCGAGCGCCAATCGAAGGTGCGGCAACGCTTCCTCTTCGCGCCCAAGAGTGCTAAGCACGTCTCCAAGCTTGGTTTGCGCGAGACTGATTGCGCCATCCGCCTCGTCCCGATCGCTCTCTTCGCGCGCAATCTGAACATCCAGATCCAGCAGCCTGGAAAGCGGCTCTATCGCTTCTCCTTGCCTGCCCTGGTTGATCCGCAAATCGCCGTAAGCCCCGTAAGCGCGCGCGAGCGCGATCCGGACAGGTACGGAGGTTGCCGCGGGACTGCGCCGCGCCATTGTCAATGCACTCAGTATGTTGTGTTCACAGTCCTCAAATTCGCCCCGGACAATCTCAACCTGCGCGAGTTTGACACTGCCCTGTATCCGGTCGTGCCAAAAGGGTGGGGCGGGATCGTCGATCCGCTCCCGGATGGCCAGCGCTTTGCGATAGCTGGATACTGCGCCCGCCGTATCACCGAGGTTCGCATATGCCGGATTCCCCTGAACATCGCCCAGGCGGTCATAACCGTTGGCGATCTCTTCGAGCAGATCCCGATTGTTTCCCGCGTCCTTGATAAGGGTGTCATAGTAGCGAAGGCCGGTTTCGACGACCATCTTGCGCGCGGGCGTCGCGCCAGGCAGCTTCTCGATCGCGTTGTGGAAATCCAGCAGGAATTTTCCGGATAGCTCATGCACCTGCTCAAAGCGGCGCTCCGCGCGCAGGCGCTGCGTTTCGGCCGCGGCCTTCTGCATCTCGGCAATATGGCGCTCCGTTTCGGCGAACGCGCGCTGCCGAAGCGCTTCCGCGGCCTGAGCGTCAGCGTTGCGACGGCTGTCTTCCGCGCGGGACTGACTTGCGAAAGCGAGTTCACGATCATGCTCGGCTGTCGCCTGCGCACGCGACGCCCGAACGGCCTCAACAGTGGCAGCGGTCGCACCCACCATCAACGCGCCCGCAACCAGGACTGCCGCCGTGATGGCAACTCGGTTTCGGCGGAAGTATTTGCCGGTGCGGTAGCGAAAATTCCCTTGGCGCGCAGTTACCGGCCAGCCGCGCAACTGTCGAAGTATGTCGGCAGTGAATTGCTCGACCGAAGCATAGCGCCTTTCCGGCTCTTTCCGGATCGCCATGGATACGATGGCTTCCAGATCGCCGCGCAACTGCGCACGCCAGGGTGTAGTGGCCTCGCTCATCTTCGGCGGGTCTGTCTCGCAAATCACCTGGCGAACTTCCTGCGGGGTGTTGGTTGTAAAGCGGTGCGGCTTCACCCCGGTCAACAGCAGATAGAGAATTGCGCCGAGCGAATAGACGTCCGCCGCGGTGGTGATGGGTTCTTCGCGAATCTGTTCGGGGCTTGCGTAATCCGGGGTAAGCCCCAATCCCGCCAGAGTGGTTTCCCCGTCGAGCCCTTCTTCCCTGAGCAGTTTCGCGATACCGAAATCGAGAAGCCGGGGCGTTCCGTCAGCCGTGACCAGGATGTTACCCGGCTTCAGATCGCGATGCACAATCAGCTTTTGATGAGCATAACTGACGGCCTCGCATACTTTCAGGAAAACTTGCAACCGGGCGTGCAGGTCGAGCTGGTGACGGTCGCAGTAGGTGGTGAGGGGGATTCCTTCCACGTACTCCATCACAAGGTAAGGAGTCTCATGGGGAAAGCCTTCCAGCCGGGCGGATCCGCCATCGAGCAGCCGCGCGATGTAAGGGTGCTCGAGCGAAGCCAGTATCTGACGCTCGCGGCGGAAACGCTCCAGCGATTCGGCAGTCTCCATGCCCAGGCTCACGAGTTTGATAGCCACCTGTTTTCGGTAGTGATCGTCGGCTCGCGCAGCCAAATAAACGGAGCCCATCCCGCCCTGGCCGATTTTACGAATCAGCCGGTACGCGCCCAGCCGTTCCCCCTCAGCCGGTTCCACCTGGAACTGAGCAGTGGTCGCCGCGCGCACTATTTTGTCCAGCGAACGATCGGGAAGGTCGCACGCAAGCAGCGATTCGACTTCGCGGCGCAATTCCGTATCACCGGCAGTGCGCGCGTCGAGCAGTCTGGCACGATCCTCAGCGGGGTGCGTGATCAGTTCTGTAAAAAGTGTCTCGATCTGCGACCAGCGTTTCGGATCCAATTCATCTCCCCGATCAACTCATTTCCCAGCTGTCCATATCCGGCCCCATCTCGCGTCTGAGCCATGCCTCGGCGAAACGGAGGTCGTTGGCCACCGTGCCAACGGAAACGCCGCAGAAATCCGCGATCTCCTGCTGCGTCATACCGCCAAAAAAGCGCAGGTCGACGACATTCGCTTTGCGTTCATCCAAAACCGCCAACTGAGTGAGCGCGTCGTGCAGCGAAATGATGACCTCATCCTGCTTATGCGCAATTTTGTGTAGAACTTCATCAAGACAAACAGGAGCTTTTCCATCGCCCCGTTTAAAAGCCAATCGGCGGCGGGCATGATCGACCAGAATCTGGTGCATCAGACGGGCCGAAACGGCAAAAAAATGAATGCGCCCGCCGGCGTCCGGCTTATTGCCCATCAGCCGGATGAAAGTTTCGTTTACCAGTTCAGTCGGTTGCCACGTGTGCGCATGGCCTTCGCGCCGAAGCTGCATCACGGCCACTTTGCGGAGTTCCGGGTAGATCAAAGGCGCCAGAACGGCAAGGGCTTCTTTATCGCCGGAGTGCCAGCGAATAAGTTGGCTGGTGATCTCGCCCGCAACGTTTTCATCCGGGGTGCTCTGGTCTGAAACTGTCAATTTCTGGGCTTTAAAGAGTCTAACAGCCACTGCGGGAAAAAACTTCGGCGTTCCTTAGTGTTTTTTCAAACCAACTGCGCATTCAGATAACGGGAGAGAGTCTGCCTCATTCAGACCAGACCTCGATAGCAGACCCACCCATGGAGGAAAAACGTTATGAAGCCCGCCCTGCCTTTCTCTTGCATCCCGACCGTATCCCGCATCTCCACCGCGCTCGCCTGTGCCGTCCTGAGCCTGACTGGCCTTCAGCAAGCCGCCGCGCAGAGTATGCGCTTTGCGCCCCCGATATTCAACGTCAGTGCGGCAAATGGAACGACGGTCGCCGCAAACCTGCTGAACTCTCCGAGTGGCCTGGCCGCGGACGCGGCAGGTAATCTCTACATCGCCGACACCAAGAACAGCCTGGTCCGCAAAGTATCGCCCACACAAACGGCAACCATCTTCGCGGGAAGCGTCTTCGGCTATAGCGGAGACAATGGTCCCGCAGTCCGTGCTTCGATGAAGCAGCCTTCGGCCGCGGCAGTCGACCAGGCAGGAAACGTCTACATCTCAGACCCTGGAACCTACTCCGTCCGCAGGGTGGATACTGCTGGCGTGATCACGAATTTTGCCGGTGGGAACGGAGCCGGTTCTTCGGGCGACGGAGGCCCGGCCACCGCCGCGCGGCTGGTTCCGGCAGGTCTGGCAGCGGATACTTTTGGCAATCTGTATATCGTCGACACGTTCTCGAATTCCGTGCGGGTTGTCGGCACTGGAAACGTTATTTACACCTATGCCGGTGGCGGCCTTATATCGGGAGATGCTTCGAATGGAGGCCCGGCAATCTCGGCACAGCTGAATTCGCCTACCAGTCTGGCGACGGATTCAGCCGGCAATCTTTACATCGGCGACAGCGTAGCCTCCACTGTCCGCATGGTGGACAGATCGGGCGTCATCCATCCCTTCGCGGGCACAAACCTCATATCGGGATCTGCCGGCGACGGCGGCCCGGCGCTCAACGCGACTCTGTTCTTCCCCAATGGCATTGCCCTCGATCCCGCGGGCAACGTTTATATCACCGGTAACAACACAGTGCGTATGGTTAACAAGGCCGGAGTCATTTCGACGCTGGCTGGATCCGGCGGCGCCGGTCTCGTTCCTGACGGAATCCCCGCCGACAAAGCTCCGATTTCCCTGCCGCAAGCTCTTGCGGCGGATGCGCTCGGCAATCTTTTCCTCGCAGTCCCCTCCTCTAACAAGGTATACAGGGTGAATCTCCATCCTGAGATTTTCCCGGAGACCAGAGTCGGAACATCGTCGCTGCCCCAACGCCTGATTCTGGAAAATTATGGCGCTTCCACCATCCATTTCTCCTCAATCGTTTTTAGCGGGGATTTTCACTTGTGGAACAGTGTTCTCGCACAATCCGCGCCCTGCGCGAACGCTGGCTTTCTTTTCGCGGGCAGTTCCGGCTGGTGTACTCTCGACGTGGTTTTCACGCCCACTGCCGAAGGCATTCGGGCATTCCCCCTAACCGTCACGAGCAACGACACCGTTACGACTTTGGCCGAAACGCTGTCCAGTTCCGCGCTGGCCTCCGCTCTTTCCATGAGCTCCGGGCAGATGTTTATCGTCGCCGGCACGTACCCGAACACCGGCGCTTCCGGACCGGCCGCCACGGGCCCCGCGAAATCCATAGCGCTGACTACGCCGAGCGGAATTGTGGTAGACAGTTCGGGGAATATTTTTTTCTCCGAGGGTTCGTATTGTCAGGTGGAGCGCGTCGACGGGCTGACGGGCCTTTTAACTATTTACGGCGGCAATAATTCGATTCCCTGCCTCTCGAATGATGGCCACACAGTGATCAGTGGCGACGGCGGTCCGGCTAACCTGGCCTACCTGCCCTCGGCGGGCCCGCTTGCCCTCGATTCAAAGAACAATCTCTACATCTCCGATGCCTTCGATGCCCGGATTCGGATGATCGATACTAACGGCAATGCCAGCACCTTTGCCGGGCTGGGTGTCGGCGTTGATTTCGCAACCGCGTGCGGGTACACGGCAGATGGGGGCATGGCGTCGCAGGCTTTTCTCTGCGATCCGGAAAGCATGGCCTTCGATGCGGCGGGCAATCTTTACTTCGTTGAGACCGGGAACAGTATGGTTCGAAAAATCAGTACCGCGGGCATTCTGACCACGGTAGCGGGAACCTACAACGGTCATTCAACGGCTGGCGGCGGCTATTCCGGCGATGGCGGCCCGGCAACCTCGGCGCGCCTCAACCAACCCCAGGGCGTAGTGGTGAACAGCGCAGGCGACATCTTCATCGCCGACACGAACAACTCCGTGGTGAGAAAGGTCTCGGCCGCGACGGGCATAATATCCACTATCGCCGGTCAGCCCGGCGTCGCAAACTACAGCGGAGACGGCGGCCCCGCCATCAACTCGACCCTAAGCTATCCAAAGGGGCTCAGCATCGACGCGGCGGGCAATGTCTTCGTGACGGATTACCAGAACTGGGTGATCCGCAGGATCGACACCGCGGGCATCATCACGACTGTGGCGGGCAATAACTTGTCCGAAGGATTCAATGGCGATGGGCTCCCGGCGACCGAGTCAACCCTCTCTTTTCCTAACTTCATCTTCGTCAGCCCTGGCGGTCATCTCTTTATTTCCGATCAGGACCATGAGTTGATCCGGGAGGTGTCGCCCAATGGCGAACTCAACTTCCCCGCGACGAATTTAGGCGATACCAGCGCTGCGCAAAACGTGGTCGTCTCTAACATCGGCAATTTGCCGCTGCACTTCGACCAGCAGGCTGCAACCGGCATCTCGGGTGATTTCGCCGTCGTCACCGGGGGTACCTGCGATTTCACCGCGCCTCTCGCGGTGGGAGCAAACTGCAGCGTCAGCATTGCGTTCAAGCCGACAGTTTTCGGCGCTCGCACTGGCATTCTCGCATTCACTGATGATGGAATCGCCTCACCGCAGATGGTTGCTCTGAGCGGCACGGGTATGACCCCACAGCCGCAAACCATCCACTTCGCGGCGATTCCGAACCACACATACGGCGACACTGCTTTCAACGTCTTCGCTACCACCAATTCCGGTCTTCCGGTAACGCTGGCCGTGAAGTCGGGCAACGCTGCCGTGAGTGGTTCCACCGTTCACATCGCTGGGATTGGCCCGGTGACGCTTACAGCCAATCAGGCCGGCGCCTCCGGAGCGTGGCTGCCCGCGGCGGAAGCAGCGCAAAGCTTTACCATCGCCCCAGCCACGCTTCTGGTTGCGGCACAGAATGCCGTTTCTACCGTCGGTGTGCCCCTTGCACCACTCACTTACACCGTCACCGGCTTCGTTAATAACGAGTCCGCCGCGGTGCTAACCGGCGCGCCGGTGTTGACTACGGCAGTAACATCGGCCAGCCCGGCGGGCCAATACCCTATCGGCATCGCGATCGGGACACTGGCCGCGCAGAACTACACGTTCACTTTTGCCGGCGGTGTTTACACCATGAACCCCTACAAAGTTCCCGATGCAACGGTAAAGCTCTCGGCCACCGGCCTCATTGCCCGCGGCGCGAGCTACACGGTGACAGTAACGGTCGCCAACACAGGTACGGCCAGTGCGCAAAACGTTATCTTGACCACCCTGAAGCTCAATTCTGTAACGGGAGCGGCGATACCGGCATCGCTGGGCGATATACCGGCCGGCGGGTCGGCATCAGTCCGCATCACGGTTCCAGTTTCCGCGGGAGCTTCGGGCACGTCCGCGATCGAGCAGATTCTGGGTACGTACACCGGCGGTGGCACATCAACCGCTGGTGGCACATCAACCGCCGGTGGCACGTTCGGCGGCACATTCCGGGTAGTCTTGCCTTAACAGCGGCAAATCAACCATCAAAGCAAACAGATTGACAAGGAGGAACAATGGTACGCAATCCGATCTTAGGCTTCATAATGCTGATCGCCGCCGGTTTTTCGTCGCAGGCACGAGCGGATCTTATTTTTTTCGGACTGGATAATCCCGTCCAAACCGGGAGCCCGGGCGATACGCTCCAGTTCAATGCGGAGATGGCTGCCGATGGCTTCACGTTTTTAAACGGCGATTCCTTCTCGTTCTCCGGGCCTGGATTTCTGGACGACAGCGGCTTGTTCCTGAACTTTCCGCAGTTATTCGTCGAGGGCGACGACTTCGACGGGGCACTCTTTTCATACACGCTCCCCGTGGATATCCCGAGCGGGACTTACCTCGGTTCTTTTTCGCTGTACGGCGGGAGCACCCTTGACGACAACCTTTTCATCGGCTCTCAAAACTTCAGCGTAACCACAGTAAACACTCAGTTGAGTTCTACACCCGAACCCGCCAGCCTCGCGCTAATTGTGATTGGGCTGCTGGCTCTTGGGGCGTCGGGCAGAAGACTGAAGCTGAGAATTGCCTGACCCTGGACGAAGGCGAGCCGGGAATCACAAAATTACGCCCGCACGTCCTGAGATCCTCCGGCCCGCAGGGTGTTTGGCTGTGCTCCCGCTCGCGAATCTGTCGGGCAATGCCGATCAGGATTTTCATCTTTCGCCGCGTTCAGATTGGGAAGAGGCGATCTCGCACGGGCTCATTCGGTTCAGTCATGAAGCCTGCCGCGGGGGCCGAAAACTGCATCTGATCCGGTACGCCGCACCGGGCCAGTTCAAAACGGTTTCTGACACCCAGCTTATGGAACAGCCGGAACAGATATATCTTGACTGTGCCTTCGGTGATATTCATTTCCGCGGCAATCTGCTTATTGCGCAGGCCCTGGCGAAGCCTTCCCACGATTTCCCGCTCGCGGGGAGTCAGCGAAACCTGCTTTCTTGGCGAGGGTACGTCGCGCGACGCGCCGAAACCGATTTGCATCTCGCCGCTGGCTACTCGTCGAAGAGAATCCGTAATCTGTTCAGGCAAAGAGGTTCGCTGAATAATTCCCCTGACCCCGAATTCAAGAGTCTTGAAGACGAGTTCAAGCGGCAGGGCGTCGGACCATAGCACCACCGGGCAATCGGGAATCCGGTTATGAATCTCCGTCAGATTGCCGAACGTGAGGCCCGCCGTGATATCCAAAACGGCGAGATCGATCTTCCTGCCCGGCGGAAGCGCCATGGCAAGTTCCTCTGACGTACAGCAGACCGCGATCTGGAAACCGCGCGCTTCTAAAACATGGGTGAGACCGCACAGAAGTACTGGCTGGTCACTCACCAGGATGACAGTCGACACTATTCCTCCGGGAACTGGCTTATTTGGTTAAATCCGGGCGCTTTGTCACGCCTTGGTCCTTAACCCCGCCGCCGTGCCCGGCCGGGAAATGTTGCTCGTTGCCGCCTCGTTCGGGCGGCTTGGTGAGTTAGTTTGTGCTGCTGCCGGTGGTATCGGTTTCGCGATAATCCGGCGGGTTCTAAATTCGTACTTCTCGATAGTCATTGCGGTCTGCCCGCCGGAATTCCGGACAATTCGGCCTTCCGCGACAAGTTTGAGGGGGACTTGGTTTTCCAGGCGAGCGGGCCAGTCCAGTGAAACCTGAACCAGTTGCCCCGGCTGAAATTGTTCGCTGCTGGTGAATAGCAACCCTTTACTGCTTATATTGAGTGTTTCACTGGTTCCCTGCCCTGTCAGGACGGGATGCTCCAGCGTTTGATAACTGACGGCCAACCGGCAGGGGAACCGAGCGTTGTTGCGTCTTTCCGCCGCAGCCTTCTTCTCAGCTTCCACCAGCGCCTGGTCCATTGCGTTGGAAATGGATTTACGCAGATTGCCGGCATCAATATCTTCGTAACAGAAGAAATCGTATGCGCCCTTGCGGACCGCCGTCACGCCTGTGTCGCGATCCTGTATGTGACAAAGCGCGATGACCGGGGTGTTCGGAGCATGTTGCTGAAGGTGTCTCAACGTAGCGAGACCCTGGCCATCCGGTAAAAAAAGATCGGAGAGGATCAGATCGAAGCGGCGCTCCTGCAGTTCACGCAGCCCGTCGAAAAGTGCCTCCACATGCACCCAGGCGATGTTGTCGGAGGAAGTAGTGCTCGCAAGACTCTGCTGAACGGTGTTCACCAGTTTGTGTGCGGCGGCCTGATCGGCGCTTATCATGAGAACAACACGTTCAGTCATTGTTTGACCTTCTCCCCCAGCATACCCTCGAACTTGTAAAAAATCGTCCTGTTCGACAGAAACTTAAGCAAGCTCATGCCGCTTTTCTCCTGAATGAGAGAAAGGACGACGGCGAACCTGAGGAATCGGGGCCATTCGGTTTGACGATACGGCGCGCTATTTTCGAGACCGCGCGGCCATAGCCCGACGCGGCGGGAAAATCGAAACGCTCACGAGACATTCCGGCCAGCGTATCTTTGTCGTACGGCAACACGGCGGCAACTTTGAGATCGAACATTTGTTCGATGCTTTCGATCCAGAAATCCTGCGGCGCGTTCTGGTTCCGGTTCAGAATCAGCCGCACTTTCGCTTTATCGAAACCCCGGCTCGTAAGAGTCTGCAGAACGCTTCGGGTCTGGTAAAGAGCAAGAACATCGGGAGCCGTCACCAGAAACAATTCCTCAACGCTCGGCAGAAATGACCAGTTCGACGGATTGAGGTGCCGCCCAAGGTCCGCAACAATCCAGCCGTAATGCCTGCGCACGAACCGGAACAGATTATCGATTCTCCAGGTTTCCGGCGGCCCCGACGCAAGGCTGGCGCTGAGCATATCGATGCGGGAATTGATGGGTGAGACAAATTCCTGCCAGCAAGCGGAGTTCAGCCGCCGAACCGAATGGAATGCGTCGATGCCCTCGGTTATTGCCGCGACCCGAAGCACGCGATGCGCGGAAGGCGCCTGATGATCCAGATCGGCCAGCAAAATCCTTGCCTCGGGGCAGATCATTTGCATTGCTACCGCAAGGTGGCAAGCGAAGGTTGTAGCGCCACAGCCGCCTTTGGCCCCCAGCACGCCCAGGAATTTGCCCGGCTCGCCCGATGTCGTCTGGCGGGCTTCCAATTGCGTGGCAATGCGGTCCATAGTTTCAAAAACCGCCGGGCGAACGGGCGAACTGAGAAACTCACTCGCGCCCGCGCGCATCGCGGAAATCATTCCAGCCGGCTCCGTGTCTATGTGAACCGCAATTACCAGCGGAAGTTCGCTTCCGGACCGAACAATATTGATCCACTCAAGCGCCGATCCCGATACCGACGCAAGTTCGACCAGAACTACGTCCGGCTTCTGCCGTTCCACCAAAGCGGCAATTTCGTAAGGAGGGGCGGAGGCGGATACCTGAAATTCCCATTTTGCCCCGATTTCGGCCAAAGCGCCGGTGAGTTCGCCGATGAGATCCGGCGTATCGATCATAAGCCCGACTCTCCATGGCCATACCGGTGCAGGAGACGCCGCCTCACTTGTGACCTCGCCCGGTACCGGATTTGGAATGAAATCCACCACGTTGCTTCTGGTCCATTAGTACCATCAACACCGTTCCTGTGAATAGATTAACTTCGGGCGTATGACTTCCAGGTACTACTTCAAGATATAGACACCACCGAAAAGTGGTGTACAATTTGGTTGTGCCACTCGTGCCTTCATATGTTGCGGATTTAGAGCCATATGTGACGGGGCGGTCTGTGGCAGAGGTTTGTGAGCGATATGGTCTGAAGCACGCGATCAAACTCGCGTCGAACGAGAATCCCCTCGGGGCATCGCCCAAAGCCGTGCGGGCCATATTGCAGTTGCTGGAATCGCAGCCAAACAGGCTGGCGGTGTACCCCACGGGGGGATCTGTTTTGTCGGAGGTGCTGGCGGCGCACTTTGGAGTCCATCGGCGAAATGTCATTACGGGCAGCGGTTCGGAAGGCATCATGTCGAACATCGTGCGAACGTTTCTGTGCGATGGCGATGAGGTGCTGACAGCGGACGTGACGTTCTTCGGTTTTCGCGTGTTGGCGCAATCGCGCGGAGTTGCTTATCGTACGGTGCCGCTTCGGGACTGGCGATTCGATCTCGAAGCAATTGCCGACGCGGTCAACCAGCGGACAAAGATTATCTATCTCGCGAACCCGAACAATCCGACCGGCGATATCTTCACGCGGGCGGAATTCGATGCGTTTTACCGGCGGATCCCCGAACGGGTTCTGATAATTCTCGATGAAGCCTATTGTGAATACGCCAGGGGGAATCCGCAGTATCCGGACTCGCTGACCTACCGTTATGACAATGTGATTACGCTTCGGACGTTTTCGAAGGCGTATGGGCTGGCGGGGATGCGAATTGGATATGGATTTGCGCACGAGGATTTGATTTCCAGTTTGGCGAAGATCAAACTTCCATTCGAGCCCTCCGCCCTGGCGGAAACGGCGGGAATGGCGGCTCTGGAAGACATCGAATTTCTGACCGACACATTGCGGAACAACGCGCGGGGGATGGAGCAGTTGGTGCGGGAACTTGATCTGCTGGGAGTGCGGTACGTCCGTTCCCATGCGAATTTCGTCATGACGCTCTGGCCCGCAGCGGATGTGGCCGCGGAGATTACGGAAGGTCTCTTAAGACAAGGCCTCATTGTGCGCCCGCTCGCGCCTTTTGGGGTGCCGAACGGGATTCGGATCACCATCGGAACCCCGGAAGATAACGCACTGCTAACGGCGGCGCTGTCGCGGGTGATGAAGGAGTGTCTGGTATGCAGTTAACGGAAGAGAGGCGGAAGCAGGGTTCGGAAGAAATAGATTTTCTTCCGGTGAACGGGACCGATCACATCCATTTTTGGGTTGGGAATGCGAAGCAGGCGGCGCATTATTACCGCACGGCCTTCGGAATGGAACTGATTGCATATTGCGGGCCGGAAACCGGGGTTCGCGATCGCGCTTCGTACGTACTTCGGCAGGGGAAGATTCGATTCGTCCTGAGTTCGGCGCTGGGGGCCGACCATGAAATTTCCGAGCACGTCCGCAAACATGGGGACGGCGTTCGGGATGTCGCGCTCTGGGTGGACGATGCGGAGGCGGCGTGGAAGGAGGCTACCTCGCGGGGCGCACAGAGCGCCGAAGAGCCGCGAACTTTGAAGGACGAGTGGGGTGAGACGAGGACTTCCGCGATTCGCGCGTACGGCGATACCATTCATTCCTTCATTGAGCGCCGACGGTATAGCGGGGCGTTCCTGCCGGGATTTCACGAGACCGGGCCCGATGCGCTGGCGCGGCCCGCGGGGCTCAGATACGTGGATCATACGGTGGGAAATGTCGGCTGGGGAGAGATGAATCAGTGGGTGGATTTTTATCGGGATACGATGGGCTTCAGTCTTTTTCAGCATTTCGACGATAAGCAGATCAGCACGGAGTATTCATCCCTGATGTCGAAGGTGATGACGAACGGAAACGGGCGGGTGAAGTTGCTGGTGAATGAGCCTGCGGCAGGAAGGCGGAAGTCTCAGATTCAGGAGTATCTCGATTACTATGGTGGGCCGGGCGTGCAGCATCTCGCGATGGCGACACACGACATCGTGACCACAGTTCGGAAACTTAGGAGCCAGGGAGTGGAGTTCCTGCATGCGCCGGGTACTTATTATGAAGGCCTGCGGGGACGTGTGGGCGCGATTGACGAGTCTCTGGACGAGCTTTCCGAACTGGGGATTCTTGCGGACAGGGACGACGAGGGATATCTTCTGCAGATTTTCACCAAACCCGTGACGGACCGGCCGACACTGTTTTACGAGATTATTCAACGCAAAGGTAGCCGGGGATTTGGCAAGGGTAACATCAAGGCGCTTTTTGAGGCTATTGAGCGGGAGCAGGAAGCGCGCGGGAATCTTTAGCGATAGCACGCCCGGTCTCCATCCGACCCGTCCAAGCCAGCTACGGGCAGAGATAAGGATCTCGCCGCACTGCCCGAACCCGAAGCTTTGGTTGCGGTCGGCGAATCGTAGCCAAACTGGCGTTAAAAATGCGGCGAAACAGGCGTTGTAAAATTCAGGGGAGGATATTCCGCGACCCCGCAAGCCATGTTATACGCAAACTCCCTGCCTGCCCTGTTGGCTACGACTTCGACCTTTTCGAAGATGCGGATGTTCGACGACACGTTCGCAGGTATTCATCGGCTTGCCTGGTTTGACTGGGCGCTGCTGATTCCGTATTTCGGGGTGCTGGCGATCCTTTCGGTTTACGGGCTGCATCGTTTCGATACAATCCACACGTATTTCAAGCATCGTAAAAAAGCCACCGGCCCCGCCGTTCCGTTTGAAAACTTACCTCCCGTCACCATTCAGCTTCCCCTCTATAACGAACGTTACGTCCTCGAGCGGCTGATTGACGAAGTCGTTAAGATGGAGTATCCTCGGGAGCTTTTGCAAATCCAGGTGCTGGACGATTCGACCGACGATACGCATCAGTTTGCCGAGGCTTTGTGCGAGCGGTACCGGAATATCGGGCACAATATCGAATACAAGCACCGCACCAATCGCGAAGGTTTCAAAGCCGGCGCTCTGCAGGAAGGGCTGGAGACTGCCACGGGAGATTTCGTAGCCGTTTTCGATGCTGATTTTCTTCCGCCCACCGATTTTTTGACGCGCACCATCCATCATTTCTCCGATCCGAAAGTTGGAGTTGTTCAAACCCGCTGGACGTATCTCAACAGCGACTTCAACCTGCTGACGGAAGTCCAGAAAGTGCTGCTGGACGGGCATTTCATCCTGGAACACGGGGCGCGTTCGCGGGCCGGGTATTACTTCAATTTCAACGGCACGGCCGGAATCCTGCGCAAGGAAATGATTGCGGACGCGGGCGGCTGGCAGCATGACACGCTAACGGAAGATTCCGATTTGAGTTATCGGGCTCAGGTCAAAGGCTGGAAGTTTGTCTATGTCCCGGGCGTGGAATGCCCCTCGGAATTGCCGGTCGAGATGCACGGCTTCCAGGTTCAGCAGTTCCGGTGGGCGAAGGGGCTCACGCAGTGCGCGAAGAAACTGCTGCCCATGCTTTGCCGGGCGAAGATTCCGTTTCGCGTAAAGGCGGAAGCCTTTATGCACCTGACGCCGAATATTTCATATCCCCTGATGGTGATCGTATCGGCGCTGATGCTGCCGGTACTGATTATCAGGTTTCAGATGGGGACCTGGGAAATGGTGCTGCTCGATTTCCCGTTGATCGTCGCGTCGTTCTGGTCGCTCACGGCGTTTTATCTCATCGCTCAGCGGGAATTGCATCCGAAGGACTGGAAGCGCACGGTCTACTTGATTCCGATGCTGATGGCGGTGGGCGTGGGTCTTACCCTGAACAACACGCGCGCCGTCCTCGAGGCGCTCTTCGGCGTGCAGAGCGGGTTTGTCCGCACTCCGAAATACGCCATTGAAGGCGCCGTGCAAAAGAAGCTGGCAGTGAAGAAGTACAAGCGCCGCAGCGGATGGCTTCCGTATCTCGAACTCGCCTGCGGATCTTATTTCCTCTACATGTGCGTGTTCGCGATTCAGAGCGACAATTACATGACGCTGCCTTTTCTTTCGCTCTTCGTAGCCGGCTATTATTGGGCCGGATTTGCCACTCTCTGGCAGGAGTACAAAGACCGCCGTCGCCACCACCGCCAAAGCCGGCTCGAATTCGAAACGGCCCGTTAATGCCTGAAACAGTAACGCCTCAAACGGTCCGCGATGCCGCCGCGCGGATTGTGCCGTTGGCTCGCAGAACCCCCGTAATGACATGTCGTAGCATAAGCGCGCGCGCGGGGTTTGCGACATATTTCAAGTGTGAGAACCTGCAGCGCGGGGGCGCATTCAAGATCCGCGGCGCCGCGAATTTGGTGCTTTCTGTTCCGCCGGCGAACCTGCAACACGGCGTGGTGGCATTCTCCTCTGGCAACCATGCGCAGGCGACGGCGATCGCTGCGAGGCATGTGGGGGCGTCGGCAACGATTGTGATGCCGGAGGACGCTCCGCGGGCGAAGATGCAGGCGACGCGCGATGCCGGAGCCCGCATTGTAACCTACAACCGGTTTACAGACGATCGCGAGGCTATCGCGGCGGAGGTTTTGAAAGAAACGCAGGGTACCCTGGTGCCGCCTTTCGACCACCCGCTGATCATCGCGGGCCAGGGGACGGCCGCGCTCGAATTGATTGAGGACAGCCCTGAATTTGAAGCGCTGGTGGTTTGCGCTGGTGGTGGCGGACTTCTGGCGGGGTCTGCCACCATCGCCAAATCGATTCGGCCCGGTATCAGGATTTTCGGCGTGGAACCGGAACTCGCGAATGATACGTATCTCTCGTTCAGTAAGGGCGAGCGGGTTACCGTTCCGTCGCCCGATACGATTGCGGATGGATTGCGCTCGCCTTGTCCCGGGAAGCTGACATTTCCGATTATTCATCGGCATGTGGAGCAGATGCTGCTGGTTACCGAGGCGGAGATACGCGCGACCATGCGGTTCATGCTGGAACGTATGAAAATCCTGGTGGAGCCGAGCGGCGCCGTGGCAGCCGCCGCGGTTCTCTTCGGCAAGCTTCCGGAGGATGTAAAAAGCGCAGGGGTGATTATCTCTGGCGGGAATGTGGATCTGGAGTTTCTGGCAACCCTGTAAGTCTTAAAAAGGGGACAGACGCATTTTTCGTGGATCGGAAAAATGCGTCTGTCCCCTTTTTGATCGTCTGATTACCAGACCATTCCGATTTCCACCGTTACTGCTCGCGGGCTTACGAAGTGGGTACCACTAAAAGTGGAAAGAAAATTGTAAATCGCAACCTTGTTCGTGACGTTCACCGCCGTGATTTGCGCGCGGTAACGGATCTTTTCGGTGTGGAAAATATTGTCATCACCGATTGCCGCATCGAACAGATTGCGGGGAGCAACGCGGGGAGGATTGTGGTCGTCGTTTTCGGTTCCGGCCGCCGGAATTCTCACGAGTGAAGACGCCGCGCCAGATCCGCACGCCGTTATCGGACGTCCGACCGCGGCGTATTCCGAGCCGCAATGGAAACCAATGGACGCCTGCTGATCCCCCGAAAGAGCGAGGACCGCGGCAAAATCGGGGACCGCGCCCGCAACGGCCCCTGAATCGTATCGCCATGTTAGCGAAGCCCACGGACCATTTTTCTTCGGCTGATAGCGGACATTAGCCGTCTGCTCGATTGCTTCATCGTGATCGATCCGGAAAACTGAGGTATTGAGCGGAGAGTTGAACAAGAGACCGCCGTTTTCGGGCCCGAAGAAGCGCGCTCTGGTGTGCCCCAGGATCATGTAAGCGGAAATACCGCGCGTATCCGTGAGAGTGATACGGGTGGAAACGCCGTCGATTTTGCTCTTGCGCCACTCAATCGGAAACGCGATGGGGGAGTTGAAAAGAGTATCAAAATCAAAGGCGTTATGGGTGAACTTCCAGAAATAGCCGGCGTCTATCAGGATCTTCTTTCCGACGCCCTGCTGAACCCCGACGTTGTACTGGTTACGCGTCCCCGGCGAGAGGGCTTTGGTTCCAAACGCGCCAAAGACGTTACTCGCCAAACCGCCCGCCCCGGTAATACTCGAGAGCAGCAGGTTTTCATTGTAGGGCGTTTCGAAAAACTTCGAGTACGAGGCTCGCAGCACCGTGTTGGTCGGCTTAACCAGGTAAGAAAAGCCGATGCGGGGTTCCAGAGAATGGTCGCCTACTATGCCGCGGTAGATATCCGAGCGAAGGCCAACCTGCATAGTGAGAGATCCCAGGTTGATGCTGTCCTGAACATAAAACGCGTAGCCCTTGATGTCGGAATGTCCGGCGAAGTGGAACGGCGTTCCGCCGTGAGTCAGATCGTAAGGAGCGAGACCTGGGGCGTCATTATCGGCCACGTAGTCGGGGTCCGTAATGCCGAGGGCGAATCGCTCGGTGAGGAAGGTGTGCTGTAACTGCACGCCGGCTTTGATGTTGTTGTGCTTGTTGACCCACGCATAATCGGACTTGAGACCCAGATTGGTGAGGCGGCGGTTTTGCGAAACCGTGGCCGGCTGATCGGCCAGTGGATTCCGGCTGGGGTGGTAGTTCACCTGGTCCGAACGAATGTATGGGTTGACAGTAAGGGTGGAGTTCGGGTTGATGATATGGATCCAGCCGGGCGCCAGATTGTAGCTAAGAATCCTTTCGCGCTGGTCTTGCCCCGCCGCGCTCTGATCGTAGGTATTCGGCGTCTGGAACCAGGCACGGGAGAAGAACAGGTTCAGGTGCAGGGAGTCGTTGTCCCTGGGCTGGTAATCGATTCGGTCGAAGACGGTTTGGTTATTTCCCACGTCATGGATGGCCGAGAATTCAGGCGGATCGAGGTACCTTCCCGAGCGCACCGCATTCGCAGCCGTGAAGTTCCCCCATTTCTTGCCGCCAAACCCATAAGAGAAATTCTCGCCAACAGTGCCGAACTGCCCGTAGTCGAGTGACAGGCTTCCGAACGGCTTCGAAACCCCAAGACCGCTTTTCGTGATCGCGTTGATTACCAGGCTCGTCTTGTCGCCGAACTCGGCAGGCGGCGCGCCGGAAATGACCTCGACGGAGGCGATGGCATTTTCGGGCATGGAGGTGGAGAACTGCTTGCTTTGCTGATCGGTAACGGGTTGGTTGTCGAAGACAAACTGCGTTTGGGCGTGATCGCCCTGAGGGTGGATGAAACCGTTGGAGTCTTCGACGATACCCGGCGCTGAGTGAGCCACAACGTCATTGAGACCGCCCGCGATTGAGTAGACGGGCAACTTTTCAAATTGGCTCGTGTCGACGACGGTGTGAGGGGTGGGGACACTTTCCACAAGATCGGCATCCTCTTTCACTTCGACGGTGGTTTCAGCGGTGGCAAGCTTCAGGGCCACCGAAACGGTGGAACCGGCGCCCGCCCTCACCGTCACATCTTCGACGTGCGGCTCAAAGCCCGCAGCGGTTACCGAGAGATGATAATTATTCGGCGGAAGGTTGAGGAAGCGGAAGCCGCCGTCCGCTTCCGTTTTGACGGTTTTATCGTAGCCGGTTACGCGATTTTTTACTTCGACGGTTGCTCCGGCGACTGTTGCGCCAGACGGGTCTGCCACTGTGCCGGCGATGCTGCCGGAAGAACCGATACCCTGCCCGTAAGCAGCGGCTGCGCTCAATAGCGCGAATACAAACAGCTTCATAAAGCCCCTTTATTTTCCAAATCTCAGCGGAGGACAACAGCGCGCTTATGCGATGTGGGTGGAAGGGGGACCGCGGGTCAGGGATTCACTGCCGCGTAAGAGACGGTAACCGGATATCGCGGCGGACGGAGCAAGGAACCCGTAAACTCGCGGAGCGTGAACGATGGCCGGAATGGCTTTGGCTTCGAGCGAAACGATATGGGCCGTGAAGCAGATATCGCAGCCGTTGGCCGGTGGTTTTGCATGAAAATGCGCCGGTGAGGACGATGCTGCCGCAACGCCAAGCATTGCGGCTATGGCAAGCAGCAGAATGACGACGCGAAATGTCCTCAGGTCGCGCATCGGCTAGGGTTTCGTCGGTTTCGATTGATCTGGTTTGGTCTGATCGGGTTTGGTTTGATCGGCTGGCGGTTCGTCCGAATCGTCAAACTTGATACTGGTATCCGCCGAGTATTTCTGGTATTTCACGAACGCGATTTCGTTCTTGCTCCCATAACTGCCCGCACGACTTGTGACCTGGGAAGTGCTGGGAAGAAGATACTGGCGGCCATTGATGTCATGAAATTCGTAATCGATCTGCTGATGGATTTCCTGAACCGGAAATCCTTCGGGCATATCGGGCTCAATGGTCATGCGGGTGATTACAAAAGCGGGCATGTCCGGGCCGGGACTCTTCTGGATGAAAACGAGCCCGTGATAACCCGGCACCGTGTGATCCTTCTTCTCGTAATCCACGCTATAGCGCGAGTGCGGCTGCAGCACCACGTATCGGTAGACGTAGGCAACTTTCCCGTGAAGACTGGCCCACCGATCCCAGACGAAGATGGCGTCGGTCCCCGGTTCAAAGACGTCACGCAGCAGACTGCCGAATTCGCCGCGCGAAATGGACCCGCCGAGCGATTGCCACGATTTGCCGAACATCGCCGTCTCATTGACGCTGATGGGTTCGTATTTTTCCTGCTGATCAAAGTAGCTAAGCTTTTCAGCGATCTTATCGGCAGGGCTCCAGCGGCCTGGTCCGCCGGGCTGGTAATGCAGATCGATGTAACGCTGTGTGCGCTGCATACAGATGAAGTCCGGGAGTGTTTTCGCGTAGTTGAGGGCGTATTCCCTGATTTCAGCGAGCATCTTCTGCTGCGCCTCTTCCGGAGGCGCCGGAGGCTGAACGTAGATGGGCGCGGCCGGTTTCGGGGCGGCGACAGCCAGTTTGGCGGATTGATCCGCGAGTTTCAGCAGGGCTGCCACGGTTTTCGGCCCGGCGCCCTCCCGCTGCAGATCTTCAACCGTTTTATCTTCGAGTTTGCTGGTGAGATGGATGGTGCCCAATTCCACAGCCACGTCTTTGTCCGGGATCTTCTGGGTTATGGAAGAGTGAATGAATTCAACAAGTTTATCGACAGAAAGGGATTGAGCGCGGCCCAAAGGCGCCAATGCGCAGAACAGACTTAGAACTATCGTGAGCCGAAACCCCATAACTGTATTGTCGCACTGGAGCCGGAAAAGGTTTCCGGAGTACTAAGACAGTGAAAACCCGGCGCTTCTCACGAACGAAGAACTTTGGCAGCCTGCTCGCGATCCAGTTCTTTCTCCCATCGCGCCACCACAAGCGTCGCAACAGCGTTGCCCGCCAGATTGGTCAGCGAGCGAACCTGCGACATGAACCGGTCCACGCCTAGTAGCAGCGCAATTCCCGCTACAGGAACCGTGCCCAACGAGGAAAGTGTCGCAGCCAGTGTGATGAATCCGCCGCCGGTCACCGCCGCCGCGCCTTTCGATGTCAGCGTCAGCACCAAAAGCAGAATCGCTTCCTGACCGGCCGTCAAATGCGTATTCGTCGCCTGCGCGACGAAAATCGCAGCGATCGTCAAATAAATCGAGGTCCCGTCCAGGTTGAAGGAATATCCGGATGGCACCACTAATCCCACCACCGATTTCGAACAGCCCAACTGCTCCAGCTTAAGCATCAGACCCGGCAATGCGGGCTCAGACGACGAAGTCCCCAACACGATCAGGAATTCTTCTTTGAGATAAATCAGCAGCTTCCATAAGACAATTCCATGTGCCCGCGCAATCATCCAAAGCACGATGAATACAAACAGCGTGCTCGTGAGGCAAACGCAGCCCATCAGCTTCGCAAGCGGCACCAGCGTCTTAACGCCGAACTTCCCGATCGTAAACGCCATCGCCCCAAAAGCGCCGAGTGGCGCTGCCATCATGATGATCTCCATCATTCCGAAGAATGCCTGCGATATCGCATCGCAACCGGCTATTAAGGCCGGCCCCTTCTCGATCCTGCCCAGCGCCAGCCCAAACAGAATCGCGATGAAAAGAACCTGCAAAATCTCACCCTTCGCGAAGGCGTTCACTACCGTATCGGGAATAATGTTCAGCAGAAAGTCGACGGTATGCAGCGCCTTTTGCGGGCTGGCGTAATCCTGTACGGCTTTCGCATCGAGCGTCGCCGCGGTCGCATTGATTCCCGCGCCCGGTTGAAATACCGTCACCACTGCAAGGCCGATCAGCAGCGCAAACGTGGTGACCACCTCGAAATAAAGCAGCGCCTTGATCCCGATACGCCCCACTTTTCGGATATCGCTCACGCTGCCGATGCCCGCCACAACCGTACAAAACACAATCGGCGCGATGATCATCCGGATTGCCTTAATGAACCCATCGCCCAAGGGCTTCATGGCCTGCGCCGCCGCGGGGTTTACGATGCCCAACAGAACGCCAAGCAGAATCCCCGCCAGAACCTGAAAGTGCAGCGTTCGGTAAAAAGGCCTGGCGGGCACGTTAGTTGCAGGGCTCGCCGCTACGGTCTTTAGCACTCGTTGCATTGTAACGATATACTTTTCGGTTCATGAGAAAAATCGCTTTGATCCTGCTGGGCGCATCCACCATGCTGCAATGTCAGGACTATCCCCTCGGCCCCGATTCCAAGCCCCAGGCGGGTGTCCCCAAAGGGGTCGTGACGCAGTACAAGCTCCAACCGGGCAAGTATTATCCAGGCGTTCCGCACAACTATTCGATCTACGTGCCCGCCCAGTACAACGCGCAAAGGCCAACGCCTTACATGATTTTTCTCGATGGCGGCGGCAGCGCGGTTGTGTTCGATAACCTCATCGCCAAGGGCGATCTTCCGCCGATGATTTACATCGGTGTCAGGCCAGGCGTGCTGCCCGCAATCGGCGAAAATACCCAGAGCCGCTACGAGCGCATTTTCGAATACGACAATATCAGCGACCGCTTCTCCCACTTTCTGGAAGACGAACTCATTCCCGAGGTCGCGAAGAAATACAACCTGTCAAAGAACCCCGACGACATCGGAATCTCCGGCGTCAGCACGGGCGCGGTGGGCGCCTTCGTCGCCGCCTGGGAGCGCCCGGACATGTTCCATCGAGTGCTCAGTTTCATCGGCACGTTCGTCTCGCTGAAAGGCGCGGATACCCTCGCGGCCACCGTTCGGCGAACAGAGCCCAAGCCCCTTCGCGTCTTTCTTGAGGCGGGCAGGAATGACCACCTGGCTCCTGAACAGCCGTACGGCGTTTTCTATGGAGGCAGTTGGCCCACTAACAATCAGGTCATGTATGACGCTCTTCGTTTTGGCGGCTACGACGTGAAATTCGAACTCGGCGAGAACGGCCACAACATGAGCCATGGGAATGCCATTATGCCCGACGCTCTCAGATGGCTCTGGCGCGATTATCCGAAGCCCATCGTCGTGCATGAGCCGGCAGCTATCAGCACCAAAGGCTGGGAGCCGCGCGGTCAGGTCTATTCAGTCGTGTGGGCGGATAAGCCGTGGCAGCAGGTCGGCGCCACGTATCAGCACATAACCAGCCCGGCTTCTGACAAAGAGGGCAACGTATTCTTCGCCGACCCGCCCGCCAATCGCATCTACAAATCCGACGCGGACGGCAAAGTGACCGTCTTCAAGGAAAACTCCGCGGGAGCAACCGGGCTTCGCGTGGGCGCGGACGGGCTTCTCTATGCCTCTGAACCCGCCCGCAAGCGCATCGTGTCGTTCACGCCGACAGGCGAAGAAAAGACGGTTGCGCAAAACGTGGAGGCGAGCGATCTCGCCATCACTCAAAAGAATGAAATCTACTTCGCCGACCCGACCGCGAAAACAATTGGCCTCATTGACGCGAAAGGCCACAAGCACCTCCCATATTCCGGTGGCGATATCGCGAATCCGCGTTTTGTGAGCCTTTCTCCCGACCAAGCCATGTTGATCGCTGGCGATGCCCAAACCCGCTTCAACTGGTCATTCCAAATCGCGAAAGACGGAGCGTTGATCAACGGCGAACCCTTCTTCCGCGTCGATATGCCCGAACTCTCCCAAACAAGCGGCATTGGCGGAGTAACCGTCGATTCCATCGGACAGGTCTACTTCGCGACAGCGCTCGGAATTCAGTACTGCGAACAAAACGGTCGCTGCGCCGGCATCGTCAGCAAACCCGAACGAGGCCAAATCTCAGGCATCGCATTCGGCGGTAAAGACCTGAACTGGCTCTATGCCGCGGAAGCAGGAAAGCTCTTCCGCCGCGCGGTGAAACAGAAGGGTGTAACCGCGTGGAGCCCTGTGAAACCACCCCAGCCGCCACTGTAGTGACCGCCTTCGCGCAACTCTGCGCCGAGCACCCCGCCCTTAACAGCTCCGAAACCGGGCCCGGCAGGATAAGCGCGGTGTGGCAGTATCAAAGATCCCGATCCGACCGCTTTCAGCCGGTACTGGCTCGCGTGTCCGAATTTCACTATCGAACCGCGGTCCCAATCGGATCGGATCCGCGTGCTTCGCGAAAAGATGAGTGAGTGGCTGGCCAACGGGGCGCAACTCGGATGGTTGATAGATCCGGAAATCCGCACGATCGAAATCTACCGCCCGGGCTTCGAACCGGAGACGCTCCCGGGAGCAACTTCTCTCCGGGGAGAAGGACCGGTCGGTGTTGACACGCACCGACCGATCGGAATCACATTGTTATTACCATGCGGGGTTTGCGCGTAAGTATTCGGCGAATCCGTAATTCTCAGGGAGTCGTGATCCCCAAGCCTGTACTGGCGCAGTTGGGTCTGAACAGCGAGGTGGGCGCGGAGATGACCTTGAGAATGGCGCCCTTGTTTTGCGCAGACCGCGAGACTCTGTCCGCGCAGGTTGGGCGGAGGCGTCCCGGAAAATAGCCGAGGCCGGAGATGACACGTTGGTCATGGGTGAATTTGGTAATGAGAGTTGACCTGGTAGCGCGTGGCGAGATTTGGCTGGTAAATCTCGATCCCACTGTCGGGAGCGAGATCGTGAAGACACGCCCGTGCCTTGTGGTTTCCCCTGCCGAAATGCATGATAACCTGCGCACGGTCATCGTGGCCCCCGATGACCACGGCGAGCCGACCGGCGCCTTTTCGTGTTGGCGTGACCCATGCAGGGGAAAAGGGTCTGATTCTGTTGGATCACCTGCGCACGGTGAAAAAGATCCGGTTAACGAAAAAACTGGGAGCAGTCTCGGAAAAAACGCTCACTACGGCATTGAGCACCCTCCAGGAAATCTTCGCGGAATAGACCCAGCAGTTCATTACTGACGGAATCCTATTTGATAGCCTGCCGCAACCGCTGCTCTTCCGCGTCGCCCCAATACGCCGCGTTCAACTGTAAAAACACCGACGTATACGGCAGCGTCATATTCGTCTTGATAATCAGCACATTGAAAGTCTTACTTGCCTCATCCAGCTGATGAATGATCCCTTCGTGCAGAACGGTATTCACCTTTTGCCCCGGAAATTGGTTCTCAAATAACCCGGCCAGCAATTGACGATAAGCTCCGATTCCAACCGCATCCTGCTCCGGAACGAAGCTCAATTCCTTATCGAGATATACAACGGGCCGAACATGCTTTGCTTTCGACAACACCAGCAGAACGTGCCGCAGCGTCTCAATTTGCCCCTCGCCCGAAAGCACTGTCTCGATTCCCGGCCCCGATTGCAACGGGTACGCCGAATCGGCAATCACAATCCAGTTTCGATGCCCGTACAACGCAAGCCTGTCCTCCAGAACTTGCCTCCACGGACCTTGCTGACGCTGCTGTGCGCCCGCACTCCAACAGCAAAAAAGAAATACAACCGAAGCCTTGAGCAGGTTCATTCCCGCCTATACCTTCCGATGAATCTCCTGCAAACTCCACACCCGAATCGGATCGCGCAGCCGGGAAGCCACCGCTTCCGCGGCCGCCCGCGCGCCGCTCAAAGTGGTAATGCAGGGCACCCGATAGGTTATCGCGCTTCGCCGAATCGATTTTTCATCTTCGAAGGAAAGCGCGCCATTCGTCGTGTAAATCACCAGTTGAATCGACCCGCGTTTCAGCAGATCAACGGCATTCGGCCGCCCTTCATTCACCTTGAAGACGGTCTTGCACTTCAGCCCGGAGCGCTCCAGATTTCTGGCGGTACCGCGAGTAGCCACAAGGTCGAAACCAAGCTCCGCAAAGCGCGCGGCAACCGGAACAATCTCAGCCTTGTACCGATCGTTGACGCTGATGAAAACCGTGCCCTTGACAGGCAGTGGAGTTCCGGCGCTCAACTGTGCCTTCGAGAACGCCTCGCCGAAGTTCTCACCCACGCCCATCACTTCCCCGGTGGACCGCATCTCCGGACCTAACACGGGATCCACACCTGGAAACTTATTGAACGGGAATACCGGCGATTTCACGAATTTCAGCGGAACCGGAAGGCGTCCGCGATGCTCCGTCACCTCATGCAGTTTCTTGCCCAGCATCAACTGCACGGCCAGCTTTGGCAGTGGAACGCCCGTCGCCTTACTCACATAAGGAACCGTTCGCGAAGCGCGTGGATTCACTTCGAGCACATACACTTTGCTGTCTTTAATCGCGTACTGTACATTCATCAGGCCGATCACATTCAGTGCGCGCGCCAGCTTGACCGTGTACTCTTCAATGGTCCTGATCTCGGCCTCGCCCAGCGATACGGGAGGAAGCACGCACGAGCTGTCGCCTGAATGAATCCCGGCTTCTTCGATGTGCTCCATTATTCCCGCGATCAGCACATCCTCGCCATCGCACAGCGCATCCACATCCACTTCCACCGCATCTTCGAGGAACCGGTCCACCAGCACCGGACGATCCTGCGAGAACGTCACAGCCTCCCGCATATACCGCCGAACACTATCCTCGTCGTACACGATCACCATCGCTCGCCCGCCCAGCACATAGCTCGGGCGCAGCAGCACCGGATACCCGATTCGTTCCGCGATTTCAACGGCCGACTGCACACTGGAAGCCGTCCCGTTTTCGGGGGATGGAATCTCCAATTTGTCCAGCAGCTTTCCAAAGAGTTTCCGATCCTCAGCGAGATCGATGTTCTCCGGATCGGTTCCAATAATCGGCACTCCCAATCGCTTGAGCGGCAACGCAAGCGTGAGCGGCGTCTGTCCGCCGAACTGCACGATCACGCCGTCCGGCTTCTCCACATCCACGATGTTCAAAACATTCTCAAGCGTCAGAGGCTCGAAATACAACCGGTCGCTCGTGTCGTAATCGGTCGATACGGTCTCGGGATTGCAATTGACCATGATCGATTCGACATCTTCGCCCTGCAGCGCAAACGAAGCATGACAGCAGCAATAATCGAACTCAATCCCCTGACCGATTCGGTTCGGCCCGCTGCCCAGGATCATCACCTTCCGGCGGTCGGTAGGACCAGCCTCGCAAGCTGTTTCGTACGTCGAATACAGGTAGGGCGTGAAACTCTCGAACTCCGCCGAGCACGTGTCAACCCGGTTGAAAACCGCTGCCACACCCAACTCTTTCCGCCGGGTCCGAACCTCGATTTCGCTCGAGTTCCACGAAGCTGCCAGTTGTACATCTGAAATACCCAACCGCTTGGCCTCGGTCAACTGCCGCTTCGAAGCACCCGTCAGTGAGCCACCGTCGAGACCCTTCTCGAACTCGCCAATCTGCCGCATCTGCTCGAGGAACCACGGGTCAATCGCGGTCATCTCATGAATCCGCTCCACCGTGTAGCCCGACGCAAACGCAAACCGCAGATAACTCAACCGATCGGGCGTAGGCGTGATCAGCTTCTTCGGAATCAGATTCACATCGAATGTGTCCGTCCCGAACTTTTTCCCCGTCTCCAGGCTCCGAATGCCCTTGCCCAGCGCCTCTTTAAACGTGCGCCCGATCGCCATGACCTCGCCGACCGATTTCATTTGCGTGCCCAGCGTCTGGTCCGCTCCCGGGAACTTCTCGAAAGCCCACTTCGGGATCTTGCAGACCACGTAATCTATGGTCGGCTCGAACGATGCCGGTGTGACCTTCGTAATATCGTTCTTCAACTCGTCAAGACGATAACCCACCGCTAGCTTCGCCGCGATCTTCGCAATCGGAAAACCTGTCGCCTTCGAAGCGAGCGCCGAACTCCGCGAAACACGCGGATTCATCTCGATCACCACCATCCGCCCGTCCTTCGGGTTAATGGCAAACTGCACGTTCGAACCGCCCGTATCCACGCCGATTTCACGCAGGCACCGAATCGCGCCATCGCGCATCATCTGGTACTCACGGTCAGTAAGGGTCTGCGCCGGGGCAACCGTAATCGAGTCGCCCGTATGCACGCCCATCGGATCGAAATTCTCAATCGAGCAGACAATGATCACGTTGTCCGCCAGATCCCGAATCACTTCGAGCTCGAACTCTTTCCAGCCGAGCGCGCTCTCTTCGATCAATACTTCATGCACGGGCGAAAGATCCAGGCCGCGCTCGAGAATGCTCAGCAGATCTTCGCGGTTGTAAGCAATGCCGCCGCCCGAGCCGCCCATGGTGAAACTAGGCCGCAGAATTGCCGGATAGCCGTGCTTCGCTACGAAATCTAAACCGCCTTCAATATCCGTCAGCAACTGCGAAATCGGCGTCTCCAGCCCGATCTTTCGCATTGCATCTTTGAACAGCAGCCGGTCTTCCGCCTTCTTGATCGCATCGATCTTCGCGCCGATCAGCTCAACGCCATACCGGTCGAGCACGCCCGACTCGGCAAGCTCAACCGACAGGTTCAGCCCGGTCTGGCCACCAACGGTCGACAGGAGCGCATCCGGTCGTTCCTTCCTGATAATTTCCTCAAGATAGGTTTTATTCAGCGGCTCAACATAGGTGCAATCGGCCAGGTCCGGATCCGTCATGATCGTTGCCGGATTCGAATTCACCAAAATCACTTTGTAGCCATCCGCGCGCAAAGCCTTGGCCGCCTGCGTACCGGAATAGTCGAACTCACAAGCCTGCCCGATGATGATGGGCCCCGAACCGATGATCAGAATGCGGTGTAGATCGTCTCTGCGGGGCATCTATTTGTGGTCCGCCATAAGCTTCACAAAGTCGTCGAAAAGATAGTGCGAATCGTGCGGGCCAGGAGCGGCCTCGGGGTGATATTGCACGCAGAAGACAGGCTCGCGTTTGTGACGAAAGCCTTCGAGGGTATGGTCGTTGAGATTCACGTGCGTGATGTCGATATCGTTGGTGCTGAGTGAGTCGGGATCCACCGCGAAGCCATGGTTGTGCGACGTGATCTCCACCTTTCCGGTCTGATGGTTGATCACCGGATGATTCGCACCGCGATGCCCGAATTTCAGCTTGTAAGTCTTACCGCCGAGCGCAAGCCCCAAAATCTGATGGCCTAAACAAATGCCAAAAATCGGGGCTTTGCCCACAAGTCTCCGCACATTGTCGATCTGCGTATGCAGCGGTTCCGGATCGCCCGGTCCATTAGACAGGAACACACCGTCGGGCTTGAGCGCCAAAACATCATGCGCCGAAGTCAGCGCCGGCACGACGGTTACGCGGCATCCCGAATGCACCAGGCGCCGCAAGATATTCAGCTTGATCCCGAAATCGTAAGCGACCACATGATACCGGGGCGCGAGCGCCGCGCCGAAATGTTCGGAGGGCGAGCATGGTTCCACTCCTTGCTCCCATTCGTATCGCTCGACCGTGCTCACCCGGCTCGCCAAATCGAGCCCGGTCATCGACGGAATGGAGCGCGCTTTCTCAACGAGCTTGACAGGATTTTTCTCGGTAGCCGACAGCACGCCGCGCATGACACCACGGCTGCGAAGATGCCGAACCAGCGTGCGCGTGTCCAGATCCGAAACCACGGGGATTCCCGCCTGGGCCAGAAACGATTGCGCTTCTTCATCCGAGCGCCAGTTACTGGTGACACTCGAAAACTCGCGCACAACAAGTCCTTCAATCCAGGGCTTGCGAGCCTCGTTATCCGTCCGGCTGGTGCCGTAATTTCCTATTTGGGGGTTGGTAAGGATGACGATTTGCCCGGTGTAAGAGGGATCTGTAAAAATCTCCTGATAACCGGTAATAGCGGTATTGAAAACAACTTCGCCGGAGCGTTCGGCGGGCGCACCAAAACTCCTGCCCTCGAAGACGGTTCCGTCTTCCAGGGCAAGGATTGCGGAATCCATCATGTTCCTGCGCGCACCACGGACCTTACGGTGTGCTGCGCTAAGTTCTCCTTGGCGTGGGGTAAGAACTATTGTATCGGATGATGTCTTGCGCCTTACACAATCCCTCGCAAAATCCGCGCGGGCAGCATCACCACTGACCATACGAGGGCAAGCGCGCCGCCCACCGCAATGCCCACCACCCGAAACGGCAGCAAAATTAACCAGACGATCGGATAAAGCACGAGCGCCGCCAGCGCCAGCGGCCAACACGCTACCAGCAATATGCACCACGCGAGGAACTTCAGCATCAAAACCGACCTTCCAACATTGGATACGCAACGGCGCGCGTGGAAGTTCGCGTTCTACTCGGCCAAAACCTTATGGACCAGTTGCACCGCCACAGACCCCTCGCCCACCGCCGACGCCACGCGCTTCACGCTCGCGCACCGCACGTCTCCCACGGCAAACACCTTTGGCTTGCTCGTCTCGAACAAATAGGGCGAACGCCGCAACGGCCACTGCGCGTTCCTCAAATGCTCGGGCGTCAGTTCCGCGCCGCTCCGAATGAACCCCTTGTCATCGAGCGCGATGCACCCCTCCAACCACGCCGTATTCGGGCACGCGCCGGCCATGGTGAACAAATGACGAATGTCATGCGTTTCGGTCGCCCCGGTCCTCGTGTTGCGCCAGCAAATTCGTTCCAGGCTTCCGTTGCCCTCCAGCGCTTCAATTTCCGTACACGTCCGAAGCGTGATTTGCGGACTCTCTTCAATCCGGGAAATCAGGTATCGCGACATGGTCTCCGCCAGCGCCGGTCCTCTCACCAGCAAATGCACATGCTTCGCATGCGCGGAAAGAAAAATGGCCGCCTGCCCGGCTGAATTGCCGCCTCCCACAACCACAACATCGTCCCCGGCGCACAGTTTCGATTCGACGTATGTCGCCCCGTAATACACCCCGTTTCCTTCGAACTGGCGCAGGTTGTCCAGGGGCAGTTTGCGGTATTCGGCGCCGCTCGCCACCACTACCGTGCGCCCGCGAACCGAGCCCCCGTCATCCAGATCTAAGCTGAACGGGTGTACAGCGCAGTTCAACCGGGTGGCGGTTCTGGCAATGGCAACGTGCGCCCCGAATTTCTGCGACTGCACGAATGCTCTGCCGCTGAGTTCCTGTCCCGAGATACCGGTTGGAAATCCCAAATAGTTTTCAATGAGCGAACTCGACCCCGCCTGCCCACCCGGCGCGTTGCTCTCCAGCACCAGAACGTTCAGGCCTTCCGATGCGCCGTAGACCGCCGACGCTAAACCCGCGGGTCCCGCGCCCACCACGATCATGTCGTAAACGAGCGCGTCATCAATCTCCGAATTGAAACCCAGGCACACCGCGGCCTCTGCATTTGTCGGATTTCGCAGAACCTTGCTGCCCCGGCAAATCAGGATCGGGATCTCATCCAGCCGTACCTGAAAGTGATCAAACAACTCCTGTATGCCGGAATCCTTCTCGACATCCAGATACATATGCGGATGCCCGTTCCGTGTCAGAAATGCCCGCAGCCGCAGGGTGTCGCCCGAGTGACTGGAGCCAACAATCAGCGCATCTCCAGGCGACTTCGCGATCAGAGCGACACGCCGAAGAATGAATGCGCGCAGGAAAATCTCGCTGAACTCGGGGTCGGTCTGAATGATGCGGAGCAGGTTCGCGCGGCTGATCTCGAGTAGCTCCGACGGTTCCGTTACGCGACCGCGCACCAGGCTCCGGCGGCCCGCCAAAATGCTCACCTCGCCGGTCAGTTCTCCTGGTCCGTGTGTGGTAATCAGGGTCTCCCCGGCGCAGGTTGGGCTCACAATTTCCACACGCCCGGAGATTACGATTGCACTGCCGAGCCCCACGTCGCCCTGATCGAACAGGATCTCGCCAACCCCGGCGTGGCGCCGCGTCCCATAGCTGGACAGTCGCTCGATCTGAGAGGCGCCGAGCGTGGGGAACATCTGACTGTTCTGTTGATCCGGTAAAATCATCGCGTCTAAAAACCGATCTCATCCACATAACACCAGCGCCAATGCTCTCCAGGCTCAAGAGACTGGATGACCGGATGCTGCGTCGCATGAAAGTGCTTTGTGGCGTGCCGGTTCTTAGAAGAATCGCAGCAACCCACATGTCCGCAGGTAAGGCACAGTCGGAGGTGAACCCACGAATCTCCCGACTTGAGGCACTCTTCGCACCCGTTCGTATTTGGATGGACCTTGTGAATCTGGTCCAGATGTCCGCACTTCGTCATAAGGTCCTCCAGCTACGACCGCCAGCCTGCGCGCGCCTCGGAAGCGCACTTAAACAGGCTGAGCGTTCCTGTGCAGTGTGAACCAGGCCTGGCTGTCCATAGTGCCCGATCGTACAGCCTCATACGTTCCATCCGGTCTTCCAAGCCTGACCTTGCGTGTATCGGACAGATATTTCTCCAGCACCACGTCGCGAAGATACCGCACGAGCTTTGGATTCAGGACAGGGAACAGAAGTTCCACACGCCGATCCAAATTTCTTGGCATCAGGTCGGCGCTGCCCGCATAAACCTCTTCCGCCCCGCCGTTGCCGAAGTAAAACACGCGGCTATGCTCCAGAAATCGACCTACCACGCTGCGCACCGTGATGTTTTCGCTGACACCGGGAATTCCAGGACGCAGGCAGCAAAGCCCCCGTACGATTAGATCCACCCGCACTCCGGCACGCGAAGCCTCATAGAGCAGCCGCACCATAGCTTTATCCTCAAGGGCATTCATCTTGAGAATCAGGCGGCCTTTTTCACCAAACGCGATCTCACGCCGGATCAAGTCCGTAAGCCGGTCGCGCATTGTCACCGGGGCCACCAGAAGCCGCCGGAAGTCGGCCTTGTGGGAGTAACCGGTCAAATAATTGAACAAATCGGTAGCATCCGCGCCAATGTCCGGGTCTGCGGTAAAGAAACTCAAATCGGTATAGAGGCGCGCGGTCGCAGGGTTGTAATTGCCCGTACCCAAATGGACGTAGCGCCTGATCTGCTCATGTTCCCTGCGTACAATCAACGCAATTTTGCAGTGAACCTTGAGGCCCAGCAACCCGTACACAACATGCACGCCCTCACGTTCCAGCGCCCGCGCCCATTCGATATTGCTCTCTTCATCGAAGCGGGCCTTCAACTCCAGCAGGACCGCCACCTGCTTGCCGTTCTCGATCGCCTCCAGCAGTGCTTTGACGATCGGCGAATTCCGGCCAACGCGATAGAGTGTCATCTTGATGGCAAGCACATCGGGATCGTGCGCCGCCTTCTTCAGCAGATCCACAATCGGCTGAAAGGTCTGGAACGGATGATGAAGCAGGCGGTCTTCCCGACGAATCACTGTGAAGATGTCCTCTTCGGCGTGCGCCGAAAACTCCGGTGGAGTCCACGGTTCCAGCGGTTCATCGCGCAGTTCCGGCCTGTCGAGCGAGGGAAGTTGGCGCAGCCTGGTCAAATCCAGGGGCCCGCTCACCCGGAACACGTCCTCCGGGCTCATCTCCAGGTTCTCAACCAGCGTGTCGAGAATGTCGTCTGAAATAGATTTGTCGGTTTGGAGTCGCACCGGCTTGCGAAAACGCCGCCGCCATACAGCCTCTTCCACCGATTCCAATAAATCGTCGCTTTCCAGTTCCTTGATGGCCACTTCCGCGTCGCGGGTCACATGAAACGGATGCGACTCCACAATGGTTAGTCCGGGGAACAGCGCTTCCAGGTTCGCCGCAATCACCTGCTCGATCCACACAAAACGCTGCGGCTGTTCTTTCTTCTGCTTACCGGAACTCTTAGCGGGTGGCCGGGGCACAACAACCAGCTGGGGCAACTGCTCCGGCACCTTCAGACGCGCGAAGTGTTCCCGCGCGTCCGTATCCTTCAAGACAATCGCCAGGTTCAGGCTCAAATTCGAGATGTGCGGAAACGGGCGCCCGGGGTCGAATGCCAGCGGAGTCAGCACCGGGAAAATCGTGTCGATGTAGTACTGATCCACGGCGGCTTTTTCGTGGCTTTCCAGGTCAGCATAATCCACCAACTCTATACCGTGGCGCTCAAGGCCAGGCAGTAACTGCTTCTGGAAACAGGCATAGACCGCATGCATCAGGCCATCCAGGCGCTCGCGAACCGCAGCCAGTTGCTGGGCAACAGTTCTTCCGTCGATGCTGAGGTCGAGGCTACCCGCGCTTAATTTCTGCTTGAGCGCCGCCACCCGAACCATGAAAAATTCATCGAGATTTGAATTCACGATCGAGAGGAATTTCACCCGCTCCAGCAGTTTGTTTCTGGGGTCGCGCGCCTCTTCCAGCACGCGATTCTGGAACTCGAGCAAGCTCAGTTCGCGATTCATATACAGCGAGTAATCGTCGAGTGAGATCTCCGGCCTTGCAGCCGATACGATCAATGACGCGCTTTCGTGCCCCGCGACCGCTGCGACGGCGGTCTTAGCCGCGACCCTTCTGGTGCTGCCCGCTTTTACTCTCGTCATCTTCCCCTGGTCCGCTATCCCGCCGCCTCTGCCGGAATCCCTTTTGCAGGGCTCGGGACGCTGTCGCTTTGCCCTCTCTATCTATATAGTGCCTTCCCTTGTGGGTCCAGTTTACATGGGAAAACTGAGCGGGCCGCGGCCCTGCAATGAACGCGCCCGGAAGGCGTCTGTATCGCCGAAGCGGACGCGGGTGATCCAGAGGAATGGGGGCGGCACCTTAAGTAACGATTGAATGAGGCCTCGGCTGGGTTTTCAGACGCCAGGGCTTGCGAAACTCGCGGTGAAGCAATTTCGATGCCGCTTTGCTGCCCGTGATCGTCTCGTGCCGGTCATCCCAGTGAATGCGTTCGCCGGTGCGGAACGCAATGTTCGCGAGAAGCCCCGACTTTGACAGGCGGTGCCCATAGCGCACGTTGCAGGTTGTTTCGAGATTGCGGGATTTTACGGCATCAAGAAATTCACGGACATGGCCGGGCGAATCCGGAATGCTTTGGGGCGGGCGCGGGAAGTCGTCAACACGCTTGCCTTTGACCCAGATTTCGTTCTTCGAGTAGTTGGTGACCAGAGAAGCCTCGGTGCCTTCGAAGACGCAACCGATACTGCCCATGTGCTCGAAGCCTGGCATGGGGTCGGGGCGAAGGCTAAAGGTGTAAAGCAGATTTGGGTATTCCATGACGGCATCCACAACGTCGGGCGTTTCGGTTTCGTCCGTCTGAAAGAACTTTCCGCCTGCCGATGAGATGCTGGTGGGCGCCTGCAGATCGAGTGCCCAGTAGACCACGTCTGAGATGTGGCACCAGAAGTCAATGAACATGCCACCCGAGTAGTCCCAGAAGTAGCGGAAATAGAAGTGCGAACGAAGAGGCGTGTAGGGCTTCTTTGGTGCGGGGCCCTGCCAGAAGTCGTAGTCGAAGCCGGCCGGTACCGTGGCGGGCTCTTCGGTGACGTAGTTCTTGGTAGGCGAGGCTTTCCAGGCCTGAACGCGCGTGATTTTTCCCAGTTTGCCGGATCTCACCATTTCGACTACGCGACGGTAGTTCCCCGTCGTGTTGTGGATGTGATTTCCCATTTGGCTGACGCGCTGATGATTCAGGGAGGCGTCCGCCATGGCGCGGCCTTCGGCGACGCTGAAACTGAGCGGCTTTTCGACGAACACATCTTTGCCGGATTCAAACGCCTGAACGGTGGGGATGGCGTGCCAGTGATCGGGTGTAACGACAGTGACGGCGTCGATATCTTTGCGGGCGAGGAGCTTGCGGAAGTCAGTGAATCGTTCAGGCGCCGGGGCGTTCGACGCTCGGACGAGTTCCATGGCGCGGTCAAGGTGGCGTGGGTCGAGATCGCAGATAGCGGCGACGCGCACGTCGGGCTGCCTCATGAATTCGCGCAGCCGGCTGGTGCCCTGGCCGCCTACGCCGATGAAACCCATGGCGATCTGGTCGTTAGGGCCCTTTTGGGCCGCCAGAGCGCGGTAATTTTGGGCAGTGATCGCGCCCGCGGCGCACAGTGTGGACCGGAGGAATTCCCGGCGCGAGGGTATTTGAATAATGCTCATGTGTACCTGGTTTGCTATCTTACTCTGACGGACGCGACGTCACCGGCTCCGAGCGACGCGACACCACCTGCGGACGCTCCGCGAAGCAGCCTGTATTCAGGCGTGAGGCCAGGAACGGGAACGGGCTCCAATACACCGCCTCGTTCGAGCGCCTGGACGGATTTGTGAAAGGCCGCGGAATCGGGGAAATCTTCGTTGGGAGTGAGCACGATGTATCCGGCCGCGCCACTCCGAAGGGCGGCGAAGAGCTGATCGGGCGAGACGGACTTGCCGCCTGGCTGGTAGAACGTAGTGTAGAGATTCGGAGCGTAGCCGGGGATCGCTTTGCGGCCTGTATTCAGATAGTACAGAGGGGCTGGGTTCGCGATCAGAATGGCATCGGGCGGCGTGTTTTTCCTGATGGCATTGAAAAGGCGCCGCATCTGATTCCAGTCGTTCGGGCGGCGACTCGAATACGGGAAGTTTCCCGTGCGAAGCGTTACCGGGATGCGGGCCGCATCCGTCCAGAGCGGGACAAGCGCGATGAGCAGGGCAGCGGCGGCGAGCGCTTCCTGAAGTCTTACGCTGCGAAATACGCGCCAGAGCAGCCACAGGATAAGTGGCAGAACAGGCGCCAGAAGCTGCACGGGCGGGCCGGGCCAGAAGAGCAGCATGGCGGCATAGAGCAGCAGAAACAGGTCAGGCACTATACGGCGAAGTTTCCAAATACACCAGGCGATAAGAATGAAAGTGAAGATAGCGGCGTACAGGTCATTGATGCCGCTTAGAAGCTCAAACGGGCCGCCGAATACCGAGATCAGATTTATGCCCATCATGAACGCCCGCTCATTCGCGGCGATATGACGCTGGGCTGAAGGGATGGCGTGAACCGCGGCCCATGCGCACCAGGGGCCGGCGATAAGGACGGCGGTGGAGGTGAAGACAATGGCGCGTCGAAATCGGCCGCGTGCCGTGAGGGTGAGCGCGGATGCCGCAATCAGCGGAAGGCTGGCGTAAGACGTGAGGGTCGCGAGGGCGGCGAGAGCGCCGGCAAGAAACATACGGTCGTCGAGGAGCGCAAGCAATGAAGCCGAGATGAGAAAGGCGAGCAGGGTTTCGGGCAGAAGATGCGTGCTTTCGAAAACAACCATGGGAGAAGCGGCCGCGATAACGGTCAGCAGCACAGCCCCCCAATGTTCCGCGCCCATTTTCCGAAGGAGTCGGAACGTGATGAAGAGCCATGCGGCGGCGCACCCCAGGGGAAGGATTTTGAGCCACTGAGCGTGGTCTGAGATTTTCACGAAGATCGCCAGGAGCAGGGGAAACAGCGGGGGCAGGCTTGTTTGTGGTACCGGTGTGGGGAGGCTTTCGACGATATAGCCGTGACCACTGGCAATCGCTTTGGCGGTGGCCAGCACGGAGGCTTCGCCGCCAAAGAGCCCGAGGGCCGGAGCAAGCCATGCTATGACGTAAATCGCCGCTACGATTGCGACGAATATGGCCATGAGTGTACGTTTCGCGGCCAGGGTGAGCTTCATCAGAGGAGATTCCCTTTTTAACATGCGGTTCGGGGCGGGGTGTGCGGATAACCATGCGGATTGCGCCGGGGAGGCAGCCTCGTAGGGTTGGGTCGGGAGCGGCTGAGACGCCTTCTCGCTCTAAAGAGTTTGCGGGCAGAAGTGTTTGCAGTTCGAAAAAGAGGGCAGGCCCCGAAATTTCGGCGTGATTTTTCCTGTTTGCATCGGCGCGGTTTCGGAATTTCGCCAGCCTCTGTTTTTCCGACTCGAGCGGCTTTTTCCGGCAGCGCCTGTTTGAAGTCGCCTCGCAAGATTCGAGATTTACCCGCAACCTCATCGCGTTTTGCTGTGGCTTGACTCAGGGCGGCAGTCGTCAGAAACTGGAGCACGATGGTTTTAATAAAGTTTTCCAGTTCTTTTGCTCTCGTGCTCGCGATGGCCAGCGCGCTGACGGCTGGCGATGCAAAGACGGGTTCCGCAAGGGGTCTTACCGGGGCGAGCTACAACATTCCGCTTTGGGAGCCCGGCAAAGTTCCCCTGGCAAAAGGTGATGGTCCGCTGGACAATCCGTTTCTCACCGTATTTCTTCCAGCGGAAGGCAAACGCAACGGCGGATCGGTTGTGATCGCGCCGGGTGGCTCCAACATCATGCTGATGTATGGGGCGGAGGGAATCGACATTGCGGAGCCGTACAACGACTGGGGAGTGACTGCATTCGTGCTCACGTATCGCCTCGCGCCGCGTTATGGCGAAGATGCCCGCGTGCTGGATGGAAAACGCGCGCTTCAGATAGTGCGGGCGCACGCGGCGGAGATGAAGCTCGACCCTGCGCGCGTGGGATACATTGGATTTTCGGCGGGCGCGAATTTGGGGCGTCCGCTGGTGAATGCGTCGGGACCTGGCGACGCGAACGCGAGCGATCCGATTGACCGCATGAGTTCGCGCCCGGATTACCTGGCGCTCGTTTACGGGCCGGGTCGTGCCATGCCAGGCGAGGTGCTGAAGAACTTTCCGCCGGTGTTCCTGATGGCTGCGGCAGGCGATACCGGTCCCGCTCTTGGTTCCGCGCAGTTCTTTGCGGATCTGACGAGAGCGGGCGCGACCGCTGAAATCCACGTTTATCAAAAGGGCCATCATGGTTTCGGCGATGGCTACGCAAGCGGAACGTTTTCGGACTGGATGGGACGGCTGGAACATTTTCTGAAGCAGGGCGGATTTATCCCGGGCGGTAAGCAATAGTGAGGGGGATCGTTTTCGCTGGTTTGCTGGCGGCGTTGGCCGCGATTGCGGCGCCTCCGGTCGTGGTGAACGACGGCCACGGAGAATTGGTTTTGGTACCCGCGGGTTCGTTCAAAATGGGCGATAACTTCGGCGATGGACTGTCGCGCGAGCGCCCTGTCCATGCGGTTGACCTTGATGCGTTTTATATCGCCAAATTTGAAATGACCAACGGGGAATGGAAGAAGTTTCGTGACGACCCCGGTTACGACAATGCGAAATTTTGGCCGGGCGGAAGGCCCGCGCCGAAGGACCAGATCCCTTATTGGACCCAAGCGAATAATCACGGCGGAGCGACGCCGAACAGCGATGATTTTCCAGTGCTTGGCGTGAACTGGGACTCGGCAGTGGCGTACTGCAACTGGCTGAGCGCAAAGACCGGCAAGAAGTATCGTCTGCCGACTGAAGCCGAGTGGGAGAAGGCGGCGCGAGGCACAGATCAGCGGCGATATCCGTGGGGCAACGAAATTAACCACACGTTCGCGAATTACGTAGGGTCGGCGAAGTTCGACACGGGTATGAAGGTGGGCAGTTTTCCCTCAGGCGCATCGCCTTACGGCGCGATGGATATGGGCGGGAATGTAATGGAGTGGTGCTCGGACTGGTATGCCCGCGATTACTATTCCGCGTCGGAGAAGAAGAATCCGAAGGGTCCGGCTGCCGGCGCTTATCGGGTGATTCGGGGCGGAAGCTTTTTCCTTGAAGCATTCGATCTGCGGACGTATGCAAGATCGGCGGCGTGGCCATCTTTTCAGGCTCATCGGATGGTTGGATTTCGGGTAGTTCGGGAGCCGTAACGCGGCGCGCCTATCGGGTGCAGGTAAAAACGCGGGTTAGATTGTTTGCGAACGCGGGATTCGCTTTCCACACCCAGCTCGCCCGGTCCCGCCAGGCTTCGTCAGTATCGTTCGCAAGGATGATTTGGACTGGTAAGGTTCGGCAAGCGCGGGCGAGTTCGTCCGGGCTTCCGCCCGCGAAGAGCTGCGTTAATTGAGGCAGGAATCCGGAACATTCAGCCGGGTTGCCTCCGAAGGCGGTGCCGCACGCGCCTCCTGACGCGAGGGCCTGGCGCTGGCCGTAGGCGCCGAAAAACGTGTCCTGAAGGACTGGATCCGGGTTCTGCTGAATGATTGCGGTTTCGGGCGTGTGAGCGCGAATCCATTCATAGGCCTCACGGTTGGCGAGGGTTCGTAACCCGACCTGATCGTCTTTGCCGACCCAGTCGATTTTCGGCATCTTCCCGAGGTCTGAGAGAACCGGGTAGGTACGAAGAATTGCGTAATCGTAGATGACGCCGATGAACCCGAGCGCGATGAGAAGACGTATTTGCGGAGTCCGGTTGATGCGCTCGGAAAGCAGATTGGCAGCCCAGAGCAGAAGGATGAATTGCGCGGGCAACATGCCTCGCCAGCCGAGGTCATTGTTGGCAATGATGGTGGACTTCACGAATGTGCAGAACACGATGCTGACGACCGCGAGCAGGAGAGCGGCTTGCTCATTTCGATCGGACTTGATTTTTCCCTGGCGGAAGCGGGTCCACATGATGCGGCCAACGACGAAGAAAACGCCGAACTCAAGAAAGTAGTTCAGGGGAAGCAGCAGGAAGTCGGTCGTGTTGCGCAGCCATGGCTGGTTTAGCTGGAACAACTTCAGCAACAGTTCGACGGGCAGGAACGCCCGTACCGTGAGTTCCAGCGGAAAGCGACTTGCCCCATCTGTCGGTGCGGCACTGAGACCGGCGAGGAACGGGCGAATCAAAATCAGGGCGGTGAAACCCGCGACCGTGAGTGCTTCGACGCCGCGCCAGTCCCGCCGAACCGTTGAGATGGCAAACCAGATGGCAAAGAAGAGAGCGAAAATCATTGCCACGTAGATGCCGGAGCCCGTTGCGGAAGCAAAGGCCATGCCCGCTACCGCGGCAGTTGCGATTCGGCGCCCGCGGCGGGCATCGCAAGGCAGGGTCCAGACGAGCAGGAAGCCAGAGAGACAGGCCACGAGGGAGCAAATATAGTGTGGCTCCCACAGCATGGTGTAGAGCCAGCCATCCACCTGATCGTTCCACCATTCCACCGATGGCGAAATACCCGAGATGAGACCGATCCGGCTGAGCCAGATCATCAGGAGCGCGGGTATGATGTCGAGACCGGTCACTGCGAGCAGGGCGATGCCGAGCCGGCTTTTCAGGAGGAGATTTTGAGAGGCTGAGAAGAAGAGCCGCAGATAGAGGGGGATCAGCGAAATCAGACCGATTCCCGTCCACATGGCGCCGGCGATAAATGCGGTTCGCGCATCCACGCCGGGCACACCGAGACGGCTGATTTGGGCACAGACGATCATCCAGAAATAGTGGTAGCGGAGAACCGCGGGGTGGCCTGGGAAGTGGAAGGGGTTGCGCGCCGGGAGTCCGAAGGCGGCGATGGAGTGCGTGAACGCGATGCGGACGGAGTAGTCGAAATCGATGATGGAGAAGTAGAGGCGGTGTCGGATGGGGAGGTCGGCCAGGGCGACGAAAGCGATCGCCAGCCAGAGCGCCATAAATGCAAGGAATGGAAACGATGCGCGAACGTTGAGCTTCGGGAAACCCCGGCAGGCGCCGGATACGAAGGCTACGGCGCCAAGTGCGGCATAGACGAACCATATGGCGTTAGGTCCGAGCCATCGACCCGCTGTGAAGCCTGTCACGGGTGCAATGGCAATGGAGAGAGGGACGCTTGCCGCGAGCCGGAATGCGGTCAGGCGAGTGCGGAATTCAAAGAGGTTTAGCAGCCAGCCGATCGCGTAACCGGGGAAGAACGCCAGCAGGGAAAAGAGCGCGAAGGCGGTGGCAATCCCGGTGAAATCCGAAATGAGGAAATGGAGGGAAGGCCAGTTGGGCGGGATCACGAATGGAGTCTGAGCGTTGCGGCTTCGCTCAGGTCAGGTTACCACTGAACGCTTCAGGATTGAAGATGAAAATCCTGCCCTATAGACGTTAATGCCGCGCGGTCCGAATTCGCTCCGAGCGCCGCTACGAAGCGTTCGACCGGTTCGCGACAGGGCTCGTTACTTAACTGAAACGTTTGGTGATGGACGGGCAGCACGAACTCCGCGCCGGCATCATTCGCCATGCGGACAGCTTGTTCCGGTGTGCAGTGGGCATGGATCCAGGGATTGTAGGCTCCGATCGGCATGATGGCGAGATCGATGTTTGTGGATGATTTTAACGCCCGAAAGCTATCGGTCATAGCGGTGTCGCCGCCGAATAGCACGCGGTAACGCGGCGTCTCGATCAGGTATCCGTTGAAGCCGCGATGGGTGTCGGTTTGCATGCGGGCGCCCCAATGCCTCACTTCGAAAGCGCGAACAGAGATGTCGCCGATACGGGCTTCCCCGCCCCATGCGAGTTCATGGACCTGAGCATACTTTCGCGCGGGGAGCAGGTCGGCGGTCTTGGCGGCTGTAATGACCGTAGTGTACTTCGATTCCAGAGCGCGCAGACTGGGCGTGTCGAAGTGATCCATGTGGGCGTGTGAAAGAAGCACGATTCCCGGCTTCGGCGTTTCTTCTATGGACAGTGCGGGCGCGACCAGCCTTTTCAGGCCGAACGTGACCGGGCCAACGGTTATGCCTACACGGCTCCTGAAAACAGGGTCGGTCAGAATAGTAACGCCATCGATTTTCAGCAATACCGTGCTGTGCCCCAACCATGCGGCATGAAGACCGGTGTCACTCCACAGTTCGGGCGCTGGCCGAAATGGCGCATTGAGGATTGCGCGTTTTCTGTCTTGCGTGTAGCGTTCCCAGAATTTGGGAGCGATCTCAAACGCTAGGGATCCGAGTCTGGCGATGTTTGAAGCGGCGGCCACACCTGTTAGACGCGCGGAATTACGCGCAGGACTCGTGCCACTTCGCGTTCACGTGCTATGTTCTTGTATTCGTTTCAAATAATGCGCGTAACTTCTAAAGCGCCCTGCCGGGTGGACCTCGCCGGCGCTACCCTGGATATCTGGCCCCTGTATCTGTTTCACGAGCACTCGGTGACAGTGAATTTCGCTGTGGATCGGTACACCTCATGCGAAGCGTCTCTGCGGGACGACTGCTCGATAGCGCTGTGCTCGCGCGACCAGCAAGTGAAGGAAACCTTTGAATCGTATGCGCATTTGAAGGCGGCAAAGTGCTACAAGCTGCCGTTGCTGGCATTCCTGGTGCGGTTCTTCGGACCGGAACTATCGCTTGCGGGGCGCGGACTGACGCTGGAATCGAATTCGGAGGCGCCCGCCGGGGCCGGGATTTCAGGTTCCTCGTCGCTGATGATTACGGTAGCGTCGGCTCTGAACAGGCTGACGGGCAGCAAGTATAAAATCGAGAAACTTCGCGAGATCGCGCAGAACATTGAGGCGCAGGTGATTCGTGTACCTACCGGGGCACAGGATTACTTTCCGGCGATGTATGGCGGCGTATCGTCGATCGATCTTACGGCGGCGGGCATCACGCGGCGCGCGCTGCCCGTGCGGGCGGAGGAGTTGAACCAGAGATTCGTACTTGCGTACACGGGTGCGCCGC